>ERZ511473.274-NODE-274-length-102590-cov-5.465414_pt1 | contig 102590 bp, 98 predicted proteins | sample MGYA00374947_ERZ511473 | MGnify/ENA primary metagenome ERZ511473 (study PRJEB26303, sample SAMN06343854) | sediment metagenome | isolation source: hot spring sediment | place: Canada: British Columbia | collected 2012-09-26 ... | reverse complement strand
CGCACGCGCTGGCGACATGTGCTGCGTCGCTACGACAACGGGCTGGAGCGGTGTATCGGATGCTCGCTGTGTGCGGGGGCTTGTCCGGCGCGCTGCATCTATGTGGAGGCTGCCGAGAACACCGATGAAAACCGCTACTCGCCCGGCGAGCGGTATGCAGTGAGGTATGAGATCAACATGCTACGCTGCATCTTCTGCGGTTACTGCCAGGAGGCGTGCCCGACGGGAGCCATCGTGCTACGCGACGACTATGAACTTGCCGATTACCACCGCAGTGACTTCATCTACACGAAAGAGATGCTCTTAGAACCGATACCCGCCCCCAAAGAGGAATGAATCGGCACCGCCGCGGAACGAAAACCGCGGCGGTGAGTCTAATTATCGGGAACCGACGCCATCGGTACGGGCGTAATAAGCAACAGGAGGACAATCCAGAATGGAATGGACGAAAGAGGCAGCTGCCGGTTGGCAGGATACTCATGCGGAGTTTGAGACGCTGATGCGTCGCCATCACCGCACGGTGTATAACATCGCCTACCGTCTGACCGGCAATAGAGACGATGCGGAGGACCTGACGCAAGAAGCGTTCATTCGCGCGTTCCGGTTCTTTGACCGATACAACCGCGACATGCCCTTTGAAAACTGGATGTACCGTATCGTCAACAACGCCTTTATCGATATGCTGCGTCGGAGACCGAAGCTGCAGGTACAGTCGCTGGACCAGCCACTCAATTTGCAGGATTCGGACAGGGACGTACAGTTCGAAATACCCGACGCAGCCTCTAATCCCGAGACAATCGTTATGTCTGAGGAACTGGAGGACTACATCCAGCGCGCTCTGGATGCGCTGCCACCTGATTTTCGCACCACGGTGGTGCTGGCGGACATCCAGGGGTTGTCGTACGAGGAGATTGCCGAGGCGATGCATTGCTCGCTGGGCACAGTACGCTCGCGCTTGCATCGCGGCAGGCGATTTCTTCGCCAACGCATCGAAGCGTACCAACAAGCCAAAGCGCGTGGAGAGGTGACTGAATGATGAACTGTGGCAAAGTGCAAAACCTGCTTTCCTGCTATATTGACCGGGAGCTGCCTGGCGTCGATATGCTTTCTATCCAGAGGCATCTGGATAGCTGCTACGAGTGCCGGCACGAATACCAGACGCTTCTGCAGGTAAAGCGTCTGCTCAGCGAAATGCCCGTTGTTTCCCCGTCTGCTTCTCTGGAGCACCGGCTGGTAGAAAGGGTATTGCGTTCTCCAGCCCCTTCAAGCAAGTGGGCTTTGCCCATACCCAGGCAACTGGCGCGTCCACTGGCGATAGCTGCTGCTCTGGGAGCGATCACGCTGGGGGCGTGGTACTTTGGGGTGCAAGCTCGTTTACCCATAGAGGATGAAGGCTTTGCTGCTGCAGCGGGACTGGCAGGCGAGGTGGACCGCGCTACTCTGGATGCTTACCTGTCCGGCAAGTTGCATCTCCGCAAACAACCTTACATCCCGGCGGAAATACCGCTATACCCCTATGATAACCGGACTTCGATCGTCTCCGTCCGATATTATCGGTGAACACAAAGGCAGAGGTACACACTGCCTCTGCTTCAACCTATAACGCTCGAACACGAGGAGGGATGAAAGATGAGGGCTCCACAGCCGCGAGCGTGGATGCTTACTCTAATGATTCTGTTCAGCGTGGCGCTGGGCGCGTTCCTGGGAACCGCTTTTCAAAGACCCGGTGTGACGCTGGCACAAAGCGCGACACGTACGGTTTCAACGACTGTATCGAAAACAGAAGCTCTCAGCGCGGCAGAGGCGATGGAGAGCGCGTTTGTGCGGGTGGCGGAAGAAGTATCGCCAGCGGTGGTCACCATCTACGCCCGCAGAAACGTCAGCCGCCCCAGCCTGCGCTTCGAGATACCCGATGATATTCCGTTCCCGTTCGATTTCCGGCGGGGGGGACGCACTCTTGAACCGGTGCCTATTCCCACACGAGGGGTCGGCTCTGGCGTAATCGTGCGCAGTGACGGCTACATCTTGACCAACGACCACGTGGTCGCCGGAGCAGAGCGTGTGGAAGTGGTGCTCAGCGACGGACGCAGGCTGGAAGGCAAGGTGCTGCGCGACTACCGCAGTGACATCGCTGTGGTAAAGGTGAACGCCACCGGATTGCCGACCGCACGACTGGGTGACTCGGATACGGTGCGCGTGGGGCAGTGGGCGATCGCGCTGGGCAGCCCCTTCGACAAGCAGAACTCGATGACCGTGGGCGTGGTCAGCGCACTGGGGCGCCGCGAGGCTATCGGAAGTATCATGCAGGGTCAGCGGTACTACCCGAACCTTATCCAGACAGACGCCTCCATCAACCCTGGCAACTCGGGCGGTCCGTTGCTGAACATTCGCGGCGAGGTCATCGGCATCAACACCGCCATCGAGTCGCCGACGGGCAGCTTCGCGGGCATCGGTTTCGCTGTGCCCATCAATACCGCTCGCTTCGTGATGGAGCAGCTCATCACGCGCGGTAAGGTGGTGCGCGGTTTCTTTGGGGTGATGCCCGCCGACGTAACACCCGAAGATGCCCAGCGACTGAAGGTGAAACAAGGCGCGCTGATTACCTCCGTGACGGAGGGTTCGCCCGCAGCGCAGGCCGGCATCCAGGTAGAGGACGTAGTGGTGGAGTACAACGGCAAGCCGGTCAAGGGCGAGGTGGATTTCCGCGACATGGTGGCTCGCACCGAGCCGGGCACGGTGGTTCCCGTCAAGGTAGTGCGCAATGGGCGCGAGATAACCCTGCGCGTGAAGGTGGGCGAAGCGCCAGATGTTGAGGAGCAGATGCGCCAGCGCGAACAACCCCAGGAGAGCGGGCGCAAGCTGGGCATCAGCATCGAACGGCTAACGCCTGATCTGGCGGAGCGCTACAAGTTGCCGCGCAGCACGCAGGGTGTGGTGATTACCGAGGTGGTGCCCGGAAGCGCAGCGGATGACGCAGGCCTGGCTGTGGGCGATGTCATCCTGCAGGTGGACGGGCAGAGAGTCACCACCGTGGACGAGGTGCATCGCATCGTTTCCGGGCACAAGTCGGGCGACTCGATCATATTCATCGTGCGAAGCAACACGGACGAGGGCGCTATCACCCGTCGCGTGCGTGTGGAAGTACCGTAGTTAAGGCGTTCCTGGAGGGCGAGGCTCCTGCCGAGCCGTGCAAAAGCCTCTCTTTGCCTCCTGAGGCACGCGGCTCGCACAGAGGCTCGCCCTCCAAAGAGCATGGGACTCGCAAGATAGCAGGACGGCGAAACCGCTCTGTGTGGTCATGCTAAACATCAGCGAAGCATCTCAGCTTAATCTCTCGGCATAGTGACCGCAATCGCTACGTTCTGCAGGTACTTTTCCGCCGAGCGCAACACATCCTCCCGCTTCACCGCAGCCACTCTGTCCGCAAACTGCCGGTCAAACTGATAACCCAACCCGATGCACTCGTACCAGCCGAGGAAATAGGCACGGTCGCGCACGCGCTGGTGGCGTAGCGCATAGGAACCGATCACCAGCTTTTTGGCTCGCTCCACCTCTTGCTCGGTAGGCGGATTGGTGCGCACCGACTGCATCTGTTGCACCAGCGCCTTCTGCACATCGTCCACAATCAACACAGGTACTCCCGTTGCGCTGATGCGATAGGGCGCAATCTCCACGAAACCCAATAAGCAGCTGCCTCCTACCAGCGGCGGGTAAAAGGAGCCAATCTCATAGCCGATACCTGCAGCGTCGCGCAGGTTAGTGAAAATACGCGAGCTCTTGCCCCGTCCCAGGATGGCGTCCAGCACCGTCAGCACGGGATACTCCGTAGAGGTGATGCCGGGAGCAGGGTAGCCAGCCATGATATAGGCAGTGTTACCCGCCTGCTCGCGCACCTTGCTGGTGGATTCGCGCAGGGGAGTAAACGCCAGATTCGGGCGACGCACCGCACTGCGTGACTCCCAGCTGCCGAACAGGGTGGTGAACTTCTCCACAACGCGCTCGGCAGGCACATTGCCCACCACCACAATCACCAGATTGTCCGGTGTATAGAAACGGCGATGAAACTCCTGTAACTCCTGCGGAGTGGCTCGCCGGATATAAGCCGGGTCGCCGGTGAACGGGTAAGCGTAAGGATGGTCCGGCGGATACAACAGCGTGCGCAACGCCATGAAAGTGCTGCGGAACTTGACGTTGCGCTCCGCCTGCGCCTCTGCCAGCGTTTCCTGCTTTGCCCGCTCCACCACCTCAGGCTCGAACTGCGCGTTCTTGATGCCTTCCGCCAGCAGCCACGCCGCGTCGTCAAACGCCTCGGCGACGGTGGTAATAGAAATCTCCGTGTAGTCGGGCTGCCAGTAGGAGCGTATCTCTCCACCGACGCGCTCGATCTCCTGCGAAAGGGTCTGCATGGTCTCGTTGGTGGTACTGCCGAACAAACTGCGCGACACCAGCAAGCCGATACCGCGTTTATCCTCCGGCTCTGCCCACACGCCTACCTTCAGAAACGCCTCCAGCGCAACTACCCGCGCGGATGGTTCGTGCGAGACCACAATCACCATGCCGTTGCTCAGGATGCGCTTCACCGGCTCAGCGACAACCCGGTGTTGAGACCAGAACAGGGTTACGCAGAATGTGCAGAGAAGTAAGCCCTTACTCACCACCCGCATTTTTTGACAAGCTCCCTTTGAAGTCGCTTTTTCATGCAAACACCTATCGCATAATCAGTCTCAACTCTTCTATAGCAGTAAAATGCCCATCAGAGGTGGCTAGAGGAACGTCGTGTTCTATGCAAACCGATGCAATCCAGAGGTCATTTTCAGGAATAGGCTTGCCCTTACGTTTTAATATCAGGCGAACATGGGCGTAAATCTGTGCTGTTGCCACACTCACCTCAAGTATCTGACACCGCTTTACCAACTGCTCCACGTATTCGAGGTTTTGCTTACTGCGCCTAGAGTTTAACGCCCCAAAACACAGCTCCCCAATAACTGGTACGGGCAAATAGACCTCGACGAAGGACTGTATCCATTGCCCTGCATCGCCGGTGTTGTTGAGCACAGCGATCGCCTGATTAGTGTCTAGTGCGACTCTATTGCCATTCATCGGGATTAACTTTTTCGAATTCATCCTCAATGGTCTGACGCATCTCTTCGGCATCCACGTCAGGCAGAATCCCAACACAATCAGCTAAAGGATGGGGTTTCATCCCTTCTACTTCCACCGTTATCTTCACTCTTGTATGTTCTCTAATCCCTGAGAGCGGTTGAACAGGACGCAGTACACCGTTCTCGTAGATTGCCTCAACTGTCTGCGTCATACTCTCTCACCTGCCCTTGAGCATTTTCCTTTTCATTGTACCGCGTTTTCACACCCTAGTGGTTATCACACTACTCCCTCACCAGCGTTACCACCACCCGCTTTTCGGGGTTGAGGTATTTCTCCACCACGATGCGGATATCCTCGGCAGTCACCGCCAGCACGTTCTTCTCGTACTCGGTGGCGAAGAGGTAGGTATCTATCATCTCATAGAAGCCCAGCGTGCTTGCCTGCCCCTCGGTGGTCTCTATGCTGAAGAGGTAGTTGCCCAGTATCTCGCGTTTGGCGCGCGCCAGCTCCGCCTCCGTGACCGATGTCTTCGCCAGCTGCTGTAGCGCGCCCACCACCATTGCCTCCACCTGCTGAGGGTTCCCTTGCTCGGGAAGCTCTACCACGATGCTGAAGATGCCCGGGTAGCGTTGTGTGAGGAACTCGGTGGTGACGCGCGTGGCGACTCCCTGTCCAACCAGCAGGCGGGTCAACAGCCCGTCGCGCTGCCCCAGCAGGGCGAGTAGCAGGTCACACGCGCAAACGTCCTTCACCTCTTTCACCGATGGCGCCATGAAGCCGATGCCCACTACCGGAAAGCCTCTGCGCACCTTGAACTGGGCGTGGCGAGGCGAGTCGGGTGGCGGTTCAGGTTGGGGTTCGGGGTCGGCGATGTCGCGTTTCTGCCACTTGCCGAAGAGCTTTTCCGCCTCTGCGAACGCTTCCGCTTCGGTCACATCACCCACGATAACCAGCGAGGCGTTGTTCGGCACGTAGTACTTGCGGTAAAACTCCACCACCTGCTCACGCTGGATGCGGATAATGGAATCGCGCGTGGCGGCAACAGGCAGGCGATAGGGGTGCTTTTGAAAGAGCAATTCTGCCAGACGCTGGTTCGCATCGCGCACAGGGTCATCGGCGGCGCGCGCCAGCTCGTCCAGAATAATCATCTGCTCGCGTTCCACATCTTCGGGGCGCAGTGCGCTGTTTTGCACCGCATCGGCAACTACCTCCAACGCGTTCCGCCAGTATCGGCTGGCGACGGTGGTATACAGGTGCATCCAGTCACGCGAGGTGGTGGCGTTAAGGGTGGCGCCCAGCTCCTCGATGTCACGGTCTACCTCGCCCCTGCCGCGTTTTGCCGTGCCACGAAACAGCAGATGCTCCATGAAGTGCGCCACGCCGTTAGTTTCGGTGGTCTCTCGCGAGGAGCCCGCACGCACCCACAGGTCTATCGTCACCAGCGGTGCCTCATGCGCCTCGCGCACCAGCACGCGCAATCCATTCGGAAGGGTCTTCAGCTTGATCGACTCGGCAGGCAAGCTGCCTGCCCGGGCGACAGCCGCCGCCAGCAACAGAAACCAGCATACGATGACAGATTTGACCACAAAACGACTCCCAAGAGAGGATATTCTATTGCCTTGTTTATTTCGGCAAGAGCGGTGGTTTCACCTGTCTGCGTTTGCTTGCTTCGGGGGTAGAGGATATGTTATCATCTTTAATCGGATTCCAATTAACCGATAATGAGAGTGCCATGTTAGCTCAGGAGTTACGCGAAAAGTATCTGCAGTTTTTTGAGAGCAAAGGACACAGAAGGTTGCCTTCGGATAGCCTTGTGCCCAACGACCCGTCGCTGCTGTTCACCAGCGCAGGCATGGTGCAGTTCAAGCCCTACTTCCTCGGGCTGGCAACCCCGCCCCACACGCGGGTCACAACGGTGCAGAAATGCCTGCGCACCACCGACATCGAATCGGTAGGCGACCACTCGCATCTCACCTTCTTCGAGATGCTGGGTAACTTCAGCTTCGGCGACTACTTCAAGCGCGAGGCTATCCTGTGGGCGTGGGAGTTCCTCACCGAGTGGCTGCATATTTCCCCCGACCGCCTGCGCGTTACCATCTATCTGGACGATGACGAGGCGTACGAGGTGTGGAATCGTGAGGTGGGCGTGCCCGACCGCAAAATCTTCCGCTTCGGCGAGAAGAGCAACTACTGGCCCGCCAACGCCATCTCGGAGGGTCCCAACGGTCCGTGCGGTCCCTGCTCGGAAATCTTTTACGACACCCGTCCTGACCTGCCTCCTACTCCCGATGGCGTGTGGGACGACGTGCGCTGGCTGGAAATCTGGAATCTGGTCTTCATGCAGTACGAACGGCACGACGGAGGCAAACTCACCCCTCTGCCGCGTAAGAATATCGACACAGGTATGGGGCTGGAGCGCACCGCTGCCATCCTGGCGGGCAAGGCAAGCGTGTTCGATACCGACGTGTTCCAGCCGATTATCGCTCGTATCGCCGACCTGAGCGGGCGTACCTATAGCGGTAGCGACTCCGCAGAGGACGTCGCCTTCCGCCTGATTGCCGACCACATCCGCGCCACCGCCATGTCCATCGCCGACGGGGTATTACCCTCCAACGAGGGACGAGGCTACGTGATACGACGCATTTTGCGCCGGGCGATGCTGCGAGGGCAGAACGTACTGGGCTTTGACCGTCCCTTCCTCGCCGACGTGGCAACGGCGGTGATCGAAACGCTGGGTGATGTGTATCCCGAGGCGCGCGAGCGGCGCGAGTACGTGCTGCGCACCATCCGCAGTGAGGAAGAGCGCTTCCGCCAGACCATTCAGGTTGGCTCGCAACGGCTGGCGGAGATGCTTGGGGCGTCCGAAGTGCAGAAAAGCAGGGTGTTGTCGGGTGAGCAGGCGTTCATGCTGTACGACACCTATGGTTTCCCGCTGGAGTTGACACAGGAGGTCGCCGCCGAGGCGGGCATCAACGTCGATGTGGAGGGCTTTCGTCGGGCGATGGAAGAGCAGCGTCGGCGTGCGCGTGAATCCAGCGGTATTGCCACGCAGCTATTCGCCATCGCAGGCGACGCCGCCACCGAACTGCAGAAAACGCTTCCGCCCACGAAGTTTCTGGGCTACCATCAGCATGAGGCGGAGGCAAAGGTGCTTGCTATCATCCGGCAAGGAGAGCCTGCCACCTTCGCCAGTGAGGGCGAGGAGGTGGAACTGGTGCTGGACCAGACTCCCTTCTACGCCGAGGCAGGCGGACAGGTGGGCGATACCGGATGGATACAGGGAGAGAACTTTCAGTTCGAAGTCAAAGACACTCAGAAAGTTGGCGACCTGTATCTGCACATCGGCATCATAGCACGTGGGCGGGTGGAGGTGGAAGCCTCCGTTTCCGCCCGCATCGACACGCAACGTCGCTGGCACATCATGCGCAACCACACCGCCACTCATTTGCTACATGCGGCGTTGCGTCAGGTGCTGGGCTCGCATGTGCATCAGGCGGGTTCGCTGGTAGCACCTGACCGCTTGCGCTTCGACTTCACCCACACCAGTGCGATGACCGATGAGCAAATCGCCGAGGTGGAACGTCTGGTGAACGAACGTGTTCTGGAAGACAAGCCGGTGGCGGTGCACTGGGACGTGCCGCTTGCGGAGGCACGGGCGCGCGGTGCGATGGCGCTGTTCGGCGAGAAGTACGGCGACACCGTGCGCATGATAGAGGTGCCCGGCGTGAGCCTAGAGTTGTGCGGTGGCACGCATCTGGAACGCACCTCGCAAATCGGACTGTTCAAGATAGTATCGGAAGAAAGCGTGGCGGCGGGCGTGCGTCGCATTGAAGCGGTCACCGGTTGGGGCGCGTATCAGCTGATGCGCCGGCAGCAGGAGCTGCTGGAGGAGGCGGCGGCGCGTTTGAAATGCGCGGTGTCCGACATCCCTGCAGCAATTGAACGCCTGCAGGCGCAGAGGCAGGAGCTGGAGAGGCAGATTCAGCAGCTGCGCACCGGTGCAGCTGCCCGCTCCATGCAGTTCGAACCCGTCGAGCTGGCAGGTCTGCAGGTGGTTACCGGACGCGCCGACGGTGCGGACGCGCAAACGCTGGCTTCTCTGGCGGACCAAGCGGCGCAGAAGACATCGGTAGATCTGGTGGTGCTCGCTGCAGCAACCGACGGCAAGGCGTTGTTTGTGGCGAAGGCGAAACCCTCGGCGGTGGCGAAAGGGATTCACGCCGGCAATCTGGTGCGCGAGCTGGCGAAAATCAGCGGAGGCGGAGGGGGTGGGCGTCCCGAGTTCGCTCAGGCGGGCGGGCGCGATGCCAGCAAAATCCCGCAAGCTTTGCAGCAGATTCCCCACCTGTTGAAGCAGATGATGGAAAGGTAGCAAAAATCGAAATGTTTTTTTGCTACAATCCTGCAAAAAACCGCCTCAGTGGTACGATTCTTGCTATATATATGTAGTGGAAACCCCGCAAGGCGGGGTGGGGTCAGGCACACCGCCGGTAACGATTACCGGCAGGCTGTGCCGACAGGGCGCGAAAGCGTTGTATTTCGCGCCGGTGCGCCTGGACGCGCTTCGCGTCGGGCTGCGAAAGGGTGAACTATCTCACCCTTTCGCCTAACGGTGCACTCGCAATGCCGCCGGATGGAAACATCCGGCGGTCTTCCTTGCCTTATACATGTACGTTGAACAGCACGCCGATTAGATAGGTCAACACACCCACCACAAAAGCGATGGCGGTCATCTCCAGCCCACTGACCCACCACTTGCGAGTGGTCACCAGGCTCTTGGCTGCGCCCACCGCGAAGTGCGCCAGCACACTCACGAACGCCGACCAGAATACCGCCATCCATCCCCGTGCGAAGAAGAACGGCAGCACCGGTATCAATCCGCCAACGGCAGTGGATACCATCGACGACAGAAGCGAGATCCAGGGATTGGGGAAGCTGGCTTCGGATAGTCCCAGCTCTTCATGCGCCATCATGCGCAGCATCTGGTCGGGTTTCTCCGCCAGCCGACGCGCCATCGCCTCCGCTTCCTCTTCGGAAAAACCTTTGAGCTGGTAGAACAGGCTCATCTCTTCAATCTCTTCTTCCGGGTTCTCGTGAAGCTCTGTGCGCTCGCGGGTAAGCTCTGCCTCGTACACCTCACGCTCTGACTTCGCCGCCAGAAACGCCCCGGACCCCATCGATAGCGCACTGGCCAGAGTACCCACCAGTCCGGCAATCAGCACCGTCTGGTGTCCAGCTGCACTGCCCGCGCTATAGCCCGCCATACCGGATACAATGCCGAACACCGCGCCTAACCCATCGTTGATGCCGTAGATAGCATCGCCTATCCACGAGCCGCCGCGCACATGCCAGTGTTCCCGTCTCAGGATACGCTCTACCGGGTGCTCGGTTCCCGACGCGGAATACAGTGCGCGCGTCATGTGAGCGTGCTCTTCCTCATCTCGCATCACCCGCTGTGCGATTTCGGCAGTGCGCTCGTCGCCCATCTGCTGCATCTGCAGGTAGCGCGCCACCGCCTCATCTTCATGCTCCTCCATCCGTCGCAGCACCATCTCAGGGCTTGCCAGATACGCCTGCCAGCCGAACAACGGCTTCACCCGGCGGATCTGCGGCGGCTTGCCCCCCAACTCTACCAGTCGACGGCTCCACTCCTCTGCGTGGCGGTCTTCCACTTGCGCCAGCTGCTCTAATATCTTCTTTTTGCGCGGGTCTTTCTCGCGTTTCGCCAGCAGGCGGTAGGTCTCTGCGCTGGACAGCTCGCCCCGAATCACCTCTTCAATCGAAGCCTTCAATTTTGCCTCGGCGCCCATCAGTCTTCCTCTTCTCCTTTTAATAATAATTCGCATTATTATTATATCACATCCTCTGTGAAAAAGAGAACAGAGGATGAAAGAGCAGTTCTTTCTGTTGACAATCTCGTGCTTAAACCTGTACAATTTGCACGCAGGAGGACGAGGACAGATGCTGAGTTCTTTTGGCAAAGGGTTGATTCTTCTTGGGGTAATGCTTATCCTGCTCGGTGCGCTCATGTGGGCGATGGAGCGGTTCGCCGGCGCACGAGGCGGTGGTTTGTTGCCCGGCGACCTCGTGTGGCGTAAAGGCAATTTCACCGTCGGCATTTTTCTGGGAACCAGCATCGCCCTCAGCATTCTGCTAACAGTTATTCTCTGGGTGATTGGATGGTTGAGCAGACGATAGAAGAGGCAGTAAGGTTACTGGAAGAGTACCGTTACGACCTGCCGGAGGAGCGCATCGCGCAACAGCCGGTGGAGCCGCGCGATAGCTCGCGCTTGCTGGTGTTGCGCCGTGATACCGGAGAGCGCGAGCACCGTCTCTTCCGCGACATTGTGGAATATCTCCGCCCGGGCGATACGCTGGTACTGAACAACACGCGCGTGAGTGCCCGTCGCCTGCGCGGTTTCAAGAGCACCGGCGCACAGGTAGAAGCGCTGCTGCTGCGCGAGGTACAACCGGGCGTGTGGGAAGCGCTTGTACGCCCGGGCAGGCGATTGCTGGTGGGCAGTCAGGTGATTCTGGAGGGGCATCTGAAAGCGGAAGTTATTGCCTGCCTGCCACAGGGGATGCGCCTGCTGCGCTTTGAGGAGCCTCAGACGGTACATCACCAGCCGCTGGGCGAGATACCGTTGCCCCCTTATATCCGGCGCAAGCTGGAGAACGAGGAACGCTATCAGACGGTATACGCGGCGGTTAACGGCTCGGCGGCGGCTCCGACAGCAGGACTACACTTCACACCGGAGCTGCTACAACGCATCCGCGAGATGGGCGTGCGCATCGTGACCATCACCCTGCATGTGGGTATCGCCACCTTCCGCCACCCCGAGCCGGAGCAGCTGGTGCAGAGACGCCTGCACCCGGAGTGGTACACCATCTCCGAGCAAGCTGCCGAAGCCATCAACAGCACGCCCGGGCGTATCGTGGCGGTGGGCACCACCTGCGTGCGTGCACTGGAGAGCGCAGCTGCAGGCGAACGGCGAGTAGAGGCACGGCACGGCAGCACCGACCTGTTCATCCTGCCGGGGTTCCGGTTCCGGGTTGTGGAAGCGCTCGTGACAAACTTTCACCTGCCTGCCTCCACGCCGCTCTTGCTCACCTGCGCCTTCGCAGGCAAAGAAAAGGTTTTTGAAGCCTATCGCGAAGCGTTAGCGATGGGCTACCGCTTCCTGAGTTTTGGAGACGCTATGCTGATACTCTAGGGGGATTGCACCGTGAGAACGTTAGAGGACTGGTTCAAATATCTGGAACAGCAGTACGTGGATGAGAAAGCGCAAAAGGAGTCTAAGCCACCGCAAGCGCAGACACCGCAGAAACAGGAACCGGCGCAACCCGAGCCGATGACCAACCGGGTGACAGCGCCTCCTGTTCAGGAACAGAGACGGGACGAGCTACCCAAAGCGCGTCCAGCCGCTACGCCGCCCTCACTGGAGCAGGTGCAGGTAGCGGATGTATCCGTGCCCGACCCTGCGGATTATATCTTCACGTTGCGCCGCCCGGCGGGCGAGCCTGCCAAGCCCGCGGTTACCAAAGAGGAAACGGAGCCGGAGAAGCCTGCAGAGGCAGTATCGGAGGCAAAACAGCCCGTAGAGCAGATGACCACACCGGCAGTGCAAGAGCAGGTAACGCCTCCCGCTGAGGAATCGCCTGCAGAAGAGGCACAACCCGAAGAGGCTCCATCTGAAGCCATCGCAGGGCAAACAGAGCGTCCCCAGCGTGCGAAGCCCACAAAACGTGCCCCTTATACCCGCAGTGTGCGTCCGGTTCCACCGCCTCAGTCCATCGAGGAGCTCTGGAAACGTGTGCCGAAGCATGTGCGCCTGCTGGTGGAACTCGGCGATGACGAGGTGACGCAAAAGTACTACGACCGGCAGTTCAAGGAGAGCCGACAGGAGCTGGTGGAACGCCTGCTGAATCCGTCGCTGACGCTGGAGGATACTGCCCGCCTGCTGGGGGTGTGCCCGACGACGGTGCGTCGCTACACCGAGCGCGGGCTGCTGAACCACTACCGCACGCCCGGCAACCAGAGGCGGTTCCGCCTGTCTGACGTTATCGCCTTTCTGGAGGCGAGACAGCAAGCGCAGGAAGCCCGACGACGAAAGCGGTAGAGCGCGGTGCATATCGCTATCTTCTCCGAATCGTATCCGCCTGTTACCAACGGGGTGGCGGTGTCCGTCAGCACCCTGCGCCGCGAACTGCTGCAAAAGGGGCATCGTGTAACGGTGGTCACCGTACGTCACATGCAGGCTTCCCTGCAGGAGGAGGACGTAATTCGAGTGCCTGCGTTCACCTGGCCGTTTGCTCCTGATTATCCCCTGCCCCAACCGCGCCCTTTGCCCCGGCTGCATCGCTTCTTTCGCGAGAACCGTGTGGACGTGATTCATACACAAATCCCGTTCCTGCTGGGGGTCATCGGCTTACGGATGGGCAGGCGGTATGGGATACCGGTTGTGGCACACTATCACACGCTGTACGACCGCTATCTGCACTATGCGCCTGTTGCGCCTCAAGGAGCACTTCGCGCACTGCTATGGTGGCATCTACGGCGGTTCTACCGGGGCACACAGGTCACGATTGTGCCGTCGCACTTCGCGGTTCAGTATCTGCAGCGATTTGGGGTACAATCTCGTGCCGTAGAGGTCATACCGACAGGCGTGGAGTTTCATCCGCTCACGGTGGAGCGCGAAGAGGCGAGGGCGCGCTACGGTTTGCCATCGGACAGTCCGATACTGGTATATGTGGGCAGGCTGGCTCGCGAAAAGAACCTGAACCTGCTGCTGGAGATGCTTCCGCTGGTGCAGCGCGAGGTACCGAAGGTTTTGCTGTGGCTGGTGGGCAGTGGCAACGCGGCAGAAGCGATTGAACAGCACGTCCGGCGTCGGGGGCTGTCGGCAACGGTACGCCTGCAGGGCAGAGTTCCGCACGAGCACATCAGCGCAGTGTATGCGGTGGCGGACCTGTTCGTGTTCCCATCGGTCACCGAGACGCAAGGGCTGGTGCTCTGGGAAGCGCAGGCACATGGCTTGCCCTGTGTGGTGGTGAACGAAGGTGGTGCGCCTGAGTCGGTGCGTGACGGCGTGGACGGCTTACTGGTGCCGAACGAGGCGGAGGCATTTGCGCAGGCGGTGGTCCGTTTGTTGAAAGACGATGCCCTTCGCCGGTGGATGAGCCAGAACGCCCTGTGCTCACCGCGGCTGACGCCGGGCGAAATGGCAGAGAGAGTACTGGAGGTATATCGGCGTGTGCTGGTGAACCCACCTGCCGGTCAGCAAACAGGAGGCTAAATTGGTAGATAGCATTCTCAAACCCATTGCCGAATGGGTAATCACCGTCATCTCCTCGATGGGGTATCCGGGCATCGTGCTCCTGATGGCGATAGAGAGCGCGTGTATCCCACTCCCCAGTGAGATTATCATGCCCTTCTCAGGGTATCTGGTATATACCGGGCGATTTGACCTGCACGCAGCATCGCTTGCAGGCGCGCTGGGTTGTGCTGTTGGTTCGGCAGCAGCTTACTGGGTGGGCATCTGGGGTGGCAGACCGTTTTTAGAGAAATACGGTCGTTACGTGCTGATTCGCCGTAAGGACCTGGACGCCGCCGACCGTTTCTTCGAGCGGTGGGGGATGTGGGCGGTGTTTATCGCCAGGCTGCTGCCCATCATCCGCACCTTTATCTCCCTGCCTGCGGGCATTAGCCGGATGCCGTTTATTCCGTTTCTGGCGCTCTCGTTCGCAGGGTCGGTGCCGTGGTGCTACTTGCTGGCGTACGTGGGCAAGGTGCTGGGTGAGAACTGGCAAAGCATTCGCAGCTACTTTCACGGAGCGGACACGGTTATCGGCATCGTGCTGGTATTAGGTTTCGCCTTCTGGCTGTGGCATCACCTGAAGCCCGAACCGGTGGAGACCGAAGCATGAAGGTAGTATCGCAAATTGACGAGCAAGATACCACGCTGTTATAATGAGCAGGGGGTGATGAACATGGCATTACCGCAGGCGACGAAGGCAGTGGCTATGGAACTGCCCCCCGCCGGTAGAAGCGATACAGAAGCTGGAGGCTGGCTTAGACCCTGAATCTGCCAATGCTGAACGAACTGCGTGAGCTATACCGCTATCGTGAACTGCTCTGGACGCTGGTTCTGCGCGAGCTGCGCGTGCGCTATAAGAACTCCTATCTGGGCTTCTTCTGGTCATTGATTGTACCCCTCGTGACGGTGGCGGTGCTCACCATCGTCTTCAAGCGCGTGATGGGCATGGTTATCCCGAACTACTCGGCGTATGTGCTGGCGGCGTTTTTACCCTGGATGTACTTCCAGACAGCATTACTGGATTCGTCGCAGTCGGTGCTGGCGCAGATACAGCTGGTCAAGAAAGTATACTTTCCGCGTGAGGTGTTGCCTCTGGCAGCGGTGCTGGCGAACCTGATCCACTTTGTGCTCGCGCTACTGGTGTTCTTTGTGTACCTGCTGGGCTATGTGGGTGCGCCCTTACTGCCCAGCGTCGCGCTACTGCCCGTGCTGGTCTTCTTCCAGACGTTGTTGATTGCGGGGCTAAGCCTTATCATCTCCTGCCTCAACGTATTCTACGAGGACACCAAATACATCGTGAGCATCGGTTTACAGCTGATGTTTTATCTTGTGCCGGTTATCTACTTTTCCGAGCAGGTATATCATGCGCAGATCGCCTCGCCAGAGTGGCAACGCTGGATATATCTGCTGTATCACCTGAACCCCATCGCCATGCTGATGACCGCTTACCGCAAGATTCTGCTGCCTCCTATCACCGTCCAGCAGATAGGAGCGGTGCAGAAGCAAACGTTCACCTCTCTGCCGATGGACTGGGGATTGCTGGCGGTAGCGTGCGCGGTATCTGTGGTCGTCTTCATGTTAGGTTACGCCTTCTTCAACAAACGCAAATGGGATTTTGCGGAGCAGCCATGAAAGACACCGCTATTTTACTGGAACACGTGTCCAAAAGCTATCGTCTGTCGCATCAGCCTTACTCGTCGCTGAAGGGTATTTTGCTGTCGATGTTCCGGTACCGGCGGCGGATTGAGGTGCATCAGGCGTTAAACGATGTGAGCCTGACCATCAGGCACGGCGAGACGGTGGGCTTAATCGGTGTGAACGGCAGCGGCAAGTCCACTCTGCTTGCGATTATCGCGCGTGTCATCCGCCCCAGTGCAGGCAGGGTTCAGGTGAACGGGCGGGTTGCACCACTGCTGCAGCTGGGCGTTGGTTTTCATCCCGACCTGACGGGGCTGGAGAACGTGTATTTTAACGGCATCATTCTGGGGTTGACACGCCAGCAGATTGCCGAGAGACTACCCTCCATTGTCCGGTTTGCGGAGTTAGAAGAGTTTATCGACACACCGGTACGCGCCTACTCGTCGGGAATGGTGCTGCGGCTGGGCTTTGCGGTGGCAGTGCATACCGATCCGGAGATTATCTTGATGGACGAGGTGCTGGCAGTGGGTGACGAAGCATTCCAGCATAAATGTTTACGAAAAATACAGGAATTCCAGCATGAAGGTAGAACAATCCTACTGGTATCACATGACATGAATCAGGTGCGTCAGGTAGCTACGCGCACGGTATGGTTGCACCAGGGGCGCGTGATGGCTGACGGTGCTACCGACGAGGTGGTAAGACAGTACCTGGCGTTCACTGAGGAGATGGAAAGGCGAGCGATATAGTAAAGACCCGTGTTTGCATTGCCGATACCACGTAGTGTACCGTCCAGAAATAAGAAGGCTGATCATAATGGATAACCATTCGTATACTGTCGAGACGCACTACGCTTTTATCCAGCGGCTGGCTCATCTGATTGCATCGCGCCCGGCGGACGTGGTGAGTGAGGCACTGCTGGCGGAGGCTCAGGGGTATTTTGCTGCCGTGCAGGCAGCGCTGTGGACGATAGACGCCAGTACGCGCCAGGCAGTGCTTGTGAACGCGGCGCCATGGACTGTACCCGACGACCGTTTCCCCTTCGACGCCCTCATGGAGGCGGTGACGAAGACAGCAAAAACCGAAAACCCCTGCCTCGTGGAGCTGAATGGATTGCACGGGTGGTTGCACCCTTTCAAACTAGAGCCTTCCGGCACGGTGTATGTGGTCAGCCTCGCTACCGAAAAGCCTCTGCCGGAATGCTTGCAGGAGGTGCTGCAAACGTGGTTTACCCTTCTGCGCACCTCGGTTGCGCAGCTGCAGGCACAGGCACATCTTTATCAGGCGCAAAAGCACAACGATAAGCGTCTACAGGAGGTCACCGCGCTCTACGAGATCGGGCAGGCGATGGAAGGTGGTGACCTGCAGGCTCTGCTGGATATGATTACCCACAAAGCGGCAGAGGTGATGGAAGCACAGGCTTGCTCCCTGATGCTTCTGGATGAGGACAGTCAAACGCTGGTCATTCGCTCCAGCTACGGCTTACCCGATGCGATTATCGAGCAAACACGCGTGCCGTGGGGACGGGGCATCGCAGGCAGGGTGGTCGCCAGCGGTCAAGCCATGCTGATTACAGACCCGCGTAAAGACCCGCGCCTCGCCGGTGAAGACGTGCCGTACCGTGATGACATCGAGGCGTCGCTCTGCGTGCCGTTGCGAGACAGCCATGGTGGAGTAATCGGAGTGCTGAACATTCATCGGCGCAAGCCTGCCCCTACCTTTACCGAGCAGGATATGCGCCTGTTTAGCGTGTTTGCCATGCAGGCGGCATCTGCTATCAAGCACGCCCAGCTCTACCGTGACCTCACGTATCGCGTGAACGAGCTTTCAGTACTCTCCGAGCTGAGTGCGGCGGTAAACTCCACGCTGGAGCTCGAACAGATATTGCAGCAAACCGCAGATGGCATCGTGGAGACCGTGCGGTTTGACCGTTGTGCGATATTCCTGCTGGACGAGTCGGGCAAGCTGGTAACGCCCCGCGCCGTACGCGGCTATCGCCCCGAAACGCTGGGCAGCACGCCGGTTCGTGTGGCGGACGGCGTCATCGGAATGGCGGTACGCAACAAAGCACTGGTGCTGATAGAGAACGCTCAGCGATCCAGCCAGCCGGCTCGAGGGTTTGGCAGGATGCTGGGCACCAATGCGTTTCTGGTCGCGCCCATTCTGGCGCGGAACCGCGTAATCGGTGTGGTGGTTGCCGACAATAAGCCATCTGGACGTCCTATTGACCGTGCTAACATCCAGCTGCTCACCACCTTCATCAACCAGGCGGGGATGGCTATCGAGAACGCCCGTCTGTATCACGACCTGGACCGGCGCTTTAACGAACTGCATAACCTGTGGGAGTACACGCGCAATCTGCTCAGCAGTATTGGCGTGGGCGTCGTGAGCATCGATAGAGAAGAGATTATACTGACCTGGAACGACGCCGCCGAACGCATTACCACTGTACCCCATGAGAGAGCATTGGGATATAAGCTGGAGGACCTGTTTGCTCACTTTTTCCTGCCGGAAGAAGAGAAGAACATGCTTCTGGAGATTATTCGCCTTCCCTTCCAGACAGGCGAAAGGCACTCGCGTTTCAAATGCGCTTTACATCCCTATCAGCGCGGTGAAATGTACTTCAATTTTGAAAGCTCTCCCCTGCGTGCTCCCAACGGCTCCGTTCAGGGTGTGGTATTTATTTTTGAAGACATCACGCACGAAGTGCTCATGGAGATGGAGATGCAGCGCGTTAGGCAGCTGGCAGCGGTTGGGCAGCTCGCTTCCACCATCGCCCATGAGCTGCGCAACCCGCTCAGCTCCATCCGCGCCTCCGCTCAGCACCTGCGTGGCGAATACGCCGGCAATGCCGAGCTGTGTGAGTTTCTGGACATTATCATTAATGAGGTGGACGTGCTGAACACCAAAGCCACCGAGTTCCTGCGGTTCGCCCGTCCTGTGGAACCGGTGTTCCAAGAAGTGAGTCTGTCTGATCTGATAGGCAGTACCGTTCAGTTCATGCACTCCTATATCGAGGAGCAGGGAGTGCAGGTGGAGGTGGACGTTTCTGTGCCGTTCACCATCAAAGCGGACCCAAACCAGATGAAGGAAGCGCTTCGCAATCTGATTATCAACGCGGTTCAAGCCATGCCGGAAGGCGGGACCCTGTCACTTATCGCCACGCCCGCTCCGGGCGACACGGTAAATATTATCGTCAAAGACACGGGCGTTGGTATACCACCCGAAAATCTGGACCGTATCTTTACGCCGTTCTACACTACCAAGGCCAAAGGGTCAGGGCTGGGGCTGGCAAACGTCCAGAAGATTGTGGAAAGCCACGGCGGTACAATCAGCGTGCAAAGCCAGGTGGGCACCGGAACCGAGATGCGTATCACCCTGCCGGTTCACCCGGTGCGCCGCGTCCGTCGCATCGACCTGGGAGAGGACGACAATCTCCGCACCAGGATACCAGACCTCTAAACACTCAGATACAGGCTTGAAGGGGGGTATGGCAGTGAAGGCAAAAACAGCGACAGAGAAATCAACACCATTGACCCTGCTCATTGTGGAGGACCAGGCCAGTCACCGTCGTGTACTGGAGGCACACTTTTCTAAGCAATACGATGTGCTCACCGCCGAACACGGCCAGCGCGCGCTGGAAATCGCTGCTCAACAGCCTGTTCACCTGCTGATTGTCGATTTGATTTTGCCCGGCGCGATGAACGGAATGGAAGTGCTGCAAAAGATTCGCGAGATGCATCCGAACGTGATGGCTATCATGATCACCGCTCATCCTACCGTTCGCACCGCAGTACAGGCAATGAAAGATGGCGCGATAGACTATATTGAAAAGCCTATCGACCTGGACGAGCTGAAAGCAAAAGTGGACAGGGCGGCCGAGCAGTATCGCCAGCGGGAGGAAGTCCTGCAGCAGCCCCAACGGCCTCGCGACACCCTCGATCTTCAAGGTATCGTGGGCAATAGCGAGGCGATGCGGAAAGTGTACGAGATGATTGGGAAGGTGGCGGCAAGCAACGCCACCGTGCTCATTCGCGGCGAGAGCGGTACCGGCAAGGAGCTGGTTGCGAAAGCCATCCATCGCAACAGCAGTCGGGCAGGAGGACCGTTTGTTGCCGTGTCCTGCGCTGCACTGCCAGAGACCCTGCTCGAAAGCGAGCTGTTCGGGCATGAGAGGAACGCTTTCACCGGCGCGACATCGCAAAAGCCGGGCAGGTTCGAACTGGCGCACAAGGGTACCCTGTTCCTCGACGAAGTCGCGGAGATTACCCCGGCTATTCAGGTGAAGTTACTGCGAGTACTACAAGAGCACGAGTTTGAACGGCTCGGGGGCACCAAAACGATTAAAGTGGACGTACGCCTCGTTGCTGCGACCAACAAGGACCTGGAGAAGATGGTGCAGGAGAAAACCTTCCGCGATGACCTGTACTATCGTCTGCATGTAATCGAAATTTACCTGCCTCCTCTGCGCGAGCGAAGGGAAGACATCCCGCTTCTGGTGGAACACTTTCTGAAGCAGTACAACAGGGAGAACGGTAAGCGGCTCAAATCTGTCGCCCCCGAAGCGATGGATATCTTAATGAAATATCGCTGGCCTGGAAACGTGCGCGAGCTGGAAAACGCTATCGAACGGGCGGTTGTGCTCGCCGACACCGACGCGGAGTATCTTACGCCCGACCTCTTGCCGGATTCTATCGTCGGGGCAGGGTAAAAAACTATCAATTTTTCCGCGAATACCGGCAAAAACGCTCTGAGTGGTACGGAACTTGCAGTATATATGGGCGGATATGTTTCCGCGAGGAGACCTGTTAAGAATGCAGGAATTGTATACTATTATTGAAATCATAACAGATGCCCGGCCCATGCCGAAAGGGGAAGTCTGAGCCCATGCCCAGAGTGCTGATAGCAGACGATGAGGTAAACCTGTGCAAGGTGCTGGCTGCAAGGTTGCAGCAAAGTGGATTGCAGTGCGTGATTGCGCATGACGGTGTGCAGGCGCTGGAACTCATCCGCTCACAACCTATCGATGTGGCGGTGCTGGATGTTCGGCTCCCGCGTAAGAACGGCGTGCAGATACTGCGCGAAATCCGACAGGATCATCCGCAGCTGCCTTGCATACTCATCACCGCATTCGATGACGTGGAACTGCACGAGGAAGCGGCGCGTCTGGGGGCGAATGCAGTACTGCAGAAGCCGTTCGACCTGGAAGCGTTCACCGAGCTTGTCTGGAGAGAGGTTGGCACCCCTGCCCCCGTGACGGGAGCACCTATGCTGCTGCAAAACGGTGAGAAGGTGATTGTGGACATCCGGCGAGGTGAGTGGTCTTATACCTATGCCCCGCGCGTCATCTCGCAAGACGACCGCATGCTGGAGATCGAGCCGCCGCTGGCAGTAGTGGATACAGAGGTGTTGTCGCAAGGGGTTGCTATCGTCCAGTTTACGCGCGGAGATGGCGTATACCAGTTTCGCTCGCGCATCCGGCTGGCTACCGCTCCCCGACAAGCGTTGTATCTGCGCAAGCCGGTCGCCATCCGCCGTCTGCAACGTCGCAAGCACTCGCGCATTGTGGAAGAGGGACAGGTCAACCTGGCGTTTTCGATACGGGAAGAGCGTGAGGCAGCTCCGCTGACGGTTACGGGCGAGCTGTACGACCTGAGTCACGGTGGTTTCTCCGTGCTGTTGTCGCAGGCGCCGCCTGTCGGCGAGGAAGTTTCCTTCCAGATGGCGCTGCCCGAGGCAAACCTCACCCTCATCGGGCAAGCGCAGGTGGTACACGTGGGCGGGATGATCGCCAACAGGGTACCGGCGGCTTATCATGTGGGGCTGAAGTTCACCCGGCTCGCGCCTGCTATGCGACAAGCACTGGCGGAATGGGTGGAAAGGCAACTGCAACAGACGTAAACCAGGATGCTTCACTTCTTTCAGCATGACAAAAGGAGGCACGCGTTGCTGGTTCGTGTACTTTCGGGCACCGTACACGGGATTGAACCGCATACTATCGAAGTAGAAGTGGACATGCAGCCGGGCGGAGTGCCTGGTTTCACCCTCGTGGGTTTACCGGACCGTGCGGTGCAAGAAGCGATTGACCGCGTTCGTCTGGCTATTCGCAACTCAGGACTTCACTGGCCCATGCGCCGTATCACCGTTAACCTCGCTCCCGCCGACCTGCGCAAGGAGGGTCCCGCTCTGGACTTGCCTATTGCCATCGGCATTCTGGCAGCAGCAGGGCAGGTAGACGGCGAATGGCTGGGCGAAACGTTTGTGCTGGGTGAGTTGTCGCTGGATGGCACTGTGCGCCCGGTCACCGGAGTGCTGCCCACCGCCATCCATGCCCGTCAGCAAGGGGTCAAACGCATGATTGTGCCCGCGCCGAACGCTTCTGAGGCAGCGATTGTGGGCAATATTCAGGTGTACCCTGTCGCCAGCCTTGCGGAGGCGGTAGCGCTGTTGAACACCCGCGACGGTATTACCCCGCTCAGCGACGACCCCGAACATCTGCTGCAACAGCCGCCCAGATACGAGGTGGACTTTGCCGATGTGAAAGGACAACACCACGTCAAGCGCGCGCTGGAGGTTGCCGCAGCGGGAGGACATAACGTGGTGATGATTGGTCCCCCGGGTTCCGGCAAGACGATGCTGGCGCGTCGTGTGCCCACCATCTTACCGCCGATGACGGTGGACGAAGCCATCGAGATTACCAAGCTGTACAGCGTCGCCGGGCTGTTGCCCCCGAACACCGGGCTGTTGACCACGCGCCCCTTCCGCTCACCACACCATACCAGCAGTAACGCCGCGCTGGTAGGAGGCGGAAGCGTGCCCCGCCCGGGCGAGGTGAGCCTCGCGCATAACGGGGTGCTTTTCCTCGACGAGCTGCCGGAGTTTCGTCGCGAAGTGCTGGAGGTGTTGCGTCAGCCGCTGGAAGATGGCGTGGTGAGCATCGCGCGGGTGCAAGCCAGCATCGCCTACCCGGCCCGTTTCATGCTGATTGCCGCCATGAACCCCTGCCCCTGCGGATACTTTGGCGACCCTCAGCATGGGTGTACCTGCTCGCCCACGCAAATCCGCAAATACCAGCAGCGAGTGTCAGGACCGTTGCTGGACCGCATCGACATCCACATCGAAGTGCCGCGTCTCACCCCCGACGACCTGCTGCGCACCCAACCGGGCGAGCCGTCGGAAGCCATTCGCGGACGGGTTGTGCGGGCACGAGAGATCCAGCAAAAGCGGTTTGAAGGCACGAACGTACGCTGCAACGCGCAGATGACTACGCGCATGTTGCGTCAATTCTGCCCGCTCTCCGAGGATGTGAAAGCGATGCTGAGGCAGGTAAGCCAGCAGATGGGCATCAGCGCACGCGCCTTTGACCGCATCGTGAAACTGGCGCGCACCATCGCCGACCTGGCAGGCGAAGAACATATCGGCTTGCCGCACGTGGCAGAAGCTATTCAGTATCGCAGTCTGGACAGGCGTATCTGGCTGTAACGGCTATATCTGGTTGGGGTCGATGCCCATCTCGCGCAGCTTCGCCGCGAGGCGTTCGGCACGCTGGTGTTCGGCTTCTGCCAGCTGCCCCAGCTCCAGAAAGCTCAGGAACTTGCGTCCATCGGGGTAGAACAAGCCGACCTCTGCGTCCTTGCCCTTCTCGAAGCGAATGCCCAGCCGGGGGCTCCGCCAGCCTTCCATCTGAGAAATAGGGGTCAGCCGTCCTTCCTGGCGCGTCCAGCCGTCCCACTCACCGCTTTCGGGGTAGTACAGATAGTATTCTTCCACACCATAGCGGTCGTAGAAAGCCAGCTTGTCCAGCATCTGTGACACCCGGTCGCCGGGCGACCATACCTCGAACACTACCTGCGGAGGGATGTTGCCCTCCTCCCACTGTTTGTACGACCGGCGGTGCCCCTTGGGGCGACCGAACGCCACCATCACATCCGGGGCTTGCCGAATCTCCGCGTTTCCCTCTACCGGATACCAGAGCAGGTCTCCGGCGACAAACACGTCGGGGTGGTCCGCAAAAAGCAGTTCCAGATTCCCCTTGATAGTGACGATGCATTCAAACTGTATCGTATTGTCCGCCATCGGTTGACCGTCCGAGTCGGGATAGAACACCTTTCGCTCTGTTTGCACCGCTGTGGACATCACCATCAACCTCCGGGGTGCAGAGTGTACTCAGCATACCATACTCCGCCATCTATCTGCAAGCTGGCGCAGGTTGCCTTTGGACGTTCGTGCTCCGTCGCGACCGCGACAATGGGATGCGACGGAGCGCATCCCTTCAGCCCGTTGCGCGAACATGCTTTGCAATCGCCCTCACCATCTGCTACAATCAGTACAGGAGCCACCATGAGCCTGTTTGAGCAGAAAAACCTGTACGAAACCGAAGCGGGGGCACCGCTGGCGGCGCGAATGCGCCCCCGTACGCTGGAGGAGTTCGTCGGGCAGGAGCATCTGGTCGGCGAGGGGACGGCGATTCGCAAAGCCATCGAGAACGACCAGCTCGGCTCGGTTATCTTCTGGGGACCGCCCGGCTGCGGTAAGTCCACTCTGGCGCGTATTATCGCCGCGCACACGAAATGCCATTTCGTGGAATACAGTGCGGTGACCAGTGGTGTCGCGGAAGTGCGCCGAGCCATCGAAGAGGCACGTAGCCGCCGCCAACTGCACGGACAGCGTACCATCCTGTTCGTAGACGAGATACACCGTTTCAACCGCGCCCAGCAGGATGCCTTCCTGCCCCATGTGGAGAACGGCACGATTATCCTGATGGGCGCGACCACCGAGAACCCTTACTTTGCCATCAACGCACCGTTGCTCAGTCGTTCGCGGGTGCTGCGCTTCGAGCCGTTGAACGAGGAGCACCTGCGCGTCATCGTGGAACGTGCTCTCGTTGACGAGGAGCGTGGGCTGGGCAAACTGCGTGTGCATCTTCCCCCGGAGTGCATGGACTATCTGTTGCGAATCGCCAACGGGGATGCCCGCGTAGCGTTGAACGTACTGGAGGCGGCAACCGCCCTTGCCGAGCCCGACACGCAGGGCAGGCGTACCATCACGCTGGAGATGCTGGAACAGGTGGTACAGCAGAGGGCGGCGCGTTACGACCGCGAAGGTGATGAGCACTACGATACCATCTCTGCGTTCATCAAATCCGTGCGCGGTTCCGACCCCGATGCGGCGCTGCACTACCTTGCCCGCATGATCCGCGCCGGAGAGGACCCCCGTTTCATCGCCCGTCGGCTGGTTATCCTCGCCAGCGAGGACATCGGCAACGCCGACCCCCACGCCCTGCTGGTAGCGGTGGCGGCGATGGAGGCGGTGCAGTTTATCGGACTGCCCGAAGCGCAGATTACGCTGGCGCAAGCCACCACCTACCTTGCCTGTGCGCCCAAGAGTAACGCCAGCTACGTCGCGCTGAACAAAGCTCTGCACGACTTGGAGACACAGCCGCTGGCTCCTGTGCCCCTACACCTGCGCGACGCCAGCTATCCGGGCGCACAGCAACTGGGGCACGGCAAAGAGTACATCTACCCGCACAACTACCCCGGGCACTGGGTACCCCAGCGTTACCTGCCCGAAGGCAACTGGAACCTGCCCTACTACGAGCCTTCCGACAGCGGGCTGGAACGCAAAATCGCGGAACGCCTGCGGCAACTGCGCGAGCGTCTGGAACGCCCTTCCGCTCCCCATGATGAGGACGAAACCGCCTCGAACCCTTGACAAAGCGCAGGTTGTTGGGCATAATATATAGCGGTTGCTGCGGGGTCGTTCAGCGGCAGGACGCCTGGCTCTGGACCAGGTAACGGTGGTTCGAATCCATCCCCCGCAGCCATTTTTGTTTCATACCTCCATCTCCCGCTTCATCCGTTCGTACCACTTTCCCAGAGGCTGGCGCACGAAGTAGAGCCGAGTCAGTGCTTTTGCCGTCTGCCCCGGTTGCATGGTGCCAAACGACGGCGCGCTGTGGATGCAGGAGTACTCCATGTTCTGGAAGAGGAACAGAGCCGGTCTGGAAACTGTAGCCGCCAATCGCTTCCCATCAGGGGCGACAATCGCCATCCAGCCTTCTGCAACTACATCGGCAGGCGTTGCCTTGAAATTCGCCACGAAGGGAATCTGCGCGCCCGGCGGCGCTCCTTCCACGCTGTACAACTGCACCGTAGGGCGGTCGCTGAACACACGGGGCAATTCTACCAATCGCTGGAACTTCCCCTTTACCCTCACCCAGTGGCGCAGACACTCATTATCCCGCAGTACGCTGGAACCGCAGTTGAAGCAGTTGAACGCCATGCTGTTCTGCCACACGCGATGACTACAATTGGTTAGCGTAATGACCGCGTCCACATAGTCCTCATAGGGCGTGATAACCAGACGATAGCGAAGCTCGTCCGGCATCTCGCCAGCGCTTTCCCATGCGCCATCGCCTATCTCTCTCCATCGTGGTTTGAGGGCGCCGAACCATATCGCCCGTGCCGCATCGCCAATAGCTTCCGGAAAGCCCAGCACAAAGCGATCATTGGGGAAGGCGGGCACGTTCGATAACACCGCCGCCATCTGACCCTGCACTCCCTCCACCCGGATAGATGCCATCAGCGCACCTCCTTCGCACAGCGAAACCCGTACATATCGCTTCGGTTGGTTCGCCAGCCGCTCATATTGCGCGCCGCTATCCGCAAGTTCAACGGGCTTCGCGTTAACCAGCAGCCACCTTTCAACACTCCCACCGCCGGGTTCAGCCTGTCCGCACACCACTCGGCGACATTGCCCACCATGTCCATCACGCCATAGGGACTGGCGCCTTGCGGAAAAGAACCCACGGGTGCGGTGTTGGGCATCCCGTTTCGCGGCTGACGGTTCCAGCAGCAGGCATCGGGGTCAAAGCGGTTGCCCCATGGATAGAGACGGCGGTCTGTGCCCCGTGCCGCCTTTTCCCACTCGGCTTCGCCGGGCAATCGCGCTCCCAGCCACTTCGCGTATGCCTCTGCATCCTCCTGGCTCACGAAAACCACCGGATGGTCTAACAGTTCCTCAGGAGGAGTACCACCACGCCAGTGCAGCGGAGGCGGATAGCCCGTAGCCCGGCAGAACTCGGCATATTCCCTGTTGGTGACGGGGTACTTCTGGATGGCAAAGGAGGGCACATACACCTCCCGACTTTGTTCTCCGCTCAGCCAGGAAGGATGATGACGATACTGCCGTGCGAGACGGAGTACCTCTTCCGGGGAGGTTCCCATGATAAACGTGCCTTCTGGAATCACTATCCATTCATTGGCGACCACGTGGCACCTCCTACAACAGGTTCGCCGCCATCTTCTCTATCTCGTCGAATCGCTCGTCCGCTAAATACGCGCCGTAATGCACCAGTCCGCGCTCGGGGATATGTTGCCACGCCGCCCACGGCGATGATTTGCGTCAACCTTTGACCTGCGCGCTAACCAGCGCACGCTCGGCACGGATGAAAGCTTCCAGCTTTGCCTCACTCCAATGAGGCATCGCTCTCGCTACCTTTGCAAGACGGTCGGTAATGAGTTCCGCATAGCGCCTGCCGAGGTCCGCGGATGCTCCCTTCTCGATGGTGTCGCTCGCGCCATATTCGGGGTCATTGCGTATGCGCTTGATGTCCACCAGCTCCGGCAGGAGATACATCATCAGCGAAGTCTCGCCGATGCCCGCGTGGTCGCCCAGATAGCCGGCGTCTTGCGCCAGCCAGTATTCGGGCGTGCCCAGCACAGGGATTTGCAGTCGCTCCGACATACGCGCAGCGGTCTCACGCACCACAATTTGCTGGTTGTGTCCGTAGTGACCGGTGAGCATGATGATGGCGCGGAATCCCTGACGATGGAACTCGCTACACAGCTTCTCCAGCCATGGGCGAAGCAGGTAGTTATCCCACGTGAATTCGGGCTCCATGACCACTGTGGCGGGTTTGTCCAGTCCGCCCATGCCGCCGAATACCGGAGGGTGTACCACACCCCCTCCTGCTTTTTTCGCTCCCAGCACGCATAGCGCGTGTGCCTTCAGCGCATCCAGTCCCAGGCAGTTGTGTTCGCCGTGCCACTCCACCGTGCCCAGCGGCAGAAACACCACAGGCAACGCCTTCACCGCCGCACGAAACTCTGCGGGTAACATCCGTTCCCACCGGATGGTTTCTCTGGGCATCTTCTGCAACCTCCTCACGCGGTTCCTTCATAAAGCAGGGCAGTCGCTGCGCGACTGCCCTGCTCACAGTATTACGCCACTCCCAGCAGCAGGTCTATCACCAGCTGGTCCAGCTTCTCATAGCCCAGCCCTTTCTTGCCCAGTGCCTCGATATCGAACTGCTTCTGGCGCAGAGCCTGCGCGTTTTGCGGGGAGTAGCTGCTCATCAGGCTCTCCAGCTCGGCGTCGCGAGGACGAATCTGTGCCAGCAGTTCCTGAATGGCGGGATGCTCGTTGAACTGGCGCGCCTTCTCCTTCAGAATCAGATAGGTGCGCATACAGCCCTTCGCGAACTCCCACACGCCCTCTTCGTCCTCGGTGCGGTAGGCGTGCGCGTCGAAGTGGCGCGGACCGTCGTAGCCGTGGTCCTCCAGCAGTTTCACCAGGAAGAACGCGCCCTTGATGTCCTCCGAGCCGAAGCGCAGGTCCTGGTCGAAGCGGTTGAGCTTCTGGGCGTTGAGGTCGATATGGAACAGCTTGCCCGCTTCCAGAGCCTGTCCGACGGCGTGCGCGAAGTTCAAGCCCGCCATGTGCTCATGGGCGACCTCGGGGTTCACGCCCACCATGTCGGGGTCGTCCAGCGTGTTGATGAACGCCAGCATCGCGCCCACATTGGGCAGGAAAATGTCGCCGCGCGGCTCGTTGGGCTTGGGTTCCATCGCGAAGCGCAGGTTGTACTTGCGGTCTTTCACGTAGTGAATCAGGAAGTTGATGCACTCGCGATAGCGTTTGATGGCGTCGGTGGGGTCTTTGGCGGCGTCACACTCGGTGCCTTCCCGTCCGCCCCAGAAGACGTATATCTCCGCGCCCAGCTCCACCGCCAGGTCCATCGCCTGCATGGACTTCTGCAGGGCATAAGCGCGCACCTTCGGGTCGTTGGAGGTAAACGCGCCGTCCTTGAAAACGGGGTGGTAGAACAGGTTGGTGGTGCCCATCACCAGCTTCATGCCGTAGTCGTCGAGAGCCTTTTTGAACTCCTTCACGATACGGTCACGCTCGGCGGGGGTGGCGTCGATGGGCACGAGGTCGTTATCATGCAGGTTCACTCCGTACGCGCCCAGTTCGGAGAGCTTTTGCACCGCACGGATGGGAGTGACCACATCACGCACCACGTCGCCAAACGGGTCGCGCCCGCGGTTGCCGACCGTCCACAATCCGAAGGTGAACTTGTGTTCCTTGCGAGGGGTATAGGCGTCCATAGTGGAAACCTCCTTTCAGCCAGTGTACCCTTGCTTTCGCGAAGGAAGGGGGATATTCCTGTAGGTGCACAGGAGGGGAGGCTACGGTTGTCACTATGAGCTATGGAGGAGCAAAATCCGCCTGCGCGGATTGGAAACCTGCGAAAGGCAGGTTTGTTGTTTATTACAGCCCATCATTTCAATAGTAGGGAGCGCGATGGCAGGAGAGCTAAACCCCACAATTGAAATCATGGGCTATGAGCGGAGCAAAACCCGCCTGCGCAGACTGGAAACCGGCGAAGGCAGGTTTGTTATCATTATAGCCCGCCATTTATGAGTCTTGAAAAAATAAAGCGATTTAACCTCTCCCCCGGCCCCTCTCCTACAAGGAGAGGGGAGCCTCGCGTCGAATACCCCCTTCCCTCGTAGGGAAGGGGGACAGGGGGTTAGGTTGAACACACCTCTCCTCCAGGACCCCTCCCGAAGCTGTGGGAAAGGAGATGAGGGGGATAAATACAACTATTTTTTCAAAATTCATCAATGGCGGGGAGTTCAATAGCGGATTGAATAACCAGTAAAGACAGGTTTATTATCATCATAGCCCACCATTTCAACGGTGGAAAGAAGCGTGATGGCGGAACAGAACCCGTGACACCATACAGGCGCGTGAAACGGATATGCACACTGCAGGTTCCAGACAGGAAGCGTTAAACGTGTATATGGCAACCCTGCTGTCGCGGCGGGGGCTGGTCGCGCTGCCCGAGCAACGCCTGCCACACGCCCTGCCCGATGTGCTGGTCTCCTTCCGCGGGTTGCGCCTGATACTCGAAGGAGAGGTGGACGACCAGCCCGGCGCGGAGGGGCGCGCCTGGCAAAAGGCAGTGGAAAGGGTGGATAAAGGGCTGGCGCACCTCGCGCTCGCGCTGGTGTACCCGCACCACCTGCGCCACGCCTCGCCCGACGAGACGCTACGCGCCCTCGAAAGCGCACCCCTGCGTTTCAGCGTGTGCACCGCCCCCGCGCCCGCCGTCCCCCACTGGCACGAAGGCACGATAGACCTGCTGCACGCCACGCTGGAAAACGCTTATACCCTGCTCGCCTCCGAAGACGAGGTGCGCGCGGCGGTGGAACTGCTCACGCAGGGCATCAACACCCTCGCCAACGCGCTGTTCGGGCTGGGGGTGAGCGATGAACGGCTCGCCGCGCCACTGGGCATCTCCCCGTCGGCGGTAGACCCGAACAAGGTGGAGCAGAAAACCGCCGTGCGCCAGATTGCCGCTCTGGTCATCGTCAACGCCCTGTTGTTTCAGGAGGAGCTGGTGCGCAGTGAGCCGCGCGTCAAAACACTGCACGAGTGTATGGAAAGCCCCAGTCCGCACGACGAGCTGCTGGCGGTGTGGCAGTTCATCCTGCGTTATATCAACTACCATGCGGTGTTCGACCTGGCGCGACGCCTGCTGCAGACCCTGCCACCCGACCGCTCGCTGGACGAGGCGCTGCGTGCATGTGCCCACATCGTGCGCGAAATCGCCAGGCGGCGCGTGCTGTTGCGTCACGATCTCGCCGGGCGCGTGTATCACCTGTTGCTGGGCAGTATCGCCAAGCCGTTGGGAACCTACTACACCTCCGTCGCCGCGGCGACCCTGCTGTTGCGCGTTGCGCTGGAACCGGAACGATGGCAGGACATCCGCTGGGACGACCCGCAGGCGGTGGGCAAACTGCGCATCGCCGACCTCGCCTGTGGCACGGGAACCCTGCTGATGGCGGCGATTCAGGCGGTCACCGATAACTTCCTGCGTGCCGCCAGCCTGCAACAGCACAACCGCCTGCTGGAGAGCCGGCGTCAACTGCTCGGCGCGATGCTGGAAAACGGATTGTGGGGGTTCGACGTGCTGCAGTCGGCGGTGCACCTGACCGCTACCACCCTCGCCCTGCCCGTGCCGGAAGTGATGGTGAAGGGCATGCACCTGTACACGATGGAGATGGGAATGCGCGACGGCGAGGCGCGACTGGGCAGTCTGGACCTGATGCTGGACGCTCCCGCGCAGGTCGCCCTGTCGCTGTTCCCCACCGAAGCGCAGCGCGTGACCGACGAATCGGCTGAGGCGCAGGGCGTGCGCGTGCCCAAACTGCATCTGGTGTGCATGAACCCGCCCTTCACCCGTACCTGCGGCGACAACCTGCTGTTCGGCTCGGTGAGCGGTGAGGAGCGTTCGCAACTGCAGAAGGCATTGCAGGAGCGTATCCGCCGATACGCTCTGCAGGCGTCGGTCACGGCGGGGTTGGGTTCGGTGTTCATCGCGCTGGCTGACCGTTACCTGAAGCCGAGCGGGCGACTCGCCTTCGTGCTGCCCAAGGCGCTGTTATCGGGCGTGGAGTGGCAACCCTCGCGCCACCTGCTGGGCAAGGGATACCATCTGGAGACGGTTATCGTCAGCCACGACCCCGAGCGATGGAACTTCTCGGAGAACACCGACCTGAGCGAGGTGCTGTTCGTGGCGCGCAAAACGTCGCGCACTCTATCCGATGCTCGCACCCTGTACGTAAACCTGTGGCGCAACCCCGACAACCCGGTAGATGCGCTGATGACCGCCGAGGCGATACGCGAAGCCGGCTATGCCACCGCACAGGGCGAGGTGAGCGTGCATCCGCTGTGGGTGGGCGACGAGAAGATGGGTGAGGTGGTGACGGTGCCGTGGGCGCGCCTGCGCCAGATGGGACACTGGATGAGCCCCTGCTCCTTCGCGCAGGGCGAGCTGGTGCAAACGCTGTGGAGCCTGCTGGAAAACCACCGGTGGCAGGGCGTCGCCGTGCCCCTGTGCGAACTGGGGCAGCTGGGAGAGCTGGGACCGGATATTCGCCGTCTGTGGGCAACCTTCGATGTGGTAGACCAGCCGCCCGGCTCGCCTGCCGTCTGGGGGCATGACTCAGAAAAAGCCTTCACGATGTCCCTTCAGCCCAACAGCTACCTCGTCCGGCGCGCCGTACCCAAGGAAAAACAGACGCCCGACTACTACAAAACCCTGCTGGCGCAGGCAGGCAACTTGATAATCGTGGAGCGCATGTGGTTGAATACGCAGCGGCTCACCGCCGCCTGGTTGCCCGAGCCGGTGCTGGCGGCGTCGTGGTGGCCCCTGCGCCTGAAAGAGGGTATGGACGATTCGGCGGGCAAGTCGCTCGTGCTGTGGATGAACAGCACACTGGGAACGATGCTCTTGATTGGTAGCAGGCTGGAGACGCGAGGCGCATGGACGAAGTTCAAGAAGCCCACGCTGTTGGCGATGCCGGTGCTGGACGTGCGCGCGCTGGATTCACACGCCCTGCAACACCTTGCACAGGCATTCGACCACCTGTGCGAGCAACCGCTGTTGCCCCTGCCGCAGATGGCGCAGGACGCCACCCGCATCGCGATAGACGATGCGCTATGCGAGGCTCTGCGCTTGCCCGACCTGTCTCCGTTGCGCACCGCCCTCGCCCGCGAGCCGGTAGTGTGCCTGCAACCACTTCGGCAGAGGCGGAGGTAGGAGGGAACGTCCCGGCGGGAGCCTTCGCCCTCCGGAGGGCTGTACGTGGTATACTCTACGTGAATTGGGCAATCGCGTATGGAGCAATCGTGTACAGGGCAACCACAGGGCGGGCAACCACAAGGGCTGCCCCTTCTGCAACGGCTGTCGCGCATCGTTCCGCCGGAGCGGTACGAGGAGTGCGTGCGCACCTTCCACGAACCGCCTGCCGTTGGGGCGCGGGTGAATACCCTGCTGGCGGAGCGCGAGGTGGTGTTCGAGGGGCTGCGTGAAGCGGGGTTCACGGTTCACCCTGTGTCCTGGTATCCCGACGCCTTCTGGCTGCCTCCCGAGCAGCGCAACGCTTTGCTGGCTTCCGAATGGGTGCAAAACGCGCTGGTTTACGTGCAAAACCTCTCCAGCATGATACCCCCGCTGGTACTGGCTCCACAGCCGGGCGAAGAGGTGCTGGACCTGTGCGCCGCGCCCGGCGGCAAGACTCTGCAGATGGCGGCGATGATGCGGGGCGAAGGCACTCTGGTAGCGGTGGAGGCGGTGCGAAGCCGATTCTTCAAGCTGCGCGAGAACCTGCAGAGGCACGGGGCGAACTTCGTGCAAACCGTGCAGGCGGAGGGCGAATGGCTCTGGAAACGCTGGCAAAATCGGTTCGACGCGGTGCTGCTGGATGCCCCCTGCTCCAGCGAGGGCAGGTTCCGCTTCGACGACCCCGCTACCTTCCGCTACTGGAGCCTGAAGAAAATCGCCGATATGGTGCGCAAGCAGAAGTCGCTTATCTACTCGGCGATACGGTGTCTGAAGCCCGGCGGCAGGCTGGTGTACTGCACCTGCACCTTCGCGCCGGAGGAAAACGAGGGGATTATCGCCCACGCGCTGAAAAAGTTCGGTGAGGCGATAGAGGTTTTACCCATCCCGCTGGAGGTGGAGGGGATGGCTCCCGCGCTAAGCGAATGGGAGGGGCGTGCGTTTCCCGATGCTGTTCGCCACGCGCGGAGGATACTGCCTTCCCCGCAGATGGAGGGTTTCTTTGTGTGTTTGATGAAAGCATTCGGAAACTCGTCTCAACGGCAATGACCGATGGTTTGCCAAACTGCAGTCTTGTGGTGTAATGGACTCTTTTCTGCCATTGTGCAGTCTTCCCACCACTGAAATGGTGGGCTATGGTGAGGATAAACCTGTCTTCACAGGTTTTTTAATCCGCGCAGGCGGATTTTGCCTTGCTCATAGCCCATGATTTCAATCGTGGGGTTCAGCTTTGGATATGCGTGTTCTGGACAAAGCACGCTTCAACCTATTTTGTCATGCTGAGCGTCAGCGAAGCATCTCAGAGTAGCGATAAAACGAGATTCTTCGCTTGCGCTCAGAATGACAGGCGGGCGAAATCAGTTCGCCCATGCCCAAATAATCATGTGTGGCGAAGTAGTAGTCTGTCAAGCGTGATTGTTTAGATGCTGGCAAAGTGGTTTCGTACCCTTGTCATGCTGAGCGTCAGCGAAGCATCTCTTCCTTTTGTCATGCTGAACGCAGTGAAGCATCTCCGAGATTCTTCGCTTCGCTCAGCATGACAGGGAACACGATACTTTTGTCATGTTGAACGCAAGCGAAGCATCTCAGTGTAGCGACGGAATGAGATTCTTCGCTCCGCTCAGGATGACAGCAAACTTGACGCACCAGTAGCTACCGCATCAACCCGTAAAAACTCCCCTCGCCCCACTTCGGTTCCAGACCGAATATATCGGCAATCGTGGCGGCGAGGTCGGCGAAGGTGGAGCGTGTGCTCAGATTCACACCGCTTTTCAGAGCAGGGCTATAACACAGCAACGGTACATACTCCCGCGAATGGTCGGTGCTGGGGGTGGTGGGGTCGTTGCCGTGATCGGCGGTGAGGATGAGCAGGTCATCGGAGCGCATGTGCCGGAATATCTGTTCCAACCCCGCATCGAACGCCTCCATCGCCTTCGCGAAGCCCTGCGGGTCATTGCGATGCCCGTAGAGCATATCGAAGTCCTCGAAGTTGGCGAAAATAAAATCCGCAGGTTGTTCCATCGCTTCCAGCGTAGCTTGCAGGTGCTCTGCATTATTGCCTGTGCGCACCGAGTGGGCAAACCCTCGCTCGGCGAAAACCTGGCCAATCACGCCGATACCGTAAACCTTCCTCCCTGCCTCGGCGAGCTGGTCTATCAAATTATAGGGCGGAGGCAGAGGAAAGTCACGGCGGTTCTCTGTACGCTTAAACGACGAGGCATCCGTGCCGACGAAAGGTCGCGCAATAACCCTCTGCACGTGATGCGGCGGTTGCAGAATCTCTCTGGCGATTCGGCACATCTCGTACAGTCGTTCCAGTGGGATGACCTCCTCGTGCGCCGCTATCTGGAAGACGCTGTCCGCCGAGGTGTACACAATGGGATAGCCGGTGCGCAGGTGTTCCTCACCCAGCTGCTTGATGATTTCGGTGCCGGAAGCGGGGTAATTGCCCAGTATCTTTGTACCGATAGCGCGCTCAAAAGGCTCGATAACCTCTGGCGGGAAGCCCTGAGGGTAGGTAGGAAAAGGCTGTTCGGTGATAACACCCATCATCTCCCAGTGTCCGGTGACCGTATCCTTGCCCGCCGAGCGTTCCTGCATCCTGCCAAAGGCGGCAAGAGGCTGAGACACTGGCGGTACACCCCTTAGCGACAGGATGTTTCCCAGCCCCAGCCGCTGCAGGTTGGGCAGGTGTAAACCGCCAACCGCTTCTGCCAGATGTGCTAACGTGTTGGGCTCGTTGACGCCAGAGTCGCCATACTGTGCGGCATCCGGCGCGGCACCCACACCACAGCCGTCCATAATAACCAGAATGACCCGCCGAATCATCTCTCCATACCTCTTTGTGCTTGACTATACCTTGAAGACCCTCTTCCATGCAAGCGGTTACTGCAGGTAAAGGCACAGCACATGAGGAAATAAGAATTGTTAACGGAAGGAGGCATAGCGATGAAAGCCGTCGTGATGGCAGGTGGAGAGGGAACCCGGTTGCGCCCTCTGACATCTCGTCGCCCCAAACCGTTGGTGCCGATTATGAACCGCCCGATTATGGAGCACATTATCCTGCTGCTCAAACAGCATGGTATTACCGATATCGTGGTCACCCTGTACTACCTCGCCGATGAGATTTCCGGGTACTTCGGCACAGGGGCAGATTGGGGAGTGAATATCGAGTACGTTATTGAGGAGACACCCCTGGGCACGGCGGGGGCTGTGCGCCAGGCAGCGGATATACTGCGCAGTGAACCGTTCCTTATCGTCTCCGGGGATGCGTTGACCGATATTGATTTGGGCAAGCTGGTTCGCTACCACCGGTCGAAGGGTGCAGTGGTCACTCTTGCGCTGGCGCACGTGCCCAATCCCCGTGAGTTCGGCGTGGTCATCACCGACGAAGACGGGCGCATCCAGCGTTTTCTCGAAAAGCCCGACTGGAGCAATGTGTTCTCTGACACGGTGAACACGGGCATGTACGTGATTGAACCGGAGATTTTTGACCTGATGGAACCCAGGCGGGTCTACGACTGGAGCCAGGACATCTTTCCCCAGTTACTGCGCGACGGCAAGCCTCTGTACGGCTATATTATGGCACCGGACGAGTACTGGTGCGACGTGGGCACCATCGATCAGTATCGTGAAGCGCACGAGCAGGTTCTGGAGCGTAAGGTACACCTGCAACTGCCCGCGATAGAATACGCGCCGGGCATCTGGGTTGAGCCGGGCGCACAAATAAGCCCCGAAGCGGAGATACATCAGCCCGCCTATATCGGCAGGCATGTGACGATTAAGCGATTCGCCCGAGTCGGTCCATACAGTGTCATCGGCGATAACTCCATCATCGAAGAGGGAGCGGTCGTAGAGCGCAGTGTGCTATGGGACTCGGTGTACGTGGGCACCGATAGTCACATCGCCTCCGCCGTGGTAGGCAGCCACAGCACCGTGAAGCGTGATGTCAACGTGATGGAAGGCGCGGTGATCGGCGACCGGGTGAGTATCGGCGAAGGGAGCACTATCCGCCCGAACCTCAAAATCTGGCCCGACAAGTTCATCGAGCCCGGCTCTGTGGTGACGATGAGCCTGGTATGGGGTAAGAAGTGGCAGGGGTCGCTGTTCCGCAATCTGGGCGTAGCGGGCATTGTTAACGTGGAGATCACCCCTGAGTTCGCCACCAAGCTGGCGGCTGCGTACGGCGTGTTACTGCGCAAAGGGGCGGCGGTACTGCTCTCGCGCGACTCGCACAAATCCTCACGCGCCATCAAGCACGCGGTGATGAGCGGATTGCTGTCGGTAGGGGTGAACGTGTTCGACCTGCGTTCAATGCCCGTGCCCATTGCCCGCCATCATATTCGAGCCAGCGGTGCGGCAGGCGGTATGAACGTGCGCATCGCCCCTTACAACCCGCGCCTCACGCTGATCGAGTTCTTCGACAAAAACGGCATCTACGTCTCCAAGAGCATGGAGCGCAAAATAGAGAGCGTTTTCTTCCGCGAGGACATCGTGCGCACCGACATCGAAGAGGTAGGGGAAATCGAGTTCGCCTCACGCGCCATTGAACAGTACCAGTCTGACTTCTTCCAGCATGTGGACTCGCGCTGTCTGGGAGAGGCGCGCTACCGCGTGGTGCTGGACTTCGCGTTCCATCGCATGGCGGCTATTTTCCCCACCATTCTGGGCAAGATGAACTGCGAGGTGATTGCGCTGAACGCCTACGCCGACCCCGAACGCGCCCCCCACACGGAGGAGCAGGTTCAGGAGCACCTGCGCAACCTGCAGCAGATTGTGCAGAGTCTGCGGGCGGATGTGGGCGTGCTGTTCGAAAGCGACGGCGAGCGGATGCGCATCGTGGATGCACACGGCAACGTTCTCTCCGACCAGCGTCTGCTCATCTTATACGCGCTGGCGGCGGCGCGCGCTTACCGACGAGCGCGAATTGCCGTGCCGGTTACCGCGTCCAGTGTGATAGAACCGCTGGTCACACAACACGGGGGAACGGTCATTCGCACCAAAACCGACGTGCGCACTCTGATGGGAATCGCCGCTTCTGAGAGCGAACCGGTGTTCATGGCGGGCGATGGCGAAGGCGGATTTATTCTGCCTCAGTTCCAGCCCTCGTTTGACGCATTGTATGCGTTTGTCAAACTGCTGGAGCTGCTTTCGCGAGCAAAGACCACCCTGCACGATTTAGCAACACAGATACCGCCCTTCTTCCTCGTGCGCCGGAGCGTGCAGTGCCCCTGGGAGCTGAAGGGCACAGTGATGCGGGTGATGACCAGAGAGTGTCGCGACGACGGGAAGGTGGAGCTCATTGACGGCATCAAGATATACCAGAACGGGCGATGGGCGCTGATTCTACCCGACGCCTCCGAGCCGCTGTTCCACCTGTACGCAGAAGCAGAAAGCCCCGAGGCGGCACAGGGGCTGCTGGAGCGCTACCAGCAGCGCATTGAGGAGATGAAAAACAACCCAGGCAGGTGAATCGTTCTGGTTGTGCGAAATAGGAGAGAAAAACATCTGGAGGAGGAGTGATGGAACGAAGCACGGGTAACGGCATACTGTATCTGCGTCTCTCGCTGATGATGTTTTTACAATTCGCCGTGTGGGGCGCATGGGCTGTGGTTATTGCCAAGCACATGGAGAACCTCGGTTTCTCCGGCGCCCAGATTAGCTACGTATTCGGCACAACCGCCTTCGGGTCGCTGGTCTCGCCTATTATTGCGGGATGGATTGCCGACCGCCTGTTGCCTGCCCAGATTTTTACCGCTATTTCACACTTCGTCGGGGCGATTCTACTCTTTATCGCATGGCGGCAGACAGAGTTCTGGCCTCTCTGGACTTCCATCCTGCTTTACGCGATCCTGTACATGCCCACCATCGCTCTGACCAACGCGATAGCGTTCCACCATATGCGTGACGCCCAGCGGTTTGGTAACATCCGTGTATGGGGCACCATCGGCTGGATTTTCGTACAATGGTTCATGGCTGGGTACCTGCGTTTCTGGGAACACCGGATGCCGGGTGTTAGCCGCGTGGGGGACTGTTTGCTGATAGCGGGCATTGTCTCTGTGCTGATGGGGTTGTACTGCCTGTTTTTGCCCAACACGCCTCCGGCTAAAGAAGCCAAGAACCCTTACGCTTTTCTGGAAGCATTGCAACTGCGCATCAACCGCAACTTCATGGTGCTGTTGACCATCTCGTTTGTGGTCGCCATCGAACTACCGTTCTACTACAACCTGACATATCTGTTTCTGACAGAGCCACGCCATCCAAACCTGCATCTTGGAGGAGTAGGCTTACCGGAGAGCACGGGACAATTTGCTATGACGCTCGGGCAGGTTGGTGAGGTACTGCTCATGCTGCTGCTGTACCCCTCCATCCGCTACCTGGGAATGCGCACCACCATCTTCCTGGGCATTCTGGCGTGGCCGGTGCGTTACGCGATTTTTGCCATTGGACAACCGGCATGGCTGGTAGTCGCTGCGCAAACTCTGCACGGCATCTGCTACTCGTTCTTCTTCGCAGGGGGGATGATTGCTGTCGAGCGGTTGAGCCCTAAAGACGTTCGGGCGAGCGCACAGGGATTGCTGGTGTTCGCTACCAACGGCTTGGGGATGCTGATAGGGCACTTCCTGTCAGGCAGGGTGCATGACTTTTTCAAGACGAACATTCAGTATGGCACCACCCCACAAGGAGATCCTTTGTTTTACCACAACTGGGCGATGATATTCACTGTGCCCATTGTCATCACCGTGCTGGCAGGACTGGCGTTTATAGCGCGATTTAGCGAGCAGCGGTTCCGCGAGGATGCAGAGAGCATCGAACGTGGCGAGGTGGAGAAGGTATATCCGAATATCGCAGGGTCTGCGGCGAAAGCGTAACGGCGTTTCTTCCTCTTTTTGCGACAAAAGAGGATAATCCTCGCTACATTGGCGAAACCGTAGAGTAGCACCACACGGGAGGTGTTGCTGCGATGACGCCGCGAGAACGTGTGCTGAAAGCACTGCGCCGCGAGGAGCCGGACCGCGTACCCATCCACGACGGCTTATGGGCGGAGACTGTTCGCCGATGGCAGCGCGAGGGGTTGCCCGCCGAAATCCCCGCAGAAGATTATTTCGGCTACGAGATAGTGGGCATCGGCTTTGACCCCTCACCCATGTTCGAGGTCAAAACGCTGTACAAGGACGACCATGTGATTGTACAGACCACCCCCTACGGCGGCGTGCGCAAGAACTTCCGTACCTACGCCAGCACGCCCGAGATTATCGACTGGGCGGTGAAAAGCAAAGAGGACTGGCTACGCATCAAGGAGCGCCTGCGTCCGGACTATACCCGCGTGGACTGGGTGTCTCTGCGCCAGCGCTACCAGCAAGCTCGCTCGGAGAACAAGTGCATTGTGCTGACCGCGGCTGTCGGGTACGACCACCTGCAGTCCTACGTGAAAAGCGAAGAGCTGCTGGTCATCATGCACGACGACCCCGACTGGTTCCGCGATATGGTGCAAACCCATGCTCTGCTGGTGCTGGAGATGGCGCGGATGATTCTCGATTCAGGCTACCCGTGCGACGCCGCCTTCCTGTTCAACGACATGGGTTATCGCAACGGACCGCTCTTCTCGCCGAAGATGTATCGCGAGTGCATCATGGATTCGGACAAGATGCTGTGCGACTTCTTCCACAGCCGGGGTATGCCGGTTATCTACCACACCGACGGCGACGTGCGCCTGCTTATTCCCGGGCTGATCGAAGCAGGCATCGACTGCCTGCAGCCTCTGGAGGCGAAAGCAAACATGGACGTGCGTGAGCTGAAGAAGCAATACGGCGACCGCCTCGCCTTCATGGGCAACATCGACACGCGCAAAATGGCAGACCCCGACCCCAGCGTGATCGAAGAGGAGATACGCAGCAAGTTCGAAGTGGCTATGAAAGGGGGCGGCTACCTGTATCACAGCGACCATTCCGTGCCGCCCAGCGTGAGCTTCGAACAGTACTGTCGCACCATAGACCTGGTGCGCAAATACGGGCAGTATGGATAACGGTCGTATAGGGGCAGACCTCTGTGTCTGCCCCTATACACCCTAAACACGTATCGGACGAACGGGCATGTCCGTGCTGAGCGACAGCTGCACCTTTGCCGTTTGACCGACGCCCACCCGTGTCGCCGTCCACTGGGTACCTACGCTCACGGAGGGTATCTCGCAGGGCAGAGGCGGCGGCGACATGGGCGCAGGCTCGTTGGGCAGGTGGACAGGGTGTGCGCGCAAACGCCAGTCGCCCGCCCGCACCGGCAGGCGGAACCGCCCCCGCGCATCTGCAAACGCACAGGCGAACGCTTCGCCGGAGTGCACACGCTGCCGCAGGTTTTTTCGCACTCCGGTACAGGTGACTACTCTACAGGTAATCTCTGCGAACCGTTCCTGCGCGTTCGGCTGTTTCTGCTGACCGACAACCAGCGCAAACGGTGCCGGTTTGCCGTTAGGTCCTCTCACCTCTCCCACGATGAACGCATCCGGCGCGTTGAGGGCGACCTCGCCCAGGTCCCAGCGTTCGCAGGCTGTCTGCACAGGAGGGCGCGCATCCGGTGGAATCAGGCTCGCCCACAACTCAGCACCGCTGGAGAAGCGACACAGCGTGGGGACGACCGGACCGGTGGGATCGGGCAAAAGATACACGGTAAACCGCCCCTGTGCATCGGTGAGAGCCAGGTAATCGGTGGGCAGACATTGAAACCACTTGCCGGGCTGTGTGCGCAATAGCACCGCTCCCTCACGCAACGGCTGGTGGGTACGGGCGTCTACCAGCCTGCCACGCACCTCTCGTGTGCCCAGATGGTAGCGCACGCGCTGTTCACCGACGCTGAGAGGAACCGGTTCGTGGAACCGCCAGCGCATTCCCGCGGGCAGTTCTCCGCCCCAAGCCCAGTAGGCGGTAGATCCTTCAGGTAATCCCACCGTCAACTTGCCCCCTGCATTCGTCTGCAAAACCGCTTCAGGCATCTGCGGGAGAGGTACCGGCGTGGCAATCTCGGGTATGCGCAACTGAACGATCCTTCCCTTTAGCCCCTTAGCAGGCTCACCGAAGCAGTTTTGCACCGTCCATGTACATTGTCCAGCCGAGGTAAGGGTCAGATTCATGTTCTGCAAAGCATTCTGGCGGACGACGCTCCATGCCCACCCTGCTTGCGGATGCCATGCCAGCACCAGGAAGCGCAGGGGCGTCTGGTTTTCTCTGGCAACGGTGAGCAGTTCAGGGGGCAAGGGGAGCCGGGCACGCAGTTCGCCGCTTTCAGAGGTGCTCCAGATCCCCGGCAGAGGTTTCGGCGCGCCGGCAGGAATGATGCGCCACAATAAAATCTGTGCGTCTTTTACCGGTCTCCCCTCACGGGTGACGGCGCGAACGTGCAAAACCGAGGGTGATGGCATCGCCAGATTTCCTCCTCCGCTTCTCGTGTTGTCTTGTCCTTTAGACGCCCGGAACGATGGTACGGTTACCTGCTGTGCCGTACGTTCAACCTGTCCGGGCGCGGCGCAATGCCTCAATATATTCCTCCGGCAGCTTCACCGGCTTGCCCTCCTCCGACCACCAGCGCGGCGTCTCGGAGTATATCCACACGTATTCGTCCGCTACCTTCAACGCCTCGCGCACCAGCGCCTCGAACTGCGCCGGTGGATGGGGATTCTTGTTCAGGTCGTCGGTGTGCCAGCCGCTGTTACGCCAGTCCAGGTCCATCCAGATGCCGAACGAGGCAGAAAACACGCGAGCGTATTTGCGCGGGTCTGCAACGATAGGCAGCAGTTCCTGTTTCATCGTCCGGTACGCTTTTGCGAACAGTGCGGGGTCGCGAAAACCGTAAGAAAGCTCGTGCCCGTCCACGAGGCGCGTTCTGCCCATAGCGGCGTCCACCATACCGTCCAGAAACGGCGCAAGCAGACCGTAATCGCACTCCCCCAGCGGTTTTCTGCCTCCTTGCGACTGCGCCCAGGGCAGGCAGTAGCCGAAGGTGAGTAGCACCGTTAGCCCGGGGTAACCCTGCTGGAACGCCTGCATCACCTCTCTACCCCGTCGGCGAGCCTGCGCAGCGTACTCTTCCCACGATTTCGTGCTGGCGTCGCGCTGGCGCTGGTAGTTGAATAACGGCTCATTGTACTGCTCGATGTCGAAGAGGATGCCTTTGCATCTGCCCTCTCGCGCGATCCGAGCCGCCAGCCGGGCGTTGTTCAGTACCGCCGAGAAGTCGTCGAACCAGTCGATGTCCGCGGGAGTGGTATTGAAGCGCAGGAAGTTGTGCTTGAACCGGCGGAAGGGAGTGGCTTTCAGGTCCTCCAAAGCAGGGCGTAGCTCTGCTTCGGTGAACGCGCGTTTGCTCCAGCACTCCCACGTGAAGTTGGCGGTTTTGCCCTCCTGGGTAGTGTAGTTGATATGGAACACGCAGCCGTCAAAGGGTGTCTTTTCCATCTGCGCAACGTGGCGGCGCATGAAAGCGGTGTCCGGCTCATCCCAGCCGAACTCGATGAGCCTTTTGTTCATTCTGTCTTTCATGAGGTTGCCTCCTTGTCTATTCGGGCGCAACCCTCAGGTCGCGTTATGCAGGCTAAAGCCTGCGGCTACAAACTGCCGGAGGGTGAACCTCCTGGTGAGCCGAAGCCACCCCACCTAGCCTTCCTGCACGCGGGGGCAAGCGGCTCGGGCGGAGCCTCGCCCTCCTTTTACCCTGTGTGCTATCCCAGCGCCTGCACCGCCTCCGCAATGCGAGCGAGACCGTTGCGGATGGTGTCCAGCGAGCAGGCGTAAGACAAGCGGATGTTCTCATCCGCGCCGAAGCCGCTGCCCGGCACTACCGCCACCCGCGCCACCTCCAGCAGATACTCTGCAAAAGCATCCGAGTTGTTGACCACGCGGTTACCCCATCGTTTGCCGTATAGCGCAGACACATTGGGAAAGGCGTAGAACGCCCCGCCCGGCTCGGCGCAGCGGAAGCCGGGGATGTTGTTCAAGCCGTCTACAATCGCCCGCCTGCGCTCGGCGAACGCTGCCACCATCTGCTTTACCGCGTCCTCCGGTGCCTGCAATGCTGCCAGCGCGGCTCGCTGTGCGATAGAGGTGGGGTTGGAGGTGGACTGGTCCTGGATGCGTGTCATGGCGGCGATCAGATCGCGCTCCGCTGCAGCGTAACCGATGCGCCAGCCGGTCATCGAGTACGCTTTGGACATCCCGTTGACCAGAATGGTACGCTTTTTCACCTCCTCGCCCAGACTGGCGATGCTGAAGTGCTCGTGCCCGTCGTACACCATCTTCTCGTAAATCTCGTCGGAGATGATGTACAGGTCGTGCTTGAGCGCAAGGGCGGCTATCTCCTTCAACGTCTGGCGAGGAAACACCGCGCCTGTCGGGTTGCACGGGCTGTTGACCACAATGGCTCTCGTGCGGGCGGTTATCTTCTCGCGAATGGCGTCGATGGCAGGCACGAAACCGGTGCTCTCATCCGCGTATACGAACACCGGCACGCCATCGGCAAGTTTGACCATCTCCGGGTAGCTCACCCAGTAGGGGGCGGGGATAATCACCTCGTCGCCGGGGTCACAGATAACCTGAAAAGTGTTGTAGAGCGCGTGCTTGCCTCCGCAGGTGACGATAATCTGGTTCGGTTCATACTTCAGTCCGTTATCGCGCCAGAGCTTCTCGCAAATCGCTTTGCGCAGTGGCTCGATGCCTGCGGTGGGCGTGTACTTGGTGAAGCCCTCTCGTAAGGCAGCAATGGCAGCCTCTTTAATGAACTCGGGGGTATCGAAATCGGGTTCTCCAGCCCCGAACGAGAGCACATCGATTCCCTCCTCGCGCATCTTGCGCGCCTTAGCGGTGATGGCGAGGGTGGGAGATGGGCTGGTGCGTTGAGCGCGTTGTGAAATGAACATGCGTAACCTCCTTATCGTTGAAAGTGACTGCTGGTATCGTTTTCAGGTGTGGGTTCCACGCGGGCGAACTGTTCATATATCTCGCGCAGCGGCACGCCCGGGCGGAACCGCTCGCGATACTGGGTGAGCGCATAGCGAAAGACCTCCGCTATCAGCGGGTCCCACAGGTGGTATACCTCCTGCACGTCTTCCGGCGGTATCAGCAGGATACCGTGCGACTCGCTGCTATCAGGGATGGTAGTGAAATGCGCTACATCCCCGATGAAGACAGGGGCGTACCAGCGGCTGCCGTCAGGCTCTTCCAGGGTATAAACGCCGAGCGGTTGAATTCTGTTCAGGATAATACCTGCCTCCTCCTGCGCCTCCCGGCGTATTGCTCGCTCCGGCGTCTCGCCCTCCTGGATATGACCGCTGGGCACGCTCCAGCCGCGCCCTTCGATGTCGCAGAGCACTACACGCTCGCCGAAAAAGGCGAACAGCAGCACCGCCCGCATCGGCTGAATGCCCTGCCACCGACGACGTGGACGGAAAGTGGCAAGCCTCTCACCCCAGCGTACCGTAGGGAATACCGCAGATGCCATGTGCACTCCTTTGTCCTTCTTATCCGCTTCCTTATTATCACCTGCAAGGGCATCTGGCGTCAAGGGTGCAAAGGGCATTGTTTGTGCGCTACCGGCAAAGAATCTCGAAATGTGAGCCGGTACGCTGCTTGACAGAATAGCGATGCTGGCGTAGAATGGTTGCGCGAATAACCATAAGGAGGATGGTTCTCATGCGGTGTAGAGCATTCACCCTGATTGAGCTGCTGGTTGTTATCGCGATTATCGCGATACTGGCAGCGATTCTGTTTCCCGTGTTCGCACAGGCGCGAGAGCAAGCGCGACGTACAATCTGCGTGAGCAACTTGAAGCAGCTGACCAATGCCTTCCTGATGTACGCCCAGGACTACGACGAGCGCTTCATGTCGCAGAACAACGCCGACGGTCCCAATTACGACGACAACACCGAAGCGCAGGTGCTGTTGCAGCCGTACATCAAGAACCGCAACATCTTCTACTGTCCGTCCCGCAACAACTTCAACTGTGTGAAATGGATAGACCCCAGCGGGCGGTGCCTGGGATACGCCCCCAACTTCGGGCTGTACTCCTACGTAAACGGGCTGGGTATCTTTGAGGTGCCCATTCCTGCCCCACCCGGAGTACCCGGCTGGATATGGGTGGGTAAGACCCTTTCGCAGATGGCACACCCCGCACAAACCATCCTGCAGGGCGACACAAACGACTTCAACATGTACACGCTGTCGTTCTATTTCCAGTACTGGGATGGACGCACCAGCGCCGCCATCCGCCATAACCGTATGTATCAGTTCTCGTTCGTGGACGGGCACGTCAAAAGTATGAAGATGGCGGCGTATTCCTTCCTGGTGGATGGTGATCCCTTCACCATCATGCCGGAGAACGGCGACAACATCAAGCTCTACTGTGCAGATGTGAACGAGGTGAGCAAGCGAACAGGTAACTACTACGGCAGAGGGCTGCCCTGCGGACAGATTGCCGAAAACATCGCGCGTGACCGTGTACCGTTACCGTAAGAAAACCCGCCATGTTCGGGCGATGGCTGAAGGCGATACTTCCTGCGACAGCGTTGGCGGCGTTCTGGCAGGTGACGCGGGGATACGCTGGCGGTATCGCTCTGGTAGAGGGAATGCGTCGGTCTGGTTTGCAGATGGCAAGCGTGCTGTTTCTGTTGTATGCCCTGAGCCTGCTGGCAACGGCGCGTGCAGAACGGCTGGCGTCCGATGCACTCCACCGGATGGTGTACGGGGAACCACACTATTACGCCCGGTTGCTGGACACGAAGCTGCCCGATTAACGCCCCAGATACACCAGATGCGTCGGACAGGTGCAATCGCTGGAGCCAAAGCCGCGCGCTATCACCCGGACATGGGGAAGGGCGAGCAGCCGCCGGTTCAGGGCGCACTCGCTAAGCCCGCCGGCGGGATACAGACGGACATCCTCCACAGTGGCATGTTGCAACAGGTAGTCGATGTGCCAGCGCAGGCGTTTCTCCTGACGCAGGTGACGGGCAAGCCGTCTGCGCAAGCCCCCCAGCGCGCTGCCGGTGTAGATATACTTGCCGACGGGGAAGCGAAAAGTACCCAGTGCGCCCACTTGCAGGGTGACCTCTTCCGCCAGAGACAACACCAGCTGGTACGCACCCGGCTCGTTGGGAATAGCGTCGAGGTCAAGCATCTTCGGACGCACTCCTGAACCGCCTGGCTTCTCGCAACACGCGCGCGGTAGCACGTGGATACTGTGCGGGTGTAGTCGCCACCTTCACCGAACGCACCAGCAGGTTCACGATATCGGAGTGGGGTACAGGTGCTTCCACCATCTCCGGCTCTGCGCCGCCCAGCCGCAGTATCTGCTCACGAGCCTGCTCTACCTCCTCTTGCTGAGATGGGCGCTTCATCCACACCACGCTTCCACCCACCCGCGCAAAGGGCAAGGTCCATTCTGCCAGCGCCCACAGGTGCGCTACCGCGCGAGCGGTCACCATATCGAAGCCTTCGCGCCACCGAGCTTGACGCGCCGCCTCTTCCGCACGGGCGTGAATGAACTCCACGTCGGTAACCCCCAGTTCCTCGCACAGCGGGCGCAAGAACAGGAAGGGGTCGTGCCGTGAGTCCAGCAGGGCGAGGCGGATTTCGGGAAAGGCAATCTTCAGGGGCAGGCCAGGGAACCCTGCGCCGGTTCCCACGTCCAGCACCTGCGCTCCTGCGAAGGGCGTCCATGCCCGCGTCACCGTGAGCGAATCCAGAAAGTGTCGAATCACCGCCTCTTCCAGCGGTACGGAGGTGAGATTCATGTGCTGATTGGCTTCATAGAGACGATGGGCGTACAGCGCAAACTGTTCCAGCCGGCTTTTATCCAGCACGATGCCCAGCGCTTCCGCTCCGGTTCGCAGCAGGTCACGTGAAAACATATGGGATACTACCGATCGCCCAACCAGCACGCACCCAGCGCTTCGTGGTCGCGACGAAGCGCGTTCCTCCACGTGCCGTATTGCTCACGGCAGGGCATATGCCCCCTGCTCTATCTACGCCGCAACAGCCACGCGAGGCTGGCAATAGCCGACAGCAACGATAGCGCGGTGCCCAGGTTGAACTGCTCACGCGGACGCTCTGCCACCACAATCTGGTCGTTCGGCTCCAGATAGGGGTCGTCCGCTTTGCCCTCTTCGATTTCGCCGAAGTTGACCTTTATCGTCTGCCGTTTGTTGGAGCCGGGTACCGCCCGCAGGATTTTAATATCCCATTTTCTGGCGTATGGAGAAAACCCTCCTGCCGCGCCGATTGCCTCGCTCAAACGCATCCGTCCAACCAGAGGTACGGGAGTGGGGCGATTGACCCCACCGAACACCGAGACGGTTACCGCTTCCTGCACGGTAGGAACCAGAATGCGGTCGCCGTTCTTCAGCACCACCTGCTTGGCGGGGTCTTGCGACATCGCCTCGGTGTAATTCACCGGAATCTCTTCGGTCTGCCCCTCGTGGCGAATGGTGATGCGCGAGTTATCGGCGTTGGGTTGCAAGCCCCCTGCCTGCAGAATCGCCTCGCGGAAGGTGCTACCTTCTTGCAGGGTAAGCGTTCCCGGACGCGCCACCGCACCTGTGACAAAAATGGTCATCATCTGCTTCGCAGGCACGAGGATTACATCGTCAGGCATTATCTCCACGTTGGCGGTCGGGTCGCCGAACTTGATGAACCGCTCCAGGTCCAGCGTCATCTCGGCAGGGGCGGGCTGTTTGCGGGTGAGTTTGATTCGCGCCAGGTCCGCGCTCTGCTCAGGTTCGGCAGCCTGAATCACCTCAATCAGACGGGTGGGCATGTTCTCTCTCAGCGGTATTTTCCCACCTTTGCGCACCGCGCCGGTTACCGTCACGTAGCGTGGGAACCGCTCCAGAATCACCACCGTCACCACAGGGTCTACATAGTACTTTTTGAGCATCTCGGTGAGCTTTTTGGCTAAACCCTCTTCGGTCTCACCGACAACCTTGATAGAACCCAGCAGCGGCATCTTGATATAGCCGTTATCGTCCACCTTGTACTGCCCGCTGATGTCCTTGTCGCCGATGAGAGTGATGCCCAGTGTATCCCCCGCCCCAATGCGAGGCGGTTCGTTCTGCGCCAGCACCGATGGCATAGCAAGAGCTGTTATCAGCAAGATGAAAAGAATCGTCACGCGCTTCATAGGCGGCGGAACCCCCTTCTTGTGGCTTGCAAATGTGCACACAGACGTATTGTACCTCTCTTTGCCAGTGAATATCGCCCATGCACTCGCGATATTGCGAGTTTCTGAAATATATTATCGGCAGAACCGTGTGAATGATAAATATCGCTGCCTACGGCTCGTGCACCGCCCCCATGAACAGCACCACGCCCGTGCGGGTATCGCGGATGGCAAAGAAGAACGGACGATCCACCACCATCTTAAACGGCGGGCGCGGTTGCTGTACCGAGGTAATGCCCACCTGCACGGAGGTCACGGCAGCCGCCTCTGTTCCCTCCTCGTTCACCTCTACCACCGCTTTGTGGTGCACCTTTTCGAGGAACAGGTCACGCGCGTCACGCATGCCGGTGAAATCCGCACGGTCCGGGTCGAAGGCGACCGCCATGCCCAGCGATTTCAGGGCATCGTTCAGCGTCTTGTCGTACTCTGTCTTGAATCGGGGCATCTGCAGTTCGCCGTCGGTGGTAACCAGCTTCGATGTCCACTCCTTCCAGGTCTTCGCGTCCAGCGACTTCAGCCACTCGTTCAGGCTGATGCCTTCATCGGGCAGAACAATGACCATGCTCAGTCGCCCCGCGCCGTAGGGCAGGCTTACCATCTGAAAACTCTCGCCCTTCAGATAAGGAAACCTGCCGGTTTGCGCCATCATCGGCACGCGCTTTTGCTCGCCGTTTGCCAGATGGAAAGGTTTCTCCTGCGTCAGGGATTTGTCAAAAGGTTTCTGCCACTTGCCGTTAAAATAGATGGCGTTAATGAGGAACATGACCGTGCTTGCCGGGATGCCATCCACTATCTTCTTGATTTTGCCTCTGGTGTTGCCCTCCACCCAGCGGTTGATGGTCTGTGGTGCGTTGGGGTCGCCAAAGTCCAGTACGCTCACCTGCGCCCCGAAGTACTGGCGGTTGGTTTCCAGAAACTGCTTCTTGAACGAGACGCCCTGTCGCGCCCAGAGCGAGTTGGCGATGGTGATTTCCACTTTGGGGTCTGCACTCTGCAGGCTCTGACGCAGGTCCATCGCCGCCTGGTTCAGTTCCTCTTTGCTCAGCCCATCCAGCGACATCGCCTTCGCCATCGCCTGCTCGGTTTCGCCTGCCGCACCGTTATAGGTCATGGCGAGGGCGAGGGTGATACTTGCTGGCGAGAGGAAAACGTTCTTTCCTTCTTCCGCTTCGCGCAGCTGGTGAAGTAGCGCAAAGCCAAACCGGTTGTTTGCGTCTACCAGCCTCGGGTCCACCTTTCTGGTTGATTCGGTCATCTTGCCGGTGTTCGGTTGTGGCGGGGGTTCGTTGCCCACACCGGTGGTCGCGACGTTGCCGCACCCTGTGAACAACAGGGCGAGTATCGGGAGAAGCCAGACCGATTTCATAGGCTCACCTTTTTTCGGGTACGTTCATCTGTTAGACGCGACAGAGTACCCTTTTGTTATCCCTTCGGGCGCATCTGGGGGAAGAAGATGACATCCTGAATGGAATCCGCGCCCAGTATCACCATCGCCATGCGGTCCATGCCGATGCCCAGTCCGCCGGTAGGGGGCATCCCGTACTCCAGCGCAATCACAAAATCTTCGTCGTAGGGGTGTGCCTCCTCGTCGCCTGCGGCGCGCATGCGCATCTGCGCTTCGAACCGCTCGCGCTGGTCGTCGGGGTCGTTCAGCTCCGAGAAGGCGTTGGCGACCTCCTGACAGGCGACGTATCCCTCAAACCGACGGGTGAAGCGCGGGTCTTGCGGGTGCTTCTTCGCCAGCGGAGAGGTCTCTATCGGGTAGTCTGTGACGAAGATGGGTTCAATCAGGTTGGGCTGCACGAACCGCTCCAGCAGCTTCTCGATGATACCGCCAACGGTATGCTCATTTTCGGTGGGCAAGCCCTTGCGCTCCATCGCCGCTTTTGCACTCTCCAGCGTAGCGAACTCCTCCGGCTTGACACCAGCATAGTACTCAATCAGGTCAAGCAGACGCCCCCGCTTCCACGGAGGGGTCATGTTCACCTTCTGACCGTTGTATTCGATGAACGGCTCTCCACGCACCTCGACGCACACGTGGTAGAATAAACGCTCCACCAAATCCATAATGTCTTCGAGGTTGGCGTACGCCTGATAGAGCTCCAGCAGGGTGTACTCAGGGTTGTGGCGACGGTCCATCCCCTCGTTGCGGAACACACGCCCGATTTCGTACACCTTCTCGACGTTGCCCACGATAAGGCGCTTCAGGTAGAGCTCCAGCGAGATACGCAGATGAAAGTCCACATCCAGCGCGTTGTGATGGGTGATGAATGGGCGCGCTGCTGCACCTCCGGCGAGAGGCTGCAAGACGGGCGTCTCCACCTCCAGAAAGCCCTCGTTATCCAGAAAACGGCGCGTTGCCTGCACGACGCGACACCTGTCCAGCAGTATCTGGCGCGACTCGCGGTTCACCAGCAGGTCCAGATACCGCCTGCGGTAGCGTAGCTCCACGTCCTGCAGACCGTACCAGTGCTGTTCACCCTTCTCCTTGCCGAAGGGGATGGGACGCAGCGCCTTGGAGAGGATGGTGAACTCACGCACGTGTATGGTGATTTCACCTGTTCGGGTGCGGAACACCTCGCCCTGCACGCCGAGAAAGTCACCCAGGTCCAGCAGTTTGAGCAGACCGTATCTTTCCTCGCCCAGGTCGTCGGCGCGGAGGTAGATTTGAATCTTGTCGGAACCGTCCTGCAGGTGCATGAAGGAGGCTTTGCCCATCAGGCGCATCGCTACGATACGCCCTGCGATCCGCACCGTTTTGCCTTCCAGCTCGTCGTAGTGGTTCAGTATGTCGGCGGCGAGATGTGTGCGCTCGTATCGCTCCTCACGGTAGGGGTCTATACCCATCTCGCGCAGGGCTTGCAGTTTCTCTCGCCGCCTCAGTACCTGATCGTTCTCTTCGTGCGTCAGTTCCATTGTTGTCCGCTACTTTCGGATTTGCAGAATCTGGTACCGTACCTTGCCGGCGGGTATGTTCGCCTCGACCACCTCGCCTGCCCTGTGTCCAAGCAGCGCCTCACCGATAGGCGATTCGTGGGAGATGCGGTCTTCGTCAGGGTCCGCCTCGAAGGGGCTAACCACACGAAACTCCCACTCTTCCCCGGTATCCAGATCACGCACGCGAACATATGAACCGATGCTGACGTGCTCGGTAGAGATGTCTTCCTCTTTCAGGATAACCGCCTGGCTCAGGATTTGGCGCAGCTCCAGGATACGCCCCTCGATGAGCGCCTGCTCGCTTTTGGCATCCTCATATTCCGCATTTTCCGTCAGCTCGCCGAAATCCTTCGCTTCACGGATGCGGTCGGCAACCGCTTTGCGCTCCACTTTGCTCAGGTGCTCCAGCTCCTTTTCGATGCGCGCGTAGCCTTCCGCGGTCAACACAATTTCTTGTCCGTTGACGGGAGTTGCTTTCATCGATGTTTGACGCTCCTTTTTGGGCCTCTCGTGTCGCGCGGGACACGAGGCTCATCGTGATATGATATACGTAAAAACGGACGCACGTTGCGCCCGCGCCGGTTACCCGTATTTCCCTCTGATATTGTGCCATAGGTTACCCGTATTCCTGCATGTTTTACAAGGGGGGTGATGAAATTATCTTGACGAGAACGCGGACTGTCGCTCCGTGTGCTCTTTTCCCGAAGGACGCGGATGAACACAGATGAAACGGATTGGCACAGATGCTTCCGTGCACATCCGTTACATCCGTGTCAATCCGTGTGGTCTCCCCAAGGACACGGAATCCACCTCACACTTAACGAATGTTTGTATTGACAGGGGATGTGTGATGTTCAGGCAGATACAGTACTGGTTCGGCATAGCCCGAAAAGCCCTCCGTGGCTGGCGAGAGCATGATGCTCCACTGCTGGCGGCGGCTATCGCCTTCTACGCGATGCTGTCGCTATCGCCATTGCTGGTGGTGGCGGTGGCGGTCACCGCGCTGGTGGTGGAACCCGATGTAGCGTCGCAGTATCTGGTCAGCGTGGTAGAGCAAGCGGTCAACGAGGAAACCGCGCGTTTCGTCCGGGAGGTGCTGCACAACACCCAGCGTCCTTCCAGCAGCTTTTCCGCAGCGGGTATCAGCCTCCTGCTGATGTTGTTCGGTGCAGCGCGGTTGTTTCGCCAGCTGAAAGCAGCGGTAAACATCGTGTGGCAAACGTGCACGCCGGCGCAGGGACTTCGTGCTACCGTGCGCGAGCACCTGCTGGCGGTGCTGATGGTGTTGCTTACAGCGATAGCGCTGGTGGTGTGGTTAGGTGTGGACGTGGTGCTCTCCGCCCTGTCTGCGCGATGGATGCCGGTGTCGGTGGTGTGGCAGTGGCTGAGCTTTGGGGTGGGATGGGCACTGCTTACCCTGCTGTTTGCGATCGCCTACCGCTTCCTGCCTGACGAGCGGATACGCTGGCACGATGTATGGTCCGGTGCGGCAATTGGCGCGCTCCTGTTCGCGCTGTGCAAACTGCTGGTGGGCGTTTATCTGGGGCTAACGGGAGTACAATCGGCGTACGGCGCGGCGAGCGCGGCGGTGGTGCTCCTGCTATGGGCTTACTTCTCCACGCAGGCGTTCCTGTTTGGGGCGGAGTGGGCAAGGGTTGTATGGGGGGAGAGGCAGGGTACCAATCCGCCAGAATAGCCCCTACCACTTCTCCGGTATCGTCGCTACACAGACGTTCGGGTTGCCCAGCTTGTGCGAGGTGAAGACTACTCGCTTGCTACGCCGGTCCCATCCCACGTGTGGATGGTCACCGCCTCCATAGGTGCGGTGTCCTGTGGTGAGCAGGTGCATTCGGGTAGTCTTGGCGTCGAAGAGCACGATATCGCCGTGCCAGTTATCGGCAGCAACCCACCTGCCGTTTTCGTCGCCCGCGGGATGCCACCAGTTGACCTTGGCGTACTGCGCAGGGGTACCGCCTTCCCACCACGCTCCCGCGCCGATGATGCGCACCTCACCGGTGAAGGGGTTGATAATCTTCACATGCGATTCGCCGTCGCGGTGTCCACCGCAGAATAGCATCTGGTCTTTCACCCACCAGTGCTCGTGTGTCACCAACTCGCCCTGAATCTGATGGTATATGGCGCGGGGTTTACCGTCGCGGATGTCCACCACCATAAGGCGCTCGGTGCGCCCGGCGAAGCTGAGCAGGTAAGGAAAGGTATGACTCCACTGCACGTGCCCGCCGAAGGTTTCCATACGGCAGACCTCGCGCACTTTGCCCGTGCGCACGTCGATGGTGATGATGCCCACACCACCCTCCTTGACGTTAACACCGAGGCTCAGCAAGCGACCGTCGGCGTTTTCGTTCAATGCGGTAGCAGGGCTTAGATGCTCTGGTAATGTGCATACTACCCGCTCGGTAGCAAACACCCGTGAAGCGGCTTTAAGTGGGTCTGCGCTGGGTTCTATCTTGATAGCCAGTTCCAGCACCTGCTTACCGCGCAACACAAATACGCTGTTACGCGATTTTGCAGCGGTGGCGTTGCCTACGCCACCTTCTGGCGTGCCGATACGCACCAGTTCGCCGGTAGCAAAAAGGTAACCCATGAGTCCGCCTCGCTCGCGTTCGGAAATGAACAAGAGCATCGATTCGTCGGCGAGAAAAGAGCGTTCATGAAAATAGAGGTTGACATCGCGTGCCGGATGGGTGGTCACAAACAGCAGGTCTGCACCTGTCACCGGGTCTTTCATCTGCTGGTGCTCGGGCGGAAGCACCTCCAGCGGGTAGGTGCGTGGTTCGGACGACATGGCGTTTAACCTCGCGTTCAAAAAGGTTGTAGTCAGCAGTGCGCCTGCACCGCGCAGAAATTGACGCCGGCTCAGACGCGAAAAAGCGGAAAGAGATGTATCCTTATGCATCAGTGCATCCACCACTCCTTTTGTTCCACCATCTGTGCCAATCCGCCTCATTCGTGTGTATCCGTGTTCCTTTGCGGACTGCCCTAGCATAGTAATATGCAAAACGCCCCTGAGGAGGCGTTTCCTCCCCAGGGGCAAACCACCGAGAAGAGATTATTCATCAGGATAGACGCGGTTCGGCTCGCGGAACCACATCTTGGCATGCCCATCGCGGAAGCAGATGTTCACCGCGTAGATCGCGCCGAATTGCCCGGTATGCGGCGTCAAGTGCAAAGGCACATCCTCGCGGAACATCTGGATGCGCCCCGGCTGCAGAGGCTTCATGTTCGGGTTCGAACAAGAGGGGCTTCCCCAGCCCTCGCCGATGGGCGGGAACCATGCCTCCTGGTCAATCCGTACCTGCCCCGGCTGCTCAAACGTGCCGCCGATGCCCGTGCATCCCGCGGTGTTCCAGAAGCGGTAGCTGGTGTAGAAGTGGTCGTACTGGTTATCGTTCTGCGGCCCGACACCGGCGTACGTGCTTCGGCAAATGTGCTGTTTCTTGTAAGCATCGGAGGGGCAGTAAAAGATGTCGGTGTTCTTAATGTAAGGCACCAGCGCGGCGATGTACTTGCGCGGTCCCAGGTCCGGGTCGGCTACAATTTCCGGATCGCACCACCCTCTGTTATCGGTGCAACATCCCGTGTTGTTGCAGATGGTGCAGTTTGGGAAGTTGAACCCGCGTCCGTTCAGGTGGTACATAATGCCATCGTAATCGTTGGCATACTGCAACATCGCCAGCCCCAGTTGTCGCATGTTGCTGAGGCAGCTGGTTTGTCGTGCCTTCTCGCGCGCCCGTGCGAACACCGGGAACAGAATCGCTGCCAGTATCGCGATAATCGCGATAACCACGAGCAGCTCGATCAACGTGAACGCTCTGCGCTTCATGGGAGACTACCTCCTTCCAATAGGTTATTCGCTTAAGTACCTTCATTATAAACGGGCGTGCCGAATTTGTCAAGCGGAACACGGGAAAATTTAAGCATGTTGAGAAAAAATTCACGGGGTAATGTCTCTAAAATCAGGTAAAGCACACAGAGCATTCCGACACCGCAGGCAGGCGATGCACCGATGGCCGACGAATTAAACAGTATCTGTAACGACAAAAAGAGAGGATGAATGCGTGCTCGCTGGTGGATAATCGGGTTGCTTCTTTTGCTGCTTGCCGGTTGTGCGCGTTTCCCTGAGACCGGACAGGCGGTCAGCAAACGGCTGGTCGTGCAGTTTCGTGTGGCGGGTCAAATCCGCCCGGACTACTACTACTTCATTCTCATAGATAACGATAGCGACCCTCTGGGGGTGAGCGGTCCGGTGCCACCTATCGCGCCTCCCTGGGGCGGGAACGGGTTCGCCACAGGTTCCTTCCAGTACTTTGTGGAGCACCATAGCGCGTTACCCTTCAACGGTTTCGTGGTGTACAGGGTGCTCGACCCCGACCGCCTGCAAGTATTTCAGCCGCTGGGTGCGCCGCTGGAGGCGTCTGTCAGCGCAGATGGCAAGAGCCTGCGCGTGGTGGTGGATTTCGGTAGCATCGCGCGGGACGGGCAGGACCCGGCGGACATCCGCGTGCTGCAAATCAACATCATCGCTACCGACCGCACCCCCAAAGACCCTACCGACACCTCGTTGAAGATGTGGGATGCACTGGGCGATTCACGCCAGTTTCCGAACAGCTACCTCACCATCCAGACCGATGCCGACCGTATCCTGCGCAACGCGGATACCGGCATGGAACCCGAGGGTGATGTGGTCAACGGCAACGACCCCGACCTGGACATCGTGGACTGGCAGATAGAAGTGCGCTCCTGAATCCCTTCGACAATGCAGGGGCGCACGGCAGCAGTAGGGGCGCACGGCAGCAGTAGGGGCGCACGGCAGCAGTAGGGGCGCACGGCCGTGCGCCCCTACAGTTTCTGACGCCCCGCTTCCGTCAGAGCGTAGCGTCCTTCCTTTTCTTCAACCAGCCCTGCCTGTGCCATCTCGCGCAGACCGCTGCGCACCCGGAAGAGCGGCAAGCCTGTTGCCTGCGCGACCTCCTCCGGGCTTGCGGGGTGTTGCAACACCCCCAGCATCCTTCGTGCCGACTCGGTCAGTGTGCCGTCCGCGCTGATGCAAGCCATCGGCTACAGCTCCTTCTTGCACAGGTACCAGTCGATACACTCGTAACCGGCTTCGACACGCTCTTCCGCCATCTCCAGCGTTGTGGGTGGCGGCACGATAACCTTGTCGCCGGGCTTCCAGTTGGCAGGCGTTGCTACCTTGTGCGCGTCGGTGGTTTGCAGGGCGTCAATCAGGCGTAAAATCTCCTGCATGTTGCGTCCGGTAGTCAGCGGATAGTAAATCATCGCCCTCAAGATACCGTTGGGGTCGATGACGAACACACAACGCGAGGTCTCGGTCTTACTCTCACCCGGCATAATCATCCCGTAGAGGGACGCTACCTCCTTGTTCAGGTCGGCGATGATGGGGAAAGGAATCTCTACCCCCGTTTTCTCCTTGATGTTTCGGATCCACGCGATGTGCGAATAAACGCTGTCGATACTCAACCCCAGCAAGTCTACCCCGCGCTTCTGCAGTTCGGGATAGATTTCCGCAAAGGCGATAAACTCAGTGGTGCAGACAGGGGTGAAATCTGCCGGGTGCGAAAACAGGATAAGCCAGCGTCCGCGATAGTCGGACAGCCGAATCACACCGTGAGTGGTAACAGCTTCGAACTCTGGAGCAGGCTCGTTCAAACGTGGCAAACCTACAGGCTTCACGCCTTCCGTCATCTCGGTGGACATCGTGATACCTCCCTTTGGATAGTCTGGAATACCGTCAACCTCGCAACGTTGCGGGTTGCCTATCCATAAGGTACCTCAAAACAGGCGGTTTTGCAAGCGTTCAACGCTTGCGTTGCTGTCGGCTTTTCAGGAACTCCTCTTCCGCCTTTTCGAGGTCTCTCAGCGTTTTGCGTTTGGGAGCTTCGGTTTCTGCCACAGAGGGAGCAGCAGCTGCCTGTGTCCTCTGTCGAGCAGCTGTCTGCCCACTTGCCGAAGGAGTGGAAGCAGCTCGCATTTTGGGTTGGGCGGCAGCGGTATCGGCAACAGGCTTTGAGGTGGTGCGAGCAGAGGTCGTTTTGCCCGCGGGTTCGGTGGTTTTGGCAGCGGTTGTCGCGCGGGCACGCTTGCCCTCGGGCTGCAGGTCTTCCACACGCACCAGCAGCACGTAGTTCAGGTGAAACTCGCGCTCCTCCGGCGTCAGGCGTGAACGCGCCTCTTCCGAAAGGCTCTCTATCCATCGGTTTTTCATGCGCTCCTGCGCTTCCGTGTGGCGCGTCAGCACCTTTTCGGGCAAGCTATCCAGGTCCACCTGTACGGCTGCATGCCCATCGCTATACAGGCGGTAGATGGTACCCCTCAAGCCACCCATATAAGGGTAGTAGCTGCGCTCCTTGATGTCGCCGTTTGTCTGTTCGCGCGATACAATCCGCACGCGGTCGCCCTCTTTGAGGTTCGCCATATTGCACCGTCCTTGCTACCGTGCCACCGCCAGCGCGGAGTGCACGATGGATTGGAAAATCTTCAGCCCGTCTTCGGAACCCAGCATCGCCTCGCAGGCGCGTTCGGGATGGGGCATCATGCCCATCACGTTGAAGCGTTCGTTGGCGATGCCCGCGATATTCGCCAGCGAGCCGTTGGGGTTGCTTTCTCTGGTCAACGCGCCGGTGCTGTCGCAGTAGCGAAAGATTATCTGGTTGTTCGCCTGCAGCTCCTGCAGGGTCTCGCGGTCACACACGTAACGCCCTTCGCCGTGCGCGATGGGAATACACAGCACCTCTCCCCGCCGGCATCGGTTGGTGAACGGGGTATCGGTGTTCTCCACGCGCAGGTACACGTGTTTGCACACGAAGCGCAACCCCTCGTTACGCACCAGCGCGCCCGGCAACAGGTGCGCCTCACAGAGAATCTGGAAACCGTTACAGATGCCGATAACCAGTCCTCCCTGCCTCGCGAACTCCTCCACCGCCTGCATCACCGGCGAGAAACGGGCAATCGCCCCGCAACGCAGGTAGTCGCCGTACGAGAACCCGCCCGGCAGAATCACACAGTCCACACCATGCAGGTCATTATCCTGGTGCCAGATGTACTCCACCGGCTGTTGCAGCACGTCACGGATAGCGTAGTAGGCGTCGGCATCGCAGTTGGAGCCGGGGAACACTACCACCCCAAACCTCATTCCAGCACCTCGATCTCGTACAGTTCGGTGACCGGATTCGCCAGCAGGCGGTCGCACATCTCCTTCACCTGCGCCTGCACCGACTGCCCTTCGTCGGCAATGTCCATTTCTATCACCTTGCCGATGCGCACCTGATTAACGTTGCCATAGCCCAGGGCATGTAACGCTTCCTGCACCGTCCTGCCCTGGGCGTCCAGCAAGGTGGGTTTCAGGGTAACCAGCACTCTCACTCTGGGCATGTATGAGCTGTCCTCCGGTAGAAATAATTCACCCCCGGAGTGAGTTTTTCCTGCCTTCGCTATCCCTGCTGCGTCGCCACCGCTGAGGCGAGTAACTGTACCAGCTCTGTCGCGCTCGGCACTTTGCCCTGCAGCACCAGCTTGCCATCCACCACCAGTGCCGGCGTGCTCATCGCACGCACCTCCTGCATCCGCTTGATGGAATGCTGCAGGTTCGTCACGTGCTCCACCTCAGCGTTCAGTCCCAACAGTTGCACTGCCTGTCTGGCGTTTTTTTCCAGAGTGTGGCATCGCGGGCAACCGGAACCGAGTACCTCTATCTTCATAGCGACACCTCCTGTTGTTTGGTTTTATCTCATGAACGCCATACGACGTTACCTGCCACCCAGCCCACCAGCGTGCCCAGCACGATGAGCGTGACCACGTACACCGCCGACTTGCGCACGCCGAATACGCGGGCGATGGCTATCCAGTTGGGCAGGCTCAAGCCGGGACCGGTTAACAACAGCGCCAGCGCAGGTCCCTTGCCCATACCCAGCTGCATCAGCTTGTGCACGAACGGCGCTTCGGTCATGGTAGCGAAGTAGCTGACAGCGCCCACCAGCGTGGCAATGAAGGACGCCCGCAGGCTGTTCCCGCCCACCAGATTCTCCACCAGCTGCTGGGGCAACAGCGCGCCGATAACGCCCACGATGAACACGCCCGCCAGCAGCAGGGGCAGGATGATGCGCACAAACCACCACGTCTCACCCAACCAGTGGCGTATCTCATCGCCGCTCTTGGTGCGCCAGGCGTAGGCGGCGACCACCACCATCCCTGCTGCCCACACGACCACCTTCTGCCAGTAAGGACCGGTGCGTATGACGTAGTTGGGCGCAAGCAGGTCGTTGACTATCAACAGCAGGAGCACAATGTCGTTCCACTTGACCCTTGCGTCAGGGTCAGATGGAGCGCCGTCGTTCACTGCCTGCGCCTCCGCCAGCCGTGCCATCTCTTCACGGTGAAAGGCAGCGGTCATTACCGCGCCCACCACGAGTGCCATCAGAAACGCACTGACGATGCGCACTACCGCCATCTCCCAGCCGATAATCGCGCCGGTGTACGTGAGGGCGAGCACGTTGGTAGCCGGTGCGACCCACAAGATGATGAACGCCGCGCCGATGCTGGCTCCTGCGAAGTACACCCCTGCCGATACCGGAATCACCGTGCAGGAGCACGCCGCCACGAAGAAGCTGGCGAACGCCGCGCTGAGGTAAGTGACGATACGGCGGGAGGCGATACCCAGATAGCGCAGCACCGCCTCTTTCGGCACAAACGCCACCATGCCTCCTGCCAGCAGAAACGCCGGTATCAGGCAGGTGAGCACGTGGTACACCACGTAATCCTGCAGAGCCAGTAATCCACCGCGAAGCACATCTGCTATCATCTGCTATCTTCCTCCGTGAGATATGAGCGTGGCGACTTTATATAAAGTCATAACCACGATAAGCACCCCAAACACCTGCTTCAGCCTCTGGTCGGGCACATACAAGCTGGTGACTTTTGCGCCGAGGTACGAGAAGATAACACCCACCAGAATGCACCACCCGGTTAATCCCATGTCGAACTGCGCTGTATACAGATGAGGAACCAGTGCGGAGAAGGATGGGGGTGTGACGGCAAAGGCGTTGATGCCCGCCGCCATCTTCGGCTCAAAACCCACCAGGATCAGGGTAGGCATCAGCAGGAAACCCGGTCCCACCCCCAGCAAGCCACTCAGCACGGAAATCGGTACCGCCAGCACCAGCGCGAGCAGAAAACGCGGTTGCTCCTGGCTCTCGCCTTTTACCGGCTTGAACAACCGATAGGAGAGGTATGCCACAGCCACCAGGTAGATGCCCCAAATCGTTGTCTGGGGGATGTGCTGTGCCAGCAGGGAACCCACCGGCGCGCTGATGGTGCAGACAACCGCCAGAATAAACGCTTTCTTCCAGTCGATATACCCCGATCGCGCAAAGCCCAGAGTAGCAAACATCGCGGTGATGCCGTTCAGCGTCAAACTCAACGGCTGCACCTGATGCACCAGGTCATTCATAAACAGTGCCAGAAAGGGGATGGCGGCAAATGCTACCCCTAAACCGAGCATCCCCGAGATGAAAGAGAGGATGCTCAAACCCACAACGATGACCGCTTCCTGTGTCATGATAAACCTCTTCTCATATCTCTAATTGACGATATAATTGTATCACATTCTTGGAAATAAATCAAGATTTTGAGGTATAATAGGGTGTGGAGAGTGCAAAAAATGACCACCCTTTCGGAAATGGAACGGTTATTCAAAGCGCTGGCGGACAGCAATCGCCTGCGGATACTTGCGCTTTTGCAGGAAGGGTCGCTGTGCGTATGTCAGCTGATGGGTGTGCTGGGCTTGAGCCAGTCTACCGTGAGCAAGCACCTGGCGATACTGAAGGAGGCGGGCCTGCTGGCAGAAGAACAGCGCGGCAAACGCTCCTTCTACGCTTTGCGCAAGGAGTTTGCCTCACCGGTTGTGGACGCGGTCGTGCGGGCAGTGCTGGATGGGTTAAAGGACAGCCCTGAGCTGGCGGATGACCAGCGTCTTGCCGAGTTCATGCGCGAGTTTCGCATCGAAACGGTGGAAGCCGCGCTCAACGTGCGCAGGAAGCGCGGTATGTTGCGGGTGCTCTAGTTCCCGACAACCATCGCTTCCTGCAGCAGGTTCTCGTCCACCGGACGCTGGAGCAGTTCGATGTTCTTTCTCAGATTCTCCGCCCGCCGCGTGCCGATGAGCACCGAGCTGATTCCCGGATGCCGATGCAGAAAGTGCAAAGCCAGCGCGTGAAGCAGTTCTGCATCGCCGTTGCATAGTTCCAGTAACCTCTGCACCTTCGGCGGACGCTGTTCGGGGGGCACGGTCAACGCTCGCGGGGTAAGCCATCCTGCCGCCAGCCCGCTGCGGATGAGCACGCCAATGCCCTTTTCGTGCGCGCGGGTAATCAGGTCATGTGCGCTCTGGTCGAGCAGGCTGTAGCCAATCTGCAACACCTGAAAGTCGCCCGATTCGATACATCGCTCCAGCACGTCTATGCCAGGCGACGCGCCCAAAAAGCGCACCTTACCCGCCTCCTGTGCCTCGCGCATGGCACGCAGCGTTTCACCTTCGTCCAGCACTTTTTGCGGGTCGGGTCCGAAATGAATCTGCATCACGTCTATCACGTCGGTGCGCAGCAAGCGCAGGCTGAGGTCAATGGAGTCCGCCACCGCGCGGTAGGAGAAATCGTAGTAGGTGCGCGGATCGTCACTGTGCTCACCGCACTTACTGCACAGCACGTATTCCGCCCGTCGGTGCGAGATGTACTTACCGATGCGCGCCTCACTCTCGTGGTAAGCGCGGGCGGTGTCTATCAGGTTGATGCCCATGTCCAGCACCGCGTTCAGCGTTTCGCCTGCTTCTTGCTCGGCGGGACGACGGCGTTGCTCCGCGTCGCCCAATCCCCAATCGCGCCCGATTTCCAGTGCGCCAAAGCCGATGAAAGTAACTTGCAAACCAGTGTTGCCCAAAGCACGCTTTTCCAGCATGATGACGCTCCTTCTCTATGGTGATGTTGGAGGCAGAATGCGCACCCGTCGTCCTTCGATGCGCAAGCGTCCCTCCGCGAACAGCTTCACCGCCTGCACGTACGCCTGGTGCTCCTGCACCAGCACGCGTGCGGCGAGTGTCTCCCAGGTATCATCCTCTTCCACAGGCACGCACCGTTGCACGATAATCGGTCCGGTGTCGTAATGCTCGTCCACAAAATGTACGGTACAGCCCGACACCTTCATGCCCGATTCCAGCACCGCCTGATGCACATGTTCGCCGTACATGCCCTTACCGCCGAAGAGAGGCAACAGAGCAGGATGGATGTTCATCACCCTGCCCGCGTATGCCCGTACCACCGGCACAGGTAGCAAACGCATATATCCGGCAAGGCACACCAGGTCCACCCGCGCCTCATCCAGCGCGTGCAGCAGCCTCTGAGCGTACTCCTCTTCGCTGAGGTTGCGCGGTGAAATCACGCGGGTGCGAACGCCCTTTTCGGCAGCACGTTGCAGGGCGGGTGCTTCACTGCGCGTGCCGATAACCAGCACTACCTGTCCGTCTATCTCTCCGCGCTGGCAGGCATCGATAATTGCTGCCATATTGGAGCCTCGCCCATGCCCCGACACGAGAACCGCAATACGAATAGACATTATTCACCCTCCCAGATGGCTACCGCGATAGCGAAGGTGGGTTCGTGCGCGATGCTCACGTGTATCTTTCCCCCTTGGGCGCGTTCCGCCGCCTCGCCGGTGAGGTTCACGTAGGGTTGACCGGAGGGGTGATTCAGAATCTCCATATCGCGCCAGGGAACCTTATGTCCCAGCGCCTTGATGATTGCCTCCTTGGCGGCGAATCGCCCGGCGAGGTGTTGCATGAAGCTCTTTTTGCCCTGCTGGCAATAGGCGTATTCGGCGTCGGTGAGGATGCGATGCGGAAAGCGTGGGTGTCGCTCGCACACTTCAGCGATTCGCTGAAGCGCCACGATATCGGTACCCACGCCTCTCACTCTGCCGGTAATGTGCAACATGGACGGTTGTTACTGTTTGCGCGGGGAGATGACCACACGCCTCTCGGGCTCTTCTCCCTCGCTGTAGGTATATACGTCCGGGTCGTTCATCAGCGTATGGTGAATGATGCGCCGCTCGATGGCGTTTAACGGGTCGAGCACCGCTTCCTCGCCGCGTTCCTTCACCTGCTTGGCGATTTCCAGCGCCATCCGCCGCAGTTTTTCGGCGCGCTGTTTCCGATAATCGCCTACGTCCAGAAGCACGCGGGTGGTCTTATCATAGCGTTTGTTGATGATGATGTTCAGCACGTACTGCAGGGCGTCCAGTTGAGGTCCGGCGAACCGTTGAGCGTCCCGCCCCACCAGTTCCAGCTCCACGTAGCAGTCGTAGCTGTCGCGTTTGATGGCTTTCACCGCCAGCCCACTGGCTCGCAGCGCTGCGTTGACCACTGCCATCACTTTGCGCTCCGACTCTTCGGAGGGAGCCTGCCTGACCGCCGTTTTCAAGGTTGCCCGCACACGCGCCGGTGCTGAGCCCAGCACACCAAAGATACCCCGGGAGCCTTCATCCAGTATCTCCCACTCCACCTGTTCCTCGGTGGCTTGAAGCAGTTGCAGTGCTTTCTCTTTCGCCTCTTCTATAGTGCGTCCTGTGGTTTCCACGCTTTGCACGGGTGCATTATCGGTCATAGGTTCCACCATCCTCCTTTTCCTCCTGGTTTACCTCCTGCGGCGCGGCTTGCGTGTGTGGTGATTTTTGCCCGGATTGCCGGCGGCGGTCGCTGCAGCAACAGGCTCTGGCGCTTTCGCTGTCTCTTCGACGGGTGCCGTTGCCGTCGGTTCCGGCCTCATGTAGCGCAGCTGCTGGGCGGTCATCAGAATGTTGGAAAGGAACCAGTACAGCACGAACGCCGACGGAAAGTGCCAGTTATACATCATATACAGCATGAAAATCGTCATGAACAGCGAGGTTATCTTCATCTGTTCCGCCTGCGCGGGGTCGCTGACAGGGGTCAGCCTCTGCGTGACGTAAAGGCTGATGGCGTACAGGATGAGCAAAGGCAGGTCGTGCTGACCCAGATTCGCTCCCACGATGCCCGGAAACTTCTCCGCCATCCACGGGTTAATCCACAGGAAGAAGCCTTTGCTGAACTGGTACTCGTACATGCGGATGGTGTAATACAAGTAAAACAGAATGGGTATCTGTATCAGCATGGGCAGACAGCCCGCTGCCGGGTTTACCTTGTGCTGCTTGTACAGCTCCATGATTTTCTCGTTCAGCTCCTGCCCTTTGTATCGCTCACGCAGGCGTTTGACCTCGGGCTCCAGCTTCTTCATTTCGCGGAAGGAGCGGAACCACGCCAGCCTTAGCGGGGTGAGCAGTGCCATCACTATCAGCGTGAACAGCACGATAGCGACCCAGTAGCTGAGCCACGGCTGCCTGCCCGTCAGCGCGACCAGAATATCCCAGAAGCGGTAGGCGGGGTGATTGCGGTTGCGCTCGTCGATTCGGCGCAACATAGTATCCAGCCGCTGTTTGCCCTCGCCTTTGGCAACGGCGGTATCGCGGAACTCGTTTTCCACCCGGCGGTAGGCTTCCAGTGCTTTCTGCTCGAAGGTGTTGCGGTCTTTATCGCTGGTTGCCTTCTGCATCTGCAGTTCGTACAGTTCACCGATACGCAGGGTGGCTTCGGCGGCGATTTCGCCGGTGCGATACTGCTTGATCAACTCTTCATAGATTTTGAGCGCATCGCCGTATCGCTCCATCTTGCGCATGTACAGCGCAGCCAACCGCATTTTCGCCTCGGCAGCCAGCGGGCTGGAGCCGCTTTGTTCGATAGCCTGCCGATAGAACTTTTCCGCTTCGGGAAACTTACCCAGTTGCTCGGCGCGTTGCGCCTGTAGAAGCACGGCATCGGGCGATGGTTGCGGGGTTTGTGCCAGAACCGGCACCGCGAGCCACGACAGCAGAAGTAGTAGTGCAATCGATAACCTTCTCAACGGAACTGACCTCTCCTGTAAAACTATTTTGTTACCGGATGTCGCCAGGTGTAATGACACCTCCAGCGCGACGAAAGTTCGACGTGCCCGTTTCAGCCCGCGCCTCGTCGCCTGCGCTCCCGGGACAGTCGCGGGGGCACCGGATCGTATCCGCCGGCTGAAAAAGGGTGACAACGCAGAATGCGCCGCGCACCCAACCACAGCCCGGGCAATACACCATGCTCGAGTATCGCCTGTGCGGTATACTCCGAACAGGTCGGGGTAAATCGGCAAACGGGCGGAGTGAAGCGTGACACACGCTGATACAGCCGGATGAGCCCGACCAGAGTCTTTTGCCACAGCGTTGGACGTGGCGCGTTCATGGCTCCGCACTCACCTTCCAGACCTTTGCGCTTTGGAACAGGCTTTGCATCTCCCGCAGCAACTGGTGATAGTCTGCCTCGGCGGCATTTTTGCGGGCGACAAACACCGCGTCAAAGCCATCGCTCAAGTTAGGCAAGCACTCACGACATGCGGCACGCAGGCGTCGCTTGACCCGGTTACGTACCACCGCTTTCCCGACCTTTTTGCCCACCACAAAGCCGAATCTGCGCCCGCTCGCCTGCGGGCGCACGTACAGCACCAAATGCGCCTGAGCGTACACCTTGCCTTCTTGATAACATGCAAGGAAATCCTTGCGTCGGCGAAGACGCTCACGGCGGGGAAGCACAGGCTTTTCCTCGTTGTTAGTGTTCTGGACCGAAATGGCGACAGGTATCCGATACCGTGAGCCGATGACGACCTTTCAAACGGCGTCGCTTCAGCACGTTACGCCCGTCCTTCGTGCGCATACGGGCGCGAAAACCGTGCACTTTGCGCCGATGACGATTATTCGGTTGATAGGTACGTTTCATGCCTCTTGCTTTCCTCCGTCAACAGGGAATTATATCACAAACGCCTTCCCTCACGCAAGCGCAGCCAGAACTCGCGGTTGCCCTCCTCACCTGCTACCGGGCACTCGAAGCAGTCCATTACCGTCCAGCCCTGTGTCTGACACCATGCGACGAACTCTTGCAGGATTCTCTCGCGTGCCTGTGCCGAACGCATCACGCCCTTTTTCGTGAGGTGCGGAGCCTCGAACTGCGGTTTCAGCAACGCCCAGATCTCGCCGCCCTCACCCAGCCAGCGAAACACCCCCGGCAGTACCTCCTTCAGGGAGACGAACGAGACATCCACAACCACCAGACCCACCGGCTCGGGCAGCGTGCGCAGAGCACGAGCGTCGGTGTTTTCGAGTGAGACCACGCGGGGGTCTTCGCGCAGGCGGGGGTGCAGCTGTCCGTGTCCTGCTTCGATGGCGTATACCTTTGCTGCGCCGTGTTGTAGCAGGCAGTCGGTGAATCCACCTGTGCACGCGCCGACGTCCGCGCATACCATCCCTTGCACGCTCTGCCCCCATCGCCGAAGCGCGGATTCCAGCTTCTCACCGCCCCTGCCCACATACTTCGGCTGGCTCAGCAGGGTAATCACGCTCTCCGGTCGCACCGGCGCAGAGGGCTTGCTCACCGGTTTCCCATCCACCAGCACCTCGCCCGCGCGAATCAGCTCCTGTGCCTTCTCGCGGCTTTCCACCAGCCCGCGTTCCACCAGCCACTTGTCCAGACGCATCAGCCTATTTTGCCCGGAAAGTTGCGGTTACCCGCACCGCAGCCTGTACCGGCCCGAAAGAGATGCTTCCCTTTGCCGGAGCAGTGTAGGAAGGAAGGTCTTTGACATCCAGATATACCAGTTCCACTTCTTTCTTGCCCAGTTGTCGTGCTGCCGATACCGCCAGCTTGCGCACCTTCGAAACGGCGTCTTCCACTGCCTTTTGCCTCAGCAGCTCTCTGTCCTTCAGTGAAAGCTGTATCTGCACATCGCTAACGGGCACGGGGCTTTCTTCGTTGTCTTTCTTATCAGCCCGCGTACGCAGTTCGTATGTATGCAGAACCTGTGCGATACGCAACAGAGAGTCCGCCTTGTCTTCGCTAAAGGGGAGGCTGATAGCATAGGTTGCAAAGGCTTTGTAGCCGGATACGGTGGGCATATGGCTGGAACCCACTGGAACACTCATCTGATTGTTACTGATGGTGAGGTTCCTCTCCTTCACAAGCTGCGAAGACACCCCATGCGGAGCCAGCTCAGCGAGCAGCTTCTGCAGCAGCTGATGCATCGCATGCCGAGCTTCTACTGCGCTTTGCCCACCGGCTGAAAGGGAAAACTCTATCTGTGCCACATCAGGTGCTGCCTGCGAGTAGCCCTGAGCGGTAATCTGAATCTGTGACTCCGCTTTGAGCGGGCAGTACCATAGCTGCGCTGAAACAGAGGTCGCGAACAGCATGGTGCACATGACGAGTAATGCACCACTCGTTCGCATTATCTACCCTCCTTTCCTGCGGTGTCAAACTGGGCGGTAACCTGTACTATCACACGGACCGGTCTCCACGCGGGAAGGCTAATGCGGTTGCCCACCGTCTCGCCGCGCATTCCACCCGGCATACCCGCTTGCAAGTACGACACACTGCCCACATGCACCTTTTGCAGTTTGAGGCTTGCACTTGTATATCCCATCCGGCTGGCAAGCTGCCCGGCCATCTGACGGGCGCGTGCGATGGCATCCTCCGTCGCCTGCTGCACCAGCTTTTCTACATCGGTAACCACAAACTCCATAAACTGTGAAGGCGGCGAGTCGTAATAGCCACCGCTGTAGCCCCTTTCCACCGCGCTGGTGCGCGCTCCCTTTTCTACCAGAGCGTCGATAATCTGGGATAGTGTGTCCAGCCGATTGATGTCCACCGGTAGTTGAATTGCATAGCCCTGCACCACGCGGAAGCCAAAAGGTACATTTCCCGCGCTGGCGGTTCCGGGCGCGCCGGATGTGCGCGTCTGCAACGGTATCACTTCATAATGCTGCAACACCACACGTTGCCTCTGCACACCCAGTTTGCCCAGCGTTTCCATCAATGCATCTTCCGTCTTTTTCAGCTCCTGGCGGGCGGTTGTTACTGTTTCTCCGTCGCCTACCAGCGTAAAGCGTACAATCACCGCATCGGGTGCCGCTTCAGATTGACCGCTGACAGACACAGTGATGGGCGACTCGCCGAGCAAGTGGGACACACCGGTTGGCTGTCGTGTGCCTGTCAGCATGAAATCTCCACCGTATCCATATCCATCGATAGCCTCTTCCTGTGCCCACGCAGCGAGCGCACAGAACGCAAAAGCCGCAGCGAGCAGAAGTCGCCGGGTCATGGTGAACTCCTCCCTTCCCTCTCCCGGATAAGGTGTGTTACTTCTGTGGCGAAGTCGCTCGGCGCAGAACCTACAGGTGCAACGGTTCGGAGCAGTTCTGGTGCAAGTGCTTGCAGGTCTTCCGGGTTTTGCGCCAGCTTGTCCAGTAAGGTGCGCAGCAGTTTGCGCCATGCAGGCAGAGCATCCCGCAAGTCGTCGCGTTGGTAGATGCTTCCAATCAGGCTCAGAAGACGTCGCATTGGGTCAAGCGGAATCAGCGTGGGGTATTTGCTCAGGTAATCGGTCAGTATCTCTGCCCAGAGCGCCACACCCTGCGAGTTCGGTTGTATATAGTAGACCTGACGCCCCTCGCGAACGGAATAAGTAGACAGCCTGCCCAGATGGGAGACGGCGAGACTATCTGCCAGCATGGACATACCAACCCTTCTTCGAACCAACCAGTTCACAACAGCTGTGCGTATTTGCGAGCGCATCTCGCCGGTGAGTTCCGTTTCCAGCATCAGGTCCACCACAACAGGTAGAAACGCTGCAGGACGCTTCAGGTTCTCTTCTAACAGGCGCACAGCGCGGCTTTTTCGTCCTGTTCGCGCCAGCGCACTCACCCATGCGCGGTTTTGCCAGTTCAGGGCTTGAGGAGCAACGGCCTCGGCGTAGTCTAATATCTCCTGCGTTAGCGCGCTGGCGCGTTCGCGCAAGGAGGGGTGTTCGGAGGCAATCTGCTCCAGCAAGTTCAGCGCGGGGTTGAGATGCGTCAGAGGCATCGTACGGTTCGCCGGGTAACAGATGAACATGTCGGGCAGAATCTCCGCCAGCAAAGCAAGAGCCGTCTCCGGCGACACGGAAGCCAGTTGCTGAAGCAGCTGCACCCGTTCGTACGACCATCCCTCGTCCGCCATCAGCTGTTCTCTCAGCTCCTTCACACGCGCGGCAATCTTCTTGTCCTGTGCGTTCTGGAGCTTCTCCAGCGACTGAATCGTCTCGCACACCAGCAGTTGCCTTTTCAGCAGGGGAACTACCTGCGCAGGCGCGTGCGGAATTACCGCCTGTATTAGCGCAATCGCCTCAGCGGTGCGGCGGTAGGCTCTGGCAGAATTTAGCACATCTTGCAGCCGCTCCCAGTTAAAGCTATTCCAGTGAGTAGCACGTTTCAGACGCTCGGCGGCGCGGAGCAGTGCCTCGGATGACGCTCCCGCAGGGGACCACAACGTTTCCATCGCCAGCTCGTGCAGGATACACCCCGCCGCATTCGGATATGCCTGCTTCATCGCTTTGAAGAAGGCAGGGTGGAACCCAGCCCGTGTTCGCAGAAAGAGGTTGGGATGCCACAGGTCGGGTGTTAGCTGCTTGACCAGAGCCTGCCTGTCTGCAGGAGACAATTCCTCAAACGGGTTCGGAGGCATGGGCGATACAGGCGCAGACGGATCCTCGGGAGGCAGAAGCAGGTTCAGGTCGAGCTCGGCTACCGGGCTACCCTGTCGTCTATCCAGCGTCACCGCGATTGCCAGCGCGAGGGCGACGGTGAGCGTTCTGCCTCCTATACGCTGGAGAGTCTCCAGCATGGAAGGGGCGCTCAGGTTTTCCAAAACGCAATCGTTCAACCACAGCGCGAAGAGAACCACTGCCTGCACACCCCGGCGGAACATGGCTTCCGCCTTTACAAAACCCTCTCGCCATTCGGGATGCAGAGGTAGTAAACTCTCCGCCTGTTGACGGGCGCGTGACGTGCCGTCGGGCAGGCGAGCGTAAAGGGCTGCCGTTTCCAGCAAAGCCTGGAGCAATTGCTCCTGCGGTGCTCCAGTTACAGAGGCGTGCCGCAGTTTCCCCTCCGCCTCCTCAATCTGAGTGCGAAGGTCGTTTGCAGGTGCAGGTGAAGAAGGTTCGCCCCCGTCAGGCGCCGGCAGGGGAAGCGGCTCAGGAACATGCAGGGTGGTGCTGGCAGTTTGCAGACGTTGTGCGCGGTGATCGTAGCCCGTTCTGCGATATAGATCGGACAGCAGTTGCGTCATGTCGCGATTGCCGGGGAATCGGGGCAATGCGCGCTCCAGTACCCATATCGCCTGTTCGGGAGCGGAGTTGTCCAGCGTACGCGCCGCGCTGAGCACAACACCTGCGCACTTGCTCGCGTCCTGACGGTGGAGCCTGTCCAGCCAGTAATCAAACTCTCTGTCCTGGAAGACCGTGCCCTCCAGAAGTTGTGTTGCCACCAGCGTGCCGGTGAGATAGAGATTCGCGTCTTCCGGGAAGATACGCTTCACCAGTTCATGCCAGCCGTTTGCCAGCATGTCGCGCAACATCGAGTCCTGGGCGACCGCAACATCCATGTCCCTTTCCTGTGCGGCTATCTCAAAGAGCACACGGCGGGCGTGGTCGAGGTCACCGCTTTGTACCGCCTCCTTGAGTTCAGCCTGCAAGGAAAGGGGGCGCTGGGGCGGTTTGGAAACAGTGGTTTCTTCCCTGAATGCCTTTTTGCCCTCCAGCCAGCCGCTTCGCTCCAGCCAGTCAGTACACCACTTTGCAAATTGCTCGTCCTCTTTAGCCACCTTTTGCATCAGGGGCAACAGGCGACGCAGAGCGGGAACGTTCATCAGGTGCCAGTTCAAATCCAACAGCGCTTGTAGCAGGCGCACATTCGGCTTTCGTTGCACGCTCTCTTCCCACTGTCTTGCCAGAGCACGTAGCCACCTGACGTCGACCAATCGGTTGTGCTGCATTGCGCTCCAGTGCCCGCTGTCTATCAAGCCCTCCAGTACCAGTTCTTCCAGACGCCGAGCCGCATTCTCTTTCTCGCCGAGAGATAACCACGCAAGCACCTCTCTAAAAGGGTTCCGAAACAGCCTGTGATGCGGAAGAGTTTGCATCGCTTGTCGCTTCAGCTGGTCTGGCATCTGGTAAAAAGGCGTTATGATCAAGTATCTGCCATCCAGTGGCAGGTCGCCGAAAGATTCTGGAATATCCCCCATTAACAGTTCGGCAAGGTCGCCAGCCAGCTCCACATACGCCTGGGGGTTTTTCAGGAAGCCCTGCGTGGCGCGCATCACATAATCTTCCGCATTTTGCAGGTTCCGTGCTTGCAGGCGCAGCTGGAGCACTTTGAGGTTCAGGTGCGGGTTCTCGGGCTGTAACGCCAGCGCTTCGCAGTACGCACGATATACGGTGGAACTATCATTCCGCTGTTCCGCGTCTCTGGCGACACCCAGCCAGTAGCTGACATCGCGCTTGTCCGCTTGCTGTGAGGCAGCCATAACGCTGAACCAGAGCAACGGGAGGACACAGCATGTCCAGAGGAATCGTGTCCATAATCGCATCGTATTCGTCACCTCACTTACTATAGCACAGGCTTGCAAGTGTTTCAAGATAATACGTACCCCAGGTGTTTCGATGACAAACAGGGTACAATAGTTACGGCTTCACACGCCGAAAGGAACAGGAAAACCGCCCTCGGTGTCGAAAAGGTATCTGCGCTATTCAGGCGTGCGTCAAGGAGGAAATGAATGAGACCGACGGAACGCTCCGCCGGACAAGTGAATGATGTAAGAGGGCTACTACGGCAGGCACAGGAGCTGGCGCAACAGGGTGACTATTCAACCGCCCTCGCGATGATCCAGCGTGCGATGCAAAGCGGAGCGGATGAATACACCTGCTATCTGCATATCGCCGCGCTGGAGCAGCAGAGGCGGCACACCGACGCGGCGATGCTGGCATTACAGCACGCCATCGACCTGCAACCACACCGCACCGACGCCCGCGAGAAGATGGCGGAACTGTATCTGGAAGCGGGCGAGGTGGATGCTGCTATCGAACAAGCCTCGCAGGTGCTACGCCGTGACCCCGACAACGTGACGGTACGCCCACTGCTGGTGGCTGCACATCTGGAGAAAGGCGACTGGGAATCCGCACTGCGCGTGCTGGATGAGCTGATAGCGCTCGCTCCCAACGAGCCGATATATCACTTTAATCAAGCACAGGTGTTTCAGGAACTGGGGCAGTGGGGGCTTGCGCTCATCGCTTACGACCGCGTGGTGGAAATCGGCACCGACCGCGAGCTCACCGAGCGCGCGATGGAAGCGATGATGATACTGGACCGTATCCAGATAGACCACATCCTGACCCTCGTGCTGGAAGACCCGCAGTTCCGGCAAGCGATTCAGGAAGACATCGAAGGGGCGTTGATCGATAGGCAATTTGCGTTAAGCCGCCCGGGCATGACCGCCCTGCGCATCATCCTGCACCAGTTACAAGACAAAGACCTCCCATGGAAACCAGTGCTGTACCACTGAACCACGTCCAGCGTCTCCAGCAACTTGTTCGCCAGCGTACCGTCGTGATGGGAATCCTGAACGTGACGCCAGACTCCTTCTACGACGGTGGTCGGTACGCTCAGCCGGAGATGGCGGTACAGCGCGCTCTGCAGATGGTAGAAGAAGGGGCGGATATGCTCGACATCGGCGGTGAGAGCACCCGCCCGGGCAGCCAACCTGTTTCCGAAGAGGAGGAGTTGCATCGGGTACTGCCGGTCATCGAGGCGGTGCGTGAGCAAGTGGATGTGCCTATTTCCATCGATACCACCAAGTCGCGCGTGGCGGAGCGGGCACTGCAGGCAGGAGCCTGTATGGTGAACGACATCTCCGGGTTGGGATTTGACCCGCGCATGGCGGAGGTGGTCGCAAAACATGGCGCCCTGTGCTGTATCATGCACATTCAGGGCACGCCACAAACCATGCAGCAGAACCCGCACTACGATGATGTTGTACACGACATCAGCCGTTACTTTGCGGAGCGTCTCGCGCTGGCGGAACGAGCGGGCATCCCCCGCGAGCACATCTGGCTGGACCCGGGCATCGGGTTCGGCAAGACGGTGGAACACAACCTCGATATCCTGCGTCGTCTGCACGAGTTTACCGTCTTCGGACTGCCTTTGCTGGTTGGTACCTCACGCAAGTCGTTTATCGGCAAAGTTTTGGGCGACCTGCCGCCTGAGCAACGTCTGGAGGGCACCGCCGCGACGGTGGCTATTGCCATCATGAACGGCGCGAATGCGGTGCGCGTGCACGATGTGAAAGAAATGGTGCGCGTGGCGCGGATGACGGACGCGGTTCTACGCCGCGATGTGTAGAGGCGGTACATCTGACCCTCTCCCTGTGCGGGTAAAGACTATACCGGGCACGGATTTGCGGCTAAAGCCGCACCCCTTCAAACCAAACCCTGCCTTCGCAGGGTTACAGCCAGCGCAGGCTGGCTTCGTTTGAAAAGGAACGGCTTCAGCCGTAAAGGCTCCTCAAATCTGGCGAAGTCGGCTCGGCAGGAGCCTCGCCCTCCCCGCAATGGGATTGGAGGGTCGCGCTCCATCACGACCATAAAGGTCTTCGGATGCGACAGAGCGCATCCCTCCAAACAAACAGCCGCCCCACTGGAGGGTCGCGCTCCGTTGCGACCACAAACCGAACGGCTCGGCAGGAGCCTCGCCCTCCCCCGGGAAGGAACCTTGCCAGATCGGCAGCACAACATAACTTTGTTTTATTTGTTCAAAGTTCATAAGGCTGCGGCTACGGAATGACGGGCAAGACAAAACACTACCGCTGCTGCTCCAGTACCTTTCGGTACGCCTCCAGATTCCCCTGATCCCAGCAGGCAATCAGCGCGACCCGTACTTTGCCTTCGTTGCGCCGGATCGCCTGAAGGATGTGGTGCGCACATTCCTCAGCGCTCCAACCGACCAGCTGCTCGGTAAAGTCCGGGAAAATCACCCGCCGTGCGCCCAGCTGCTCACATTGTTTGAGTGCGTTATCCAGTGCCCTTGTCAAAAGCTCCGGTGTAGCGATTAACTGCTCGTTCAACACATTAGCATGTACGATGTTCCGTACGTGCAACATGCCCCCGCCGGTGCTTATCGCCTCACCCGGGGGAAGGGGAGCGTAGCGACGGGCTTCATCCTCTACCATATCGCCCGCCTCGTCACGGATACGCTTGCTTACCCGCGCGCCCATCCACAGCAGGCGGTTGGAGAGCAGTATTAGCGCGTCCGCCCGCAGGTTGCGCAGATAGCGCACATGGTAGAGTTCCACCGTGCATGCTCCAATCCGCTTGCGCAGAACGGGCTTTGGCGATACACCAAACAGCATCTGCCACCTCCTTATAGCCAGTCTGAGAGACGCTCGAAAACCGCTTCGGTCGTGTAGGCATCGACGCGCCGCCAGCGAGTATCGCTGCGCGCTTGGCGTTCGGCATCCTCCATGCGTTTATAGTGAAGGCGCACGGTCACCGGACTATCTACGCGGAAGGGACGCATTTCGGGCAGCCGTGCCACTGCCCGCGTTACTGCCTCATATATCTCCCCCTCCACCCGTTTAGGGTGTTTGCTCAGTGCGGCGTTCCAGCCGAAGCCCTGCTTGGTCACCACCGTCTCCACCCAGGGCAAGAAACGCTTCGCCTCAGCAACGCATTTGTCGTCACTGCTGACGAAGATGACCGGCACCCCCATTTCGCCCGCAATGGCGGCGTCTATCTCCACCTCGCCCATCTGCACGCCGTTCACTTCTATCCACTGGTAAGCTCTGGAACTGTAAGAGTGCGCCAGTACCGCATCGGGGGTGTTATCCATCGCGTGGTAGCCGATGAACAGCACGCCGTCAAAGCGTTCGTCCACTCCCGGGTAACGACGCCCGAAACCTGCCCCCAGTGCGATTTCCACCCGCTCGTCCAGCTGCTCATAATCCAGGTTCACGCCACCCCCGTGACTGTCGGAAACGATAACCCGCTCTGCGCCCGCATCGAACAGCGCACGCACCGCCGCGTTTGCCTCGCGCACCGCCTGCTGGCAAGCAAAAGCATAGTTGCGCGAATCGGTGAGCGTGCCGCCGGGCGCACCGACCACACAGGCTAAACCCTCACAATCTACCGACACAAAAAATCGCATCGCTCGCCCTCTTTTAGTCTGTCAGCGTTTAGATGCAGGCAGAGTGGTTCCGCACGCCTGTCATTCTGAGCGGAGCGAAGAATCTCATAGATGCTTCACTGCGTTCAGCATGACAGAAAGACGAGATGCCTCGCCGATGCTCAGCATGACACACAGGCAACCACACTGTGCCTTTGCCGGAACATGCTTTATCTCAAGATTGGGATGTAGCAGAGTGAAAATCCCTCCACTGCTCGAATCTATTGTTTGCCGGACCGGCAGAAACCTGCCGTAACAGAGCCGACCGACCGCATTTAGTTGACATCTCTCTTCAATCCGGTATACAATAGTATACGTTATGCGTTACCTGCAGGTTCAGGAGATACGTTGCAAACATCTGTTGCACCGGACAGGTGCGTCCTTTGCGGAGTTTACGCTGAACCCGTATATCGGATGCGGATTCGGGTGCTCCTATTGCTACGTACCCGTGCTGCGGGCAAAGCGCGGTCAAGAGGGAGTGGATACCTGGGGCAGTTGGGTGCAGGTGAAGGTCAACGCGCCCGATGTGGTGCGACGTGAGATGCTGGACATGCCGCGCGACGCACACATCCTCATTGGAAGCGCCACCGACGCCTGGCAACCGATTGAGAAACGCTACCGGGTATCGCGCGGGGTGCTGTACGAGCTGAGCTTCTATCCCAACAAGGTGACCATTCTCACCCGCTCGCCTCTTCTCATCCGCGATATTGACCTGCTGAAGCGGTTCGAGCGCGTCTCGGTGCATATCTCTCTGCCGACGGTGGATGAACGAGTGCGCCGTGTCTTCGAGCCACACGCGCCCGCGGTAGCAGGACGGCTGGAGTTAACACGCCGTTTGCTGAGCGCAGGGCTCCGCGTTACGTGGGCATGGTGTCCCTTCCTGCCGGGTGTGGAGAACACCCCAGAGCAAATCAGGCGTTATGTGCAGACCGCGGCACAGGTGGGCGTGCGCGAAATCTGGGTGGGCAGAATCAATTACTGGAGCTTTCTGGAGGGGCGGTACAAAGCGCTGTTGCGCAAGTACCGGGGAGAAGCAGGGTGGACACCACGCCTGCTGATGCGCGAGCAAACCGAGCAGATGGTAAAGGAAGAGTGTGAAAAGGCAGGCATCGTCTGCCGAGTCTGACACTATACCGGCTCGGCAGGAACCTCGCCCTTCACGCACCCTTTTGGAGGGTCGCGCTCCGTCGCGACCGAAAAGGAACGGCTCGGACGGAGCCTCGCCCTCCAGAAAGACGTCACTTAGAAGCTCTCAGCAGGAACAGCCAGCATGGTATCGGTCACCAGCAGACCGGTCTCCGCCACGGCGCGCAGGAAACGGTTGGCGGTTGCCTGGTCCGGCGCGGACCACACAGCAACCAGGTCGTACTGTCCGTAGGTAATCACCGCCGCTTTAATCTGGATGCCGTGCTGCGAGGCAAGGCTGTTCAGTTGCGACAGCCCACTGCCGAACAGATCCTTCGCCCGACCGGGCACTGCTTTCGCGAGCGTCACGAACTGCATGGCTGACACCTCCCTCGTCGGAGATTTTTGTATCACGCTTCAGGGAATGGCCCTGTTAGCCTGTGCCGGTCAGTACCTTCGTCGCCTGCTTCAGACTGCGCTTCGCCAGATCGCCGATTCGGTTTTCCGCAAAGCCGAAAACCGCGCTGTATAACGTATCGTGCAGGGGTTCAATCCATTTTGTCGGCAACGCCTTTGCACCGAACGCTGCCCCCCAAATACTGCCTGCGGTCGCGCCGTTGCAGTCGGTGTCCATCCCCTGCATCACCGCAATAGTGACCACTTTCTCAAAATCGGGCCAGCCCCACAACAGGGCGTTCAACACGATGGCGTCGTTGTTCACCGTGTGCACCGGATGGTATCTGCCATAGTATCGATTCAAGAGGCGTTGCAAAGCCTCCTGCCAGCTCCTGCACTCTTTTCGCCATTGCAGGCAATCGCGAATCATTTCCGCCTCGCGGCTCTGAGAAGGTATCTCGGCTGCGCCGGCGCGGATGATTTCCACTACATCCTGCGTGGCAAACGCGGCGGCAATCATCGCCGCGACGAACATCTCACCGTAGATGCCGTTTTTCACATGCGACAGCGCGGCATCTCGATAGGCAAACTCCGCTGCTTTCTCCGGGCAACCCGGAGCCACGTACCCCCAGAAGTCCGCCCGAATACGCGCGCCAATCCACTCGCGATAGGGGTTCAGGTGTATCGGAACTTCATCCAGAGGCAGCTCGTTAACCAGATTGATATACGCCTGTCGCTCGGCGGTGTAGGTCTGGTAGACGGGTAGCAGGTGCAGCCAGGCGTTGCCCACATCGCGCGTGGTAAAGCCCGCACCGTGTCTTTCAAAGAGGTACAGACCGAGAACCGTATAGTCGGTATCGTCATCGCGCTCGCCCGCATGAATGTGCCCCCTGGTACACCATGTATACGGCTGTGGCACGCCTTCGGGAGGAGTGCGCGTCTCGGCAGGCAGGTAGTCAGTCATGGGATAGGCGTCGGCTCCCTCCAGGTACCGGCGGATGCGTTCGTGGCTCCAGCCTTCCACCGGTTTACCCAGCATACATCCCGCCACTCGCCCCAGCCACGCGCCGTGTAACCGGTCCAGCAGGTCTTCTTCGCAGATAACCATTTTGAAACGGCGTACGCCCTCGTCGCGCGCCTGCCGGATACCCTGCAGGTCACTGGGTTCGTGGTAGGGGAAGTCCTCACGGACGGGCAGCGACATCAGCTCACGGTAGAGGCTCCACAGGGTATCGGCGTTCTCTGCCTCCTGCCAGCGTTCCATGAGTCCTGTGGTGTCCACACCTTCTTCACCGCGCTGGATGATTTCGTCGCGTACCAGTGCACGCAGTGTTTCAACAGATGGCATCGGGTGTTCTCCTCCGGGAACGGATATTCGTCGTTCGTATTTCGCTCACCCCGGCACATGCCCCTTCATGCGGACATCTGGGGGAACACGCTCCGTTGCGCCCTGTCCTCACATGCAGTCATAACCTTATCTTGGACTCACCCGGAGGACAGTCTGTCCGCCTCCCGCAACAGCTTCAAATCCTCTTCCGTCAGCTGCACCTTCTCCCACAGGTCGGGACGGCGTTCGCGCGTGCGCAACAGCCTCTGCAGGCGACGCCAGCGGGCGATGTTGGCATGATGACCGGACAGCAACACGTCCGGCACGCGATAGCCCCGATACTCCGCCGGACGGGTGTACTGTGGTGGGGCGAGCAGACCGTCCACGAAGCTATCCTGTTGCAGCGATTCGGGGTTGCCCAGCACACCGGGCACCAGCCTTGCCACTGCGTCGGCGATCACCAGCGCAGGCAGTTCGCCACCTGTCAGCACGTAATCGCCGATGGAGACCTCGTCGGTCGCCAGATACCGGCATACGCGCTCGTCGATGCCCTCGTAATGTCCGCACAGCAGGATGAGATGTGGCACCTGTGCAAACTCCACCGCCATCGCTTGGTTGAACAGTTTGCCCTGCGGAGTAGTAACCACGATGCGGGCAGGAACCCATCCTGTCTGCTCGCGCAGGTGCTCTACTGCCTCGAAGAAAGGCTCCGGCTTCATCACCATACCCGCCCCGCCGCCGAAAGGGGCATCGTCGGTGGTGTGATGTTTGTCATGAGTAAACCGACGCAGGTCTACCGTGTTTATCTCCAGCACCCCTGCTTGCTGTCCACGCGCCAGCATACTGCATCGCACCACCGGCTCGACCATCTCGGGGAAGATAGTGACGATATCGATGCGCATGGTGTTACTCTTCATCGGGCAGCAAGCCGGGGATGGGGTGGATAATCACCCGGCGCGCTGCGAGGTCAATCTCGCGCACGAACTCGGAGACGGCGGGGATTAATACCTCGCCTACGCGGTAGAGGTCGTTGGCGGGGTTGAGGATAACCTCCTCAATCTGTCCCAGGTATCTGCCGGTATCGGTGAACACATCCAGCCCGATGAGGTCATCGATGTAGTAGGTGTCTTCGGGCAGGGGCATACGGTCCTCGATAGGAACCTGCAGGTATCCGCCTCGCAGGCGGTCGGCGGCTTCCGCTGTGGTGATTTCCATGAAGCGCACCAGATAACCACCCTTGAAGGGGCGTGATTCCGCCACATGCAGGGTGATTCGCGGCATATCGGGCAAGGAAAGCGAAAGGGTCGCTCCTCGGGCGAACCGCTCCGGGAAATCGGTCAGGGAATACACACAAACTTCCCCCTGCAGTCCGTGCGGCTTGGAGATGTATCCGACGGTACGCCAGCTGTTTCGTTCCGCTTTTCTCATGACAACCACTCCACCCTTTGCATGGGGCATGAGGAGATGCCCCATGCAAAGTATACCCACCTTTCGCCTGTCGCCGCACTACCATGTCGGCTGTAGATGTAGCCACAGGCTTAAAGCTTGCGCAGCCTGATTGCCGTGCTGAGCGTCAACGAAGCACCTCGGAGTGTGGTCACAACGAGATTCTCCACTCCGCTCAGAATGACAAGGTTACGAAATCGACCTTGTCAACATCCGAACAATCCAGGCTTGACGCCCATCTACTGCCTGTGCTACGCAATAATCTCCAGGTAGATTTTGCGCTTGTTTTTCATGGCGGCAGCTTTGGCGATGGTGCGCAGGGCGTTGGCGATACGTCCCTGCTTGCCGATGACCTTGCCCACGTCGTTGGGAGCGACGTGTACCTCGTAGGTGGTTGCCACCTCACCCGGAACCTCGTTGATACGAACCTGGTCGGGCTCGTCCACGAGTTCCTTCACCAGATACTCTACCAGTTCTTTCACCTCAGCCACTCCTTTAGCCCTCTCTGTAAATAGAGTTTTGGGTGAGTAAGTATTTTACGATTCGGCTGACGCGGTGACGCCACCTGCTGGCTGCGCTTTGCGCTGCTGCAAGGCTTCCAGCACACCCGCACGACGCAGGATGTCCCTTGCCGTGTCGGTAGGTTGCGCTCCGTGTTCCAGCCAGTACAGCGCCTTCTCCACATCCACCTGAACGGTGGCGGGATCGGTCAACGGATTGTAGTAACCGATGGTTTCGATGAACCTTCCATCTCGCGGCGCGGTGCTGGGCGCCACCACGAGACGATAGAACGGGCGTTTTTTCGCCCCCATGCGCTTGAGTCGGATCCTTACCGCCAAATCACCTCCCCTCCTTTCCGTGTGTTTTTATCCGAAGAAAGGCAGGCGTATTTTGCGCTTGCCTTTGCCTCCTCCGGACTGCAAGGCGTTTAGCTCTCGGATCATGTGGCGCATCTCTTCGAACTGTGACAGCAGCTCGTTCACTTCGTGCACCGTGGTACCGCTACCCCGCGCGATACGCCGTTTTCGACTGGCGTTGATGATATGCGGGTTTGCGCGCTCCTCCGGCGTCATCGAAAGGATGATGGCTTCCACACGCTTTAACTCTTTCGGGTCTATCTGCACATCCTTCAACTGTGCGCCCAGACCGGGTATCATCTTCAGCAACTGGTCCAGTGGTCCCATCTGCTGCATCTGGCGCATCTGCGTCAGGAAATCGTTCAGGTCAAACTGGTTCTGGCGCAGTTTGCGCTGCAGTTCCTCTACCTGTTTCTGGTCAAAGGTCTGCTGCGCCTTTTCAATAAGCGTTAACACATCGCCCATGCCCAGGATGCGCCCCGCCATACGGTCGGGGTGGAATACATCCAGCGCATCGGGCTTCTCGCCCACGCCAACGAACTTGATGGGCTTGCCCACAACGGCACGGATGGAAATCGCCGCGCCACCGCGCGTGTCTCCGTCCAGCTTGGTCAGGATAAAGCCATCTACTTCCAGATGGCGGTGAAACTCTTCCGCCACGCGCACCGCATCCTGACCGGTCATGGCATCCAGCACCAGCAGAATCTCGTTGGGCTGGGTGGCTTCCTTGACGCGGCGTACCTCCTCCATCATTTCGCTGTCAATGTGCAGCCTTCCGGCGGTATCCAGAATCACCACGTCATTGCCCTGCTGGACGGCGTGCTGCAACGCCTCATGGGCAATGCGCACCGCATCTTTGCTGTTGTCGATGGCAAAAACCGGTATCTGCAGGTTCTGTCCCAGTACCTTCAGTTGCTGCACCGCCGCCGGACGGTGCACATCCGCTGCCACCAGCAACGGTTGCCGTCCCTGTTTGCGCAGCCAGAGCGCAAGCTTGGCAGCGGTGGTGGTCTTACCAGAACCTTGCAAACCGCACAACAGGATAACGGTCGGCGGTTTGGGCGCGAAGTGAATGCCTTCCGCCCCATCACCGAGCAGGCTGACCAGTTCCTCGTGCACGATTTTAATCACCTGCTGGGTGGCGGTAAGGCTTTCGAGCACCTCCTGCCCGACAGCACGCTCGCGTACGCGCGCAATAAAGTCCTTTACTACCTTGAAGTGCACATCCGCTTCCAGCAGAGCGATGCGCACTTCGCGCAGGGCTTCGTTCACATCCTGCTCGGTGACTTTGCCCTGGTTGCTCAGTCGCCGAAAAACCTTCTGCAGTTTTTCCGTCAGGCTTTCAAACAATGTTTGTTTCCGTCGATTACAAATCCGCTATAGTATACACCCGCGTGCAAAACTTGTCAAACTAGAGGAATAGGTTCCGAAAAGAGCGCAGGGAGCGGTTTCTTCTTGTTTCCCCTGCCCTACGGGAGTAAGTGACCGCGTTGCCTTCTCCGCACATGGCGGGGCGGATGAGAAACCGCTCCCTTTACCAGCCAGCGTCAGGCATTGTCGCCGTTATCGCTGCTTTCTTCTTGCCCTTCAGAGCTGCGTGCGCGCCGCTTGAACGGGCGACGCAGTACAATCTGCTTATAGTCCAGCCCTGCGGCTTGCAGAGCCTTATCCCACGATTCGAAACGGCGTCGTGCCGCTGTGATAAGCGGGATGTCCACCTCTTCCACGTTCTTGGCGTTCAGCGGTACGCCCTGCTCGTACAGCTCGCGTACCCGCTTGATGATGGTCTCTTCATCCCACTGGTGGTAGCGACGCACCTCCTGGTAGTCGATGCCAGCGGCTTCAATCGCCTTGCGCCACGAGCCAAAATGCTTGGGTTTGGTCGCTGCCGCAGCTAACTGTGGGTCTAGATTGGTGCTGACATTGCGCCACGAAAGGTCTTCTCCCTGCTCGTACAGCTCACGGATGCGCTCGATGATGCGCTGGCGGTTCCAGCTGCGATATTTGCGCACCTTGTCGTAGTCGATGCCTGCTGCCTTCACCGCCTCGCGCCAGCTGCCGTAGTAACGCATTGCCGCTCGCATCAACGGCAGGTGGTGAATCACCACGTTGGAGTAGGAAAGGTCCACTCCCTCCTCAGCCAGTTGCCGAATGTCCTCGGCGATGCTCTCTTTAGTCCATCGCTTGGATGTCATCAATGGTTCTACCCCCGTAATGTTTTTTTAGAAATTAACGGATGCCTCTCCGGAACCGAAAAAGAAGCGACGTTCCTGAAGGAAACGCCGCCTCATGACGACCAGCCTGCTCGTTCGTTTGCACGAACTCGCGGTGCTCGTTGCGCTTTTCACCCATTACAATACAACATCTTGCACCATTTTGCAAGAGGGGAAAAGGCGATTTCCAGAGAAAATGTGAACTGTTCCATCCTGCTTCATCATCCAGTGACCCAGAGGAGCGTTGCCGATGGCTGTCAGATGGACTACCACTAGCCCCCTAACGCATGTTCCACCGCCTTCAGCAACTGCCGACGCCGGTATGGCTTCTGAAGATAGGATACCACGTTCGGGACGTTTTCCACTTGCTCAGCAACCTCCGTGCCGTAACCGCTGCAAAGGATAACCGGCAGGCGTGGGGCTATTTGATAAACCTGCCACGCCAGCGCGATACCGCCTAAGCCCGGCATGGTCAGGTCGGTAATGAGCAGATGATAGTAAGACGTATCTCGCTCACGTATCATCTGCAGCGCCTCCTCGCCGTTAGAAGCGGTCTCCACTTCATATCCTTCCTGCCGAAGCGTATGTGCGATCATCTCGCGGATAAGCGCCTCGTCGTCGACGAACAACACCCGTACCCCGCGAAATGAATGAGGCACAGGCGGCTCTTCACCAGCTTGAGGCGTATCTTTTCCTTCCGACATGGCAGGCAGGAAAATGCGAAAACATGTGCCTACTCCAACACAGGACTGCACCTCGATGCCTCCGCCGTGTGCCAGCACAATACCGTATACGGTAGCCAGCCCCAGACCGGTGCCTCTGCCCACCGGCTTGGTGGTGAAGAAAGGTTCAAAGATGTGCGGTAGATATTCCGGTGGAATGCCTCCGCCGGTGTCCTCCACTTCCAGGCAGACGTATTCTCCCGGGGGCAGTTCAGTGCCCGACATGACGCATGGAGCATCCAGCGTGACCCTGTAAGTGCGCAGGGTAATCGTGCCACCGCTGGGCATGGCGTCTCTGGAGTTCACGCACAGGTTCATTATCATCTGCTCCATCTGCGTGGCGTCGGCGTTTACCGCAGGCAAGTCGGACTGCAAATGGGTTTCCACACGGATGCTGGCTGGTAGCATATAGCTCAGGATTTGTTGAGAGGCAAGAACCAGCTCGTTCAGATGTCGCGGGCGCATATCTGTAATGCCGCGCCGGCTGAAGGTGAGCAGAGCGTTCACCATGTTTTTACCCCGTTCGCACGCCTGTAGAATCTGCTGGGCGCGCTCCTCCACTTGCGCGTCGCCGGCGTAGATAATCTGCAGCAGTTCGGCGTTGCCCATGATCGCCGTTAGCAGATTATTGAAATCGTGCGCTATGCCTGCCGCCAGTGTGCCAACGGTCTCCATCTTACGCGCCTGTTCCAGCTGCTCGCGCATTCGTTGATGCTCTCGCTCGCTGCGCTTGCGCTCGGTGATGTCGCGTGCTACCGCCATAATGTAGCGGCGGTCTTGCAGGTTCAACAGGGAAGCATAGACCTCTATCTGCAGCAGGGAGCCGTCAGCACAACGGTAGGTACGCTCTCCCAACTGCCAGTAGCCATGCTGAAGCACCCTCTGGATGTTGCGGCGGATGTTCTCCTCGCTATCCTCAGGCAAGTCGAAGATGGTCATTTGGGCGATCTGCTCAGGGGAATAGCCGAACATGCGCAGGAAGGCTCCGTTCACCTCGATGAAGCGTCCGGTGTCTGCATCGAATAAAAAGATGCCGTCCTGAGCGCATTCAAACAACGCACGATAGCGTAACTCGTTTTCTCCAGTCGACCCCATCGCGGAACGCACCTTCTTCCCGATTATCCTGACGGACATGTTGTGTGAGCTGTTAGTATTACAAAGTATACACTATGATGACTCTTTTCTCCAAACCTCTTCAAAGGAGACCGGGGGCGGGTAACCTTGCCTGCTCCCGCGCAGTCCAATTAGCGAAAAGCAAAATGCTTTCAGGAGGCGACCGGAATGAGAGGAAGCGTGCTTGCGGTTTTGTTATGGCGTCAGATGATGTGGCTACATGCGCTGGCACAAACCACTGCGCCACAGGGCGCGCTGGCACAGATGCCGGTGAAGGAGCTGGTTGTGTTCAAAGACGGCCACGTTTACGTCATTCATGAAGGGGATATGCCCACCGACGAGCGTGGCAACGTGGTACTGGACTACCTGCCCGCGCCCATTCTGGGCACATTCTGGGCGTATTGCGCCAGCCCGCAGGCGAAGCTGCAGGCGGTGGTTGCCGGACAGCGTAGAGTGAGCCTGAAGCATACTGCGCTGAGCATACGCGAGATACTGGAGGCAAACGTGGGCGCGAAAGTAGTGCTCACAGAGATCTCGGGCACCAGGTACACAGGTGTTATCGTCGACGTACCCGCCTGCTCGCCTGAGGAGCTGGAAGCCATCAGCCCACCTAATACGGGCGATAAGCTGCCCCTGAAGGGCAACATCCTTCTGTTGAAGACGGATGAAGGCACCAGGGCGATGAATCTGGACCGCGTGCTGGACGTGACCTTCCTCGGCGATTATGCCACAGCCACAACGGACGCAGAGTTCCGCAACCTGCTCACGCTACACCTGAACTGGGGTAACCGTCAGCCGCAGAAACGAGCACAGGTGGGCATGATGTACGTGCAGAAAGGCGTACGCTGGATCCCCCAGTACCGGCTGGTGCTGGACGGCAAAGGCAACGCGAAGATGTTCCTGCAAGCGTCGGTTATCAACGAGCTAACCGACTTTCGCAACGCGACGGTAGACCTGGTCATCGGTGTGCCATCGTTCGCCTATAAAGATACCCGTGACCCCATCGGACTCCAGCAGACCTTTGCCCAGCTCTCCCAGTACTTCCGCACCGATGCAGGGAGGACGCTCTCCAACGCGCTCATGGCACAGGCTCCGCGCGCGGTCGGAGGCGCTCTTTACGAGGAAGAAGGCACACCTCCACCGCCTGCCCCCGACCTCGGTCCCGAGGTAGCAGGCGCAGGCGTCAGCGAAGACCTGTTCGTCTTCACGGTGAAGAACGTTTCCCTGCGCAAGGGGGAGCGCATGACCCTGCCCGTCTCCGAGTACACGCTGAAGTACAAAGACGTGTACACCCTGTATGTTCCGCCGTTCGGCAGTACGCCGCCCGCGCCTTCGCCATCAGAGCCTCGCGCCGCCGAGGTACAGTCCGCGCTTGCTGCGCCGAAGGTGATTCACCGCGTACGACTGACCAACACCACCGAGCATCCGTTTACCACCGCACCGATACTGCTGTTCAGCGGGGATACGGTACTGGCTCAGGATACCATCACCTACACGCCACGCGGGGGTACCACAGATATAGCCATCGGCACGGCGGTGAACATTCCCGTCAAACAGATCGACAAGGAGCTGAAACGCACCGCGAAAGCCACCACGATTAGCGGGGTGGATTATACCCTCGTGGAGATGGAGGGCACGCTAACCATCACGAACTACTCGGAGAAAGCAGTGGACCTGGAGGTCACCCGCCAGGTGGTGGGCGAGTTAGACAGCACGACCCCAGAGGCGGAGGTGAGCAAGCGAACAGTAGCGGGACGCCCGGTCATCATAGACGGTAGCGGCTACCCCACTTCAGCGTTGAACCCGCTCAGCCAGATAGTGTGGAAGATTTCCCTCGCACCGGGCAAGAGCGTGGAGCTGAAGTGCCGATGGCAGTACTATACGCGGTGATGCGCTTTCACTTCATCCCGCACAGCTGCTTGTACAGCGCGATCACTCGCTTCACGTACGTTTGCGTCTCGCGGTAAGGGGGTACTCCCCCGTATTTGCGCACCGCGCCGGAGCCGGCATTGTACGCGGCCATCGCGAGGATGATGTCGTTCCAGCTGACCGTGCCCTCGCGGTAGGCGCGACCGCCGGAATAGGTGTTCAGATGCCCGTGCAGCAGGCGTATCGCACCCGCCAGGTTCTGCACCGGGTCAAAGGGATTGCTCACCCCTAAACCGCGCGCGGTGCCCGGCATCAACTGCCCCAACCCCATTGCTCCCGCACGCGATACCGCGTCGGGACGGAACCCTGACTCCGCCAGCACCATCGCCACCACCAGACGCGGGTCTACGCGGTAGTACCAGCTGAACGCGAGAATGCTGTTGGTAATGGACTCTACCTGCTGTGGTTTGAGCTTCGGATTAAAGCGCGAGATGGCACGCGCATACGCATCATATACCGCGCTGTGCCATTGCTCGAAGGTGATTACCGTTCCCTGGCTCGTGCGCACAGGGGTATTGAAGCGCGAGGTGAGAGGACGAACGGTTCGCTGAGGAGGCTTCATCGCTTCCTGCTTCTTTCTCTGCTGTGCCTCCCATTGTGCGATGTCCGCTTCGTGCGCGGCGTGAACCAGCTCCACGTCACCCAGTCCGACCAGATTATCTTCCCCGATGCGCAGAAGCACCCGCAGCTGCGCGCCCAGCTGCTCCTGCAGAGGCTGGCTGGCACGCGGACATACCGACGCGCCATCTGCTGATTGAAGCACCACCACCTGCACATCGCCTACCTGACTGACGCCTTTCACGGTGGCGGTCAGCTCCACCACCCTGCCCCGATACACATCTACGTTCTGTTGCAGGTAGCTGATACCGCCCACCGGCGTCGCCTTCAGGCTCTGGCGAGCTTTAACGAAGCCCGTCACATCCGCCCACAGCGGCGCGCTCCAGCATAGCAGCAGTACTGTCCATACCCACCAGGCACGCATTACTCACCCTCTCCCACATAGTGGTCCGTCAAGCGTGGACTCTCGTGGTCGCAGCCTCACCTTGCTGTTATTCTGAGCGAAGCGAAGAATCTCCTGTTACCGCTACTCTGAGATGCTTCGCTAACGCTCAGCATGACAAAAGGCATATCAAACCTGTCATTCTGAGCGAAGCGAAGAATCTCCTGTTATCGCTACTCTGAGATGCTTCGCTAACGCTCGGCATGACCAAGTAAGATAAAACGTCCTCCCTGTCAAAACATGCACTTCCAGAGATTGACCAGAAGTCGCATAATAACTACACAAGGTTATTCCATATTTCGATTCTCGGCACGCAACCTCCTGCCTGTGAAACACGCACACCCCACCAGCCACCCCACCGCAACCAGCGCAAGATAAAAGCACACCTTTAACAGCTCAGGGGCGAAGCGCAGAGTAATTTCCCGCACTCCGTCGGCAGCCTGCACCCGCTGGAAAACGCCGTCCAGCGGTTCTATGGTTCCCGACGGCTCTACTTTCCAGCCTGGATAAAAGGTCTGCATCACATGCAGTTCCCGTGCCCCATCAGGCAGGGACACCTGCAGGCGGTTACATCCCTGCCAGCGGAAGGCGCACTCGCGACCATCTGCGGCACGAACCCAAGAGCGCGCGCCGGACACCTCGTAAAGCTTTCCCTCCGGGCTATCGAGGATAGGACGTAAGCCATGCTCGGCGAGCGGTTGCAACGAGAGCACATAGCGTGCCCCCACGTCCGCGAGCAGGTCTGCAGGAGCGCGCCAGCCAAGCGCCATATTGCCGTTCTCCACCGGCGCAGAGTCTCTGCCGTTTAAACCGTCCAGCCAGCGTTTTGCGTGAAGAGGCATCAGCGAGTCGTATATTTGCAGGTCGTACAGCCCCGCTGCCGTCGCCAGATTAGGGGGCAGTATCGCCAGCGGTGCGCGATAGAGGCTCCAGCCCTTCTGCACCGCGAAGATGCGCCATTTGCCATCGGTTAGCGATTGCAGCCGCTCCACCAGCGGCGTATTGGGGTAAATGCTTTGAGCGGAGGCAGGCGGGTTGTAGCCCATTCCTGCCATCCATAAACTGCCCAGCACACAGGCAACAGGCACCGTGTGCGTGAACAGAGGGCTCCAGCCGCGCTTCTGCCCGAAGAGCACTGCTCCCACAGCCAGCGCGGATAGCGCCAGCCCCTGCAACAGCAGAGGAGCCTGCGAGGAGAACAGCTCGGCAAACGCCTCTTCGCCCAGCGCTTCCGCGCTCAACGCCCTTGCCGAAAGGGTACCTGTTACGAATAGCGCCAGAAGAATGCCAGTCGCCGACAGCCATTGCTTACGCGAAGCAACGGTCAGTTCGTCCATGCCTGCTCCTGCCAGAAACGCTACGCCAAACGCCCACAGCACGAGCACTCGCGCGGGGGAGCCGGTGCCGCTGAAACCGGGCACACCGAAGTAGAGCAAGGCGTTGAGAGGCGTACCCAGAGCCAGAAGCATTGCCAGCACCGCCAGCAACAGCGCATAAAGACGCCAGGCAGAACGGCGGCTGAAAAGCCCTAAAGCCGCCAGCAGAAGCGCGGGCACACCCACGAAACAGGCAAACTCGGCGGCGTTACCCTTGCCCCAGTAGGTACTGACATCGGGCGCATCGGTGCGGGCGACGTCCGGGTGACCGAAGAAGTCCGGCAGGAAGAGGGTAACCAGATGGGCGAGGGGCATCGCACTGCCCACGTAAGCGGAGTATCCTTCCGCCGTTGCGGGGGCACGCCGGTGAGAGAACCGTGACATCTCCACAGCGGGCAGTACCTGCGGCGCGCTCAGTGCAAGGGCGAGCACAAAGGCGAGTACAAAGCTTGCTGCTATCACCCCTCTCCTTGTGGGAGGGGAGACGGAGGAGAGGTTGTCGGTCGTTAAACCTGCCCCCCTGTCCCCCTTCTCTACGAGGGAGGGGGGAACCCCTTGCTTCCCTCTCCCTGTGGGAGAGGGGCTGGGGGAGAGGTTCCCTCGGCACAGAAACGCCAAACATACAACCACCAGCACTCCCGCCCCCAGCACATAGAACGCAATCTGCAGATGCCCCGCCAGCAAGCAGAATCCCATCGTTGCGCCCCACCACGTAGCGCGACGGAGTGTCGGCTGGGCTGCCCATCGAGCAGCTGCCAGCACAACCCACGGTAGCCATGAAGCGGTCGCCGGTACGGAGGGCAGATACTGCCACGTGACCATCCACAGAGAGAAAGTGAAGGCTATCGCGCCCACCAGCGCAGAGGCGAACCCCATACCCGCTTGCCTGCGCATCAGCAACCAGGTGCCCATCCCCGCCCACCACAGATGCCACCCCGCAAGCCACCCGAACGCTTTTTCCTGCAGCCAGGCAAACAGCGCATTTGGCGGGTAGAAGATGGCGGATTGGCTGTTGGCGTAGAGAGGATAACCCATGCCCTGATAGGGGTTCCACAGAGGCAGCCAGCCTTCGCGCCACATCTTTGCGGTGTACAACCGCCACACGCCGAACTGCGCCGCGCCATCCCACATCAGCGGGTTCCAGGGAGGCGGCGTCTCGGTGGAAAGGGCGCGATAGGGGTATACATGAAATAACAGGCGTGTGGGAAGCCACACACGCCCGCCTGTCAGCACGGGAAAGAGAAACAGCCACACCAGCAGAGCCAGTATCAGCCCCGCCAGCGCGGTTTCTCTAGAACTGGAGAAACTGGATTTGCTTGAGCGCGACCTCATTGGTAGGGTCCTGGCGCAACACCTCCTCGAACTGTGCGCGAGCTTCCTCGTACATGCCGAGCATCGCGTAGGTGAGCGCGAGGTCGTTGCGGATGACCACGTTCCGTCCGTCTATCTGCACCGCCCGTTCCAGCTCCGCTAACGACTGTTCAAACTCCCCGATAAACCCCAGCACCAGTCCGAGCTGGTGGTGTGCCTCAGCGTTGTCTGGAGCCAGCTGCACCGCTTGCCGCAACTCCGTCAGCGCTTCATCATACTGCCCGTTGATTTTATACGCGACGCCACGCTCGATATGGGACTGTACATCCCCCATAGCCCGGTAGCCCTCCAGTTTCAGATGTCCCTCATCCGCGCTTTTGATGAGATAAATAAATGAATGCACATCTCCCGCTGCCCTGCCCTTCGAGCGATGGCGTCACTCAAAGTATAGCAATTTTCCGCTATAAAAGCAAGACGTATTCCGGGCGTTACTCCTCGCTAAGCGTCCGACGCAACGCCTGCACGAAATCGTCCATCTCCTGGCGGGTGCGCTTTTCGGTAACCGCTATCAGCAGGTGATGCTCCCGACCCTGCTCGTAACGGCTCAGCGGCAATCCTGCCAGATAGTCCGGCAGCAACGCCTGCACCACCTCCTCCGCCGGACGCGGCAGGCTGATCGCGAACTCTTTGAAGAAGCGCGCCCGCGGGTAGACCAGCTGCACACCCGGCAGCTCCGTCAGCCGTTTTGCCAGATAGTGCGCCTTCTGCAGGCACAGGTTTGCCACACGGCGCAAGCCCTGCTTGCCCATTGCGCTCAGGTAGACGGCTGCCGCCAGCGCCATCAGCGCTTCGTTGGTGCAGATGTTTGATGTTGCCCGCTCACGACGGATGTCCTGCTCGCGCGTGCGCAGTGTCATCACAAAGCCTCTGCGCCCCTCTATGTCTACAGTCTCGCCGATGATGCGTCCGGGCAGGCGGCGGATGTACTCCTCCTTGCACGCATAGAACCCCAGCAGCGGACCACCAAAGCCCATCGCCAGCCCCAACGGCTGTCCCTCACCAACTACCACATCCACGCCATATTCGCCCGGTGGTTTCAGGATGCCCAGCGCGATAGGGTCTGTTGCCACAATAGCCAGCGCATTGCGCTCGTGTGCCCGCGCGGTCAGCTCCGCCATCGGCTCCAGGTTGCCGAAGAAGTTGGGATTTTGCCACAACACGCACGCTGCATCATCGGCTATCGAGGCGTCCAGTAAGGTAACGCCATCCTCACCGCATGGGATTTCCTGCACCTCCAGGTCGGCAGCATTGGCGTAGGTATGCACGACATGGCGATAGTGCGGATGTACGCTCTGCGATATCACAATGCGCCTGCGTCCCGTGTGATGCCATGCCATGAGCGCGGCTTCCGCCAGCGCGGTAGCTCCGTCGTACATAGAAGCATTGCTCACCTGCATGCCGGTCAGGTGGCATATCATCGTCTGGTACTCGAACATCGCCTGCAGGATGCCCTGGCTGACTTCCGGCTGGTAGGGTGTATAGGCGGTAAGGAATTCACCGCGTGAGAGGATGGCTTCGATAATCGCCGGAGAGAAGTGGTCGTATATCCCTGCCCCCAGGAAACAGACGCACCGCGAGGTGTCCATATTCTGCGCAGAGAGCTTCTGTGCATGTGCTCGCAGCGCAATCTCGTCCATGCCCCTGGGCAGGTTCAGTAACCCCTTGAAGCGCAGTTCCTCCGGTATCTCCGCAAACAGGTCATCGATGCTTTCCACGCCGATGGTGCGAAGCATTCGCTCGCGGTCGGCGTCGGTGTGCGGGATGTAGGTCATGCTTTCTGCCTCTCCTCAATGTACGCCGCGTACTGCTCAGCGGTAAGCAGGCTCTCTACCTCCGACGGGTCTGCCAGCTGTACCTTAATCAGCCATCCCTCGCCGTAGGGGTCTTCGTTTAGCAGCTCATAGCGCTCGGTGACCGCCGGGTTGGTCTCTATCACTTCGCCTGCCACCGGCGAATACAGGTCCGCCACCGCCTTCACCGACTCCACCGTACCGAACATTTCGTCCGCTTGCAGCACCCTCCCGGCTTCGGGCAGCTCCACGTATACAATGTCGCCCAGCTCGGATTGCGCGTAATCGGTGATGCCAATGGTAGCGATGTCGCCCTCCACGCGCACCCACTCGTCGGTCCTGGAATATCGTAAATCGCTCGGTATGTTCATGCTGACCTCCCTCATCCTCATACGTGACTGACGAACCTTCTGGACACAATTCGCGCAGGCACGGGTTTTCCGCGCACGTCTACCTGCACCTCACCGCCCGTTCTGGCGTATTCGCTGTTGACAAAAGCCATCGCAATGCTCTTTTCCAGAGTGGGCGAGAAGGTTCCGCTGGTTATTTCGCCAACGGTCTGCCCGTTTACCTGCACGGGGTAGCCCTGCCGCGCCACCATGCGCCCTTCTACCTCCAGCCCCACCAGCTTGCGAGCGGGCCCCTGTTCGCGGATGCGGCGGATAACGTCCGCCCCGATGAACTCCTTGCTTTTACTGACCACCCAACCCAGCCCCGCCTCAATGGGATTGATATGCTCATTCAGCTCGTGTCCGTACAGGGGATACCCGGCTTCAATGCGCAGCATATCCCTCGCGCCCAGCCCACAGGGTACTGCTCCCGCCTCGTGCAGGGCGTTCCAGAGCAGCTGAGCCGCCGGAGCGTCGATAATCAACTCCACACCGTCCTCGCCCGTGTAGCCGGTACGCGCCACAAGCACCGGGTGCCCGCTCCACCGACTGCTTGTCACGTGGAAGCGGGGCAGTTCCGCCAGATTCTGCGCGAAGAGGCGGCTCACCAGCTCGACGGCTTTCGGACCCTGCACGGCTATCATGGCGGTCTGTGCGGTAGCATCCTCCAGAGTAACCGATGGCGGCAAATGCTGTTGTATCCACCTCCTGTCTTTGTCGGCGTTGGCGGCGTTGACCACCACCAGCAGGTGCTCGGAAGAGAGGCGGTAGACGATAATGTCATCGATAACCCCGCCCTGCGGGTTGGTGAGCAGAGAGTACTGCGCCGCGCCGTCGGTCAAAGCGGAAACATCGTTGGTAGTCAGTGTCTCGAGGGCGGGGATGGCTTCTGCACCTTGCAAGTGAAACCTGCCCATGTGGCTGATGTCGAACATGCCCACATTTTCGCGCACCGCGCGCGCCTCCTGGATGATGCCACCGTATTGCACGGGCATCCACCATCCGGCAAACTCCACCATGCGCGCCCCCATACGGGGATGAGTATCAGCAAGGGGGGTGCGTCGCAGATTACCGCTTTCTGTTGCCATAGATACCTCCTGGTTCACGGGGCGGCACCGTTGCCCGCCCGATAAGTTTTAAGAAGCCGTTTCCCTGTTCCACACGCTCCACCACAAACGCGCCGCCAAGGCGCAGGTCGCGTTCCACATCCAGCACCGGATTCAGCGCGGCAACTATCTTTTGCACAACCGCAGGTGGAAGCTCCTCTCCCTCCACACGCACCTGCACGTTTTCCACCACCACCTGCCGACCATCGCGTACGCCCACACCGCCCTTTGCCTCAAACCGCCACGGGGTAAGCAACGCCACCAGCTCCCCTGTGATACGGACATCCGAAGGCGTTACATGGACATGCGGAGAGTGTACCTCCGGCAGGCGGCGTCTTACGAACTCGGTCAGGCTTTCTTCGTCGAGGGTCACCCATCCGTTGCCCCAGCCCGCACTAAACAGGCGGATGCGCAGACGAAGGGCTGCTTCTCTGGAATCCAGAGAGATGTCGGGTACAGTTGCCTCCAGATGGCGCACGGGCAGTCCGCCCAGATAAAAATCTTCCAGCACAATCTGCACGCTGTCCGCTTTGCCGCGCCAGGCGGGAACGGGCGTTTCGGTGAAAAAAGGCATCTGCGCAGTGCGAAAACCAGAGGCATGAACCCGAATGGTTTCTGCCCTCGCCAGCAACACCCCCAGCGCGCCCCAACGTGGCTGAATATGCACCTGCACCTGCCCACTCCCGCCAAGTTGCTGTAAGATTTGCCGCTCCGCCGCTCGCTCCAGCCGACGGGTGTATTCTTTTGCGCCACTGATAATGAACAGCAGTATCACAGCGACTCGGGCGATATCTTTCACGCTCGGAGAGTTCATTCCCCTAGGTACGCGCTGCGTACCGCCTCGTTGCGCAACAAATTCTCCGCGTAATCCGCCAGTACCACCTCGCCTGTTTCCAGCACATATCCCCGATGCGCAATATGCAACGCCATGTGCGCGTTTTGCTCCACCAGCAACACTGTGGTACCTTCACGGTTGATACTCTCTATCGTGCGGAATATCTCCTGTACCAGGTTCGGAGCCAACCCTAAGGAGGGCTCATCCAGCATCAGCATCTTCGGACGGGACATCAACGCTCTTCCGATAGCCAGCATCTGCTGCTCCCCACCCGACAGGGTACCGGCTATTTGGTGTTCACGCTCTTTCAGTCGCGGGAAAATAGTGAACACCCGCTCGAAATCCTGTATCAGGGTATCGGGATTACTGTGCACATAAGCACCCAGCAACAAGTTCTCGCGTACAGTCATATTGGCAAAAATGCGCCTTCCCTCCGGAGCATGGCACAATCCTCGTCGCACGATTGCATGTGGGGGTTCACTGGTAATATCTTCGCCATCGAAGACTATTGTGCCGCTGCTGGGGCGTACCAGCCCGCTAATTGTGCGTAACAGGGTGCTTTTACCCGCCCCGTTCGCGCCCACAATGGTAACGATTTCTCCTTTGCCGACATACAGGGACACGTCACGCAGTGCGTGGATAGGGCCATAACGCACGTTGAGCATTTCAATCTCAAGTATCCTCTCCTGCACGCTCATACGGGCGCCTCCCCCAGGTACGCTTCGATAACGCGCGGGTTGGTTCGTATCTCCTGCGGGGTACCCTGCGCAATCTCCTCACCGTAGTCCAGTACGATAACCCGCTCGCAGATACCCATAACCACTTTCATGTCGTGCTCGATAAGCAGAATAGTAATATCATACTCGTCGCGCAAGCGGCGGATGAGCTCCATCAGGTCGGCGGTCTCCTGAGGGTTCATACCCGCCGCCGGCTCATCCAGCAGCAGGAGACGTGGGTGTGTGGCAAGTGCGCGGGCTATCTCCAAACGTCTCTGCTCACCATAAGGCAAGTCACGAGCCAGGTGGTGCGCCACATCATCAAGCCCCATCTCGCGCAATAGATGCCAGGCTTCCTTTTCTACCTCCTGCTCCTCCATCAGCATAGAGTAGGTGCGCCACGAGGCGTGCCACAAGCCGGTGCGCATGTGCAGGCGTGCCCCCACTTTTACGTTTTGCAACACCGTCATCGAACCGAACAAACGGATGTTCTGAAAAGTGCGTGCGATACCCAGCCTGGCAATGGCGTGTGGCTTCCAACCGGTAATATCACGCCCCTGAAAAATGATGCGCCCTTCCACAGGGCGGTAGACACCTGTGAGCAGGTTAAACACCGTAGTCTTACCTGCGCCGTTGGGACCGATAAGCCCTACCAGCTCCTGCGGAAACAGCTGCAGGTTCAGCCCCTTGACTGCGGTCAACCCCCCGAAACGCATGGTACAGTTCTGTACGCTGAGCAGGGGATCCATCTACGTTCTCAGTAACCTCCAGTACTGCCGTACCACATGCCACCCAAACTCGCGACGCCCCAGCAGCCCGGTCTGACGCCATAGCATGAGCAAGATAAGCATCAGCGAGAAGAAAACCATACGCAATTCGGAAGGCGAAAATGCCCGCCCTCCCACTGTGATGGTCGGCAAGAACCGTAGCCACTCCAGCACGGCGGTAAGTAATACCGCAGAAAGCACCGAACCGGTGATGCTCCCCTGTCCGCCCAACACCACCATCGTCAGGATGATGATGGACTGGTCCAGACGAAAGTTATCGGGATTGAGGTAACCGTCAAAGTGGGCGTAAAGGGCGCCGGCGATACCCGCAAAACAGGCTCCCGTAACAAAGGCGATGACCTTGATGCGTGTACTGTAGACCCCTACTGCTTCGGCGGCGATTTCGTCGTCGCGTACAGCCAGAAAGGCAAGACCCTGTGTTGAAACCAGCAAATTGCGCGACAGAGCCAGCAACACGATGACCGCCAGATACAACCAGAAAAAGGTGGTCAGGAGCGGAATACCATAGAACCCCCGTGCGCCACCTACCTGCTCGATGTTCAAGATGGTCACACGGATAATTTCCCCGAAGCCCAGTGTGGCGATTGCCAGATAATCGCCTCGCAGTCGCAGGGAGGGAATACCGACAAACAGCCCCGCCAGCGAGGCACACACCGCGCCTGCTATGATGCCTGCTATCAAGAGCGCACTATCGCCCGTCGGGGTGCCCTGTAGTCCTCGCTCGCGCATCCAGGGTGACACCACAAACACGGTAAAAGCCGCCGAGGTGTACGCTCCTACCCCCTGAAATCCAGCATGTCCGATAGAAAACTGTCCGGTAATACCGTTAATCAAGTTGAGACTGACTGCCAGCAGGATATTGATGCCGCACAGCATGATGACGCGATAGGTGTAATCATCCAGCCAGCCGGTGGAGCGCAGAGAGATGATCAGAGCGTTCGCGCCGAGCAGTGCCGCCAACGCAGCACCCACCGATATTAAACGCCACAGCCAGAACTGCCGACGGCTCATGTTGTTTACACCTTCTCCACGACCGCTTTGCCCAGTATGCCGCCCGGGCGCAACAAAAGAACGATGATGAGGATCATAAAGGCGATGGCGTCACGGTAGGTAGTCAGCGCAGAGCCTCCCACAAAGGCTTCTATGATCCCCATCAGGATGCCTCCGAGCACCGCGCCCGGGATGTTTCCAATGCCCCCAAGCACTGCTGCGACGAATGCTTTGACGCCGGGCAACAACCCGAAGAGTGGGGTGATTTTGACGCTGGTGAAGGTCGCGACCATCATCCCCGCTGCCCCTGCCAGTGCCGACCCCAGAGCAAAGGTGAGTGTGATGGCGCGGTCCACGTCAATACCCATAAGCCTGGCGGCGTCGATATCGTAAGAGATGGCGCGCACCGCTCGCCCGAAGCGCGTGCTCATCACGATAAAGCGCAGAATGAGCATAAACAACACGGAGGCTGCCAGCATAATCACCTGCCCCTCGCTAATGTACAACCCTCCTCGTGGAGCAACACTGCTCTGCAGCACGGTTGGAATGTACTTCGGGTCCGCGCCGAAGACGACAATGCCCCCGTTTTCCAGCAAGAGCGATACACCGATAGCAGTAATCAATGCGGTCAAGCGGGGAGCATTACGAATTGGGCGATATGCCAGACGCTCAATCAGCACGCCCGCGAGCGCGCATACCGCCATAGAAACTATCAGCACGAACAAGAAATTTCCGACGCTGGGATGCTGATGCAGAGCCAGTCCGGTTACCACGTAGTACGCCACAAATGCTCCCAACATGTATATATCGCCATGAGCAAAGTTAATGAGCCGGAGCACTCCGTACACCATTGTGTAGCCCACGGCGATCAGCGCGTAAATGCTACCGTACTGCACGCCGTTGATCAGCTGTTGCAAATAGACTTCCATCAGGGTTGAATGGTCTGCACGTACTTGAATTCTTTGCCCCTTATCTGGAGGATAACAGCAGGTTTCACTGCATTCCGGTCTGCGTCAATAGTGATTCTCCCCGTCACACCGGGGAAATCTTTCGTCTGCGCCAGCGCATCACGGATTTTGGTTGGGTCTGTGGAGCCGGCTCGCCTGATGGCGTCAAAGAGAATGTTTGCTGCATCATATCCCAGCGCAGCGAGGGCATCCGGTACTTCTCCGTTAAACCTTTGCTTGAATTTTGCGACGAACCTTTGCACCGCAGGATCGGTGGACTCGTGCGAGTAGTGGTTGCTAAAGTAGCTTCCCTCCAGCGCATTACCTGCACCCTCTACGAGCTTTGGCGAGTCCCAGCCATCCCCGCCCAGGAAGGGTACCCGAATACCCAGCTCTCGTGCTTGCCGCGCGATGGTGCCCACCTCTGAGTAATAACCCGGCACAAAAATAGCCTCGGGATTTGCCGCTTTAATCGCCGTGAGCTGCGCTCGGAAATCGGGGTCGCCCTCGCTATAGGATTTTTCAGCAACGATCTGCCCCCCTAGCTTGGTGAAGGTCTCCTTGAAATACTTTGCCAGCCCTACACTGTAGTCGTTCTTGACATCGGTCAGCACAGCCACACGTTTTACTTTGAGCGTTTCAGCAGCGAACTTCGCCATAACCGCCCCCTGGAAGGGGTCGATGAAACACACCCGAAAGATATAATCGCCAACCTGGGTAACCTGAGGGTTGGTGGAGGATGGGCTAATCATCGGGATTTTGTTCTCCTGGCAAATCGGCGCCGCCGCCAGGCTACGCGAGCTCGCCACCTCACCCAGCACCGCAACTACGCCGTCTCGCTGTATCAGTTTGGTAACCGCGCTGCGCGCTTCCTGAGCGTCGCTGCGGTCGTCCTCCTTGTGCAACGCGATCTTCCTGCCGTTAATCCCTCCTTGCGCGTTGATCTCCTCTGTTGCCAGCTGAATACCCTTGAACGTGGACTCGCCGAAAGTGGCGGTACTGCCTGTGAACGAAAGATAGACACCCACAGGAATGTCACCCGAGCTGTTGCTCGCCCCGGGCCTGGAGGCGGGTTTACACCCCCCCAGCGCGAATACGATACCCGTTACTACGCTTAGCCAGAGAACGCTCTTTGCGCAGATGCGTACCAATTCACTTCCCCCTCCACCTAGTTTTGCACACCGTCCATATTTTACCACTGAATGGGCAGATTCCTGTAGCATCTCAAAACGCTGTGCTCAGCTGAACTACCGCCACGCCACCTCGTTCCTTGTCGCTGCCCAGCAAGGAATAAGAAGTAACTCCCCTCGCGTCATAGAAAATCGCCTGATACAGCGCGCGCAGTATGGTATCCTTGCTGAGGTCATACCGCACACCAAAGGTGGCATAGTGCTCTGTCGGCTTACCCGCAGGCGATAATCCTGCACCCGGGTTGAAACGCTGAGAGTCCCTCAGGTTCCACAATGCCCCTTCGTACGTCAGACTGAAACCCCAGCGAGGAAGAGCCTGCCAGTATGCGTTCAGCGCCAGATGGTATACTTCGTCGTCTGTGCCGAAACCTGCGGGAGGGGCGGCTTTGCCCGTGCCGGTGTAAAAACCCCCGCGAGCATCCAGTGCCACACTGCCGAGTCGTGTCCGCAGTCCAACATCTACCCCGCGCAGGTCGGTGGGGTTGTGCCAGTAGCCAATGCGTCCCCAGTAACCGGGAGGCGCAAAGTACGGGCGAAAGTCGCGATAACCAGCCCACACCTGAGCCGTTTCGCCCGCGCTGTACTGCACCCTCGTGAGGAACGCCCAGTTGTCCTTGTTCAAACGGTTATCGCCGTGATGCAGCAGGTCGCTTTGTGAATAGACCGCAGAGATGTTCCAGCGTTCAGAAGGCTCAAAGTTCACCTGCCATCCCCAGACGTTCACCTGATTAACGGTTCCGAAAACCGTGGGAAGGTCTTGCCCTGCATCTATCACCAGAAACTGCGCTCCCACGCTGATGGTGCGTCCCAGCCGAACGGTTGCGGAGGCTCCTGCGCTATGTCGTGTGTGCACGATGCCGTAGGGGATGCGGTTGGGACGCTGGCGCAACGGGTTGCCCGGCTGGAACAGATTGACCGCGTCGTTGCCTGCGGAGACCCGCATGAAATCGGACAGGAGGTTGGTGTTCACCGCGTTGTGCCGGGCGGCGTAGAGCATCAGGCTCACCAAATCGGTGTCCATCTGAAACTTTAATCCGTCCATGCTGTAATAGCCACTGTCATAGCGCGGCAGCAGGGTGTACACATCCACATCAGGACGCCACAGCGTTAACGGAGTCACTCGATTCTCTATCCTGCCTACCGATACACTGCCCTGCCTGCCGAAAAGAGAAACAGGGAAACGCACATCCGCTTTCCACAGCAGAAAATCGGTCGCGCCCGGCGCACGAGAGACGCCCGGTGCAAACTGGGAGGCGGAACCGAAGTAGGTCAGGGCGTTCCCCACTACCAGCACGGCTTCGGCACGCACCGCCGGCGAAATATCGGCGCGCACTTGCAGGTTCAGCTCCTGTGTGGCGTGCACGTTATTCAACAGCCCGCCCCCGAAGGCGTAGCCGTTCTGGTCCACCGCGCCTTTACTGTCGATACCGTGTGCGCCGCGTCCGATCATGTCCAGCGTACCGCTCGCCCGTACCCGTTGGCGCAACTGCTGTTCCAGCGAGCGGATCTGGCTGTCTGCTCCCGAAATCTCGGAGCGCAGACGACGCACATCCTCGCCCAGCGTTTGCAGGTCGCGTTCGAACTCCTCCAGCAAACGGTTCAGCGTGCGTACCTGCTCCTCCAGCCTCTGCAGCCGCTCGCCTGTGTCGGCAGGAAGCTCTGCTATATTCTTCCGCAGGTCAGGAAAGAAATCTATCACCGGAGGCGGCGGAGTAATGGTGGGTGGAGGAGGCAGCAAGATACGCTGTCTCAATTCGTCCCTCAAGTTGTTCACACGGCTCTCCACCTCCTGAAGGGCGTCGCGTAAAGCCGTGGCGAACTCGTAGCGCGTTACAGGCTTCGTACCACGAAAAGAACCGTCTGGATAACCTTTCAGGATGCCTTGCCGGATGAGTGTTTGCACCGCCTCGTATGCCCAGTGCCCAGGAGGAACGTCCTGCTGGGCGGAAGCGGTGACGGCTATCCCCAGAACAATCGCCAGAGCCACAGGCGGCACAAGACGATTCACAGTGCACCTCCTGTTTGCTAAAAGGTAGGTCTATGCAGTGATTCGTTGGCGGTCGTGAATGTCCTGCAAGACAGGGTGCACCAAAACGAAAAACCCCCTCCGGCTTGCCGGAGGGGGTGCGTCAGGTCAGGCTTAGAACTTCACGCTGAACTGCGCCACTGCCACACCGGCGCGGGCTTTATCGTCGGCCGGGTTCACCCGCCATGCGACGACACCCTTGGCGTTAAAGTCCACGACCTGGTAGAGCAGTTTGAGCAGAGCGTTGTCGCTCACCTTGTAGTCTACGCCCAGCGTGACGTAGTTCTCCGTCGGCTTCCGGCCGGCGGCGGAGGTCTTGAGATTCCACAGAACGCCCTCGTAGGAGACGTTCAGGTTCAGCTTCTCGGTGGCGTTCCACAGCACACCGGCTGCGACGTGGGTAATCTCATCGTCCTTGCCGACGAAGCTCGCCGGGCGATTGCTACCCTTGTAGAAGCCGCCCTTCGCATCGATGGCGAACGAACCCAGCTTCCATGCCAAGGCGACATCCGCGCCCTTGATGTCAGTCGGGTTGTGCCAGTAGCCGATGCGTCCCCAGTAACCGGGGGCGGCGAAGTACGGGCGCACCTCGCGATAGCCTGCGCTCAGCGACAGGTTCTCGCTGAAGGTGTAGCCAAC
>ERZ511473.272-NODE-272-length-102935-cov-5.245591_pt1 | contig 102935 bp, 84 predicted proteins | sample MGYA00374947_ERZ511473 | MGnify/ENA primary metagenome ERZ511473 (study PRJEB26303, sample SAMN06343854) | sediment metagenome | isolation source: hot spring sediment | place: Canada: British Columbia | collected 2012-09-26 ... | reverse complement strand
GATGCCTGCATAATGATGGACAAAGTGCTGGTATTTGGTTCTATTTTTAAGTTTGAAGGTCAGGTAAGTGTATTTAACTATAAAAAGGATGGTCTGCGTGGTCCAACCTATCGTTGCTTGTTCCCGGAACCTCCTGCTGCGGAAGACGTTCCTAACTGTTCGCAGATTGGAGTATTGGGGGTGCTGCCCGGTTTTATAGGAACCTTGCAGGCTAACGAAGTACTTAAGGTGGTATTGGGTCTGGGCAATGTCCTTTCCGGCAAAGTGCTAATCGCCGATTTGTTGACTAATACCTTCAATACCCTTTCTTTTACAGCCAACGAACAGAATTTTACTATTACTGAGTTTGAAGATTACGAAGTGTTCTGCAATCCTGCATCACAATTCATTTTTGAAAATAAATCCATTTCAGTTACAGAATTAAAAGAACTTTTGGATAAAGATGCTGAAATAGTTTTGCTGGACGTTCGTGAAGATTTTGAGCGTGAAATCTGCAAACTTCCCGGTCTGCATATTCCGATGAATCAAATTCCGAATCATATTAATACACTTCCAAAAAATCATTCAATCGTAATTTATTGCCACCATGGTATGCGTAGTGCGCATATCCAGAAATATCTGTCAGAAGCCCATAATATCCAAAACACCATAAATCTGGAAGGTGGCATACATGCCTGGGCAGAGGAAGTTGATGAGGAGATGGAGAGGTATTGATTGGAAAGGTTGGAGTTTGAAGTATAAACTATGAAGAACCAGCTAGTCATCCATAGCTGCTTATTATTTAGTTCGTCCTTTGTTAGATGGAAGAATTAGTTCTAAAATCATATTTTTGTGACAACATAGTACAGCTTACATGTTTGCTCAATCCCATTATCCTTCAAAACCTTTATTACCGGAACAACTCGATCAGTTTCTTTACAACGGATGGTTTAGGATGGATCAGACTATATTTACCTGTACCTACCTCCATCTGGAAAATCAGATTTACAGAGTTTACTGGCTTAGAGTAGCTTTGGGTAATTTTGCGGGTAATAAAACCTTGCAAAAGATTTCCAAGTTATGCTCAAAATTTGAAGTTAGGATACAAAATGCCTCAATTACTCCTGAAAAGGAAGAACTATATTCTACCTACAAAACCGGTGTTGCATTTCAGCCATCAGAATCATTGGAGAAGCTTCTTTTCAACGGTTCAGAACTCAATATCTATAATACCTTTGAAATTACTATTTACGACGAAAAAAAGTTAATAGCAGTTGGTTACTTTGATATGGGCAAAGACAGTGCAGCCGGAATTACCAGTTTTTACGATCCTGCATACAAGAAATACAGCCTTGGTAAATTTCTGATTTATAAGAAAATGCTGTATTGCAAAAGTCAACAGATCAGTTATTTTTATCCGGGATACTTTGCCCCGGGTTGCAAGGCCTTTGATTATAAGCTGGAGTTTGGAAAAGATATGATGGAGTATTACGATCTTGGTTCCGGAGAATGGATAAGTATGGAAAAGTGGTACTCGATGAAAGGTTCAATTGAAGAAAACAAGCAGAAATTGCTTGATTTGCAACATCAATTATCAGCAGTGAATATCGAAAATCGCTTATACCGATACAGTCATTTTCAGGTCAATATGTTTAGGGAACTTCATGGATATGAGTTATTCGATTATCTCTTTTTTGTCTATTGTTTTAAATTCGATCCTGAGGTTATTAACCCCATTATTGTATACGATTTACGCGATGGGCAATATCATCTATTCAAATGTATTAGCGTAGGAAAGTTGAAAGTGGAAAACGACAATCCGGAGGAATATTCTACAGACTTACTTAAAATAGCCGGTACCTATTATTCTTCTAACAGTGCACAGGAAATGGCAGAAAAAATGATTGAGGCATTTGGTTATAATGTAGTAAGTGATACGTAATACGTTTTACGTTGGCAAATACTCAATAATTTTTGCTCAATTCGTAATAGGTAAAAAACGTATAACTTAAAACGTTTTACGATTTGCGTAAAACCTCTCTTACCTTCGGTGCAATCTGTGTCCCGAATATCTCGATAGACTTCATTAACGATGCGTGCGATGGACCTCCTACATCCATATGTGCCGAGAATCGAGTTAGTCCGAATAGTTCATGCATTTCCAGAATCTTATCTACTGCTTCACTGGCATCTCCAATAATTAGGTGCCCTTTGGGACCTCGACTGTAATCAAATTGGTTCCTGGTAAATGGTTGCCAGCCACGGCTACGGCCAATTCGGTTCATCTGGTCTGAATATACCGGATAGTATTCGTTGGCGGTTTTTGTGCTGTCTTGCCCAAAAAAGCAATGCATATGTACACCCACTTCAAACTTGTCCATATCGTGCTTGTAGTGTTGATACGCTTCCTGATAATAGTTGAATAAAGGCTGAAACTGACCCGGATTGCCTCCAATGATGGCAAATATGACCGGTAGGCCCAACTTGGCAGCCCGCACCACCGACTCGGGAGTGCCACCAACAGCTACCCATATTTTTAGATTGTCATTAACTGCACGTGGTAATACTTCCTGACTTTTCAATGCTGCCCGGTGTTTTCCTTGCCAGGTAATAGGGTTTTGTTGATTTATTTTTACCAGCAATTCCAGTTTTTCTTCAAACAAGGTATGGTAATCGTTCAGGTCGTAGCCATAAATCGGGAAAGACTCAATAAAACTGCCTCGCCCGGCAGTAATTTCTGCCCGTCCATTGCTTATCTGATCAATAGTGGCAAAGCTTTGATAAATACGTACAGGGTCAGATGAACTCAATACTGTTACCGCACTCCCAAGTTTGATCTTTTTGGTAACTGTGGCCGCTGCTGCCAACACAATTTCGGGTACAGAAACGGCATAGTCAGGGCGATGGTGTTCTCCTATACCGAAGAAGTCAAGACCTGTTTCGTCCATCAATTTTATCTCCTCGATCAGCTCTCGTAAACGATTTCCGGATGAAAGTGGATTTCCATTCCGATCGTAGTGGTTATCGCCAAACATGCCTATGCCTAGTTCCATGAGAATGTAGTTTTTTGTAAAAGTAATAAAGTGGAGGTATTTGTTTACAAAACGTGAAATATCCTTTGTATAGGGGACATTCCAGAAGTACACCTTAGTAATAGTATGACAATAAATAAAAATAGCGCAAGATATAACACCCAAAACCGCCGACATACCAAAAGTACATTTTTTGTAATTGGACTGCTTGTTACCAGTTTTTTGAGATCAAATCAATATTCTCTTTGGCAATATTCACGATTATCTGATATATCTCCCTTTCAATTGGCTTGTTTTTAGTTGGCTTTCAAGTAGTTTTATAAAGAGGAGAGATAAACACAGATACTGAATTTTACTATCTAATTTGCTTGGATTATTTTGATAAACAGCATTTTAGACCAACAAAAAAAGGCTGCCTTTTTGGAGGCAACCTTTTATTTTACTAACCAATCACAAGAACTTTTATTTATTAATTATGAAATCTTTGAAATTTGTAAGCAGGACCTTTTGAGGTATATGTTTTTACTTTGATCTCCTCACCGGAAGCTGCTATTTTATTGTTGTTTTTAAATTCAGGACCTTTTAATTCAGACATTTTAGTGCTTGAAACAAGGCTATAGCTTTCTCCCTGTGCAGGCTTGTTAAAGTTTTTGAATTTAGGTCCTTTTACTTGTTCAGATTTGTTAGGTTTTACCACTACGCCACTTTCAGTTTGTGCTAAACTGATACCAATGCTGAACAAACCAACGATTAATGTAATTGCTACCTTTTTCATATATGTAACTTTTAGATTTTGCTTATATTCAAAGATACATATATGCTATACCCAGCGGTATCGGGTATTATTGGTAAAATTATATCAGTTTGTCTCGCTATTCGTGAGTAGGTATTTATACCTATTAAGTGTATTGGTTGTGATAAAATTTCGAATTCTTGATTGGTCTTTTCATCACTCTGGATTAAACATTTTCCAGCACTTGCTGGTGTTGCCAATGTAGCTTAAACAATGCGCTTTTGGTCTGCAGATCTGTAAAGGTACCTTCATCTACAATTTTGCCATGGTCTAATATATAAATATAGTCAAACAGCGGTAGCAAATGCAGTCGGTGCAGTGACGAAATAATTACCTTATCTTTAAAAAGAGCAAAGAGCTTATTATAAATCAACATCTCGGTGCGTGGATCTACACTACTTGTAGGCTCATCGAGCAACAATATATCGCTGGTTTTTGCAGACACAATGCCCCTTGCCAATGCCAATCTTTGTTTTTGTCCTCCCGAAAGATTTACTCCCTTTTCTTTTATATGTGTTTCTAAGCCATTGGGTAGGTTTTTGAGTACCTCCATAAAACAGGCATTCTGGCAAGCTTCTATAATTTCCTCTTCCCTGATAGTCAATCCCAGATTGATATTGTGAAGTATGGTATTTTCGAAGATCTCAGGTTCTTGTGGCAATAAGGTTATGGTTTGGTGTATAGCCTCAAAAGGAATTGGTTCCCCACCATCTGTCCGCAACATGGCGCCATTGCCGGCTTGCTGCAATCCCCGCAATAGCGACAACAACGTGCTTTTTCCACTTCCACTTTCGCCAATTAGTGCTATTCTTTTTCCCTTTTGCAGATTCAGATGAATATCCTGCAACGAACCATGTGGTTTTGAAGCATCGTTGTTTCTGAAAAAATTCAGTCCGCTAATTTCTATTTTATTCCATTGCGCAGGAAGTTTTGAGGATTCAACAAGTATAGTGGCTTCTGCATCCTGAATGGTTTCTTTTGCCATTTCTACATTGGTATTGAACTGTATAATACGCGTATACTGGTAGGCAACATCGTTAAACACACTGGTAAATTGATTGACATATACCAGAAGAGTAACCAGGCCACCTATTAAAAATTCCTTGCCGGGTGTATAATGCTGGTATACATAACCTACAACTATAACAACATAAATAAGCCCGACCAGCATTTGCGCTACAAACCACTTCCACTCATTTATGGTAATATTTTTTCTGAAAGCCGGAAAAACGAGCTCAATCTTTTCCTTAAGGTTTTTCACCATGCGGTTTTCCAGACGTAGTGTTACTACTGTTACTACATTAGACAAACTATCGAACAATGCCGAAGATACTTGTCCTTCTTTTTCGTTTACTTCTTTGAGTGTAGCCACAAAGGATTTGTCGAATTTAAAAATTACCCAAATAGTAAAAGCACCTAACAATACGGCAATTGAGCCAAATAGCGGACTAAAATAGAGCATGGCCACCAGAGAAATTACAAATTTTCCCAAGGCATACATATGCACAAAACCTGACTGAAAAAATTCTTTTAGCGAATCATAGCCTTTGCGTATACGGTTTATGGTATATCCACTATGATTGTCCTGGTGCCAGGTCATAGGTTTGGCGAGCACCGTTTTGTATAAATCTAGTATAAAATTCTGACCTATTTTAAATGCCAGATTACGCTCCAATACCCTTGCCGGTCCATGAAACAGCCATTCTACCAAGCGTATACTCATAAAGCCCAAAGCATACCACAAGGCTATCTTCAAGCCATTGCCACGACCTGTTTGCAGAGCATCTACAAACCAGCCATATAGCAGCGGATTTACAGCTACAACCAAGTTTGTAATAATAAAAAAAGCATAAACCTTCAGGAAAACAGGCTTTTCTGTTCCGGCATATTTCCATGCTGTTTTTAATAAGGAAACATAAGGAATAGGCATAGATATATAAATTTTATGAAGGTATAAACGGATATATGCACTGCTTATTTCAGGAAATGAGATTATACTCAAAGAATACCATCAAGGCAAAGAGTCCAATATTTTTTAAGTGCGGTCAACAAACCGATTACAAAAGGTATAAGGATCAATAAACTATAGTAAAATAAAACTGAATATAAACGAACCTTGAGACCTGTAAAAAAGAGCCATATTAATTGATTTTATTATTTGATTCATTCAATTATAAATTTCTATTGCAAAATCCGGATTCAATTCCCACTCTATTTTTGCGTTATAACCTATATTTTTTGTAATATTTCCATGTAATTTTACTTTCATAAATTTTCAGCCCTTGAATAGTCTCCACCTCCTCCGTAAAATAGTAGTTATAGTGCTAATTTCGATAGCAGGATTTGCTGTGCTGGTAGGTGGACTTACCTATTTCTTTCGCGATCGGATTATGACAACCATCATTTCCGAACTCAACAACCATCTTGAGGCTGATATACAAGTGAGCAAGGCCTCTCTTACTTTTTTGCAAAATTTTCCATACATCTCCCTTTCATTTGCCGATGTGCGCATTGCAGAGCCACAAGGTTTTGGAAACGGCAATTTACTGGTAGCGCAAAACATTTATTTTGCTTTTAACCCGGTCAATTTATTGCTAAAAAAATATGAAGTAGAAAAGATTGTTTTGGAGCATGCTATAGTCAACGTTACAATCAATAAAGATGGCGAAGGCAATTACCATTTACTAAAAAAAGATACTGCTACCACAAGCGGTTCTGAGCTCAATTTTTCGCTTAGTCAAATTCGCATGAAAGACGTACTGGTTAACTTTAACTACGTACCTAATGCTCAGTATTACAGTGTTTTGCACAAATCTGCCAAAGCCAATCTGAGTCAGGAAAAAGACTTGCTAAAAATCGGTATGGATGGCGAATTGCATGTGTATGAACTAATAATTGCAGGTCAGACCTATTTCAAAAACAAATCGCTCAAGATTTCCTCCAAACAGACCTATTCATTTACACATGAAAATCTGGAAATTTTACCTTCAACCATCATGGTTGAGCAGTCAAAGTTTCATATTGGTGGCAACCTGAATTTCAAAGAAAAAAACCTTATAGACCTAAGCATTGAAGGCGAAAAAGGGAGAGTGCAAACCCTTATTTCGCTTTTGCCATACCATATATCCGGACATCTAAAAAACTACAAAAGTGAAGGCAATGTATACTTTAATGGAAAGATAAAAGGTGAAGCCTCTGCACACACAAACCCCCTCATAACCATAGATTTTGGTTTTGAAGATGCCAGTATTCGAAATACTGAAATGAATGGTGAAGTTCGCAACGCCAATTTGGTAGGTACTTTTACAAATGGTACAGAAAAAAAAGCGTCAACTTCTGAGCTTCGAATTAGTAAATTCAACGGAAAGTTTCAGGATATGCCTGTAAAAGGATATTTTGTGATGACCGATTTTGAAGACCCGAGTTATGAGATCTCATGCTCAGGCAAAATTGATTTGGCTACATTTCTCAAGTTTTACCCGGTTTCAAATCTTGAAACTGCCAGCGGCACATTGCAAACAGAGTTTTATTTGATGGGCAAACCCGACGATTTGCAACATAATCCCGAAAAAATAGCAGCCTCCGGCGAATTAAAATTGAGTAATACTTCCTTCACCATCAAAGATGTTAGCTATAAATTTCATAATCTGAATGGCAATTTCTTATTTAATAAAAACGATGTAGCCATCAATGATTTTAAGGGATTTATAAACGAAAATGATTTTGCACTAAATGGATACTTTCGCAACCTGATACCCAATTTGTTGTTTGCCGGCGAAAAACTGGAAATAGATGCCAAATTGGTTTCAAACAATCTCAATCTTAATGACTTTTTGATGGCCGATGCGACTACCGGCAATCAATCGACTACAGCCAATAAAGACCAATACGATTTTAAAAAGCAATTGGCCCTTTCTATCAGTTGCCAGGTAAATAACCTAAAATACAAAAAACTGGAAGTAAGTCAGTTTTCAGGTGAATTGAATTATCGTTTTCCGAGCTGCCAGATTCGCACCATGCGTGGCGAAATGTGTGGTGGAAACTTCAATAGCAATATAAGTCTGGAATGGGTTGGCGAAAAAACCAGAATCACTTCTACTTTGAAAGCTTCGGAAATAGGAATTACTCAACTGTTTAGCTCGTTTGAAAACTTTGATCAGGATTTTATAACCGATCAAAACCTGAAAGGTATACTGGATACTGAATTCGAACTTATTATTTTGCTGGACAAAAATCAACACGTAGTTTACCCTGAATTGTTGGGCAAAGTAAGCATGAGGATAAAGGAAGGAGAACTTAATAATTTTTCTCCGATGCAGAAAATGAGCAATCTGCTCAAAGAAAAGGATTTGCATAATATCCGTTTCTCGGAATTGACCAATGAGTTTGTAATCAAAGACAATTCTATTCTCATTCCTGAAATGAAAATAAACTCCAGTGTATCTAATATATCGGTTAGTGGCACCCATACATTTGATAATTTTCTGGACTACAAACTTGCTGTACCTTTAAAGAATTTTGCTAAAAAGGACAGCGACGAAACCTATGGTGCAGTAGAGGATAATAGCAAAGGAGGCTCAACGGTATTTATCAAAATCAAAGGACCTGCCGACAATTTCAAAGTTGCCTACGATACTGAACGTACCCGAAAGAAAATTAAAGAAGACCTTAAAAAGGAAAAAGAGGAAATTGTAGATATACTGAAAGGCAGAAAACCTGCCGATGAAAAACCCAAAGATGCTTCTCTAAGCGATGAGGAGTATTTTGATTTTTGACAAACTGACCTACAGGTAATTTTATTTAACATTATATATTTTTTCTAAGGAAATACTAATTCCTGTACATTTTTTTATTACTAATTCAATACACTATGGAGTTCAATAATAAGCGTTTAGAAAAAACCTCAAGACTAATCAACTACTTTATATCCTTGATATTATGCGTGTTTTTGATCTTGCTTTCCAGCAAATTGATTGATGATGTGGATGAATGGGAAGAAAGTCCTTCGGTAGAAGCGTTTGAGAACACACAATTTTTGAAAGAAAAAGAGGATGAGAAATCGGAGATTGAAAGAAAGATTGACCTGAAAAATGAAAAAATAAACAGTATTGAAAATACCATTAAGATTGCCAATAGCAATTATCTGAACGAGAAAAAATCGTTTGACAACTGGTTGGAAACCAGAAAAACGGTTGGCTCACCCAAGGAAGACAAAGAGGTTTTGTCCAGAGCTGCCAAACTGGATGAGTTCTATAAAACCGAAATGGAGTGGACCAGAGAGCTCACACTATTACAGGACAGTATTGCTACTCTCGGTAAGCAAAAAAGTACCGTTCAAAAGTTGATCAATCAGGAACAAGACCGTGCCTATGAAGAACAGGAAGCGACTTTTCGTACTTACGAGGTCAAGGTATTTCTGATCAGGCTGATGTTTATACTGCCTATTTTTCTTTTGGGCATATTTTTTATAGTTAAGTATCGAAAACATAAATACTGGCCTTTGTTTCTTGGTTATGTTTTGTTTGCTTTTTATGCATTTTTCTTTGGTTTAGTGCCATATATGCCTAGTTATGGAGGATATATAAGATATATAGTCGGTATAGTGGTTTCTGTAGGCCTGGGAGTTTACTCCATCAACAAAATCAAAGCATTTATTGAGCGAAAGAAAGAAGAATTAAGCGTTTCCACATCCGAAAGAGCTAAGAAAGTGCAAACCGAAACCGCTGAAAAAGCGCTTGACAATCATATGTGCCCTTCCTGTGGCAAAGATTTTATTATGAAAAAGTGGGACAAACCACTTGCAAATTCCAAAATTGAGGTTCTGGGTACGGTTACCAATTTTTGTCGCTTTTGTGGGTTGCAGTTGTTCAAAGATTGCTCTAATTGCGGCTCCGGCAATTTTGCCCATTTGCCCTATTGCTCTAATTGCGGCGATCATATAGGGGTTTAGACTGGCCCAAGCCCAAAACATTTTTAGTAGTAATTAGTTATTGATTTTTTTAGTCTAAAGGCACTAGATATACCACAAGAGCCATCTTCGTATAGTTCTGGTATATTTAATTTGTCTTTATTTTTTTGCAATTATTTTTTTAAATTTTTCAACCAATTTTTAACCTTTCACAGCTATGAAGTTTCAATTACCCGTTGCAGTATTTTTGCTGCTTTCATGTTCTACCTATGCCCAGGAAACTCTCTTATTTCAAGAGTCTTTTGAAGATTCAACTGCCATAAAAGCTCAGTTTACCGGCAAGTTTTATGCTAGCCAAAATGATTACTTCCACTTGTCCAACAAGAAGATTTCCAATACTACAGCCCCATATTCAAACTATGATGGAGAGTACTATTGGGCAGCAGAAGATATAGATGCATTAGGCGGACCCAAGAATGCTTCGGTTTTTTTCAATAGTGTTTATTCCCGTGGCTATACCAAACTGACAGGCAAAGTTTTGGTAGCAACCGGCAACGAATCTGGCTCATTCGATCGAAGCGATTCGCTGGTGTTTTATTGCAGCACTAATGGTGGGCTTAATTACCATCATGTTCTAAAGTTTGCCTATGAAAGCAATGGCGATGCATTTAACGAAATCATTCGTCAGGATACTAATTTTGATGGAAATGGCGATGGCTCAATTCTGACAACTGTTTTTCAGGAGTTTGAATTTGAGCTGCCAGATGCTGATTCTGTTATCATAAAAGCAGTTTTTACCATTGATGCTGATACAGAAGAACTGGCTATTGACAATTTTAGAATCTACGGAACTGATATTCTTACTTCTACACACACCAGCATTTCAAAAAATATACTAATCAGTCCTAATCCTTTCAATAACATGCTAAATGTATCAGTTTCCGATCAGGATTTGACAATAACCGATTTGATGGGTAAAGTATTTTTTGAAGGCAAAGCGGATAATGGTTCAGTAAATACACAGCACTTTCCTAATGGCATTTATATGCTGCGAATTCAAAATCAAAAGGAGGTTTTCAAGATTGTAAAGAACTAATTCTTACAATTTCGTTCATTTATCAACATATTCTGCATGATCAGGTTTTGATTAAACCTGATCATGTTTTTATGAATAATTATATCATTCCTTCGCTCAATCTAGCAACTGTAATTCTGGTTTTACTTTTTAATTTTTTAACTTCTAACGGGTATATAAATGGAACAACTGTAGAAGAAGTAAGCAGCAAATACTACAGTTTGCTTACCCCTGCAGGTTATGCATTCTCAATCTGGGGAGTAATATATTTGGGGCAAATTGCACTTGTAGCCTTTCAATGGGTACAGCTCTTAAACAAAAGTTCAATACAGGTCAAAACCGGTGTTTGGTTGGTTGTGCTTAACCTGGGCAATATATTGTGGTTGATATTCTGGCTACACGAGTGGATTGGGCTCTCAGTATTAGCAATGGTAGTAATCCTGATAGCTTTGCTAAGATTAGTCTGGCGGTTTGATATGGAATGTTACGATGCACCTTTACGAGTGCTGGTGTTTATTTGGTGGCCTGTTTGTCTTTATCTGGGCTGGATAATGCTGGCTTTTGGTGCCAATTTAAGTATATATCTAAGTACACTAAACCTTATTTGGTTAGAAAACTATGAACTACATCTGGCTATGCTAAAAATCGCACTACTCGCTGCAGGATATTTAGCATTAATTTATTTCAGAAACTTGCGCGAAGCTGCCCTGGTTGGAGTTTGGGGTTTTCTGGCACTTGCATACAAAAACTGGCAAAACTCCCCGCTAATAGCCTATGTGGCTTTGGGTATATCAATAGTATTGATTCTTGCAGCTGCAGCCCATGGATACAAAAACAGGTATTATTCGCCTATCAATAAGTGGAAACGTGGTGAGTGGTAGTATTAATGGAGGATGATAGAAGAAATTAGTGCTTAGTAAAAAAGTGGGTTGGGAGCGAAAAATCCGCTTTTGACAGGATTCAGTCGCCCCTTCCTTGTCGACCTTCTGCTGTTATCCTGACCATAAGGTCGAGGCCCCTAAGGGTGCAGCCTGCTCTTCAAAAAGGTTTTGACCAGTTTATGTTTTTTATAATTGATTTTTCGTTTGAAAACCCAACCCATTGCTAAAGTACACAGGATTTCTGCAGAAATCAATCCTGGCCTTTTAAAGAACGTGAAAGAATATATGCCCAATAGTACAAAACTATTTAATCCTGAACTAAAAGGCATTGAGTTTGGGTTAAATTAGAATTATTCAAAAACCTCTGTTAATTTCAAACCTATTGAATACAACAAAGTTTTTTTGATATGACATCAGCTTTTAAAGAATGGGCTATCATTGTAGATGCATTGGGCAGTGGTCGGCAAAATATTATTTTACGCAAAGGTGGTATTACAGAAGATGGCGGAGAATTTGAACTTAAAACAAAAAAGTTTCTATTATTTCCTACTCAGTTTCACCAGTCCAATGAACTAATCAAAGAAGCCTGGCGACCATTATTGAATGGTACAAAGTATCAACCTAATCCAAACTCAGTAAGAATCGAATACTTTGCAGAAGTAGCTGATTCTCGGACTATAACTGAATGGGAAACACTTATGAAACTTCATAATTTTCATGCCTGGACGGAGGATGTGGTAAAAGAACGCTTTAACAGGTGGGAGAAAAATGTATTTATGATGATTGTGCAGGTTTATAAATTGCTTGAGCCAAAAACTATTGAACTGCGCCCTGAATATAGCGGTTGCAAAAGCTGGATAGATATTGAAGAAGAGATTGAACTACTTGGTAAGCCAGTTTTAAATCCGGGGATTCATTGATTAATATGAATCGACCAAATGCCACAATATTGTATTAACTCGTTTTGGTATATATCACTATTTTTGCTTTAAAGCTTAACCAAGTTTTCCCCATTTGGGTGCTTTTTTAACTTTAGCCAACATTTTTTAGTAAAATTGCACTTTAATCCAACTTTAAGCAGTAACAGGCAAGGAACAAGCCGATCTATTTGATTTCCCCGATTTAGAAAATCACCGCGTTGGTATCATAAAATGGAGCCAGAGTGATTGTTCTTCCAAATCGAATAAGTAATTACTGTTTTTGAATAGCTTAATTTGGGTTAAAACTGATTTTTAAACACGCATTACCCATGATCAAATCAATGACCGGCTACGGTATCTCAATACTTGAGAACGAACATATTAGAGTAACCGTTGAGGTAAAGTCACTTAATTCTAAATTTCTTGATCTTGGTTTAAGACTTCCCAAAGAATATTCTGACAAAGAATTTGAAGCCCGTAACCTGATCACCTCAATTCTAGAACGAGGAAAAATAAGCGTAATGGTTGATATACAAGAGAAAGGCCAAAGAAAACCTTCTCTATCAATAAATCGTGAGCTGGTAAAACAATACTACCAGGATCTATTTGAAACCAGCCAGGAAATTGGCACTACCTCCGCCGATCTTTTCCGCATTGCACTTTCAATGCCCAATGCAATGAATTCGGATGCAGAAAACTCCGATTCATCAGAAAACTGGAAGACCGTTTTCGAAGCCTTAAAAAGTGCCTTTGAAAAATGTGACGAGTTTAGAGTTCAGGAAGGAAACGGACTGCAAAATAAATTAGGAGAGTATATTCAGCAAATTAGTTCTGCACTGGAAAAAATCGAAACCTTCGACCCACAACGTATTGCAGGTATTCGCGAACGCATAAAAAACCATTTTGAAGAATACAAACAGTCTGAAAATCTGGATAGCAATCGCTTTGAACAGGAATTGATATTTTATATTGAAAAACTGGACATAAGCGAAGAAAAAGTTCGTCTGAAAAGTCACCTCAATTACTTTATGGAAACCATGAGCCTGCCCGATGCCAATGGCAAAAAACTTGGTTTTATAGCTCAGGAAATTGGTCGCGAAATAAACACAATAGGCTCCAAAGCCAATGATGCCAATATTCAGCGCCATGTTGTAAGCATGAAAGAAGAGCTGGAAAAAATAAAAGAACAGTCGCTAAATATACTTTAAGATCTATCTGTTTTTCTTAATTTGCATTAACAAAAATCTAAAGAAACCTATTTTATAAATACAATTTAGTAAATTGTATTTACGCTAAACTCTTATCATATACCCATGATAACCAAAAGCACTTCAATTAAAGAGATCGTAACAGGCAACAAAGTACTGGAATCAGTGATTGATAGATTTGGTTTTGAAAGGTCTATCTACCATCAGCCCCTTACTGACGTATGTAATCAGCACGGGGTTGATGCAGAGTTTGTTTTACAAGTCATAATAGCATTTTCAGAAAATCTGCCCTTCCCAAATCAGGAGCTGCTAAAGTTTCCAATACCACTTATTATTGATTATTTAAAAAAAACCCATAGCTACTACCTGGACAAAAAAATTCCAGAAATTGAATTATCCTTTACCACGCTTTGCCGTGATTATTCATACTCTCACCCACAATTGCTGGTTTTAGCCAAGCTTTTTATGGACTACAAAAAAGACCTGGTAGAACATATGGATTATGAAGAGTATGTGCTATTTCCCTATATATCAGAACTAATTAAGGTCAAAGAACAGGGCAAGAGCTTAACCGGATTTGGGCTGGATAAATATTCCATATCACATTTTAATGAAGAGCATCACCACGAAGAAGAGATTCTGACCAATATACGTGCAACTATCGAAGCCAGATTTAGAAAAATTAAAACGCCACTACCTTTCCGCATCTTTCTAAATCAGGTGGAAGCGCTTGAAAACGACTTGCTTACGCACTCGCGTATTGAAGATGAAATACTGCTCCCCAAAGCACAAGAGCTGGAAAAAGAACTTAAAACAAGTTAACAATATTCCGGTTTATTAATCCATGAAATCCTTTCAGAGAAAAATCATTCTTCCCGAATACCCTCGAGGATTTCACATTATAACCAAACTAGTAGAAAACAAAATGCCCGAGTTGGCAGAAATTTCAATCGGCATAGCGACTGTCTTTATTCAGCACACTTCTGCATCGTTATGCCTAAACGAAAATGCTGACCCCACTGTACGTCAGGATTTCGAAAGTCATTTCAATAAAATGGTGCCTGAAAATTCTCCTTATTATAAACACACAATGGAAGGATCTGACGATATGCCGGCCCATATAAAGGCTGCCATGTTGGGAAGTACACTCACCTTGCCCATCACCAATGGTAGGTTCAATCTGGGTACCTGGCAAGGCATATATTTATGCGAACATCGAAACCATGGTGGAAACAGAACCCTTATAGTTACACTTTTGGGAAACTAACTAATACTATTTTTTAATCTACAATGGAAATCAATTTATCAGAACTCATTTTTTTGGATATAGAAACGGTATGTTGTGCGCCAACCTACCAAGACCTCAGCCCAAGACTACAGGAACATTGGAGCAAAAAATCAGGCCTAATTAATCAGGAGAAAGACCCTGCCGAACTGTTTTTTGACAAAGCTGGCATATATGCCGAATTTGGCAAAATTATAGTAATATCTGTTGGCCGTTTGTACATCAATCAGGAAAAAGAACTGGCATTTAAAACCAAAACACTTTCCGGCCACGATGAACATGCCTTACTCAGCGATTTTAAATCCATAATCGAAAAATACCCCTCCGATAAGTTAACCATGGTGGCTCATAACGGTATGGAGTTCGATTTTCCGTATCTTTGCAGACGCATGCTTATCAATGGTATCAAAATACCTAACGTGTTAAACCTTTCAGGCAAAAAACCCTGGGAAATCAAACACATAGACACCCTCAACTATTGGAAGTTTGGTGACCGAAAAAACTACACCAGTTTAGACTTACTTGCAGCAGTTTTTGACATTCCCGGCAGTAAGGATGATATTGATGGAAGCATGGTTTCTGAAGTATATTACCGGCAAAACAACCTCGAGCGAATAGCCACGTATTGTTCAAAAGATGTTTGGGTAACCGCTATGCTTTACCTTAAATTAAACCAGATAAGTTTGCCGAAAACAGAAAATATTGTATTTTACTAACCCTATTTTATCCATAAATAGGAAATTGAATATTTACATCCACAAAACTAAATGGCAGAATCAGAGGGAAAAGAGAACTACTTACTAAAGGTAGATAACCTGCAGACATATTTTAAGACTGAGGAGTCGATTGTAAAAGCAGTTGATGGAGTTAGTTTTGAATTGAAACGTGGTGAAACTCTGGGTATTGTAGGTGAATCAGGTTCGGGAAAATCCGTAACCGCCTTATCACTTATGAAGCTTATCCCAAACCCTCCCGGCCAGATTGCCGGAGGATCAATTTTTATCAATTCTCCCAATTTTGGTCATGTAGATATAATCAATACACCTGAAAAGCAAATGCGCGAAATCAGGGGCAATGATATATCCATGATTTTTCAGGAACCCATGACCTCACTAAACCCGGTTTTTACTTGCGGCGATCAGGTTTTGGAAACAATTCGACAACACCAAAAAATCTCTAAAAAAGAAGCTTACATAAAGACCATTGAGCTCTTTAATAAAGTTGATTTGCCAAGACCTGAAGAAATTTTCAGATCCTATCCGCATCAAATTTCCGGAGGGCAAAAGCAACGCGTTATGATAGCAATGGCTATGAGCTGCCATCCTTCCATACTTATTGCAGATGAGCCTACCACGGCTCTGGATGTAACAGTACAGGCCAGGATTATCAAACTTATGAGCCAGCTTCGTGATGAAAATAATATGTCTATCATATTCATCACCCACGACCTGGGAGTAATAGCCGAAATTGCTGACAAAGTTATGGTAATGTACCATGGCAAAGTGGTGGAATATGGCGATGTACTCGAAATTTTTAACAATCCACAACACCCATATACCAAAGGTTTGCTTGCCTGCAGACCAAGGCTGGATATCAAAATGAAAGTTCTGCCTACTGTTGCAGACTTTATGGAAATTGACTCTACAGGCAATCTGGTTGAAAAAAAATCAGTTTTCTCATCCGTTGGTCATGCAATTTTAATGAACTATACCACTGATGATGAAATCAAAGATCGACAAAGCAGCCTTCAAGCCTTGCAACCTCAGCTTGTCGTTAAAAATCTTAAAACCCATTTCCCGATAACCAGAGGTATATTTGGCAAAACAATCGATTATGTAAAAGCTGTTGACGATGTTTCTTTTCAGGTATTTCCGGGGGAAACTGTGGGACTTGTTGGCGAATCGGGTTGCGGCAAAACTACCCTTGGCAGAAGTATTCTGCGACTTATAGAACCTACAGACGGTGAAGTTTATTTTGAAAATCGACTAATCAACAACCTTAGTAAACGAGAACTAAGAGAATTAAGAAAAGACATACAAATCATTTTTCAGGATCCATATTCCTCGTTAAATCCAAGACTTACCATAGGTGAAGCCATTACCGAACCCATGAAAGTCAACAAAGTATTGGCGAATGACTCCGAACGCAAAAAACGAGCAATTGAGTTGTTAGAAAAAGTGAGTCTAAACGCCAGCCATTTTGAACGATATCCTCATGAATTTTCAGGCGGACAGCGCCAAAGAATTTGTATAGCCAGAGCCTTGGCCTTAAACCCCAAATTTATCATTTGCGACGAATCAGTTTCTGCTCTTGATGTGAGTGTTCAGGCACAAGTACTAAACCTGCTTAATGATCTTAAAAAAGAATTTAATTTTACCTATATTTTTATTTCTCATGATCTTTCGGTCGTAAAATTCATGTCCGATCGTATTATAGTTATGAATAAAGGCAAAATTGAAGAGGAAGGCTTTGCCGAAGACATTTATCATAATCCTCAAAAAGAATACACTCAAAAGCTAATTAGTGCAATTCCAAAAGGCGACCCGGAAGAGATAAGGAAAGCACGAATCAGCAAACTCAACTTTATATTATAAACCTGCATATTTATGGCCGAGAAGAAAGGCAAGGGAAATCAAGACAAAATCTCTTTTTTGAAAGAAAGAGCCATAGCACTTTTATCGCAAGGAAAAAAGAAATCTGCTTCATTCAAGCAACTCATTCGTAAACTTGGTATTCGCAAACGTGATGAAAAGGTAATCCTTCAGGATGTTTTAAATGATTTGGTAACGAGCGGACAATTGGGAAGACGCAAAAACGGCGAATTTGTTGGCGTTGAAGACAGCGACAATACATCTGGTCCACTTCAAGGTCGTGTAGATTTTGTCAATCCACGTTTTGCATTTGTGGTTTGCCAGGGTCAGAATTTTGACATAAAAGTAAGCTCGTCCAAAATGCGCAACGCACTGGATGGTGACCTGGTTGAAGTAAGAATGTATCCAGGCAAATCAGGTGGCAAAAACCCTGAAGGTGAAATTGTTCGAATAATAGAACGCGGACGCTCAGAATTTGTCGGCACAATTGAGCTCCATCCCAAATACGCTTTTATACTACCGGATAAAAGAAAAATGTATCAGGATATTTTTATTCCACTGGATAAAATTGCTGATGCTAAGGAAGGCGATAAGGTTATAGCCCGAATTACCCAATGGCCTGACAAAGACCGTAAACCCGAAGGTGAAGTAATTGACGTGCTTGGGCCTGCTGGTAACAATGACGTAGAAATGCACGCCATTATGGCCGAGTTTGGACTGCCTTATGAGTTTGATAAAAGAATCATTCACGCAGCTGAAAAAATACCTGGAGAAATTACACAGGCAGATATCAAAGAACGCCGAGATATGCGTTCGGTTACCACCTTTACAATCGACCCACACGATGCCAAAGATTTTGACGATGCACTTTCATTTAAGAAACTAGATAATGGCAATTGGGAAATCGGTATTCATATTGCCGATGTTTCGCACTATGTAAAGCCAGGATCTGAGCTGGACAAGGAAGCAGTGAAAAGAGCAACTTCTGTTTATTTGGTTGATAGAACCATTCCTATGTTACCGGAAAGACTCTCGAACGGACTTTGCAGCCTTCGCCCCAATGAAGACAAACTTACCTTTTCTGCAATATTTGAACTGGATGAAAATGCCAGAGTACTATCTGATTGGTATGGCCGCACGATCATTCATTCCAACCGCCGTTTTAGTTACGAAGAGGCACAGGAGGTTATAGAAACACAACAAGGAGACTTTTCCGACGAAATCCTTACCCTTAATAAACTGGCCTATAAACTCAGAGAAGAAAGGTTCCGCAGAGGTGCCATAAGTTTTGAGACAGTAGAGGTCAAATTTAAACTTGATGAAAACGGAAAACCACTGGAAGTAATTCCTAAGGTTCGCAAAGATGCGCACAAACTTATTGAAGACTTCATGCTTCTTGCAAACCGAAAAGTAGCCGAGCATGTACACCTCCAAAAAAAGGGTGATCAACGACTTACTATGGTTTTTAGGATTCACGAACATCCTGATACCGAAAAATTAAACTCCCTTGCACTCTTCGCCAAAAGGTTTGGTTACAGCCTAGATTTCAACAAAGGTGAATTGAGTGAAACAATTAACAAGCTTACTGTAGATGTAGAAGGAAAACCAGAGCAGAATGTACTACAAAGTCTTGCCATACGCACAATGTCCAAGGCCAAATATACTACTACACCCGAGATACATTTTGGCTTGGCATTCAAACACTATACGCATTTTACCTCACCAATACGCCGTTATCCGGATGTAATGGTTCACAGACTATTGGCCCACTATCTGGAGGGAGGCAAAAGTGAAGACAAAGAACTTTACGAAAGCCTGTGCGAACATTCCTCTGAAATGGAAAAAACAGCATCCGAAGCAGAACGTGCATCCATAAAATACAAGCAGGTTGAATTTATGCAATCTATGTCTGATCGTGAGTTTGACGGCATTGTTTCAGGAATGACCGAATACGGTATATTTGTAGAAATAACCGAAACAAAATGCGAAGGCATGGTTAGAATGGCCGAAATGGATGATGATTATTACGAACTCGATGCAGAAAACTACCGGGTAATTGGCAAAAGAAACAAAAAGATGATTACTTTGGGAGACAATGTAAAGGTTAAGGTAAAAGACACCAACCTGAACAAAAGAACTATTGATCTCCTTTTTGTATAAATGATTTTTAATCCAGAACATATACTTGAGCAAATAAATGCTCAAATTTCTAAAGCACAGTTTGGTACAGAACCGGTTGAACTGTACGAACCAATTCGATATTTTATGCAATTGGGCGGCAAAAGACTCCGTCCATTGCTTACTGTTTTTGGTACCTACCTGTTTTCTGACGAATACGAAAAGGCAATCTTGCCTTCATTAGGTATAGAGATTTTTCACAATTTCACCCTGATGCACGACGATATAATGGACAAAGCGCCATTGCGTAGGAACAAACAAACGGTGCATGAAAAGTGGGATCAAAACATAGCAATACTGGCAGGAGATGTAATGTTAGTAAAAGCCTATGAATACCTAATCAAGGCAGAGGCCTCGTTAATCCCTGAAATACTAACTCCATTCAATATCTGTGCAGCCCAAGTATGCGAAGGTCAGCAATTGGATGTAAATTTTGAAACATCCGACAGTGTAGACGAGCAGAAATACCTGGAAATGATTCGCCTTAAAACTGCTGTATTATTAGGCTTAGCTTTGGAAGTAGGTGCTATTATTGGTGATGCATCCCCAACCGACAGAAAATGGATAAAAGAAGCCGGAATAAATATGGGCATGGCCTTCCAGCTTCAGGATGATTTGTTGGATGTATTTGGCAATCAGAAGAAATTTGGCAAAAAAGTCGGTGGAGATATAATTGCCAATAAAAAGACATTTCTACTGATAAAAGCACTTGTAAAGGCTAATAAGCAACAAAGCCAGTTATTGAACAAATGTCTGTCGGATGTATCCATCAACGATGACGAAAAAGTAGCAACAGTAACCCGGATATATCAGGAACTTGATATAAAAGCGCTTACCGAGCTAAAAATTGAATTCTATATACAGGAAGCTTTGGAAAGTTTGTCGAAAACAAGTAGTCCGCTTTATAAAAAAAATACTCTGAAAAAATACTTCTTTAAACTGGCCCAACGGGAAAACTAATGAGTATTACTATAATTATCATAGCCGCAACGGTAGGTGCAAGTTTTTATGCCTGGAAAAACCAAGATGTGTATCGCAAATGGCTAATGAATCCCTATATGATTAGCCGCAAGGGAGAATATCAGCGTTTTCTGACCAGTGGATTTATTCATGCTGATCAGACGCATTTATTCGTCAATATGCTTTCTTTTTACTTCTTTGGTCGCAACTTGGAAATGTTCCTTTCTTACAATTTCGGACCAAGTGGTATTTGGTATTATCTCGGATTTTATTTATTGGCTATCATTGTTTCAGAAATACCAACCTTCTTCAAACACAAAAACGACCATTGGTATAACTCTTTAGGTGCCTCCGGGGCTGTGGCAGCTGTTATATTTGCCTATATTATTATTGGTCCAACGGAGAATATTCGCCTGTTTTTTGTACTTAAAGTTCCGGCCTTTATTTTTGGACTTTTATACCTGTTTTATTCTTATACAGCATCTAAACGACAATCTGATAATATAAACCACGATGCGCATTTTTATGGTGCTGTTTTCGGTATACTATTTATATTATTGGTAGAACCTGAGTTAATCAACAACTTTTTCTATCAAATAAAAAATTGGAACGTATTTAACTAAAAAAAAGGGCAATCGTCATTGCCCCTTTTGATTTTCAACTTTTTAACTCCTCAATTAAAACTCATACGCACCTATATCGGTTGCATTGCCTGATGGTCTGGCTTTGTTTGCCAAATCACTAATTACACCGGCTTCCATTCCTTTATCTACTGCCGGTGAAGTTGCCGTAAGTTTATAGTTACCCGCATTGGCATTTTCAAAACCTGCTTCTTCAATTGTAGCAACCGTCAAGTTATTTTGCTCATCACCGGTAGCACCATTTGAATAGGCAAATGCTTCCCCACTACCTACAATTATATTGTTATAAAATTTATTGTTTACCAATTCATTGTATGACTTAATACCACCTTCTTTTACATTGACAAAGGTATTGTTTACAAAAGCTACATCGCCAGAAGCCTGACCTCTATTGTCAATAAAAGCACCGTGTGTACCAGGATTTACAACCAAGTTGTTATATACTTTTGTATTTCCTTGTCCTAGAACAATAATACCGTTTCCGGGACCATTCATTACTGTATTCATGTACATTTCACCACTTGAACCTTCACCAATTTGAACACCATTATCCTGAGCATCTGCAAATGGACTGATACCAAAATTTTCAACTTTATTGTGGTGAATTTTTAGTCCCTGCGTTACACAACCAGCCTGAATAGCTTCGCAACCGGAGTTATAAATACTATTTGAATAAATATCTACATTATGAATTTCATGAGGCTTTATTTTACCACAATCCAGGTCTCTGCCTTCAAAGAAGAATGAATTACCTACATAAAATCCTTCACCTTTTACATCATGGATATTATTGTCATGAAACTTTAAATTCTTCATCACAAATCCACTATAGTTAGCAGCAAGTTCACAACTAGGGTCAGTTTTAGCCATTACTCCGGCAAATCCACAGTTTTTTACTTCAACATTGTCCAATTCAACGTCAGAACTAAAGCGATCAAAAGTAATACCTATCTGACCACCGTCAACTACAATACCTTTTTCCTGTCCGGAAGACGAAACTCCGGTAAGTCTGAAGTATTCACAGCCATCAGTTTTAAGTCCGTAAGCACTGGTAGCTTTTATAGTACAAACGCCACCATCATTTTTGATAGTAATAGGTGCATTGGCTGTTCCTTTTATATTTTTAATCAATAATGGGCCTCTGGTACCGGCCTCAAGTGTAATAATACAACCAGGCTCAAGATCTAATTTAGCCCCGTCAACCACCTGTTCAGTAGCTTTGATAACATACGCAATTCTGCCGGTTGGAGTAGGAGAATCTGTGCTGGTGCCCTTGTCAGTTTCTGATGCAGGGGTATCCATTACAGTACTAGTCTCAGACTGAGGCATAACATCATCTTCTTTTTTGCATTGAGAAAATATTACTAGAGTAGACAACAACGTGGTAGACATAAGGAACTTAGCTCCTTTTGTCAGCATGGCTGGCTTGTTAAATTTCATAGAATAGTTTTTTAATTAGAGGATATAGAGGCAGAAAATCTGCGTGTTATTTGAAACTCATATACCATACAATGCCAGGCAAAGAATCGTTCCCCTGCGTAATAAGTATTCTGCTAAACAAGTCAATTATAAGGATGTAATTTGTTGATAATGAAAGTATTTTCTCGATACTAAAAAATCAAAGTATTGTTTAAAAAAGGACAGAAATCAAAAAATGAAAGATGATATAAGGACAGATATTCTACCAACAAAAGGCCAAAAAAAGAATAGAAGGGCAAACAGTAGTAATGCATGTAGGTGACAAACTTGCTACATACAAACAAGAAAAGCCCTCTTGAAAACAAGAGGGCTTAATAAACAGTGATCTATTTTATAGCTTATTCAGCTACAGCAGCAGGTATTACAGAAACGTATGATCTGTCTTTGCGACCTTTTCTAAATTCAACAGTACCTTCAACTAAAGCAAAAATAGTGAAGTCTTTTCCAAGACCAACATTTTTACCAGGGTGGTGAACAGTACCTCTTTGTCTAACTATGATATTACCAGATTTGGCAGCCTGACCACCAAATATTTTAATACCTAGACGCTTACTTTGTGAGTCTCTACCATTTCTGGAACTACCGACTCCTTTTTTGTGTGCCATGGTTCTTTATTTATTTTGAGATATTCTCAATTAATATTTTTGTTAATGCCTGTCTGTGGCCATTCTTCTTTCTAAATCCTTTTCTTCTTTTCATTTTGAAGACGATAACTTTGTCATCTTTTAAATGATTAAGGATTTTACCGGAAACTTTTGCTCCACTTACTGCAGGGGCGCCAACATCAGTCTTTCCATTATCACTGATAAGAAGTACTTGATTAAATTCTACCTTCGAACCTTCTTCACCAGAAAGCCTGTGGGTATAGATAAATCTATTTTCTTCTACCTTGTATTGCTTACCTGCGATGTCAACTATTGCGTACATTGCTTCTTATGTTAATTTTTCTAAAAAGGACTGCAAATTTATAGTAAACTTTATTAACAAACAAGAAATTCAACATAAAATACAACAATTTTAAGTAAATATTTATTACACCCCCAACACTACTCACAATCAGCTATTCTCTTTACAGTACTGTTTAATCAAAAGCACGTAAAATGTTGAAAAGTAAGCTTTTAAATACTTTGTAAACAAGTTACTAACAGTGCGCATTGTGGATAAAATAGCTTGGACTTTCGACACAAAATGACAATATTTGTACAACCTAACAGAAATACCTTATGTTAAAAAATAGCCTACCGGTTCTTTTTTGATATAAAATTTTCATTCTGCATCGCTGACTACCTTTGAGTTTCGCAATTCATTGTCATTGTAGGTTAGATAAAGAACAAGTTATTTAGTATATTTATATATAAAGTACCCCAATAATTATGAGCCAGATATTAGACGAGCCATTATTAAAGGAGAATAAAAATCGTTTTGTTCTATTTCCTATAGAATACGACGACATTTGGCAAATGTACAAGCAGGCTGAAGCAAGTTTCTGGACTGCTGAGGAAATTGACCTTAGCAGCGATACTTCAGACTGGGAAAAGCTAAATGACGGCGAAAGACATTTTATTTCTCATGTATTGGCATTTTTTGCTGCAAGTGATGGCATAGTAAACGAAAATCTGGCCCAAAACTTCCTGGAAAAGGTGCAGTTTGCAGAGGCTAAATGCTTTTATGGCTTTCAGATTATGATGGAAAACATCCACTCTGAAACTTATTCGCTGCTCATTGACACATATATAAAAGACCCTAAAGAAAAAGATAAACTTTTTAACGCCCTTGATACCGTACCGGCTGTGGCCAAAAAAGGTGAGTGGGCAATGCGATGGATCGACAATGGCAGCTTTACAGAAAGACTTGTGGCTTTTGCTGCTATAGAAGGAATCTTCTTTTCAGGTAGTTTCTGCTCGATCTTTTGGTTAAAAAAGAGGGGTTTAATGCCAGGTCTAAGTTTCTCTAACGAACTAATTTCCAGAGACGAAGGTCTTCACTGTGATTTTGCTTGTTTATTATATACCAAATACATCAACAATAAATTTCCGGAAGAAAAAACCCTTAAGATCATCACAGATGCTGTAGAGATCGAGAAAGAATTTATTCTGGAAGCCCTGCCTGTAAAACTTATAGGTATGAACTCGGATATGATGTCTCAGTATATAGAATTTGTTGCAGACAGACTGTTGGTAGCACTTGGGCTAAAGAAGCACTACAATGCAACCAATCCGTTTGACTTTATGGAAATGATCTCCCTTCAAGGTAAAACCAACTTTTTTGAGAAACGCGTGGCCGAATATCAAAAAGCAGGTGTTATGAATAAAGGGGAGAACAAAGACGCTCCAAAATTTACCCTTGACGAAGATTTTTAACCTATTGACGCTTTTTTAACTATGTATGTAATAAAAAGAGATGGCCGCCGCGAATCGGTAAAATTTGACAAGATCACAGCACGTATCGAAAGACTCTGCTATGGTCTGGATTTAAGCTTTATCGAGCCCATAGATGTGGCAAAAAAGGTTATTGACGGCTTATATGATGGTGTTACTACCATCGAGTTGGACAATCTGGCTGCTGAAATTGCAGCTTCACTAACAACAAAACATCCGGACTATGCAATCCTGGCCGCCAGAGTTGCTATATCCAACCTGCACAAGGTAACCAGTAAGTCTTTTTCAAATACCATGAAAAGGCTATACACCTACTTAGATCCTAAAACAGGCGAAAACGCTGCACTTATTTCTAAAGAAACCTATGAAGTGGTTAGAAAACACGCAGCTATGTTGGACTCCTCTATCATTTATGACAGAGACTTCAACTACGACTATTTTGGATTTAAGACCCTGGAAAGATCGTACCTGCTAAAACTGGATGGCAAGATTGTAGAAAGACCTCAGCAAATGCTTATGAGGGTAGCAATTGGAATCCACGGGCATGATATAGATACTGCTATTGAAACCTACAATCTGTTATCAGAGAAGTGGTTTACACATGCAACTCCAACTTTGTTCAACGCCGGTACACCAAAACCTCAGCTTTCTTCCTGCTTCTTGCTAACCGTTAAAGAAGATAGTATAGAGGGCATCTACGACACATTAAAACAATGTGCTAAGATTTCTCAATCTGCCGGTGGTATTGGCCTTAGTATACACAATATCAGAGCTACAGGTTCGTACATCAAAGGGACAAACGGCAGCTCCAATGGTATTATTCCAATGCTTAAGGTATTTAACGACACAGCCAGATACGTTGACCAGGGTGGAGGAAAAAGGAAAGGTGCATTCGCAATTTATCTTGAGCCTTGGCATGCTGATATCTTTGACTGGCTAGACCTTAAGAAAAACCACGGTAAAGAAGAAAATAGAGCAAGAGACTTGTTTTATGCACTTTGGACATCTGATTTGTTCATGAAGCGTGTAGAAGACAATACAGAGTGGTCTCTATTCTGCCCTAACGAAGCTCCGGGGCTTGCTGACTGTTATGGCAAAGAATTCGAAGCTCTATATGAGAAATATGAGCGCGAAGGAAGAGCCAGAAAAGTAGTAAAAGCTCAGGAACTATGGTTTGCCATACTTGAGTCTCAAATTGAAACCGGTACACCTTATATGCTTTATAAGGACCATGCCAATAAAAAATCAAACCAGAAAAACCTGGGTACAATCAAGTCTAGCAACCTTTGTACTGAAATTATAGAATATACAGCACCTGACGAGGTTGCGGTATGTAACCTGGCTTCTATTGCTTTGCCTAAATTTGTTGAAAATGGCAAATTTAACCACGATAAGCTTCTGGAAATCACTATGGTTGCTACCAGAAACCTTAACAAGATTATTGACATAAACTACTACCCGGTAATAGAGGCGAAAAACTCAAACCTGCGTCACAGACCAATTGGTCTTGGTGTACAAGGTTTAGCAGACGTATTTATTGCTCTGCGTATGCCATTTGATTCAGACGAAGCCAGACAACTTAACGAAGATATATTCGAAACCATTTACTTTGGAGCTATGACCGCTTCTAAAGAATTGGCAAAAGTTGAAGGACCATACTCAACATTCAAAGGCTCGCCGGTATCTAAAGGTATATTCCAGTTTGATATGTGGGGAGTAACTCCGAAATCAAACAGATGGGATTGGGAAACTCTGAAAAAAGAAGTTAAAAAACATGGTGTTAGAAACTCCCTATTGGTAGCGCCTATGCCTACTGCTTCTACATCACAGATTCTTGGAAATAACGAGTGCTTTGAGCCATATACAAGTAATATCTACACCAGAAGAGTACTTTCAGGTGAGTTTGTGGTGGTAAACAAACACTTGTTGAAAGACCTAATACAACTTGGGCTTTGGAATGAAAGAATGAAAAACAAACTGATCGAAGCAAATGGCTCGGTACAGCAAATTCCAGAAATTCCTCAACATATCAAGGATTTATACAAAACTGTTTGGGAAATCAAACAAAAAGTACTTATCGATATGTCTGCAGACCGTGGTGCATACATCTGTCAAAGCCAAAGTTTCAATGTACATATGTCTGATCCAAACTTCGGCAAACTTACTTCTATGCATTTCTATGCCTGGAAAAAAGGGTTGAAAACTGGTATGTATTACTTAAGAACTAAAGCTGCTGCTGATGCTATCAAATTTACAGTAGATAAGGAAGCATTAAAGAATCCTATTGAAGAGGTAAACATAGCTAAAGAATCACTGGCTATGAAGCAAAAGAACATTAGCGATATGGCTTGTTCATTGGACAACCCGGAAGGTTGCGAAGCTTGCGGTAGCTAATAATTCAAGTCTATTAATGGTTGAAAATATAGGCCACTTCAAATTTGGAGTGGCCTTTTTAATAGGTATAAATTCGATTAATAAACTCAGCCAGTTTGGGTACTATTCAATTCACCACTGGCGATTTTTTTGATCAGTGCAGGTAGTTTGGTTTATGTTCTCACCTACCCATGTATAAATAGGGTAAAGTGTACCTGAAAAAGCTTAATGTTTAAGCACTTATTTGAAGATGTGCCATGCTCTTACCTTGTAGGTTTTTAATTCCAACAGGCTTAAAACCCAATTTTATATACAACTTTTTAGCAGCGCTATTTTCTTCATCAACAAGCAACCCCAAGGTTTGTTGATTCTTAACAACATATTCTTGTATTAAAAACTGTAGCAGCTTCGATCCTATGCCTTTACCCTGATGATTCGGACTTACACCTAAGGAATCGATGTAAAATTCTCCTGCTTGTGTTTCATCTTCTGGATCATAATTTTTACCAAAATGGGTGTTAATATACTTGGCAATCGGTTTTCTCAACGCATACAATTTCGCCCCGTCGTATATATTAACAGCTGCTATAACTTCAGTATTTTCAACGGCAACATAACAATTTTGATATGAATACTGATTATTCTCTCTTTCTAAAAAATACAATAGAAAATCTTTTGCTTTGGTATAGTCCTTTTCTCCGAGAAATTTATATACAATATCTTCCATCGCTAACATAAAATATGTGGCAATGTTGGTTGTATCATTCAAAGTAGATTTCCTAATTATCATACACTTATACAAATATCAAGTCGAATTATAGAATTACTTTTAATATACTTTTAGCTTGAGTAAGTGTTTTTTGAAGTATAGAATTAGCGAAGTACAAAATTCAAACAGTTTTATTCCCACTTGTTAGAATTTCTTGTAATTCTTTTATCATAAAAGCATACCTTCTTTTTTCAGTGAAATAGCATATAAACCCTAAAAATACACCTATGCCTACCGGGAAGAATGTGCTATAGTTAAAATCAACATCACACAATAGGGTCAATATTAGACTACTTAGTAACCAACCAAAAGTCCAACAAAACAAAAAGAGTGTAGAACCTATTGGTACTTTAGCTAGTATTTTTAACTGATTATTTGCAAATACTTTTGCTGTGACTCTTACAGGTAAGATGCTTTTTGCCGATACATTAAACAAATACCGTCTGGGGGTGAACAATATGGTTTCAGGTGATGAGAATTTAAACTTTCCTGTTCTCATTTTGACCTTCTTGCCAGTAAACTCAGTAATTCCATGAGTATTAATTTCAATAGTCTGGTTAATTATGGTAAATCCAGCATGGTAAAAAACGCGCAAGAATACTTGAGAACCTATTGCCTCAACAAGGTAAATTAGAGGGAAAACCAGTATAGAAATTAATAAAACAAAACTTGTTAGTTGGGAAAGAGTCATGTATAAATTATTATTGGAAACTGGAAGTATAAATCAACCATTCGACATAAATGATATAGTGCAGGACAAGTTATTAGCTAGTACTGAAAAAGAATAGTAAAAGTCAGATATTAAAGTTCTTTTTCTATAGCAACTAATGTGTACTTCATTAGTAAAAAAACTCTGGATCAAGCCTGTGCATGTTAGTTCTGTGTCCATTGAGCAACAACAATCTGAAACTAACTTTTGCCAATAGAGTTGCTAAGATATTCAAAAATGGTGGTCCCGACAGGAATCCTACATCTGTAATAACGTATTAATAGTCAGAAATATGTGGTTATTTCTATAAAAAAGGTGAAACATTGTTGAAACGAAATACATTTACAATTTAACTTGTTTTTAATGGTATAGTTACACACCATTAAGCTTTAATCAATTTCCTTCTCTTTACCTCTAAGAAAATAGCAAACGCAAGAACTAAACCTATTAATATCCATTCATGTGGTTCCGGAGTACCGGACACCTGGAAGGGGTCAATTGGATTACTTGTTACTTCGTCGCCTGACTCTATCTTTCGGTCAAAACGATCGGCTTCAGCTTCCGCTTTTTTCAAAGCTTCTTTTTGTTGATCATTAACTAAAACAATCATTGATGAGAATGGAGTCACAATCTGCTCTTTTAGTGCTAACTTATGAATAGCATCGAAGAATGATAGGCGAAGAGCGCTATCTGCTGGTACATGCGAGTTTTGAATATACATATTGGACACAATCTCGCTTATAGCCGGATTATTCTGCATATTGACATTCTGCACTTTTCTATACACCATGTTTTTTGACAAGGCTATAAAAGTACTATCACCCCTATAAGCATAAATCCGGGCAAATTCGTCTACATTACGCACAATAGCTCCTCGGCTTGACTTCAAAGATTCCCAGAATATATCATTATAAACCGGAGCAATCTCCCCATCCAAATGAAGCATATACATAGGATATTCTAAATTAACAGGAGCTGTGTAATCAGCTTCAGCTTCATAATTTCCTTTATCCGTTATCATCAACGCCGTTGAAAAATCGCTGATAGAAGCTTGCTTAAATGAAGACAGAATGTCCATATAGGTGTTCGAGCCAAAAAATAATACAGTTTCTCTATTCTCCAGTTCTAAATTAAACTCCGAAGGTTTATACTCAATTATGGTATCACTAACGACAAACAATCTGATATTTGATTCTTTAAACCCTTTTTGCTTTAACTGAGATAAACATTCCTTAATTGATGCCAACTTCGGGCGCATACTGTAGGACCCGTCTATTATTACAGCAAGTTTTTCAGTACTCTTAATATCAGGTAACTTTGTTTTCTCAGGTTTAATTTGAAGGTAGCATCACTAATTCTCCAAACAGCTCCTGCATATGTTGTAGTATCGTTTGCAAACACAGTTTCCGGTAGCCATTTATCGCTGACTTTGACATTGGTTCCATTAAATAATCTTTCGGTGTCTTTTGACCAATAGACATTGCGTTTTTCAAGTAATTTTGGAAGTTCCCATCCTTCAGCAGATTTTGAAACAGTCTTGTATGATAGCCATAAATGAAATTCGCCACCTTCATTAACTTCGTAGACCATTGATGCCCGTTTGTAATTGCCGAAGTTTCGGGTTTTAGGCTCAATAGGGAAAGCACGCAAGCGGTACTGATTGGGCCCAACCTGCTCAAGCAACGATGGATCAACTCTTTTTTGAACTTCGGCCTTATAAACTTTTTGGGCAGCACCTCGCGGTGAAACAGCATAGGTATATTGCTTTTGAAAATCTGCATTATCGCTCAGCCACAAACCGGTAATGGCCGAATTGGCAGGAAGGGAGAAATAGTAAAATATCTCTTGTCTGTCAAACGTTTGGTTCTGATACACCTCATATAGCTCAATCTCAGCCACACCGTCAGTTTCTTCGACTTTAATCTCCTGGCGTTTTATATGCACTTTCTTTTCATTTACATTGAGCAAACCGGCTTCAATACCGTCACGATCCCATGTAGCTTGCATTGCAGATTGAATAGTTTCTGTTTCATGTTTCTGTATGTTTCGGTCAAAATACTTTTCGTACAGAATCTTGCATTCAAGTCGGTCATCATTCATAGAACCGTTGTATAGAAATGGACTCATGAAAAAATTGTAGACATTCTGTAAAGACTTTGCTGTTTCAGAATTTAGTCCTACAGTTTCAGTATAGAGATATTGTATATGGTTGTTTTCGTTTGAACTTATATATCGGTACGAATTCAAATATCCGTTAAGAAGACCTTTTTTAATAGCGGACTCATTTTTGAGAAAAGCCTGTTTGTTTTCTTTTACGGTCATATCGCGATGGAGCAACTCCAAGGCAAACTCTTGTGGCTGCCCTAAACTCAACCAGAACAAAAGGAAAGTATTTACACCTAAAGAACCGTAAAGCACCACATTTCCATATGGAATTTTATTCCGAATGCTTCCGATGAATGTTTTAATATACAAATAAGAAGATACGATTGGCAGTAAGATCAATAGGGTCCAGGAATATACAATGAACACGCCAAATACTATAGCCAGAATTCCAATACCAAGAAGGTTGATGAATCCTACTTCAAACAATGTTGAGAATAGTACAATGAGCATTGGAATGGAATAGAATATAAGTACTACTCCAATATAGAATCCTAACAGAGCCAGTATTGAGTGGCCTATCCTCTGTGCGTATTTCAGCCAGATTGGCTTTTTATTTTCGAATATCAGAATATCAACCAATAATGAAACGATTCCCAATGTTAAAGCAAACAATAAATAACTTGTTGCCGGCGTCAGTTCCCTAAAAATGGAGATTCGCAAAATAAACAGCAACCACAGTGGTAGCTCAACTCCATAAAACAACCGCAATAGCTGACTGGGCTGACGATGCAATTTCTTAATCGCCAGAATAACCGCAACTATTGGTATCGTAAAAATCAAGATTGAATACAAGGAGAAATCAAGTGGTGTGAACCCTGTTATGGTATTCTGTATGATTGAAATAAGAAACTGTGCATGTATCTCCATGGTAAGGAGCAGTACTAAAAATAGAAAATTCCAAGACCAGAAGATTCCGTATGCTATAAACGGTTTCTTTGCAAATTTTATAATTTTATTCATCAAAAAACTGATTTTTTACTTTTATGTGCAGACTATCAAGAATGTTGTAAGCCCACTGATTATGATTATTTTCAAATCTATTAAAAACGACAGAAACTAACACCCAGTCCTGACTTTCATTTTGAATATCCGACCAGATTCGTGTGCTATAATCATCTGTGCAACTTTCCTTATTTTGAAACCAATAACAGGCATTGGCATCACCATTTACTTTTAGCCACTTTACCGGTAGTTGTGCATGCACCAGTTTTGTTTCCATGGCATCAATTCGGTTTCCTCCGGCCCTAATGCAAAATTCAGGATTGTGGTGTCCTTTCCATTGACTACTTTTTAGAATTAGAATACTACCTGAAACGGTATCACCGACTGAGAAAGCGTATTTGTTGCCATTACTTCCCTGTTCTTTAAAAAATGATAGCTCTTCCTCCCTGAGTGGCAACTTCTTTACTTTCCAATTCGAAGGAAATACCATCGCTTTTATCTCTGATTTTGATTCGACTCTTTTGATCGGGATCTGTAAAATTCCTATTAGCAATCCTATTAGTAAAATATTTGAAGTAAGAATCTTCCATCTCGGTGTATCTGCTTCTTGTTTATCGGTTGTTAATATTGGATTGTTGAGCAATACTTTGCTCTGTGAGAACCAAGTCGTCTTAGTCAAAAAGTAAACACCGGCACAGACAAAAATATAGCCGACTATACCTAAAGGAGCATGCAGAATGGTGGCAATTGTTTGTAAACCTAGTACAGTAGTTAAAAGTATAATGGTGATAATTCGAATAAGATTGGATAAGAAAATTCCAAAAAGTAACCCAATGATTGTAATCAACCAAGCTGCTGATATTCGAAGTTGCTGTAACCAGGTAAGTATGAAATAAAATAATAAGCCAGACCAAATCCCCTTCAATCCGCTACAACTAAAATCCACCTGAGCAGCGCCATTTTCTGTAGCAATTATGGTATGTTCTGTTACATGTTCAAAGCCAGCCAAAGTAAGAATTGATGCCACCGTTTTTACAGCTATCATTCTTAGAGGAAACCCCATATAGATTTCCATGATACTACCAAAAGGCAATGTCATTGATAGCAGGATAAACGGAATCAATGACTTAAACCAGGTTCGTCGGTTGGTATATAGTCCCCATGCACCATAGGCATAGATCAGAAAACCTATAGCTGAAAAAATATTTATGGAAAGCAAATGATGTAGAGTTGCCCATAAAATAACACCGATAACTGCAATTGTAAAAGGCAAAGGCGAAAACTGATAGCTTTTTAGTTTCCAATTCTGTTTCTCATCATATTCTTTGCTGTATAACAGATAAACCAACCCAGCCAACAATACCATATTAAGAAGATCATATAATCCCAAATAAGCTTTACCTATCCATTTTAAGGTTGGGTAAAAAAGCCAAATGGAAAGTATGGCAATGATTACGCTTAAAAAGCTATGATGAAATTTATTAAGAGTCAAAGATTTTGAATTGGGATTATGGCATGTGGAGTAAAAATAACCAATTTATAGTTCAATTTGCACATACATCCAATGAGTTGATTTGGAATGTTTATAACGTTGTAAAATTGGAATATTGTTAAGGTCTGAAGGACAATGTTCATATTTGTATTTACATAGAACCAAATTTTGTATTCTTGAAAATCGAAAGAATATAAAGTGCCATTATTTATAAATGCCTCTCTTAACGGGCTTTTTCTTTTAAAATATTCATAGTCATTAATAAACATGGTCATTATTGTTTTTCATATCCTGCTTTTCCTCATACTAACCCTATTAACTCAAGTTGGTGGGCTAGCTTTAATCCTTGGCTTATTGATTTCGAATCAGTTTGAATTCCGGTTTAGAAAGCCTCTCTTTGTTTTGTTCATGTATTTGTTCTTTACATATTTAGCCGTGCCTTTCATAGCCCCATTTTTTGGTAGAGAAAAGCTTAAGAATACTGAAAAGATAATGCCAACGAGTTATATGACTATTTTGCTGAATAGAAATTACGTCCGGCCCGAAATGAATGAATTGTTACAGCGTGTATCCGATAAACTTCCTACTGGAATGGCGTTAAAGTACTTGGATGCAAATTTCCCATTCATAGACAACTTTCCGCTATTACCGCATTTGAGTCATAATGATGGAAGAAAGATTGATCTAAGTTTCGTTTATTCTGACTCGACAGGAAAGATGACAAATTTAAAACCTAGCCGATCTGGCTGTGGTATATTTGAGAATCCAGAAAATGTAGAGTTCAGTCAAACAGAGTTCTGTTTGGCGGCTGGCTACTGGCAATATGATTATCCTAAATATTTGACTTTGGGAGAAGTCAATGATGGACTTACGTTTTCAGTAAACGGAACAAAAGAGCTGATGATAGCTATTCTATCAGAATATACTGTAGGTAAGGTATTTATCGAAAAGCATTTAAGAGAGCGAATGAAACTTAAGGATGACAGATTGAAATTTCAAGGTTGTCAGGCAGTAAGGCACGATGATCATATACATATTCAACTAAAATAGAATACCTAGGTTTTATATGTACCTGCTAAAATGTTTGGTAAAAGTTTTTAATAGTATTAAGTATTTTCGAATATGCAGTTAGCTGCCTATTTTAATGTGATGCAATTAATAGAAAAAAATGATCGAATTAAACACTGTTGAACCCAAAAATCTAAAGAAATCTAAGATAGTCTATAAAATATATGGCGGGTTATTTTTATTTGCTTTGTTTAATACGGTTGTTCTGAAATCATTACTTAAAAACTATCAGGATTTGTATGATTTACTAGTAGGATTTCCCATTCTTACCTTGTTTTTTATGGCTCCAATTGGTTTGTACTACAGTTGGAAAAGTTATCGTCTGAAAGAAGGTCTGTCACAAACAAGGTTTAAATACTTTTTAGGTCATTTGTTCTTCTGTTTTCTGATTTTACTTTTTGTAGTTGTTATGATTCAAGATTTCTCGCAATTGATCTGGTAATTGTAGTTTTTTTCTATGCTCTCACCAGCTTTTTTAAGCGGGTTAGATAGGCTTGTTCGTAATTGCGTTTAATGGATTCTGATAAATAGGAATGCTGAATCAGTTGCTTTACTTCATCTTCCTTTGACGTTATTAAGGACATTGTCTTATCTGCTTGTACTTTGGGGATTTCTGCAAGCTCTGCAAGCAGGTAAAATTGTTCTCTGATTTTACCGGTAGTTTTATTTTTAGGAAGCAATGCATCTTCTAGAGCAAAGTCCCGATCGTTGATATGGATATGACTGTTTAATAAATCATAGGCCGGACTCAATCGAAAATCTCCTAACGTTGTTTCCAGCAAGGAGAAATTCTTAAAGTGTGCATCTCCGTTTGATATCAGATAATTAAAAAGTATGACCTTAAACAGTTTTGGTGCTTCAACATGATAGGCAGGTACAAACTTTTTCATCAGTTCGAACAACTCTAAATAGTGTCCCTGATATTTGTAATTTTCACCATGGGTCTGAGGGGTGCGCCCGGCAATGGATGCAAAATCTTCCTGCGCCCATTTTGCTCCATCTTCCTTAACATCAAAGCGCTTGGTAATATAAGCAGGAGCTCCGTTTTTAAAGAAAATTAAAGCGTTTTCAGCGGTTTCTATGCCGAAAACCTGACGTGCAATTTGCATAGTTAAATGCTCGTTGGCCGGCATCTGGTCAGCGTTTTTACCAGCACCCGGTATGGGTTTTAATATATATTGCCCTTGTTCTCCTTTTTGAATTAAGCGTAATTTATTTTTGTCCAGTAATACAGAAAATTTTTCCTGCACTCCCGAAATAGACATGCGTTTTCTATTCTCATCAAACAGTTCGTCTGTGATTTCATTTGTTGAAGGTGAATCGTATGGCAAATACGGACTTACTTTTTTTCCATTAAATACGCGATTTATGGCGGTTGAGCTATAACCTGTATGGCCTTCTCTTAGTGTGGCCGGACAATATGATATATTAAGATTATTCATCTAAAGCGATCTTTTCAATTCTTACTGCACCAATAGTGTCATATTTTGCTGTGGCCATCAGAATGCCAAAATGATCTGTTTCGTCTATGCGTAGTTGAAAACATACCGATTGTTTATTTGTGCCCTCTGGTAAAAGATTGTAGAAAAACGGAAATAGATATAGAGAACGATACACCTTGGTTGATACTGGCAATGTTAAACTCACAGCAGGTTTGGCTGAATTAACCCATTGATTGTCATACATAAATTCAAAAGAACCATCATCTAATTGCGTAATGGTTCCGGCAAACTCGTTTTTGTATAGTACCCTGGCCTTTCTCATCGTGTATTATTAATGTTTTTTACCTGAAAGGTAAGCTCCAAGCCCAAGGCTTGAGCCAGTTTACTTACGGTGAGAAGGGTTGGATTTCCCTTTCCACTTTCGAATTGTTTCAACGTTCGCAGACCTACGCCCGAAAGCTCAGAAAGTGTTTCCTGAGTTACTTGCAAGTCCTCACGACGTTTCTTTAGATGTAAAACAAGATGGTCAAAGTGCATTATGCGGCTCTTTTTGTGTAAATATATTCAATTGCACTGATAAAACTATTAAAAAGTGCTTTTTGTTGCACTATTGGTTGTTGTATTAAGTCTTTTTCTGATTATTAGGTTAAATAGTGTATTTTATTGTACTTTGTTATTGAATTTACAATTTGGTAGTATTTGTTTGAAAATAAGACTTCTGTGTAAAACGGATATCAAAAGATGGGATATTTATCAAGTAATGAATTTACAATCTCCAATTTCCCTTGCAGCGTTTATGACTAGAGCGAAATTACTAGTAGCAAAGATCACTAGTTTTCTTAACAATACTATATACTATTTCTTTATTGAAAATTATCTGGAACTTGTGGGGTTATTCCAATTGAAAAATAAGATTGATACAATGAATTTCAAAATGCCCAGTTTTTTTGCTGATAAACTGGACTACTTGGTGCATCGAATTTACTGTAATTCATGACACAGTCAGTGCTTGGTAACTTGTTGTCTGAAGATGAAAAAGTGTTGTATCTGTGGTCCCGACAGGAATCGAACCTGTATCTAGAGTTTAGGAAACTCCTATTCTATCCGTTGAACTACGGGACCTTTATTGTTTTTAATCGTTGCCGATAAAGTTTTTGTTTTAGTTTTTTTTACAATAATGAAACTAGATCGAATTCATTCCTTCTTCTTCCCAATCATCAATGTCGCCCGGAACATAGTTAGGATATATGGTATAGTGCTTTTCTTTAATCTTTGTCAGCATCTTTTCTCTTAACTCATCTATATTGATCCTATTTACTGCCGAGATAAATACGGCATCAACTTCTGATTTTCCAATATAAGATGCCTTAAGTTGTTCTAATGCATTTGGTTTGGCAATTTCTTCTTCACCTTCCAATAGCGGTATTTGTTCTTCCAAATCAGGATTGCTGTATTGGTCAATCTTGTTAAATACCATTATCGTAGGCTTGTCACCTGCTGCTAACTCTTTCAAGGTTTTGTTTACAACCTCTATATGTTCTTCATACGAACTATGCGACACATCTACAACATGCAACAAGATATCTGCCTCACGTACTTCATCTAGAGTTGACTTGAAACTTTCTATTAGACTGTGTGGTAATTTTCGTATGAAGCCTACTGTATCTGAAAGCAAAAATGGAATCTTACCCATGCTTACTTTTCGCACTGTTGAATCTACGGTAGCAAATAGTTTATTTTCTGCAAAAACATCCGATTTGCTCAGCAAGGTCATCAATGTTGATTTGCCAACGTTGGTATAACCCACCAGGGCTACACGCACTATATTAGCACGTGATTTTCTTCTGGTTGCTGCCTGTTTTTCTATTTTTTCAAGTTTTTCCTTTAGCAGGGTTATTTGATTTCGAATAGCTCTTTTATCGGTTTCAATTTCTTTTTCACCCGAACCACCTCTGGTGCCTGTACCGCCTCGCTGTCTTTCAAGGTGAGTCCACATATTGGTTAGTCTCGGTAGTAGGTATTCAAATCGGGCAAGTTCTACCTGGGTACGAGCCTGTGCTGTTTGTGCTCTCAGTAAAAATATATCTAAGATTAGTAAACTACGGTCGTAGACTTTTATTTTGAGAATATTTTCGATATTTCTCAATTGAGAAGGAGTTAGATCGTCATCAAAAATGATAATTCCCACCTCGTTTTCGATTATAAAATTCTGAACTTCCTCCATTTTACCTTTGCCAATAAAGGTTTTTGTGTCAGGACGCTCAAGTCTTTGTGTAAATCGTTTTACAGTAAGAATACCTGCAGTTTCAGCCAAAAAGGCCAATTCTTCCAGGTATTCTTGTGCTTTTTCTGCCCCTTGGTTCTGATTGATTACAGCAACCAATACGGCAGTTTCTATTTTTTTATCAGTCGAATAAGTTGATTCGCCCATTAATTATTCTTGAATTTCTGTATATAATCAGCTATTGATTCTATCTGTGTAGAAGTAAGCTTTTTGTCAAATTTCGGCATCAGACCTTTTCCATTTAAAATAATTGCTGTTGATTGCTCTTTATTTAATTGAGACAAGGCAAGATCTTTTGCACCGGCAAGTCCTTTTTTGCCATCTTCGCCATGACAGTTTGCGCAGGCCTGTATGTATAATGCTTTGGTATCTTCTAGGTTTCCAGCGTCGTTTCCTGCTGCGTTTTCTTCTGAGATCATATCAGGTTTCATTTTCCAGCTATCTGTTTCTGCAACCCCGTATACATATACGAAAAGCAATATGGCTGCCAGAGCCATAGCTTTATTTTCTTTTTTGAAAGCAATTATGCCTAAAGGTATGGCTAATAGGGTAATTACAATTTTAACAACCAGATAGGTCTGAAAGCCAAAAACTGAAAGTAAATAACCTCCTGTAACCAAAATTAATGTACCCAAAATCATATCAAGTATCTTGGTTTTGCTTCTAAGCTTGGCCAAACTGGGGCTGTTTAGCATCAAAAGTATAGTTTTGATTATGAGTAAAACTAAAAATAGAATTACCACTGTGGTATGTAAATGTAAAAATCCTTTTGCCATAGTACTTATATAGTATGTTTGCGACAAAGTTAGGATATTCCATCGGTGCAACAAATAGCCACAAAAAATACTATATTTAAAGCCCATGAAGATAGCGATTGTTATAAATACGGCCTGGAATATCTATAATTTTAGAATAGGGCTAATAGATTTCCTTGAATCGAAAGGAATGGAGGTTGTGACAATTGCTCCTGAAGATGATTTTTCAAAAAAATTGGCTGAAAGGGTAAGCTATTATCCTATTTATATGGATCAAAAAGGAACCAATCCTTTTAGCGACTTGCTATTGATTTTTCGGCTATATAATCTGTATAAAAAAGTTTCACCGGATTGTATTTTGCATTATACAATCAAACCAAATATATATGGAACCCTTGCAGCAACTATGCTAGGTATACCTTGTATAAATAATGTTTCAGGTTTGGGTACGGTATTCTTGCATAATTCTTTGGCAACCAGGCTTGCCAAGCTTTTGTATAAAATTTCCTTCAAATTCCCTCGTAAAGTATTTTTTCAGAATCAGGAAGACCGTTCGCTGTTTGTCAATAATAAAATGGTCAAATTAGCTAATACGGATGTGCTGCCAGGTAGTGGTATCAATCTGCAGACATTTCGTTTTGAAAAGCTTCCCGATTCATATCCCTTTACCTTTCTGGTTATTGCCAGATTGTTGTATGACAAAGGTATTTTGGAATTTGCTCAGGCTGCGGAAGTGTTAAAGCAAAAGTATACAAATACTGCATTCTTGCTGGTTGGTATGTTGGACGGTAATCCTAAATTGGGAGTACCTAAAAGTCTGATAGATAGCTGGTGTGATGCCGGTGTATTGCAATACCTTGGATTTTCGTCGGATGTAAAGAAATTGATATCAAAAGCTCATTGTGTAGTATTGCCTTCGTACCGGGAAGGTACACCAAGAAGCTTGCTGGAAGCAGCTGCAATGGGCCGCCCTATTGTAACTACCAATGTGCCGGGTTGCAAAGAAGTAGTTATTGATGGCTATAACGGATTTTTATGCCAAGCTGGTTGTGCAAAGGATTTGGCTGCCAAAATGGAAGCAATGCTTCAGTTAGCACCTTCTGAATTAAATGCTATGGGGCAAAATTCCAGAGAACTGGTAGAGAATAAGTTTAGCGAACAACTGGTTTTAGATAAGTATTTTGAAGTATTAAATACGCTTAAATTGCCTCGAATTGATTAATTGCTCTATAAACAAAACGAGCATTTTGTTGGATTTAATACCATGTTGAGTTATAAACAAAGGGCAGTCAAATTTCCTTTTGTTTGTAAGAAAATATGTAAGTTTGATAAATTTTTTTTATATGGAAGTAAGAGAATCGTTTATTAAGGGATTGTTGGAGATTACTCCACGTATTTTTAAAGATGACAGAGGTTATTTTTATGAATCGCACAGTAAAAGAGAATTTGAAAAAATTGGGATTACTCATGAGTTTGTTCAGGATAATCAGTCTTACTCTATCCCCAATGTTGTCCGAGGTTTGCATTTTCAAAGACCACCATTTAGTCAGGCAAAATTGGTGCGCGTACTCAAAGGTAAGGTGTTGGATGTAGCAGTAGATTTGAGAAGAAATTCACCTACATTTGGGCAATATGATTCTGTAATTCTGGATGCAGAATTGGGCAATATGTTTTTTGTACCTGAAGGTTTTGCACATGGTTTTGCCGCATTAGAAGAGGCAGTATTTCATTATAAATGCACAAATTTTTATCATAAGGATTCCGAATCGGGCATATGTTACAATGACCCGGATTTGAAAATTGACTGGAAGATAAAAGATCCTATTGTTTCAGATAAGGATTTGGTTTTGAAAACATTATCTGAATTAAAGAAGGCTTCTGAAATATAATTCAGGCGACTAATACTAACAAATGAACAAGCTTTTCAATTTCTTTTTTGTCCTAATCGTATTTGCTGCTATTTTTTCCTGCAATAGAAAAAATGTAATGTTTCAATATGATAAGAATTCTACCTACCCTAATGCCAAAATTGAAGCAGAAAAGGAATACAAAGTTCAGGTAAATGACTATATAAGTGTAGAAGTATATACCAATCATGGTGAGAGGCTTATAGATCCTAATTTTGATATACGCAGATCTGAAAATGAACGAAAAGGGGAGATAATTACTCCTAAATACCTTGTACAAAAGGATGGCAAAGTGAATTTGCCAATGATTGATCAGATTAAGGTTGTGGATTTGACGATACCTCAAATTGATTCGGTGCTTGAATTAGCCTATTCTCAATTTTATGAAGAAGTTTTTGTGATAACTAAAATACTTTCCAGACGAGTAATAGTGCTTGGGCCCAATGGCGGTAAAGTAGTTCCTTTAGAAAATGAAAATATGAATATGCTTGAAGTAATTGCTTTATATGGCGGTATTTCTGACTTGGGTAAATCCAAAAATATTCGTTTAATACGTGGTGATTTAAATGATCCTCAGGTTGAAATTATTGACTTATCTACTATAGAAGGGATGACAAAAGCTTCTCTGGAAATGAATTCTTTGGATGTAATTTATATAGAAAGCCGTAAAAAATCGTTTTCTGAAACTGTACGTGAGCTCACACCGTTAGTAGCTATTTTCGGTAATATAGTTACTTTGGCAGTTCTAATTGTCCGTACACAATAAGCAATGGCATCTAAATCATCCAATACACACGACAAAGAAGGCTTTAATCTGCCAATCTATCAGGATATCTCTGCTGATAAAGATTTCTTTTCAGACCAGGAGTTATTAAGGTTCTGGAATATGGCAGTGCGCAGCTGGTTCTGGGTTTTGCTTATTATTGGTATTGGCTTGTTTTGCAGTTGGATGTTTATGCGATACACCAAGCCGGTTTTTCAATCGTCTTCAATACTTAAACTTGAAAGTAAAAACGATGCTGTAGTATTGGGATTAGAAAACCTGCAGAGCAATTCATCAGGTAATAATCTTCGAAATCTTTCCGGAGAAATTGAGTTTATAAAATCCAGATTGGTTTTTGAAAAAACCTTGGAACGCTTGCCAATAGCATTTTGCATTTTTGCGGAAGGTAAAATTCTGAATGAAGAAAAATATCAAAAATCGCCCATTGATGTTCAATATCAGATTTTAAATCCAACCCGATTTGATTCCAGGTTCGATATTCATTTTTTATCAGATCAAGAGTTTAAATTATCCTATCTGCTTGAAAATCGGAAAATAGATTCTATATATAAGTTTGGCACTGTTGTTAGTAATCCTGATTTTGTTTTTAAGATTAACAAATCTTCCATTTTTACTGAAGAGTATGTAAATAAAGATTTTTTCTTCTTTATAAAGAGCAAAGAGTCATTAATATCCTATCTAGAAGAAAACCTGAATATAGAAATCCTGAACCTGGATGCCAATACCCTCAAAGTTACATTCAAAGACTATAATGCTCGCAAAGCCAGAGATATAGTAGCTGTAATAGACTCTGTTTATTTGGAAGAAACTATAGCCCAGAAAACCAAAACCCAAGAGCAAACTTTACAATTTCTTGAAGAGAATCTTGAAATTACCGAAGCTCGCCTAACCGGTGCCGAGCAAAGACTAGAATCTTTCATGCGCGAAAATAAAACGCTCGATGTGAAAGAAGATGTTTCCAGAGTAATAGTCAAAATAGAGGAGTTGGATAAGCAAAAAATCAATCAAAGGTTGAGGATAGCTTATTTGGATGATCTTCAGGAATTAATTTTGACTGATAAGGATATCAAAGCATTTACACCAAGTATATCTGATGTGGATGATGCTCAACTTATCAAAATGGTAGAAGAGCTAAATAAACTTCAGCAGGAAAGAGCTCTAATACTTACACGTAGCAAGGAACAGACCTATGCAGTAAAGTCGCTGAATTTATCTATTGAAAACCTAAAGTCTTCAATTCTAAATTCTGTTTCGCAAAATAGAAAGTTATTGTTTCAGCAACTTTCCGGTTTGGAGCAACAAATCAGAGAATTGGAAAAGAATTTTCTGACGCTGCCAGGAAAAGAAACAGAGTTTGCTCGTATAAAGAGGTTTTATGATTTGTATGAGAAGTATTATATGCTTCTCATGGAGAAAAAGGCAGAATTTGGAATTGCCAAAGCAGGTATGGTTCCCAATTTTGTAGTTCTTTCACCGGCAGATACATCTCTTATGCCGGTTTTTCCTCAAAAAATATACGTATATCTGGTTGGTCTGGCACTGGGTTTATTGTTTAGTTTACTGTTGATTATTATCAGGTTTTTGTTCGACAATACCATTTCTAGTCAAACTGAACTGGAAAGTTCAGTTGCAGCTACCATTCTTGGTGGTGTGCCATCGTATAAAAAAGAACAACTGGATGTATCCCGATTGTTGGTGCATAAAAGTCCAAAAGCGGCAATTAGTGAGGCTTTTAGATCAATTAGAACCAATCTTGACTTTGTGAGTCCGAATGCCAAATGTAAAGTTATCTCAATTACCAGTACGGTAAGTGGCGAAGGAAAAACCTTTGTTGCCCTAAACCTGGGTGGAATTATAGCGCTTTCTGAACAAAAAGTACTAATAATTGACCTTGATATGCGAAAGCCCAAAATACATCTGGGTTTGGATATGAGCAATGAGCGAGGTATTTCTACAGTATTGATTGGGAAAGATGAAGTAAAAAATTGCATACACAAAACTGATGTATCTAACCTGGACTTTATTGCGGCTGGTCCTACACCACCAAATCCATCCGAATTAATCCTTCGTTCCGGGTTCTCTACTATCTTGGAGGAACTTAAAAAAGTATATGATGTAATTATTCTGGACACACCTCCTGTTGGTTTAGTAACCGATGCAGTATTGCTTATGAAGAAGGCAGATGTGCAGATTTATGTGGTTCGGGCTAATTATTCTAAAAAGAGTTGTAAAAATACCATCAATAAATTAGTCAAAAACACAGGGTTTTCTAATCTTTGTGTCATTCTTAACGCGGTAAATTCATTTAGTAATGTTGGCTATGGTTATGGAAATACCTATGGCCATGGTTATTACGACGAAGATCCCAAAGGTGAAGGATTGGTAAATAGACTAAAAAAAATATTGAGTTCTTAAATGGCTTTTTTTACTTTCGGAATAAATAATTCTCCCATTGGCATTGATAATTTTCTGGAAGTAGATGTACACTCTCATTTGCTGCCAGGTATTGATGATGGTGCTGAAAATTTGGAACAATCTGTTGCTCTGGTACGTGATTTGGTATCTCTGGGATACAAAAAAATAATTACCACTCCACATATTATGGGGGATCATTACAAAAATACCCCGGAAATTATCCATACCAAGCTTGAATTGGTTCGTCATGAGTTAAAACAACATAATATACAAGTTGAAATAGATGCTGCCGCAGAGTACTACCTGGATGAGCATTTTATAAAATTACTATCTAATAATAAGCCTCTTCTTACTTTCGGAGACAAATACCTGCTTTTTGAAACTTCATTTCTGAATGAGCCTGCACAATTAAAAGAAGTAATTTTTCAGATAGCAGCTTCCGGATATAAACCTATACTTGCTCATCCTGAACGATATATTTATATGTATGATTCCTTCAAGAAATATGAAGACCTGTATAGCCGTGGTTGTCTGTTTCAATTAAACCTCAATTCATTGAGTGGATACTATAATAAAACAGCTCAGAAGTTTGCCGAGAAACTGATTGATGCTAAAATGGTAAATTTGGCAGGTACTGATTGTCACGGTTTTAGGCATTTGGAAGCTCTGAAAAAATCACATAGGGAAAAATCTTTTGCTAAATTAAGAGACCTTAATCTAATTAATTATCAATTACTAGCATGATATTCATAACCGGTTGCAATGGACTTATTGGAAGTTTTATTGCAAAAAAGTTTATTGATGAAGGTTTTTGTGTTAGAGCATTAAAAAGAGCAAATAGCGATATTAGTCTTTTGGGGGAATATGCAAGTCAGATCGATTGGATAGAAGGTGATATATTGGATGTATCTATACTGGATCAGGCTCTAAAGGGTATAACTACGGTTGTACATAGCGCTGCCATAGTTTCTTACGCTCCCTCACAGTATGATACTATATACAAAGTAAATGTTGAAGGCACGGCCAATATGGTAAATGCAGCTATAAACAATAATGTAAAAAACTTTTGTATGATCAGTTCTGTGGCAGCTTTTGGTAAAAATCCTAAAATAGCCATTGTAAACGAAAAGGCACATTATTCTGATTCTGCTTTCAGCTCAAATTATGGAAAATCAAAATTTCTGGCCGAACAAGAAGTATATAGAGGAAAGGAAGAAGGATTAAATGTATTTATGGTTAATCCCACAGTGGTACTGGGGCCTGGAGACTGGCAGCGTAGCAGTTCAGCTATTTTTAAATATGTTAAAGAAGAGAATATTTTTTTTTCACAGGGTTTTGTGAATTATGTTGACGTTCGTGATGTTGCGTATGTAGTTTACAGATTGGTAGCAAATCCTGTGGGAATCAATGGAGAAAAATTTATAGTAAATGCCGGAAAAGTAACCTATCAGGAACTTTTTGGTGCTATAGCAGAACAATTTAAAGTCAAAAAGCCAAAATTTGAGGCTGGACCTTTTCTGGCAGGATTGGCCTGGAGAGTAGAGTACCTGAAAAGTATTTTTACATCCAAAGACCCCATTATTACCAAAGAGAGCGTTAAACTTAGTAATAGCAGATTCTTCTACGAAAACCAGAAGGTTCGAAACCATCTCAATATGGAATTCAGATCTTTAGAAGAAACCCTAACATGGACATGTAGGGAATTTGAAAAGAAATATTCTTTTAACTAAGAGAATAATCCTTAATCCGCTTGGTGGTTTTTGTCGGAGGAATCAGTATCTTTATTTAGTTCTCAAACTATAATCTCAAGTTATCGTGCGAAGAAAACACAAAGCAAGCGCAGAAGAAACAGAATCATTGAAGAAATTTGAAGAAATGCTTCAAAATGGAGACTCTTACTTCTTTGATATCAGCACTTATGAGTATCTGATCGACCATTACGTCGAAAAGGGAAAATACAAAAAAGCTCTCAAAGCTTGCAATTTGGCTATAGAACAACATCCGTTTTCTGTAGAAATGATGCTTGAAAAGTCCTTTCTTCTAGTAAGAAAACAGGAATATACCGATGCCTTGGAACTAATTGAAAAGGCAGAACTTCTACAACCATACGATGTTGAAATAATCGTTGCTAAGTGCAACATTTTGTCGCATTTGGACAAAATGGAAGAAGCAATTGAAATACTTGAATGGTCTTTAAACCTGATTGATGAAAAAGATCAAATATACTATGCCTTGGGTATGGTTTATCAGGATTTCTCCAAATATGATGAGGCTATAGAATATTATAAAAAAGCCATAGATATCAATCCATCCAATGAAGATGCCATGTATGAGCTGGCCTATTGTCTGGATTTGATTGGTAACCTAGCCCAAAGCCTTCAATGTTACCAAAAGTTTATAGATCAGGATCCGTATTCATACTTTGCCTGGTACAATATAGGTATCATTTATTTTAAACTGGATGATATTGATAATGCTATAACAGCTTATGAATATGCAGTAGCCATTAATGATGAATTTTCGTCTGCCTGGTTTAATATGGGCAACTGTTTAGTAGGCTTAGGAAATTTTCAGAAAGCTATAAATTGCTACATTAAGTGTATGGAGTATGAAGATCCTTCTGCTGAAACACTTACTAATATAGCAACCTGCTATGAGAAGCTCGAAAATTATTCTCAAGCGATAGACTATTACCGCAAAGCAACCAAGCTGGATTTTGAGTATCCGGAGGCTTTCTTTGGACTTGGAAAAGCTTTGTTGCAAAAAGATCGTGCCTTTGAAGCTATACATTTCTTCAACAAAGCTATTAAACTGGAAAAAGACAATCCTGAGTTTTGGTTGGGAAAAGCTGAAGCTGAAAACCTAATAGGCAATATCAACGAAAGTGCTGAGGCCTATCAGGAAGCTGCTACATTAGATCCGGCCAATATTAATATTAGTAAAAGTTGGGCGGAATTTGAGTCTGCACAAGGAGATCCCGAAAAGGCTGCAGATATCATAAAAGGTGCCATAGAGGAAGCTGCAAAAGATGCAGAACTATATTTTTTGGCCTGTGCTTACTTAATAATTGCAGGCAATTACAAAGAAGCCTTTATTTATTTAGAAAATGGTTTAATTTTGGACTTTGAAAAACACACATTGCTTTTTGATTTTTTTCCAAATCTTGAAACTCAGAAAGCATTATTTAATATAATCGAACAGTACAGACACTAACTATGTATAACAATTTTGTTCTGAGTAAGATCCCTGAAAGGACACTTAAGCCTCGCGAATTCGGATACACAATGGTAATGGATAAAGGACTTAGCATACGCGAAGTTGAAGATGTCCTTGAAATTGCCGGAGACTATATTGATGTTGTAAAATTAGGATGGGCTACATCCTATGTTACACCAAATCTTAAAAACAAACTTGATGTGTACCGTGCTGCGGGCATACCTGTATATTTTGGCGGAACTCTTTTTGAGGCCTTTATTATCAGAAATCAGTTTGATGACTATCGCAAAATTCTGGATAAGTATGAAATGACTTTTGCAGAAGTTTCTGATGGTTCAATTACCTTAAACCATGATGAAAAATGTCAATATATCAGAGATTTAGCTCAGCAGGTAACGGTTCTTTCTGAAGTTGGTTCTAAAGATGTAGAAAAAATCATCCCTCCATATAAATGGATTCAGCTTATGCAAGCTGAGCTTGATGCAGGTGCATGGAAAGTAATCGGTGAAGCCAGAGAAGGTGGAAATGTAGGCTTATTCAGAAGTAGTGGCGAGGTTAGATCAGGATTGGTAGAAGAAATTCTTACCAAAATACCTTCTGAAAAAATCATATGGGAAGCTCCACAAAGAGAACAGCAAGTTTGGTTTATAAAATTACTTGGATCAAATGTAAACTTAGGAAACATTTCACCTAATGAAATTGTTCCATTAGAGACACTTCGCTTAGGTTTGAGAAGCGATACATTTAATCATTTTTTAGATAAATTATAGTCTTAGTGGCTTTTAAGAATCAAATTCTGCTTTTTTTGAAAGGCATTGCCATGGGAGCTGCTGATGTGGTTCCGGGAGTATCTGGTGGTACAATAGCATTTATTTCCGGAATCTACGAAACGCTTATTAATTCTATAAATTCTGTTAATCAGGATGCTGTTAAGCTGCTTTTTAGATTTAAATTTAAAGCATTCTGGGAACATGTAAATGGCAATTTCCTAATTATTTTGCTTAGTGGAATTGGTTTTAGTATAGCTGCTTTTTCAAGAGTAATCTTGTATTTGCTGGATACATTTCCTGAAATAGTTTGGTCATTCTTTTTTGGACTTATTGTAGCAAGCGCTGCTATAATTATTCCTAAAGTTACCAAATGGTCTGTTGGAACAGTATTGTTGGGGATATTGGGTTTTGCTATTGCTTATATTATAGCCGTTTCCGGTCAGACCCAAACACCTGAAAGTTTATGGTTTATATTTCTTTCAGGAGCTATAGCAATTTGTGCTATGATTTTACCGGGAATTTCCGGTAGCTTTATACTTTTATTATTGAGCAAATACGAATATATTCTAAATGCAGTAAAACAGATTGATGTATTGGTTATTGGTACATTTTTTCTGGGTTGTGTAACAGGACTATTGTCTTTCTCTAGATTATTAAAATACTTGCTTGCTAACTTTCATAATGCTTTTATTGCTCTACTTACCGGTTTTATGATTGGATCGCTTAGTAAAGTATGGCCTTGGAAAGAAACCTTAAGTTCGGTAATAGATCGACATGGCAAGACTATTCCTGTTTTGCAACAAAATATTTCTCCTCTAAGATATCAGGATATTACAGGGCGTGATCCTATGCTAATACTTAGTATTGTTGCTGCTTTTGTTGGTTTTGCACTTATTATGGGACTTACTCGTTTGTCCGATACTAAAGATAAAGCTGTAGTATGAGAGTTTTTGGATTAATTGGTTACCCACTTTCTCATTCTTTTTCCAAAAAATATTTTTCTGATAAGTTTCAGAATGAATCTATAAATGATGCTCAATACGAGCTATTTGAAATTCCTCAGGCCGGATTAGTTAAAGACGTTATATTGCAAAATCCTTCATTACAAGGTTTGAATGTAACAATTCCTCACAAACAGGAAGTAATTAAATACCTGGACGAATTGGATTTGCCGGTTCAAGCTATTGGTGCGGTAAACGTTATAAAAGTTTTGCCTAATGGTAATTTGAAGGGTTATAACTCAGACTATCATGGATTTAAGGCTTCTTTGCTAAGTTTTATACCCGAGGATTTTTCTTGTCTCAAAGCCTTAGTTTTGGGTACTGGCGGTGCTTCTAAAGCTGTTCAGGCTGCATTAGCCGATTTGCAGATTCCTTTTAAAATGGTTTCCAGAGTTGGTAATGAGTCAGTACTTTCTTATGAAGATATAACAGCTGATTTAATTCAGGAACATCAACTGATAATCAATACATCGCCATTAGGCATGTATCCACATACAGATTCTGCTCCAGCTTTGCCATATTTTGCTCTTAGTCCTTCACATTTTCTTTTTGATTTGGTATACAATCCTGAAGAAACCTTGTTTATGACAAAAGGAAAGGCACAAGGAGCGAAAGTAAAGAATGGTTTGGAAATGCTGCACCTTCAGGCTGAAAAGGCCTGGGAAATATGGAATAGCTAGTTTTAGCGTTCTAATATTGTTCCTTTCTCTTAACTAGTTAATAAAAATTGATTCTTGCTTATGGAGTTTAAAATCCGTTCTGAATATCAACCTACCGGAGATCAGCCTAAAGCAATTCAGCAATTGACCGATGGAATCGAACGTGGAGATTCTTCGCAAGTATTACTTGGGGTTACAGGTTCTGGTAAAACTTTTACCATAGCCAATGTAATCGAGAAGACCCAGCGCCCGGCTCTGATTCTTAGTCACAATAAAACCTTAGCAGCCCAGCTGTATGGTGAGTTTAAACATTTTTTTCCGGACAACCGGGTTGAATATTTTATATCATATTACGACTACTATCAGCCTGAAGCCTATATCCCTACCAGCAATGTTTATATAGAAAAAGATCTTTCTATCAACGAAGAGATTGAAAAAATGCGACTTTCAGCTACATCAGCATTGATGTCGGGCAGAAGGGATGTAATTGTAGTAGCTTCTATTTCATGTATATATGGTATTGGTAATCCTGAAGAGTTTGGTAAGAATATCGTAAACCTAAGGCAGGGGCAAGTAATTAGCCGCAATGCCCTTTTATATTCATTTGTACAGATCCTTTACTCGCGTACCGTTGGAGAATTTAAACGAGGAAATTTCAGAGTAACCGGCGATACCATAGACGTGTATCCGGCATATGCTGATTTTGCTTATCGTATTATAATGTGGGGCGACGAGATTGAAACCATACAAACTATTGACCCTGCAAGTGGCAAAAGGATTGGCGAAGAGAACTATTTGACACTATACCCGGCCAACCTATTTGTGACTGGAAAGGAAACTTTAAACAGGGCAATTCACGAGATTCAGGATGATATGGTAGCTCAAATAAAATTGTTTGAAGCTGAGGGAAAATTCATGGAATCTAAACGAATTCAGGAACGAACTGAATTTGACATAGAGATGATGAAAGAGATAGGGTATTGCTCTGGTGTAGAGAACTATTCAAGATATTTTGATCGTCGCGATCCGGGGCAAAGACCCTTCTGTTTGCTGGATTATTTTCCTGAAGATTATATAATGGTAATTGACGAAAGTCATGTGACAGTACCACAAGTTCGTGCTATGTGGGGTGGAGACAGGAGTAGAAAGGTGAACTTGGTTGATTACGGTTTTAGATTACCATCAGCCTTAGACAATCGCCCTCTTACTTTTAATGAGTTTGAGAATATGAGTAAGCAGATAATATTTGTAAGTGCTACTCCCAGTGATTATGAACTAACACAAACAGGCGGTTTAGTAGTTGAGCAAATTATTCGACCAACAGGTCTTCTTGATCCTTTGATTGATGTACGTCCCAGTCATAATCAGATTGATGATTTGATTGATGAAATACAATTACGGATTGAACGCAATGAAAGAGTTCTGATAACTACGCTTACCAAACGTATGGCAGAAGAGCTTTCCAGCTACTTAGACCGGTTGGGGATTAAATGCAGATACATACATTCAGAAGTTAAGGTATTGGATCGGGTTGAAATTCTTCGTGAATTAAGATTAGGTATTTTTGATGTATTGGTAGGTGTAAACCTGCTTCGTGAGGGCTTAGATCTACCGGAGGTTTCATTGGTTGCCATTATGGATGCAGATAAAGAAGGATTTTTGAGAAACCAGAAATCATTAATACAAACTATTGGTAGAGCTGCCAGAAATGAGAATGGTGCTGTAATTATGTATGCCGATAAGATTACCAAATCCATGCAGGATTCTATTGATGAAACTCTAAGACGTAGGTCTATTCAGATTGCATATAATATAAAACATAACATAACGCCGAAATCGGTTACCAAATCCCGTGATTCGATATTGGGACAAACCTCTGTTGCAGATAGCAAAAAGGATGTAAAAAATTATTACATACCGGATGATAAGACCCTGGCAGCCGATCCGGTATTGGAATATTTGTCAAAAGATGAATTGAAGAAAATGGCTGATAAAACCAAAAAGCAAATGGAAAGAGCGGCCAAGGATTTAGACTTTTTGGAAGCTGCAAGATTGAGGGATGAATATCAGAAATTGGTTGATATGGCAGGTAAGAAATAAAGGGGCATTGAATTTGTGATTCAATGTCCCTTTAGTAACGTTGTCGAAAATTTCCCTTTTTGGGGTTTTCTTAATTAAAGTAATTCAATTTATGAATTACTTAGCAGCTGCAAATCTTTTAGAAACCTCACTCCAGTTTACTACAGACCAGAAAGCTGAAATGTAATCAGGTCTTTTGTTTTGGTACTTTAGGTAGTATGCATGCTCCCATACATCTAGACCTAAAATAGGTGTACCTTTTACTTCTGCAATATCCATAATCGGATTGTCCTGGTTTGGAGTAGAAGTAACTTTTAGATTACCGGCCGAATCAACAATTAACCAAGCCCAGCCAGAACCAAATCTGGTAGCACCTGCCTTTGCAAATTCTTCTTTGAAATTGTCCATAGAACCAAATGTCTTGTCAATTGCGGCAGCTAATCCGTCAGAAGGTTTTCCACTATCTTTTGATAGGATAGTCCAGAAAAGTGAGTGGTTGTAGTGTCCACCGCCATTGTTTCTTACAGCTGCAGGTGCAGAACTGATAGATTTCATGATGTCTTCAAGAGATTTGTTCTCCAGGTCAGTGCCTTGAATGGCAGCATTTAAATTGTTAACATAAGCTGCATGATGCTTACCATGGTGGATTTCCATGGTGGTCTTATCTATATAAGGTTCTAACGCATCTGTAGCATAAGGTAACGATGGTAGTTCAAAAGCCATAAATTGAAAAAATTTAAAGGTTAAACAAGTATATATTACAAAACTAAACTCAATTCCTAAGTTTGCTAAAAAAATTCAGCAATAGTTGTTCACTTTCTTTAGCCAATAGCCCCGTTTTGATCTCTGTTTTAGGATGCAAAACATTGCCATTCAAAAGCATAAATCCTCTTTTAGGATCTTTGGCGGCATATACCAGTTTTTTTACTCTGGCCCAAAAAATAGCTCCGGCACACATGGTGCATGGTTCCAGTGTTACATACAATTCACAGTCAGTAAGAAATTTGCTTCCCAGTGCATTTGCTGCAGCGGTAATTGCCAACATCTCTGCATGCGCTGTCACATCGGTAAGTTTCTCTGTTTGATTATAGGCTCTAGCTATGATTCTGTTGTTACAAACCACTACTGCTCCCACCGGAATTTCTCCTTCTTCAAAAGCTTTTTGGGCCTCTTTCAAGGCTTCCTTCATGAAATAATCTTCACTCAAAACAGATAAGGTCATGAATTGTTCTTATTTAACGGCAGGCTTCTGACTACCTTTGCCATGTAGCTTTTGATCTTTAAGGACTTCTTTTGGGCTTTTGCCTTTCTTTGGTGCTTCACCTGACGGATTATAAATCACATCTTCAAGTTGACCTGGTTTTACCTTGATAGAACCCATGATTTCAGTAGCTACTTCCTTCCACTTTGGCATTTCTCGCTCTGTACAGGTAAAGTTAAATATATATACTTTGTGGTTAAATATACCATACTGCAGATACGTGTATTTTTTGGTTCCTTCAGATTTGGAGGTAAATTCTAATGTTACAAAATTCTGTTTGTTGATATTTTTTACATCTTCTGAAATTATTTCTACCTCAGAGTACATAGTATATAAAGTAGATTTGTAGATTTCTTTGAGCAATTGCAGGTCGTTGCCAGCCCAGCTGGACTTGGTAACATTCAACCCGAAATCGGCCATTCGGTCTGAAGTAGTAAACATAGCCAGAGGTTTTTTTGTAGAAGGGTATTTGCTGGCAATATCCTGGTCTGCCATTGGGTAAAAATCAGCCGGCAACTTTGCAGTTATGCCTTTGGTTAACTGATATTTTTTTGTAGACGCCTGGTCCATGCTGCATAGAAACAGGATGAATGCTATTGGAAATAAACCTTTTATCAATATTGACTTCATGTGACTAATTTTTCTCAAAATCTGATTTACCTTCCTCAACTTAATTTTAGTATAATTAATTCCTTCAAAAGGTATTTATATATCTAATTCTCGCTCTGGTAGATTCAACGGATTTAGCAAATTAAGTACATTTTGACAATATTTTCTATTTTGGGAGCTTAAGTATGAGGGTTTACTTTCAAATCTTCTTGGTACTTACCTTAACAAATCCTTAAATTCGCAATCTTCAAAATTCAATAACCTTATGTTGAGATCAAATACTTGTGGTGAATTAAGACTTCAGGATGTAAATAAAAATGTAACCCTATGCGGATGGGTACAGCGTTCAAGAGATAAAGGTGGTATGTTGTGGATAGACCTGAGAGACCGATATGGTATTACTCAGTTGTTTTTTGACGAAAGTAAGTCTTCGCCCGTTTTGATGGAGCTTGCCAGAACTGTAGGAAGAGAGTTTGTGATAAAAGCTACGGGTACTGTAATTGAACGTGTTTCTAAAAATCCTAAAATCCCAACCGGCGACGTTGAGGTTTTAGTTTCTGAAATAACCATACTCAATCCTGCTAAACTTCCTCCATTTCTTATTGAGGACGAAACGGATGGTGGCGAAGACCTTAGAATGAAATACCGCTATTTGGATTTGAGAAGATCAGTAGTACGTAAGTCTTTGGAGTTGCGTCATAGCGTAGCGCAGGAAGTTCGCCGATATCTGTCAGACAATGATTTTCTGGAGGTAGAAACTCCCGTGTTGATCAAGTCAACTCCTGAAGGTGCTCGTGACTTTGTGGTGCCATCCAGAATGAATCCGGGCGAGTTTTACGCTTTGCCACAATCGCCACAAACTTTTAAGCAATTGTTGATGGTTTCGGGTTTTGATCGCTATTTTCAGATCGTTAAATGCTTTCGTGATGAAGACCTTCGTGCAGACCGTCAGCCGGAATTTACACAAATAGATTGCGAATTATCCTTTGTAAGTCAGGAAGATATACTGAATATTTTTGAAGGCATGATGAGGCATCTATTTGAAAAAGTAAAGGGTATTACTCTACCTGAGTTCCCAAGAATGACTTTTGCCGAAGCCATGAAACAATATGGTTGCGATAAGCCTGATACACGTTTTGGGATGCAGTTTGTTGAATTAAATGATGTAACACAAAACAAAGGATTTAAGGTTTTTGACGATGCAGAATTGGTTGTTGGTATTTGTGCCGAAGGTTGTTCTGAATATACCCGCAAGCAAATTGATGAACTTACAGAATATGTAAAACGTCCACAAGTTGGGGCCAAAGGCTTAGTTTGGATTAAATACAATACAGACGGAACCCTCAAGTCGGCTGTTGATAAATTTTATACAGAAGAAGACCTGAAAGCCATAGCGACAAAGTTTGGTGCTAAGCCTGGTGATTTGATATTAATACTTTCCGGAGAAGCAAACAAAACTAGACCACAATTAAATGAATTGCGCCTAAAACTTGGATCTGATTTAGGCCTAAGAGACAAGAATGTATTTTCCTGTCTTTGGGTAGTTGATTTTCCTCTATTGGAGTGGGATGAAGATTCCAAACGTTTCCATGCTATGCACCACCCGTTTACTTCTCCTCAACGCGAGGATATACCTTTGCTGGAAACCAACCCTGGAGCTGTACGAGCCAATGCCTATGATATGGTAATAAATGGTGTTGAAGTTGGTGGTGGTTCTATACGTATCCACGACAGGCCAACGCAGGAGCTTATGTTTAAGCATCTTGGATTTACAGATGCAGAAGCAAAAAGTCAGTTTGGATTTTTGATGGATGCTTTTGAATACGGAGCGCCTCCGCATGGTGGTTTGGCACTTGGTTTTGACCGTTTGTGTTCGTTGTTTGGCGGTGCTGATTCAATCCGCGATTTTATAGCATTTCCTAAAAATAACTCCGGCAGAGATGTAATGATCGATGCACCTTCAACTATTGCAGAGGCTCAACTTACTGAATTAAGTATCAAAGTAGATGTGAAAAAGTAGTTTTAGATTAAAATATAGTATACTAAAAATCACGGGTTTATCTCCCGTGATTTTTTATTTTTCGCTGGCTTTGAATAGTTTCTCCTTTTCGTCTTTTGACAAACTTTCGTAACCACTTTGGTTTATTTTGTCAAGAATTCGGTCAATTTCTTCCTGACTTATAACCTTACCTTTAATAGCTTGCTGGTTTGAGCGGTAGCTTACTTTCATTTTGGGCTTACCTATATTTTTCAATGTATTGGCAATAAAGTTTATTGGTCTGCCCAGGTCTCTGCCTTTGCGTAATTGACTTATATACAGATATCCAAATAATGCTCCTCCTAAGTGACAAACATTGCCTCCTGCATTGGACTCAGTAGAACCAATTAAAGACATCACAACAAAAAAGGCAGCTATATAAGTGATTTTTACAGGACCTAAAAGCAGCAAATTGAATTTATAATGAGGTACTAAAGTTGCTGCCGCCACAACTATAGCACATACGCTACCGGAGGCACCTACAAGCGTTACCCCCAGCGATTTGTGTACATAAAATGGTACCACATTAAATAAAAATAAAAATATAAGGCCACCAAATATTCCTCCCAGCAGATATAGGTTTACAAGTCTTCTGTTGCCAATATATTCCGATATTATTTTCCCAAACCAATAGAGAAACAACATATTACCTATTATGTGAAATAGGTCGTCCATGCTATGCGTGAAAAAATAGGTTACCAGTGTCCAGGGGCGAAATATGAATTTAGAGAACTCAGCCGGTAATGAAAACATAGAATATAATTCATAAAATAAACCTTCCAGTCCGGAAACCTTTAGGATCAACTTCAACACAGCCAATACGACAAATACTATGATGTTGATTAGTATAATCTTTACCAATCCATTGTCTTTTTGTCGGAAGTTGTACTTAATGTCTTCGATAATATTCATTTCACTATTCTTTATATTCAGTATATCTAGTAGAATTTATTGCGTTTTTTCTGCCAATATTTTACCACAAAAAAGCCCACTATCATTCCTCCGAGGTGGGCTGAATGAGCTATATAATCTCCTGGGTCGTTCTTTATAACTCCATAATAGGCAGTTATGCCATAAATTGCCACAATAAATTTTGCGGGTATAGGAATAATAAAGGGTGTAGAGTTTGGAAACAGCATCCCAAAGGCTATTAAAACACCAAATAATGCTCCCGAAGCTCCAACCATTGGCACATTAACCTTGTAAGCGTAAAATTGTGTAATGGCAATTTTGCCCTGTTCAATATAGGTATTATTATTAGGGTTTTCTCTGAACTCATCAATCCACGGTAGCATTTCTGAGTAAGTATTACGTCCATGTTCGTAGAAAAAATACGAATAGTTAGCAGGTGTTGGATTCTCCAAATATTCATACATGGCTGCCTTCATTTCGTTGTTTTGGTAGTATTGCAGTCCTGAATAAATTATACCTGCACCAAGACCACAAATCAGGTAATATGTCAAGAGTCTTTTGCCACCCCAGAAATCTTCCAGCAATGGTCCAAATACCAAAAGGCCGAACATATTGCTAAATAAATGTCCTATATCAGCATGCAGAAACATGTAGGTGAAATATTGAGTAGGGGAGAAATTAGGCGATTCTGTATAATATAAGGCAAACAAACGGTGGAATATAGGGAAAGTACTGCCGGACATGCTCATAACGATCAATATAGCTACATTGATAAGTATGATATTGGTTATAACCGGAGTGAATCTGAAAAACTGCATCGCTATTTGTTAAAGAATTTTTCGATTTTGTCCAGATCCAGAATGATAAAAGTAGGATTGCCTGATGGGCCATAATTGGGTACTTTGCAGGCAAATAATTTATCTATAAGGCTGCGCATCTCAATTAGAGAAAGACTCATTCCTGCCTTAATAGATGATTTTTTGGCAATCGAACGAGCCAGGTTTTCTTTTCGCTCCAGTTTTAGCTCTGACTGGTTAAATTTAAATTGCTCCAACAAACCCTCAAATAGTTTGGTTTCGCTGATACTACCTGGCAATTCTGCCGGTATACCATTTATTACTATACTGTTTTTCCCGAAATGATTAAACTGAAAACCCAGGGCTGTAATTTCTTTTTCCAGTTCCATGGTTAGGGCAAAATCAGTTGGGCTTAGTTCTACCGACTGCGGAAATAAGGTTTGCTGCGATGCTCCGCTTTTTTGATTGAGCATACTTTGGTATCGCTCATATAAAATTCTTTCATGGGCAGCCTGTTGGTCAATTACCACCATGCCGGATTTTACCTGACTTACAATATACTTTAGATGCAATTGAAAGGTAGAACTGTTGTTATCCTTAATAATTTCGTGCTGAATCTCCTGAGCCGGTAAGTTAGCACGACTGCCTAAGATAATGGGGCCAGTTTTTTCATGCTCCGGCTGATCTGTGAAAATCGGATGTTGGTCATTGCGCTCAACATGGTCAAAATTTTGATATAATTTGTCCCAATTGTTGAGATTTTTGTTGTCTCTGAAAAAATCATTGCCAGGTTTAGAATATAAACCGGCTCCTCTCAAGCTTGCTGTATTTAGGTCTGTGTTAAAAACATTGAAGTTGATATTCTGATCAAAATCCAATGATGGTGTGATATTATGCGTTGCAAGTGCCTTTTTGATTGCAGCAAGCAAAATGGCATATATGGTTCGTTCGTCGTCAAACTTAATTTCAGTTTTGGTTGGATGAACGTTAATATCTATATGTATAGGATTTATTTCCAGAAATAAGGTATAAAAAGGAAAATGGTCATCGGGTATCAGATTGTCGTAACCCGTTTTTACAGCATGATGCAGGTAATTGTTTTTGATAAACCGGTTGTTTACAAAGAAATATTGCTCGCCACGGGTTTTCTTGGCATTTTCCGGTTTTCCTATAAAACCTTTTACCTTTATCAATTCAGTTTCTTCCTGGCAGCTAATTAACTGATCTTTGTAGCTATTGCCTAAAAGCCCAACTATACGCTTGCTCAGGTTTTCAGCCGGAAGATTGTATATTTCCATATCATTCTGAAAAAATGAAAATCCAATTTCAGGAAAACTGAGTGCCACACGCTGGAATTCTTCCAGGATATGTTTCATTTCTACAGGGTTGGATTTAAGGAAGTTTCTTCTTGCAGGTACATTAAAAAATAGGTTTTTTACAGCAATAGAAGTTCCGATTGAGGCAGCGCAGCTTTCCTGCGTTTTGATTTGAGAACCTTCTACTTTGAGCAGTATTCCCAATTCCTCGTCATTTTTTCTGGTTTTTAATTCTACCTGAGCTACAGCTGCAATAGATGCTAATGCTTCACCTCTGAAACCTAAGGTTCTGATATTGAATAAGTCGTCTGTAGTGGATAGTTTGGAAGTGGCATGTCGTTCAAAACTCATGCGGGCATCGGTATGCGACATACCTTTGCCATTGTCTATAACCTGAACAAGTTGCTTTCCGGCGTCTTTGATAACCAATTGTATTTTTGTGCTGCCGGCATCGATGGAGTTTTCCAGTAATTCTTTTACAACAGAAGCAGGTCGCTGCACAACTTCACCAGCTGCTATCTGGTTGGCCAGTGAATCTGGTAAAAGACGTATTATATCCGGCATAGTCAGGTATTCTCTAAAACAGTTACTGATACAATATTAACAGAAGTATCAGAATTTATAAGGTTGAAGCAAGTTATCAATATTTTTTCTATGGAAATAACTTTTCCTTTGCCTCATAAATTAAATTAAACAATTAGCTGCAAAAAGCTTTTTCTAAAGAAATAACCTGGTACTATAAACTAGTGTTATTGATTTGTTAAGAATAAACCCGCAAACATCTGTTATATTTGCGGTCTACGGATTTGTTGGTTTTTTCGGAGTAATTTTTGGTCATATTTTGCTTATGATAAATTGGGATGTTTTTGGTGGCAAAGCAGTTTTTGCTATTTTTTTAAGTATGTTTTTTACTGTCAATTGTTTGCAGGTACATGCTACCGACAAAAGTTCCGGTGAAAAGTGGATAGATAGTGTGTTTTACTCAATGACCCCGGAGGAACGTCTTGGGCAGTTGTTCATGATAGCTGCATATTCAAACAAAGACGAAACTCATACTACGGCAATAGCTTCGCTAATTAAAGAATATAATATCGGTGGGTTGATATTCTTTCAGGGCGGGCCGGTTAGACAAGCAAATCTTAGTAATTACTATCAGAGCATTTCTAGGGTACCACTGTTTATGGCTATGGATGCTGAATGGGGGCTTTCAATGCGTTTGGACAGTACCTTGACTTTTCCTCGACAGATGACTTTAGGAGCCATTCAGGATGATAAGCTGGTATATCGTATGGGTGAGGAAATTGCCAAACAATGTAAGCGTATTGGTATGCAAATTAATTTTGCACCTGTGGTAGATATCAATTCTAATCCTAAAAATCCGGTTATTGGTGTTCGATCTTTTGGCGAAAATAAAGATAACGTAGCCCGCAAAGGTATAGCCTACATGAAAGGTATGCAGGATCAATTTGTGCTTGCTAATGCAAAACATTTTCCCGGACATGGGGATGCAGGTTCTGACTCACATTATTCACTACCACTTATCAATAAATCTCAGGCCGAAATGATGGAAATGGAATTATATCCTTTCCGTGAATTGATCAAAGAAGATATTAAAAGTTTGATGGTAGCACATTTAAGCATTCCGTCTTTGGACGCGACACCCAATATGGCTACTACACTATCTGAAAAAGTTGTAAAGGATTTGCTCAAACAGGAATTGGGTTTCAAAGGATTGGTATTTACCGATGCCTTAAATATGAAAGGAGTATCCGGTTTTTACAAACCAGGCGATGTAGATTTGAAAGCCCTACTTGCAGGTAATGATGTTTTGCTCTTTTCGGAAGATGTACCGCTGGCCATCAAAAAAATATTGAGGGCTATTAAGAAAAACGAAATCAGTCAGGAAGAGATTGATGTAAAAGTACGTAAAATACTGGCCGCTAAATATTGGTCAGGACTGGCAGAAAAACGTTTTGTGCCCGTAAGTAACCTAGTGAGTGACTTAAATAACAATAAAGCTAAAGCCCTGATCAGAGATTTGTATCAAAATGCACTGACCGTTGCCCGGGATGATTATGATAAAATTCCGGTTCGAGTTATAGATACAGCAACTTTTGCCTCTGTTTCAATTGGGGCTGACATAAATAATGAATTTTTGAAAGGGCTTAGTCGTTACGCACCTTTTAACTCTTATAGTATTGCTGATAAAAATGCCGATGTTGCTATTTATAACAACATGCTCAATGACCTGAAAAGTGCAGAAGTGGTAGTTGTGGGTATTCATGGTACCTCATTTTGGTCATCCAAAAACTATGGTATTAATGAAAAGACCATAGCATTTATAAAATCACTGGAAAACCAGAATAAAACGGTGATTGTTACGGTTTTCGGAGCTCCATATGCCTTAAAATATTTCCCTGATAATTCGACCATTATTTGTGGATATGAAGATAATGATGTGACCAGAAGTTTGGTGCCTCAATTGATTTTTGGAGCATTTCGTGCTGGCGGTAAGTTGCCTGTTTCTGTAGAAGATTTTTATAAACTTGGGTCCGGAGTAGAAACGCAACCGATGTTCAGACTTCAATATACACTTCCTGAAAACGCCGGTATGAGTGGCAAAACCCTGTCAAAAATTGATTCAATAGCACTAAAAGCCATAACTGACAAAGCTACACCAGGATTGCAAATATTAGTGGCTAAAGACGGAAAGGTAGTCTATGATAAAAGTTTTGGGTATCTAACCTATGAAAATAAAGATGCAGTAACCGAAAAAACTATTTATGATATTGCTTCTATAACCAAGGTTGCCGGAACCTTGCAAGCAGTTATGTTTTTGGTGGATCGTGGTGAACTCGATCTGGATAAAAAAGCATCCTATTATCTGCCTGAGTTAAAGGGTACAAATAAAGAGGATCTTCAGATTAGAAATATTCTTACTCACCAGGCCGGACTTACACCCTTTATCCCACATTGGAAAAAAACCCTGGACACAACAGGGTTTATGCATGTGTTTTATAATTTGGAAAGATCAGATTCCTTTCCTAATGAGGTTTGCAAAGGTTTGTACTCTTGCATTTCAATAGAAGATACGCTTTGGAAATGGACTATAGATTCTGAGCTTCTCAAAGTTAAAAAGAAAGAAAAATACACCTATACCTACAGCGATTTGGGGTTTTATATCATGAAACAAATAGCTGAAAGATTATTGAATCAGAGCATAGACAGTTTTATGCAGCAAAACTTTTATACTCCACTGGGCTTGTCAACAATGACCTATAAACCGTTGGAAAAATTTCCTTTCGAACGCATTGCTCCAACAGAAAACGATACTTATTTCAGAAAAACACTGGTGCGTGGCAATGTGCACGATCAGGGAGCAGCAATGTTGGGTGGAGTCGCCGGACATGCAGGTTTGTTTAGCAATGCTAATGATCTGGCAGTACTTATGCAGATGAATTTGCAAAAAGGCTATTATGGTGGATATAGATATTATTTGCCTGAAACAATTGGTAGGTTTAGTGCTAAGCAATTTGACAAAAACAGACGCGGCTTGGGCTGGGACAAACCTGAACCGGAAGGTCATGGGCCAACTTCGGTATATGCTTCAAAAGCAACATTTGGTCATACAGGTTTTACCGGAACAGCGGCATGGGTTGATCCTGAACAAAACTTAGTATATATTTTTCTGTCGAACAGGGTTTATCCTGATGCTTCGAATACAAAACTTATTAAAAATAATGTGCGCACAGAAATTCAGGATTATATTTACAAATCAATATTGAACTATACTTATGAGTAAAATCAATATTTGGGAATATATACGGAGTTGATTGTTGAGCATTAAAGTCAGTTTAGATGAATATTGGTATTGTTTGTTATCCCACTTTCGGTGGAAGTGGAGTTGTGGCAACTGAACTTGGTAAGGCATTGGCTAATATGGGTCATAAAGTTCATTTTATTACCTATTCACAGCCTACCAGATTGGATTTTTTTAGTGAAAATATTTTTTACCATGAAGTAGATATATTTTCATATCCCTTGTTTCATTACCCCCCATACGAACTTGCTTTGGCCAGCAAACTGGTAATGGTTGCTAAATATGAGAAATTGGATCTGGTGCATGTTCACTATGCCATTCCACACGCTTCATCGGCTTATATGGCAAGAGAAATACTAAAAGCAGAAGGAATTAACCTGCCATTTGTAACTACCCTGCATGGCACTGATATAACCCTGGTCGGTAAAGACATGAGCTTTGCACCTGTGGTTACTTTTAGTATCAATCAGTCCGACGAGGTAACAGCAGTATCCGACTCCCTTCGCAAAGATACCTACAAGCACTTTGCTATAGACAAAGAAATACATGTAATAACTAATTTTATCGATGTTAATCGATTTAGAAAATTGGAAAAACAACATTTCAAAATTGCGATATGCCCCAATAATGAAAAGCTTTTGGTTCATACTTCCAATTTTAGAGCTGTAAAAAGAGTAGAGGATGTGGTGCATGTATTTCGAAAACTGAAAGAAAAAATACCTTGTAAACTTCTGCTTGTGGGTGATGGTCCGGAAAGACCTAAGATAGAGATGATGTGCAGAGAATATAAAATTTGCTCGGATATACGATTTTTAGGAAAATTGGAATCAGTAGAGGAAGTTTTATCCGTTGGTGACCTCTTTGTAATGCCTAGTGAAACTGAAAGCTTTGGACTTGCCGCTTTGGAGGCTATGGCCTGTGAAGTACCTGTGCTATCTTCCAATGCAGGAGGTTTGCCTGAATTGAATATTTCCGGTGAAACAGGATATTTATGTGAGGTTGGAGATATAGAGGATATGGTTGAGAAAGCTTTGCTGATACTGGATGATAAAAACCTGGCTTGGTTTAAGGCTAATGCTTTGAATCGTGCAAGAGAATTTGATATTGAAAAAATTGTTCCTCAATATGTGCAATTGTATGAAAAGATTCTAAGCCGATGAGTTAAACAATTTTGTGTTTTTTGATATTATATATTTACTGTTTTTAGACTTTTAATTAAAATTGTTTTAATACTATTCAGTAGAAAATATGGCAGCAATGAACAGCAGCGCAGGAGGATTTAAGATCTCGCCAAAACATAACGGAACTAAGAAAATTTTTGATAATCCAATTCTGGAAAGATTATCCAGAACCCATATTTCAGTTCCAATTACCATTTTTATCTCTACATCAATAGCCTTATTGATGTATGCATTTGCTTATACGAACTTGCCAGCATTTGCAATACCTGCCTTATTTGTAGGTGGTTTACTGACTTTTTCTCTAATGGAATATACAGCCCATCGTTATCTGTTTCATATGAAACCGGATAAGAAATGGAAAAAAACGATTCAGTATCATATGCATGGTGTTCATCATGAGTTTCCAAAGGACAAGGATCGTTTGGCAATGCCACCTTTATTTAGCATTATATTGGCAGTTTCCTTATTTATACTTTTTTATAGCTTAATGAATACCAAGGTGTTTGGTTTTTTGCCTGGTGTTATGACAGGGTATGCCGGTTATTTATTTGTGCATTTTATAGTACATGCCTATGCACCACCAAAGAATCTATTTAAACAACTTTGGATTAACCATGCTATACACCACTACAAAGACGATACAGTTGTGTTTGGTGTTTCTTCGCCATTGTGGGACTATGTGTTTGGTACCATGCAGAAGAAAACCAAAAAAGCTGTTAATTAATTTCTCCTAAAAAAGGAGTAAAATGGTCTATGTGTTTTTTTGTAAGAATTTTCCTTTGTGGTCTGCTATGGAGGAACAACAACAAGTCGCAAAATTGCCGGCAGAGCTTGCACAAAAAATTACTCAATACCAAAAAGTAGAAGACAGACAAATACGGATTAGAAGTAAACTGTTGCTGTTGAAATCATTAGAAAAATCAGGCTTTCAAAGATCTTTGTGCGATGTAAAGTACAATTCTTTTGGGAAGCCTTTTTTTGTTGAGGGTCCGCATTTTAATCTTTCTCATTCGGGTGATGTGGTGGCTTGTATTATAGCTAAAGAAGGCAATGTTGGGATTGACACAGAAGCTAATGGGGAAAAATGTATTGAAGAATATTTTCCTATGTTGCCTCCCGAATTTCAATTAAAGATTAACGATTCATACGATAAGCACAAGACATTTTTGGAGTATTGGACAGGTTATGAAGCGGTGGTGAAAGCAACAGGAAAGGGTCTATATATTCCAATTGATCAAGTACAAATAAAAGGGCAATTGGCCTTGATTGAAGACCAGAAATTTTTTATTAAATCTATAAATATATCTGATGAAACTGTTACTACTATAGCTATGGACATGCCAATAGATGATGTGGTAATGCAAGAGATTCTGTTGTAAACCTGTATGTATATGCAAAATTTTTATCCAGATTACTTACTTGGGGGCGAGGAAGGAGTCTAATTATCTGATTAAGTTAGATTAGTCCAGATTAAGAAAATTTCTATTTTGGTGCGTTACAAATTCGCAAATTGCCTGATTTTCTGAATCGATTAGGTGATTTATTTTTTCAATTATGAAATACTGGGTTTTATCAATTAACTCGAGTTGTTACGCTGTTACTCGTTGATTTCTTCTAGTTGAGTTTATTCTGCAAATTGTCCCTTTACAATCGTTTTTATTATAACCTCATTTTCAGTCTGTAGCTTAATGATGTAAGTTCCTGAATTTAAATTAGTACCAATTTGTGTATAGGGATTGTGATGCCCATGTTCTTTGATATATCCTGTTGGGTCGTAAATGGTGTAATACAGACCTTGAAAGGAGTTTATCGTAAATGATTCTTTGAATGGATTTGGGAAAATTTGAATAGTAGCTTCAGATTGTGGATCTGTGTTGGACGTTATTACTCCCTGGCATGAGCTCCAGGTATGTTCGAGGGTCAAATCCTGATTTGGCATTTCAAATCCTCGGTCTATATCCCAATAGACTGCACATTCAATAGGTACAGATTCTCTTGCCGTCCAGTTATTAGCATTTAAGAAGTAATAGGCTCCGGTATCCCCAGGTGTAGCATCCATTGTAAAACTGTATAAGTAATTACCCAAACTCTTCATTGGTGTAATTTGCCAGTTTAGCATGCTGCCTGTTATAAAAACTCCATTGCTTGTGTTTTGGCCTCTCATATCGAGTTGAAATGTTAGTTTTCTTTTATCCTGAGGGCTGCAATTGATCTTAAACCCATCCATAGCCTGAGTTGGCCTGCCATTATTGTTCCAGGCTACTTTGTCATATCCTCGCCAATTATAAGCAAGAGGCTCCCACCAGAAAACACCAAGTCCCATGTTGTTGCTTAATGACATGTTTTTGCTAATTATATCTTCCACAAAGGCTTTTGCATCTAGCTCAGCACTCACTGACATCCCAATCTCAGCAATTATAATCTTTTTGTTGTATCTGCTTACCATATCCTGCATGTTGGCATAACACTGATTGTTTAGTGTTTGCCAATTGCCCGGTTCCGGGTACAACGACATGCCTATTGCATCAAACTTGGCTCCGTTGGATAGTAGTCCTCCTATATTCCATCGGAAGAGTGTATTGTCATATCCGTTTGCTACATGTACTATGATGATTATAGACGGGAATACTGCTTTGGCTGCATTATGTCCATGCGTTATAAAATTGGCATAGTTGGCCATATACACAGATGCACGGCCTTCTTCCCAAAGCAAGCCATTGTTGGTTTCATTGCCGATCTGCACCCATTCAGGAGATATTCCGGCTTCTTTTAAGGCATTTAATATGGTGTATGTATGATTATAAACGGCCTGACTTAGCTGTGCAACATTGTAGTTTGCCCAGGCAGCGGGTTTGTTCTGCTGACCAGGGTCAGCCCAATGGTCACTGTAGTGAAAATCAATCATGATCCGAAAACCTTTGTCGTGGGCTCTTTTGGCCAGCGCGAGTACATCGGCTTGACCACTGTATCCATTGGCAGGATTCACCCATACTCTGAGCCTTATAGAATTGATGCATTGATCTGCGAGGATATCCAGTGGGTCTTTTTGTAGCCCTTGCTGGTTATAGAATTTCCTGCCGGAGGCTTCCATCTCGGACAGCCAGCCAATATCAGCTCCTCGGGCAAATTGTTGAGCTGAAACTTTTGCAACATTTAGGATAAATAGAGCTAAAAATATTGGAAGAATTCTCACAATGGTAGTATCGGTATATACACTATTTACTACGAAGAAGTAACTAAAAGGTAAACAGCTGATGCAGGTCAGTATGTTGTATTGGGCTATTTAAATAGAGCGAGATGAGAGATTTTCTACATTGTATTTAGGCTGGCTTTTATCTTTTTCATAAAAGTCAGTAGAATAAACTTATGAAAAGGTTGAACTACAAAAAAGTATATTTTGCCAAAGAAGTTATTGAGTTGCACCACGGTGCCTATATAAACCTGATAATGTTGCTTTGGAAAGGTTTGTAAGTATATGGTAACTCTAAAGTTCAAATGCCTGTCGTTTGCTCCCATAATAATTTCATTTTCACTTCGAAATAGAATTTCAAATAGTCCGAATTTCTCACCTGTTTCAAAGTTTGAATTGTATAGTCTATCAATGTCTTTTTTTTGATGTTTGTCAGTTTTTAGACTAAATAATCCTGCAATTTTGTTCCGTAATTTCATGAGTTGATGAACCCATTGAGGTGAACAAAGGAAGAAAGCTTTGGCTGCATCAGAAACAGTAATTTCTTTGGAAGGGTTAACTTCTGTAACCAGACAGTCTTGATAGTGGATGTTCGTAAAATATTGATTTATTAATGTACCGGTAGGTAAGGAAGATTTCTTAATCATGATTAATGAAATATAGATGAGTTTGATATAAAAATAAAATATAACAGGAGTTGAAAAATATTTATATAATAAGACTCCTAATTATATAATTCAATTTATGGAATTTACTGTATTTTAGGAATTGCCTTTTTATATCACCCCTTCACGTATTCCTAGTTCTACTATTTGTTGCCAGTATGTTTCGTTTTGGTAATTGGTAGCAATATTTTCCATTTTCATTACCTGATCCATAAATAATTGCTGTTTTTTACCACGCAAAAGGGCTTCACTGTATGATAGTTCACTAAAAGTTACCATGCTGTACAATGGCAGATATTCAGGATGGCGTTGATGCAGTTCGGCTTCAATTTTTTTGCGAAGCAGAAATTTTTCATCGGCTACATTATCGCGCATTTCATAAAAATTGGCAAGTGCCAGGTCTGCAATGGCATCGGTATTTACTTTTCTGGCCTGTTGGTATTTTTGCCATATTTCTGACCAGTCTAATGGCTGAGTTTGCTGAATTATTTCGATGAGTATTCGGCAATCTTCAAAGCCGGCATTCATGCCTTGTCCGTAAAATGGTACAATAGCATGGGCTGCATCCCCTATTAGTGCTACCTGATCTTCAAATACCCAAGGCTTGCAACTGATTGTACCCAGAAACGAAGTCGGGTTGTTGCTAAATTGGTCAACAAGATCAGGCATAAGTGAGAAAGCATCCAGAAAATATTCTAAAAAAAAGGTTTCCAGATTTTCCCTATTACTTAAATATTCGAACGAAAGGTCTCCTTCGGTTGCAAGAAATAAAGTAACTGTAAAGCTGCCATCCAGATTGGGCAGAGCAATAAGCATAAATTGCTTTCGTGGCCATATATGTAGGGCGTTTTTGAAGAGTTTATGCCCATTGTGCTCGGTTGGTGGTATATGCAGTTCTTTGTAACTATGCTTTAGCGTGCTAAGGTCAAAGTCTAGTACTGCTGACTTTTTTAATACATTTCGAACAGCAGAAAATGCTCCATCAGCACCTATTAGAACTTCATAAGGTTTTTTTATACTTAGGTTATGTTGCTTGTCAGTTAATGTAAGAAGCTTGGTTTTTAGGTCTAAAGACTCTAATTGCAAGCCAAAGTTAAATTGTACACTGCTAGCCAATGCTTCTTCTATGAGCAATTTATTTAGCTCTGATCTGGAAATGGAATAGATTTGTTGACCGGCTTTTCCATAAGGTTGCAGTATGAGCTGTCCGTTTGGTTCGTGCAGCATACGTCCTTCCATTGGTATGGTTAGCATCATTACTTTATCGGTTATGCCGGCCAGGTTTAATGCACGAATTCCTCGGTTGCTAAGAGCAAGATTGATTGACCTGCCGGTTTCCTGCTCCGACGTTAGTGGGTTTGGTCTTTTATCATATACATGTACGGCAAAACCTTCCTTGGCAAGCAGCAGGGCCAATAAAGAACCAACCAAACCTGCACCAATAATGGTTATAGTACCTTTGTGTTCCTTTGTTTGATTCATTTTTTAGTTTAGTTGCTTCAAAAAATCAACAAATTTGTATACCTCTTCAAAAGAATTGTATAAAGGTACCGGGCTAACTCGAATTATATCCGGGTTGCGAAAGTCGACTATGTAGTTGGCTTTTTTTAATTTTTCATACAATTCATTTCCTTTGCGGCCTATTTTTAGCGAAAGCTGACAACCACGTTCTTCCGGATTTGCAGGAGTTATAATGGTTATATTGTAGGTGTTTTCTTTGGAAAGAATTAGCTCATGCAGAAGGTATTCAAGATATGCCGTTAATTTTTTGCTTTTGGCTCGAATTTTTGAAATGCCTGCTTTTTGAAAGATATCTAATGAAGCCCATTGTGCTGCCAACGACAATACAGGTGCGTTGCTTAGTTGCCAGCCTTCGGCGGTAGGAGTGGGGTTAAATTGTTTGCCCATCTGAAATCGTGTAGATTCGTCTTGTCCCCACCATCCTGCAAGTCTTGTCAGATTCGTATTGGCGGCATGTTTTTCGTGGATAAAATAACCGCCTGTGCCTCCCGGTCCTGAGTTTAGGTATTTGTAGCTGCACCAAACGGCAAAATCTGCCTGCCAGTCATGTAGTTGTAGTTCCAGATTGCCTACGGCATGTGCCAGGTCTAGCCCAACCAGGATGTTTTTTTTATGGGCATGTTGAATGATGGTTTTCATATCAAATGCCTGTCCGGTCAGGTAGTTTACTCCACCCAGAAATAGTATGGCTAGTTCATCCTGCAAACGATCTATTTCACTTAGAATATGTTGTGTGCTGATATATGAATTTTGGCCATCTGGTTGTAATTCAACCAATGTGTCTTCGGGCTTTAATCCTTTTTGTAGTATCTGTGATTGTAGGGCATACCAGTCTGAAGAGAATGGGTTATGCTCTACCAAAATTTTAGTTTTTTTGCCGGCAGGTTGGTAGAAGCTGGCAAACATCAAATGCAAATTGACTGTGAGCGAGTTTGCGGCTACCACTTCATGCTTTTTGGCACCTACCACTTCTGCTAATTGTTCTTGTACAAAGGTATGGTAGTGCAACCATGGATTTTGAGATTCGAAATGCCCTTCTACACCCAATCTGGCCCATTCGTCTAATTCCTTTTTTAGGTACTGTTCGGTACTTTTGGGTAAAAGTCCCAGTGAGTTTCCGCACAAATACACTACTTCCTGGTTCTTATGTTTAGGTATGTAAAATTGGTCTCTGAAGTTTTTTAGCGGATCATGCTTATCAAGTCCCTGAGCAAATTCTAATGTAGCAGTAAATTGCATGTTGATTGGATAGTTGCTTTGCAAATTAATAGAATTTAAAAACCTACAAAAGGATAAGCTTGTTCAGTTTGAAGATTCATAAAAAAGGAACTCCAATTTTTTTTTGAAGTTCTTAAGTATATTTTGATTCTTTTGCTTTGTATTATGCAGGTTTCTGCATAACTGTTCCGCATTTGCTGCAAGTACAAAGTTCCTTGTTGGCATAAAACTTATTCATCACTTCGGGAAGCTGCTTAACAATATCCTTAACTTCCATAAATTCTTCGTATAATTTGTTTCCACAGTTTTCGCAGAACCACATAAATCCATCTTTTTGGTTGTCGTCTCTGTATCGTTCCATTACTAAGCCTATAGTATTTGCAGGTCTTACCGGACAATGCGGAACTTTGCGAGGTAATAGAAAAATATCACCTTCATTGATTGGCACTTCCTGAATCTTCCCATCTTCTATGATCCTTAGGGTTATATCACCCTCCAGTTGATAAAAGAATTCTTCAGTTTCGTTATAATGAAAATCCTTTCGACTGTTTGGGCCACCAACTACCATGACTATAAAATCGTCATTGCCTTTATAAACCTGTTGATTGCCAACTGGTGGTTTTAATAAGTGACGGTTTTCATCAATCCATTTTTTGAAATTGAAAGGTTTAAGCACAGCCATCGTAATTTTGTGTTGATAGGTGAAGTTTGTTTAGAATTCCAATTTATAAAATATGTAGAAATGGAAACAGGATTTTATAGTAAAAATGGAAATTGATTTAGTGATTAGCACAAAAGAAAAATCCGGACCTGCTTAAGCCCGGATTTTCTTTATAATTCAAATACTTGAAGGTTCTCCCTTGGGAAATTATACTGGTATTATTGTAAAATAATCTTGTGTATTTCAACAGTTTTCTCTGTTTTTACCTGTAGCATGTATACTCCTGCCGGAAAATCCAGAGTAATTACTCCTTCTGAATACTTCGGATTAGCCATAAATTGTCCGGATAAATTGTACAATGAAAGGTTTTCAACCGGATATCTCGATTCGATAAACACCTTTTCTTTGCTCGGATTTGGATAAATTCTACTAGTGTTTTCCGTTGATTTATCGGCTAATACAGATGTAATAGCAGGCAATTCCGATAAGCTATTGGAATAAAGTCCATTATTTTGGGTGCTTACAAAAACTCGTCCGGTTGCCATAGAGATTTTAGCAACGTTAGTAAATGTAGGCAAATTAAACTGGTTTCCTGCCGGAGTCCAAGTTGCACCCTGATTGAAAGTTGCAAACAAACCACCTCTGTATCCGGCATATACAAAACCTTCATGTTCATGCATAGACTGAATATAGTTTTTATGATGATGGTTATTTACCAGGTTTGTATGCTTGTTTTCAGGCGAAGCACTTACTGGCTGCCAGCTGATATTGGTTGAATTGGTAACATAAACTCCATTACCCCAAGTGCCGGCAAAGTATGAGTCACCTTGTGCAGTAACTGATGTAACATGCAGATTTGTTAAGCCGGTGTTTATTGAAGACCAACTGCTGCCAGTATATAGATACACACCTTCGTTATTTGAGCTTAGAAGTAATTTGCCATCACTAAGCAGATATAAATTGGTAATTCTAACTGCGGAGTTTAAACCGGTAGAAATAAGTGTCCAGTCATATGAATGCATTGGAGATCTGTATACTTTGTTGTCATCACTAACTGCATATTTATAATTTACATCACAATATACTTTTTTGATATTTAAGGAAGCCAGTCCATTATTCACTGGAATCCAGCTTTTGCCGGTATCTGCACTAAAGTATACTCCGGCATTCTTGGTAGCTGCCAACGTACAGAAATCTGCAAAACATAAATCTCTAATATTCAAACTATCACTAAGGCCTGTATTAGCTCTGATATAAGTCGTTGCCAGATCTCTGCTTGCAAAAACGCCTTTTTCAGTTGCTGCAATAATTACCGAACCAATTGTTGCCATTGAATAGGTAGCCAGGTTGTTAAATCCGTTAATTTTAGCTTCCCAGGATATAGTTTGAGCATTAGACGCAAATATTCCTTCTTTCTCTGTACCGCATATTAGACGATCTTTATAGGCAAGTATTGCGGTAGTTTTCAAGGTTGGCAGATTGGCCTGAATAGATGTCCAGTAAATGTTTGAGGATAAGGATGAAAACAATCCTGCATCAGTTGCCAGAAACCAGAAATTTCCATTATTGGATATGTTTTTGACTTTGCAATTCGCCGGTAACCCTGCTGTTGCCAATGTATAACCGATATTTGGTATCTGATTTATATTTCCTACAAATAAGCCATCATCGTTAAGCAACATGATCTGATTAGTAGCTTTATTGTAATCTATGGCAGTTGTTCCATAAATATGAAGAGTCTGATCGTCGTTAAATCCGTACCAGGAAGCTCCAAAATCGTCTGATGCCCAAGCTCCGCCATCATAGGAAGAATGAATGATTTTATTACCTGCTTTTACAAATCCGGTTATTTCATAGTGATGCAGTATAGGATTGTTAACCTCTGTCCAGGTTTGGCCTTTATTGGTAGTTTTAAAAATCCCACCGCCTTCGGTACCAACCATGAGCGAAATGGAATCTATTACCAGCAAGGAAGTTGTCTTTAAATTGCTCAATCCATTATTACACTGAATCCAGTATCTGTCACTGCCTTCGCGGCCATTAAAAATAAAAACACCACTATCGGCTGTTGCGGCAAACAGATAGCTACCTGTATGCGCCAAGGCTGTGATATGTCCTTGTTTTAAACCAACCGGACGTGCGCGCCATGTAGTTAGTGTTGAATTGGTGCTTTCATATACACCGCCAGTAAAGGTGCCAACATATACCACTGACGAATCAGGCGACACAGCCATGCAACTTACAGAACCTCCAAATGGTCCTTTGGAGCCAAAATGTGCAAAAGTAGCCCCCGATAATAAAGTAAAAAGTACTATAAAAATTTGTCTATGATAGTTTAGTAAGTTTTTCATTTTATATAAAAAATTAAAATAGTCATTGCATATAAATTGCTGATTTTGGTGATCACTGCTTTCAATTGCATGATACACAATCATAAATAGACCGAATTACTCAAATATGCATGGAAAACCATGCAATGCTCATATTTTCAATGGATTAATAATGAAATTTTATATAAAAATATTCATTAACTCATTGGCATGAATTTGTGATTACCCCTGCTATTCAGGTAAATATTTCGGTGCTATTCTGGAATGTTAAATGGAAACTTAAGAACGCGGAGGTTTTAAAAACTCAAAAGTACGATGCACAATATGGCCTTCGGTTTGAGCATATTGAAGATGAATATTTTTTGTTAGAATAGTTGGCGCAAAAGCAAATTGATTGATAAGGCAGAATTCAGTCTCTAATGAAAGATTTATTGAATAGGTAGAATCTGTTTTGTTCGTTTCAGTGGACTGCAAGGTCTTCTTTAGATAGCACCTTCCCTGGCAATTTTTGGATGGATTGAATCGATTCTCGCACAAATTTGAAGCTATATAGGCCTTGTTAGACTGATAATATACTATAACCAGCAACCTGGTGGCAGATTGCAGAAATACTATGCTTATCAACAAAAAGACTATTAGCTTTTTCATATTGAACTGCAAATGTAAAACTTATTTTTATCTGTAAGAAATTTTATTGAGTGAATAAAACTGTTTAGGTATTGTAAAAAAAATACAGCCAGGGGAAAAAACATACCCCTGGCTGTATAATTACTAATGATTATTTCTTTACCATTTTCTTCACATACACACCTTCTTCAGTATAAACTTTTAGAATGTAAATTCCTGATTTTACTGTTTGAGGAATATGCATAACCTGTTTATGATTCCAGTTATTTTTTGGTACAGACCAAACTAAATCACCAACTTCGTTGAAAAGGTCAATTGCAACTTTTCCATTTACATCCAAAGTCAGATCTATATAGTCATTAAATGGATTTGGGTAAACCAATAATTGTTTTGTTTCGAAGCTATTGGAATACTCCGAAAGATCATTCGCAACTCTGGTTGCTGTTGAGTAGGTTACATACAAAATGGGAGCCTGAGCAGCAGAACCTTCGTAGGCTTCGGCTATTCTGGCACCGGTACCGGTAATTATTATGCTAATTGCCGAAGTAGCTGTATACCCTGATCTGTTTACAATTTGCTGCAAAACAGAACTCAGGTCTGGTGTGCGTTGATTGGTTCCGGCTTCACCTACTGTATTCCACGCTGCAGGAGTCCAGCTCACAAAGGCTGATGTTTTCAATCTTGAACTAATGTTGTAAGCCGTTGTAGTGAATACAGAAGAATTATCGGTGTTTTCTCCATACACATTTAAGCTAGTGGCACCACTCGAAGTTTCGTCGCAAGTAAACTGAATATAAGCATTGGTAATTACAGCATTCTTCGGAATATTTAGATTTAGGAAACGCATTGCCGTTTGTTGATTGCCGGCTGATTGATGTGTATCGTAAACTAATTCCAAATCTGAACTGGTTAGGTACATAGTTCCACTTTCTGCTTCTTCTGCATCATTGGCGCCAGCAGATACTCGACTACTTGTTGAGACACTTGAACTTTGCTGTGCAAAATTAACTGTTATGTTAGTAGAGTTGGTTGTTGCCGATTGGTTATCAGTAGCCATGGCTCTAAGCGTATAATTTCCATAAGCGGCAGGAGTCCAGTTTATCGAATATGGAGCAGTATTGTCAGTACCGATCAATGCATTATTTACATAGAATGAAACACTGCTGATGCTTCCATCTATATCATTTGCATTTGCCTGCAAGGTTATAGTTTGCAAGGTTGTGTATTGTGTATTATTTGCAGGCGATACCAAAGAAACTGTAGGTGGTATATTGGCTGGTGTTCCACCTCCTGTAGTATATTCAATATGCAATAGAGGAGCTTGTGAGGTACTGCCTTCATAAGCTTCGGCTGTGCGCTTGCCTGTTCCTGTAATAATAAATACCATAGCCGATGAAGATGAGAAACCGTTTAGGTTCACTAACTCCTGTACTATTGTTTTAAGTTCAGGACTTGTTTGAGCCGTTGCACTTTCCCCAACAACTGACCAGGCTGCCGGATTCCAGTTTATGGACGCAGATGTTTTTGTTCTTGAAGATACATTGTTGGTTGAGGTTGTAAAAGCTGAGGCATTGACCGTTGCTTCTCCTCTAATAGTAAGGTTGCAGGTAGCTGTAGTTGCCTCGTCAGTTGTAAACTTCAGATAAGCCTTGGTAATGGTTGCACCTTGAGGGATATTTAACCCTGTAAATCGCAGACCGATCACCTGATCTCCGGCAGTACCATCATTAACCAGTTCAATATCTGAACTATTAGTATAAATAGTTCCGTTTGCGTTTTCTTCTACATCATCCATTCCATTGCCTATTTGTCTAGTGACAACTTGTGAAACTACTCCACAGGTAACATTTATGGCCGATGAAACAGTTGATGCACCCAGATTATCAACAGCTTTGGCTGTAAGCTCATAGGTTCCTTGTGCTGGAATGTTGTAGGTAAAACTATATGGCGAGGTCAAATCTGTAGATACCAATGTATTGTTTACATAAAATTCGACCCGGGCAACGGTTCCATCTGCATCACTGGCGGTTGCACTAATGGTTACATTTTGCGGACTGCTATAGTGTGTGCCATTAGCAGGATTTGTGATAGAAACTTGAGGAGCAATATTGGAAGAAGGTTTGTTGATTGTTACAACGCTTCCATTACTTGGATTCCAAACGTTAATATTGGCAGGCATTGTAAAAATAGTAGCATCGGTTAAACTTGCTACCTGATCAGCGTTGTCAATATTTACTTTTCTTGTCTCTATTTTGTCCTTGTCTATAAATATCCAATTAAATTGATTGAACATGCCTGAGTTTCGTGTCCAGGTTTTGGTGTCATCGTTTGAGCGCAATGGTGCCCCCCAGCATCCTTCGCCAACATAAACAGTTCCGTTGGCATCGTCGCGTATAAAACCTTCCACACTTCCTGTACCGGTAAATGGTCTGATTGGCCAAGTGGTTTTAACGGTATGAGCATCACACTCAACAACCAGGTTCATTTTGTATTGATTAAATAATGGTGCCCAATACGTATATTGATTGGTGCCTTCTGACTTACCTGAATTGTGCGGTCTGATCGGTTTATGATATTGAGCTACCTTCCATATTACACCGGTATTAGCTGCCAAATCATTTTGTAACCAGGTAGTCTGATTGCCGGAAATGGTTGTTTCTGTATTTAAGGTATAGGCCCTTACTAAATTTCCTCCGAGATTGAGTGCATAATAAACACCGGTTCCTGGGGCATCAAATAGGTCTATTATATCATTGTTTGAGCTTTCGTGATTACCTCTGGCTGCAATTACAGGGTACATGCGACTATCTGCAGAACGGGTTAATTGCCAGTCGTTAAACCATTCTATCCACTGAGCATTTGTGCCGGTATCAGTCATATCTCCTCCAAACATTACTATATGTGGTCTGAGCTTAGCGACTAATTTATTGGCGTTGCGTCGTGGTGTAGCATTATTTCTTGAATCACCTCCGGCTATTACCGACAAACGGGTATTAGGGTCTGATGGGGCAGTTTTAAACCACATTCTTATACTGGTCCCTTCGCTGTCTTTAATTACAAAATAATACGCTTTATCGGGCAGTAGCCCGGTCAAACGGACAAAATGATTATTCATTCCTTTATAAGAAATGATTTTGTCGGGACTTTTGGAATTAGGATAAGATGCCCAGTTTGTACCTTGGTCAGTTGGACCATAATGCACCATCGGACTGGTTCCGGATATCTGATTCCATGCAATTACCATGGTAGTGGATGGGTCGTCTCGCCATGTTAATCTGTACTTATCTGTTGCTGCAAATAGCTTTACATTAAGTAACAATAAAAGAGATAAAAAGGTAAATGTCTGTTTCATATAAAAAATATTTAAGCTCAATATTACAGACTAAAATATTTGCCGCTGTAATCAAATAATTATCTTTTGATTAAATGTTGTTTACAATGAAAATCAGATGGTTAATTGATATATATTCGAAAATTGCCTGATATATATCTTTACCTATGACGCTTCAGTTTACACAGAAATCAAGAACAAATTTTGCACATCAATTACTACATTATGGTTTTATATTGCTGCTTTTAGGTAGATTTTGGCAGTACTTTTTTTGGGATATTCCATTGCGTGAATGGTTATGGAGCGTAGATTATGCCAGCCCACTAATGACTTGGTTATGCCAATGCACTTGGGAAGAATATCTTAGTTCAAGAAGTTGGGACCAGGGTATCCAATGGGCCATAAAAATTCAGGGTATTGCCCTGGCTTGTATTGCTGTATTGATTGGTATACCCGGCGTAAGTAATAAAATTAAAACGGTCGCCTCTTATATTGCCTTTGGCATCTTGACCATATTGTCATTGTGTTTATTTAAAGAAAACTTTTTCAGAATAGGCTTTTTAATAGAATTGGCGGCTCAATGGTTTATACCATTACTCTACATTTATATAGTACTTGGCAAAAATGATAAATACCGGATAGTCTTTTTAAAAATTGTTCTTGCCTTAACGTTCATTGGTCATGGGTTATATGCAGTAGGTTTTTATCCAATACCCGGCATTTTTGTCGATATGATAATCAGTGGTTTTCATGTAAGCGAAGATACCGCAATTATGCTGCTTAACATTGCCGGTTACTTAGACCTTATTGTGGCGTTAGGGTTATTTATACCCGGTTTATATCTTTTGTCAGTTCAATACATGATAGTTTGGGGTATCCTCACAACTTTTGCCAGAGTATTTACTCAGGTTCATTTTGATGGTCTTTTTTGGGATACTTTTAATCAATGGGCTTTTGAAACACTCATCCGGAATGTACATTTTGTTTTACCTATCACGCTCTGGTTGTATAGTTTTAACAGCAGAGTAAGTTTTAATCAATTAAAATTCAGCCCTAACTGGAAGAAGTTAATTTATAGGTTTGGATTGAAATAATTTCAAACAATGAAAGCTCTGGAAATAAAGTTGTGAAGATAGATTAGTTATTAAAAAAAAACACCTCCGTGAATTGAAGTTCCGGAGGTGTTTTATTATACAATGTTCTTCCCCTCAAAGTTTTCCTCAGGATTCTCTAAAGAACCCCTAATTGATTATATATATACCGAATTACTTCTCTTCTATAAATCTAAAAACAAAACCTGCTACCAAGGCTGCAGCTATTGGCACTACTATAAACATCCAGAGTTGCGCTAAAGCCCAATCGCCTACAAATATGGCCTGACTTATGCTTCTGGCAGGGTTCACCGATGTATTGGTTACAGGTATACTAATCAGGTGAATAAGCGTCAAAGCTAAACCTATGGCTATGCCTGCAAATCCTTTTGGTGCTTTTACACTAGTGGCACCGAGTATAATAAGCAAAAACATAAAAGTCATTACAAACTCAGTTATCAGAGCAGACATCATACTATACTTGCCCGGAGAATGATCGCCATAGCCATTGGCTGCAAAATCGCCAATGCTATCGCCGTTGCCGGTTGCTATTATGTACAAAACCCCTGCAGCAGCTATTGCCCCTAGTATTTGTGACACTATGTATGGCAGAAGGTCAGCAATACTAGCTCTACCTCCAGCCCACAAGCCAAATGTAACTGCCGGATTCAGGTGTGCTCCCGAAATATTGCCTATTGCATAAGCCATTGTAAGCACTGTAAGACCAAAGGCTAAAGACACCCCAACTAATCCAATTCCAACTTCAGGAAACTTAGCAGCCAAAACTGCACTTCCGCAACCTCCCAGCACTAGCCAGAAGGTACCTAAAAACTCAACCAAACTTTTTTTCATACTTTATTCTATTTTATTGTGTCAATTGATGAATTCTAAAAATTAAATAAGCCAAAGCCCATTTTTATTCATTATGTTTAAAAATACCTGCCTAACATATCTATCTAATGTAAGCTTTGCATTAAAAAGATGAATCAGTCCTGCTATATCGGGTTGCCTTATTTGCTCAAAGGTAATTATTTCTTCTAATTTTTTAGTGTTAAAATTTAGGCTAATTGTTTCATAACTTCTTACTAATTAACTTAGCAGCAATTAAAATCTGAGATATTTCATTGAAATAGAATCAGTATTGATTTTTTTATTGTAATCAGCATCGTATGAAAATTCCAATTATACTGTTTTTTTCTCTGCTTTCCGGGCGTGTAATGTCCCAGGAAGTTTTACACTCTGGTGGGCAGGTTTCTGAGTCAAAAAATTCACAAACCACCTGGACTATAGGCGAGACAATAATTTTTACCGGTGAAAGCAACTCTGTCATAGCTACCCAAGGTTTCAATCAGGGATATTATATCATTACTGCCATTGAATCATCAACATTTGAAGTTTCGACCATCAAGATATATCCAAACCCGACACCGGACAAGGTTTATATAGAAACACAGAATCATAAAACCATCCAAAATATTCAAATTACCGATCTGAATGGTAGAGAATTATATAATGCTAATCCAGGAACAGAAACTTTAGTAGTCGATCTGCAAAAGTTCCGAACAGAAAGTTTCCTGATCAATGTTACATCCAACAATCAACAAGAAAACTTCAAAGTGTTAAAAATTAAATAATTATGAAAAAGGCTTATAGTACATTTTTATTGCTTATTTCCATTTTTCAGTTTGCATTTAGCCAAGCTCCGCAAATGTTCAACTACCAGGCTGTAATTAGAGATGCATCCGGAATAATTGTAGAATCGACAAGCATACAACTTAAGTTTACTATTTTAAAAGAAAGTGCCAGCGGTTCAGTTGTATATTCTGAAACTCATTCTACTCAGACCAACGATTTTGGTCTTGTAAATTTAAAAATAGGCACTGGCACAACGATGGATGATTTTGGCAAAATAGAATGGCAATCGGGTGTTTATTTTATTCAAGTGGATGTCGATTTGAAAGGTGATGATAATTTTATCAATATAGGAACCAGTCAGTTAGTAAGTGTGCCATATGCGCTACATGCTAAAACTGCAACAAATGTTATTAACGATAAAGTAAATGATGCAGATGCTAGCCCTACTAATGAAATTCAGGTATTAAGCCTTGTCGGCAATACACTTAGTCTTTCAAAAAATGGTGGTTCTGTTTCAATACCACAAGGAATTGCTCTTAGTGGTCAGGCAGAATCAGGGAACTTATTAACATATGATGGCACCAATTGGGTTGCAAAGAATCTGGCTACAAGTAGTACAGGAGGAAACCAGCCATTCAACAATATGCAGCCATATCTTACAGTGAATTATTGCATAGCTCTTTATGGAATTTTTCCTAGTAGAAATATTTCAGACCCATTAATTGGAACTATTGCAAGTTTTGGATTCAACTTCGCTCCAAGAAACTGGGCACAATGTGATGGTCAGTTGATGTCGATAGCTCAGAATACTGCCCTATTTAGTTTGCTAGGTACATCGTATGGTGGAGATGGTAGAACTACATTCGCATTGCCAGACCTAAGAGGTAGAACGCCGATTCATATGGGGCAAGGATCCGGACTTACATATAAAGATCTAGGCCAAACAGGTGGATCTGAAAATACTACTTTGTTAATCTCAAACTTGCCGGCTCATAACCATACCATTTTTGTGGTTGATTAATGTATAAAATCGTATTGCAAATTTCTATAAGCCTGTTATTTAGTTTAAATAGCAGGCTTCTTTATTCCCAAGTATCTGGATCTAATACAGACCCTTTCAATGAATGGGCATATCAAATACTCAACCTTCCTAGACTGGAAAAAAACCTAAACAAACCCATTTTGATAGCTGTTATTGACGATGGTTTTAACCTTCATCATAATAGTCTGAAAGGATTTGTTTCATTCAACACCAACGAAATCAGAGACAATAATCTTGACGATGATAATAATGGATATATTGATGACTATTTAGGCTGGGATGCTTCCGACTTGGACGGCGATCCTTCACTTAGGCCTGAATTAACAGATGAATATTACCACGGGACTTATATAGTCGGTGTAATTGCAGAGGTGCTTAGGAAAGTTTATGGCGATACCTATTCGGATCTATTTCAAACTATTCCAATAAAAGCATTGTCAGACAAAGCTGCCAATACCTTTATCAAAGACGGTTATAAGGCTATGGAATATGCCATAGCCAGAAAAGCAGATATAATCGTATGTGCATGGAGTGGTGGGCAAATTTCTGAAAAAGAACAACATATTATAGAAAAGGCTAAAAAACAGGGTGTTATCATTGTTGGTTCGGCAGGTAATATGTATTCCAAAGCAGTAGACCCTCCAGCATCCTATCCAGGCGTGCTAGCTATATCTGCAGTAGATTCTCTTATGATAAAACGACCTGCATCCAATTACCATCAAAATATTGACCTTTGCGCCTCTGGGCAGCATGTGCGAGGCCCTCACCCAAAAAGCAATAATACCTGGTTCTATGCCGGTGAAACTTCCGCAGCTACCGCTTTGGTATCGGCTTGTATGGCTGTGCTTAAACAGGCATTTCCGAAAATAAATCAGCAAGAATTGCTACATGCATTAAAATATACAGCCTTGTCGGTAAACTATTCTAATCTGAGCATAGCCGGAAATCTTGGTGCAGGTATTCCTAATCTGGAGAAAGCGATTAAGTATTTATCTCAACAAGAATATAAATATGCCAATCACAATCCACTTTTATCGGAAGGGGTAATTTGGTATTCAAAAAAACACAAAACTGATAATTGGAAAATATACCCCTTAGGGAGCTACACCGGAATTAGTTTAAGATTGGAAAATCTGGACAAAAATGATTTTGATAAAAAACTCATTATCAAATACCCTGATAGCTCTATGGTCATACCCATGCAGGAAATCGTACAGGGTATGGTAGTTACCTCTGCAAATATTCGTATCAGGTTGTTCCATGAAAGAAAAAAACCATCCAAATTTAGCTTATTATACGAATCCTTGCCTCTAGATTCCACTTCTTTATTCTGTAATGGTACACAGATTCTACTTGACACTATTGGCACTATAACAGATGGAAGTAACTGGAATAATTATAGCAATAACAGCAATTGTTTTTGGCAGATTACAGGCCCGAAAGGAACACGTATCGAAATAAACTCAACGTATATTGACACTGAAAGCAATGTAGATTACCTATGGATATTTGACGGAGAAAAACCATTGCAGGAAAATATTATAGCTAAATTCTCCGGATCCAACAAACCTCCAATGGTTACTTCTCGAACCAATCAGGTTACGTTGTGGTTTGTAAGTGATAGTAAAAATACCGGTGAAGGTTGGGAAGTACAATACAAGGTCCTGCAGCAATGACGGCTTTTTAAGTGTTGTAATTAGCCCACAGCAGGTATATATCAGGTTGAATTTTAAATAAAAATAGCCCATAGGAAACATGGGCTATTGCAAAATTTTTTTTCAAAAACTATTAAATCATATCAAAACCTGCATAAGGCACTAACACATCCGGCAATTTTATCCCATCATTTCTCTGATTGTTTTCAAGCAAGGCTGCCAGTATTCTTGGCAATGCCAATGCACTACCGTTTAGTGTATGCAACAATTGTGTTTTGCCTTCGACTTTGTAACGAAGTTTTAATCGGTTTGACTGGTAGTTTTCAAAGTTACTAACCGAGCTAACCTCTAACCAACGCTCCTGAGCAGCAGAATAAACCTCAAAATCGAAAGTCAATGCACTGGTAAAACTCATGTCACCGCCACACAATTTTAGTATTCTGTAGGGCAATTCAAGTTTTTGCAGCAAGCCTTCAACATAATTGACCATATGATCCAGAGCTTCGTATGAGTTTTCGGGTTTTGTAACCTGTACTATTTCAACTTTATCAAACTGATGCAAGCGGTTTAGTCCACGCACATCAGCGCCCCAGGAACCGGCCTCTCTTCTAAAACAAGGTGTATATCCTACATTCTTAATTGGCAGGTCTTCTTCTTTTACTATTGTGTCGCGATACAGGTTGGTAATTGGCACTTCAGCCGTAGGTATCAGGTATAATCCATCTTTAGGTATCTGATACATCTGTCCTTCTTTGTCAGGCAACTGGCCGGTACCAAAACCTGACTCCTCATTGATTACAATCGGAGGCATTATTTCTGTATATCCGGCATCCATTGCTTCATTAAGGAAAAAAGCAATCAAGGCTCTTTGTAACCTGGCGCCCTTGCCTTTATATACAGGAAAACCGGCTCCACTTATTTTATTACCTAATTCAAAATCTATTATATCATACTTCTTGATAAGCTCCCAGTGTGGCAGCGCATCCGGATGTAGTTTTATATCTTTTTTGTGCAATGCCATTACCTTGTTATCTTCGGCAGATCTACCTGCAGGTACAGTATGGTGAGGCAAGTTAGGCAACAATACCAACAGGTTTTTCAATTCTTCTTCAATGGTTGCCAGCTGATCTGAAAGCAATTTGGCTTTGTCGCGTAATTCTGTTGCCAGTGTTTTGGCACCCTCGGCTTCTTCCTTTCTGCCTTCTTTCATTAAAGCACCAATTTGTTTGGCCTTTAGGTTCGAATCGGCCAAAACAACATCAAGTTCGTACTGCGTTTCGCGACGTTTCTGGTCTATTTTGATTGCTTCTGATACGTGTTCTTCAGCCTGTGCATAATATTTTCTTTTCAGGCCTTCAATGACCTTTTCCGGATGATCTTTGATAAAAGCTATTTGGAGCATTTGCTTAGATATTTTAAAACTTTAAAGGTAAAAAAGAATTACCGAAAGCTCTCAATTATAAAGCTTCTAAATAATTTTATTATTTTTTGAACCATAATACAAACAAATTTTGTTTATTTGATCTGGATGCCTAATATTGCAATTCAAAAGCTTTTTTAGCAGTTTCAAAAACAAACAAGTTCATATCTTTTTAGTTTAAAATTTAACTCTTTTCTAAGAATCAAGTTAATCTTGTAAGGCGGTTGCCTCCCAGGTTGGTTTTTTGAGTTAAATCCGTTTGCTAATACCATTTCAACATGTATAACATTGAAGATTTAGAGTTCAGACTCCTGTCTGAACTTAAAGATATTGCTGACGAAATGGGTGTCAGTAATTTTAAAAAATTACCAAAGAAAGATTTAATTTATAAGATACTCGATCAGCAGGCATTATTGCCCGAGAGTAAACTTCCAAAAATGGACACGATGACTAACGTACCCAAAGAAGAGTCTGTTGAGCCTCGCAGAAGGCCAAGAAAAAGAGAAAACGTAAGAGAAGCCTCCGCAGAAGAAATTGCCCTAGGCGAACCAATTGAATTTCCGCTGGAAAAAGCAGAAAAACTCCCTGAACCAGAACCTAAGGAAGAAGAAGTAAAAACACTTGAAGTCTCTCTCCCTATAGAAAAAGAGGATAGAGAAGAGCGTTTTGAACGACCTAAACGCCCTATGGGTGGCTCAAGATACAATGCCAATATCAAAGAGTTTGATGGCATTATAACAAACTCTGGTGTGCTGGAAATTATGCAGGATGGATACGGGTTTCTTCGATCTGCAGATTACAACTACCTGGCAAGCCCTGACGATATTTACGTTTCTCCTTCACAAATAAAACTTTTTGGACTTAAAACCGGTGACACTGTAAAAGGTCAGATCCGTCCACCAAAAGAAGGTGAAAAATATTTTGCCCTATTACGCGTAGAAAGCGTAAATGGTAAAACTACCGAAGAAATCCGAGACAGAGTTCCTTTTGAATATCTTACCCCTCTTTTCCCACAAGAAAGACTTAACCTAAGTACCAGACATAATATACTTTCTACCAGAGTTCTGGATCTTTTTGCACCTATTGGTAAAGGTCAAAGAGGTATGATAGTAGCACAGCCTAAAACTGGTAAAACGGTGTTGCTAAAAGAAATAGCAAACGCGATTGCTGAAAATCACCCGGAAGTTCATTTATTAATTCTTCTAATTGACGAACGTCCTGAAGAAGTAACCGATATGGCCAGAAATGTTAAGGCTGAAGTTATTTCTTCTACTTTTGACGAGCAGGCCGAAAGACATGTAAAAGTGGCCAGTATCGTACTGGAAAAAGCAAAAAGAATGGTAGAGTGTGGCCATGATGTTGTTATTCTTCTTGACTCTATAACTCGTTTGGCAAGAGCCTACAATACCGTTGTGCCTTCTTCAGGAAAAATACTTTCAGGTGGTGTGGATGCTAATGCTTTGCACAAACCAAAACGTTTCTTCGGTGCTGCCAGAAATGTTGAAAATGGCGGTTCACTTACCATTATAGCTACTGCTCTTATTGAAACAGGTTCTAAAATGGACGAGGTAATCTTTGAAGAATTTAAAGGAACCGGCAATATGGAACTTCAACTGGACAGAAAACTTTCCAACAAAAGGGTTTATCCTGCTATTGATGTTCCTGCATCCGGTACAAGAAGAGAAGATTTGCTTATGGACAAAGACGAATTATCCAGGGTTTGGATTCTTAGAAAGTTTATGGCCGATATGACTTCTATGGAAGCAATGGAATTCTTAATAGACAGAATGAAAAATACCAAAGACAATAATGAGTTTTTGGTTTCCATGAATGGATAAAACTGTTATACAACTATAGTATTAGAACAATAAAGAGCCCAAGCAATTGGGCTTTTTGTTTCTATGGCCTTACATCAACACTTTCAAAGAATGCGGCACGACTTCCACCACTATTCTTTCGCTGGTTTCTACCGGTTCTCCATCAATATGTGAAAGCTCTCCGGACTTATTATCAATTACTACTTTTCTGCTTCTGATTATTTTATAATATGAGGTTCGATATATAGTATCTCGCATTAAATGATAAAAGATATAAGGCACAGCCCATTTAGAAAAGGGCTTGATAATGCTAACCTCAAACCAACCATCGTCTATCTCACCCAATGGATTAATAGCCACGTTGGTTCCAAATTTGTTGGCATTGGATATGATCATCATAAATGCATGACCTTCATAATCGCCAATTCTGGATTTGATTTTATATGGAAATGATTTGTAGGTAAAAAACTCTTTTAAACCATACCAAATGTAGGAGAACTTACCCCTAATCAGACTTTTGGCAAATTTATGCACTATTCTGGCATTAAACCCCAAATCGCATAAATGGAAACAAAGCCTGCCGTTGAAGTTTAGCGTGTCAATGTATTTATATTCAAACCGATGAATTACATCAAATGCTTCTACTATATCAATGGGGAGCCCCAGGTCTTTGGCTAGTCCATTTCCCGATCCCAAAGGAATTATGCCCATAGGCACGCCGGTATTTAGCAATAAATTACCAACCAGATTTACAGTACCATCTCCGCCAATAGCTATTACTGCATCGGGACTGAATACATTATATATTTGCTTGATTTTGGAAAGATCATCTTTGCCTGTTGTATGAAATAACCTGTAGTTGCATTGGGCAACATCGCAGAATTTATTGATCTGTGCCGGCAATTTATCTTTATCCTTACCACCGGCAATAGGGTTTACTACAAACAGATATTTCCTTTCCTTTATTTCCATAGCTTTCTAATAAAGGAAACAGCATAATCTGCGTATTAGTTTTTGTCCGGCTTTCTGGTGCCGTCATATAGCTCAAACTCAAGTAGTCTGGCTTCTATGGTTCCGTTGTAGAATGGAATTCGTCGTTTAGGTTTCAACCCTATTTTTTTAGCCAAATCAAGATTTCCGGTAAATACATATCCAAGATATCCTTTGCATTCATTTTTCAGGAAATCCCCAAGTTCTTTGTAGGTTGTATTTAGTTTTTCAATATCACCTAATCGCTCACCATATTCGGGATTAAAAATTATGGCACCTTTGTTTTCCTGAGGGATTATTGTTTTTTCATATGGGCAGGTAACATATTCGAACTCCCACTTAAAACCGGCCTGAGCAGCATTTTTGCCAGCTGCTTCGATAGCTTTTGGGTCTATATCGGACAATATAAATTTGCCTTCCAGTTCCTTTTCAGCAGCTTCGGCTTCATCAAGCATCTTAGTCCAAACGGTATCGTCATAACCCAAAATATGCATAAACCCAAAATTTCCTCTAAACAACCCGGGGGCAATATTGCAGGCAATAAGGGCTGCTTCGATTGCAAGTGTGCCACTGCCACACATAGGGTTTATAAAGGTAGTGCCTGGTTTCCAGCCGGTACTAAGTATGACTGCAGCAGCAAGAGTTTCCTGCATAGGAGCTGTATGTGGCAACTTTCGATATCCATGTTTTGCTATGGTTTCTCCGGAAGTATCCATGTATACAGATGCTTGTTCTTGTTCCCAGTGAAGAAACACAACCGTATCATTTTTTTCAGAACCACTATCGGGGCGCTCACCTTTTTTGACTTTTATTCGGTCAGCTATAGCGTCTTTAGCCTTAAGGTTTGCATATCGGGTATCCTTGATCGTATCGTTCAAAACCCTGGATATAATGGTGAAATAACCTTGAGGTGAAATTAGATTTTCCCAGGCAATCTGGTGCATGGCTGCATATAAATTATCTGGATCTGTTGCAGTAAAATCTTTGATCTTATAAAGCACCTTATGTGCGGTACGCAACCACAGATTTAACTTCATGCAATCATAAAGGTTACCTTGTATTTCTACATAAGCAGCTTGTATATTGGTAGGTTTGTAACCCAAGGCTTCAACTTCTTTGGCCAGAACAGGAGCAATATTCCTTGGACAGGTGATTAATATAGTGGACTCCCGTGTAAAATCTGCCATAACAATTGATGGTATCTAAATAGATAATTTTTAATGAAACAAATTGGCCAAAGGATTCTGATGATACCAGATTTCGCAAAAACCTATAAACAATAGCAAAAGTGCCAGACCAAAACCTATTATAATTCCAAGAAAACTGTCTTTTCCTATTTTTTTGGAACCCTGAACATATTTTTTGCTGGCAAACTTCAAATACGTTTCAATAATGTGAAATGCCGGGTAAAATACCAGCACAGCTACAATCATCGAAAGTATAACTGAAGCGTATAAACCAAACTGAGATTGTTTTACCCAGCCGGTAAACATATGTTGAATATACTCATGTATGAGTTCAGCCAGTAATATCGAGATTACTATTACGGCATATTTGGTTGCTTTTCTTTTCATGGTATTTTATTTTTTACGATATTCTTTATTCAGTCCATCCACTACCAACTTGGTTATATCCAGACTATCTCTGGCAAAAACGATAGTAGCAGGATTGCCTTTGGAATAAGTAAATACGAAATTAAAATTCTTTTCCTTGCTCAAATTCTTTAGATAATCATCTACCTTTTTAAGCAGGTTTTCATTAAAGCGGGTAAACTCATTTTGTTGTTCTTCCTGCAATTGATCACGCAATTTAAACAACTCCTGTTCCTGCTCCATCAGTTGCTGTTCTTTGGTTTTTCTATATGTTTCTGAAAGTGTTGATGCAGCTTGTTGATATTTCTGAAAATCCTCTTCCAGTACCTTCTGCTTATCCATCAACTGCTTTCTTTTATTTTCAATGCTTCTTTCTATGTTTCTAATTCCCTGCTTGTAGAATTCGTATTTTTCAAAAAACTCTTCCAGGTTTACATAAGCTATTTTACCATCCAGGTCTTTAGAAGCAATTTGTGAAAGATCAGCCATGGCAGCTGTATCGCTTTCAAGGTCTGCATCTGTTTGCGTTTGCTCGGTTAACTGCTCGCCTGCAGAACTTGCAATTTCTGGTTTGGAAGAAAAATGCAAATAATATAAAACACCAACCGCCACAAACAATACGGCATTTAAGATCAATGATAGGTTTTTCACAAAATAGTTCTCCTCTGGAAAGTTATGTAATAGTTAAGGAAGTAAAATTAATGTCTTTATTTTCAAATTGACAATAATAAAAGTATAAAAGGAAATAAAGTACAAAAAAAACCTCAAACCGACTGGTATTTTTCCACCAACAACACCTTATCACAAACACTTTTCCTAAAGCCCGGTTTACTTTTAGTATAAAATACGCCAAATGTGTATCAGTAAATAAGTAATGAACTGACTTTATATTCTTTTCTATGATCAATTGATAAAAGAATAAAGACAGTGATATTTAGCTGATTAAGATAGTTGGCATGTTGAATGATACATCTAATTCAGAAAGTCTAAAAACGAATTCTGCAACAAGTACAACCAAAAAGTCGTATAGAAAACAGCTCTGTTAAACCGGAAGTTGAATGAGTTTTAGAAAAACCTATACAATAGCCAATAAGCAGAGTAATATAAGACACTATAAACAAGTGGTTTGAAAAGGTTTTTAAATGTATAAAACCAAGTAAACTTCGGTTTGCAAAAGGTATAACAAAGAGGCAAAACCTCAAATTTACCTTGGTTTTGTAAACAATTAAGGCTAAACTTCGGACGGTTTGTCTATACAATTTATCAGGTTTGTATCGCTTGCAAGTCGGAAAAAGAAGTTTTCTGTTAATTAGAATCTGACTAAGTAACTACTGTAATTACATTACAATCAGACTATTTAGTCAAAAGTAACATGTATGATTGATTCAATAACAAGAAGTCTTTTTCAACCCAAATCGAATATGCTTGACAGAAAAGTCATAACGGCCTTTACTTGTGGACTTCTATTCTGCTTTTTGTTTGGTTATACCATGGTAAAAAGTAAAAAGAACAGACGATTAGACTATGAAGCCAAAACCCAGGCGAACCATAGCAAATACATCCACAAACTCCCTGAAGAAATTACATTTTCCGGCGAAAAAGTGTATTTCTTTACTCCATCCAGTTACCAAAATTTTGAGAGAGAACTGCATCATAATACTAAACACAATTCCAGCACCCGTCTTTTGCTTAGGAATGTAAAAATCTGGCTTCCGGAGATTGAATATATAGTACGCAAAAATCAGGTACCGGACGATTTTAAGTTTTTGGCAGTGGCGGAAAGTAACCTTACCAATGCCATTTCGCATAAAAATGCAGTTGGTTTCTGGCAGTTTACCCAATCAACCGCCGAAGATCTGGGATTAGTCATCAATGATGAAGTCGACGAAAGGTATCACCCCATACTTGCTACTGAAGCTGCATGCCGGTATTTCAAAAAATCGTATAAAATATTTGGCAACTGGACAGCTACAGCTGCTTCCTATAACCGAGGTATTTCTGGACTTTTGAGAGCATACAATGACCAACAAGTCGAAAATTTTTATGCTCTTGAATTAAATGATGAGACTTCCAGGTATCTTTTTAAGGTAATAGCTATGAAAGATTTAATATCAAATCCAGCAAAATATAATTTTACAGTTAAATCCTACAAGCGAAATAGTTATATCAAAAAAATCAAGATTGACTCATCCATTACCAATTTGGTAAAGTATAGTCAGCAGATACAGGTACCTTATCTTACCCTTAAGGAGTACAATCCCTGGATATTGAAAAACAGTCTTACTCTCGAAGAAGGCAAAAGTTACACTTTATTGGTGCCTTACAACCAGGTTGGCAAAGCTGATCCGGAAAAACCGGAACAAGAAGTCGCAAAAACAGCTAAAGAGCCTGTAATTAAAGAAGCCAATAGCAATCCTAACATTTCAAATCAGAAAATTAATCCAATCAATTTAAGTCTTAAGAAGTAAGGTGGATTGGATTTTCTACATATTCTAAATACCTTCCTGCCTAAAAAAGTACGGATACGTTAGATTACTGAGTCTATTCACTTTAAATTTGTTATTTAAGTAATAGAAAAGGCCTTGGCAACAATAGAAACAACAAATAAGCAGGTGTATACATCAAAGGACGAAGAGAAGATTGAAGTATTTGGTGCAAGAGAACATAATCTAAAAAATATAGATGTTACCATTCCTCGAAACAAACTGGTAGTAATCACCGGAATAAGCGGGAGTGGAAAGTCGTCGCTGGCGTTTGATACCATATATGCCGAGGGTCAACGCAGGTATATGGAAAGTTTTAGTACCTATGCCAGAACATTTCTTGGCAATATGGAAAGACCGGATGTTGACAAAATCAATGGTCTGAGTCCTGTTATTTCTATAGAACAAAAAACCACTTCCAGAAATCCAAGATCTACTGTTGGTACAGTTACAGAAATTTATGATTTTTTGAGGCTTTTGTATGCCAGGGCCGGCGAAGCTTTTTCCTATGTAACGGGCAATAAAATGATTCGCCAGTCTGAGGATCAGATTGTAAATACACTAATAAGCTCACTCGATAATAAAAAAATTGCCCTTTTGGCTCCTGTTGTCAAGGGTAGAAAGGGGCATTACAGAGAATTATTTCTACAAATTCGCAAACTAGGTTTTACCAAGGTTCGGGTAGATGGCGAAATATTAGAAATTGATCCCAAAATGCAATTAGATCGGTACAAGATTCATGATATAGAAATTGTAATTGACCGAATTGCCGTAAAAGAATCCGAAAAATTTAGAATCTCATCTGCCGTTAAAACTGCTATGATTCATGGCAAAGGCACGATGCTTACGTTGGTTTATAGCGATTCCGGCAATGAAGAACGTGTGCAGTTTTATTCAAAATATCTGATGGACCCTGAGTCTGGCATTGCATATGATGACCCGGCGCCTAATATGTTTTCCTTTAATTCGCCCTATGGTGCTTGCCCAACCTGTAACGGCCTGGGACAAATTGAAGAATTAACTCAGGAAAGCATTATACCTGACATATCGGTAAGTATAAGCCGAGGTGGCATTATACCACTTGGTGAATACAGAGATATCTGGCTGTTTAAACAACTGGATACCATCTTAAAAAAGGCAGACCTATCCTTGACTACACCTATTTCTGACATTCCGGAAAATATACTTTCGTTTATACTATATGGGCCAAAAAATCCTGAATCCAGCCAAATACCAGGTGCTAAGTTTGAAGGTATTATAACATTTCTGGACAAACAGCAGGAAGCTTCTGAAAAAACAGCCAACTGGTTAAAAGATTTTATGGAAATAAAGGTTTGCCCGCAATGCGAAGGGGCAAGGCTTAAAAAGGAATCTTTATTTATAAAAATAGACTCAAAGAATATTTCCGAACTGGCAGAAATGTCTATTTCTAACCTTTCCACCTGGCTCGTAGATATAGAAAACCGTATTTCTGAACGTCAAAATCTGATAGCCTCTGAAATTTTAAAGGAAATCAGAAAGAGAATCGGTTTCCTATTGGATGTAGGTCTGGATTATCTTTCTCTAAACAGACCATTGCGAACATTGTCAGGCGGCGAAGCACAGCGTATACGCCTTGCAACTCAGATAGGCACACAACTGGTGGGGGTGCTTTATATATTGGATGAACCAAGTATCGGTTTGCACCAACGCGACAATGTAAAACTTATTAATTCGTTGAAGCACCTGCGCGATATAGGCAACAGTGTATTGGTAGTAGAACATGATAAGGATATGATGCTGGCTTCAGATCATATATTGGATATTGGACCAGGTGCAGGCAGACATGGCGGATCGATTGTAGCTGAAGGAGATCCTGAAACTTTTCTGAAAAAAGACACATTAACCGCCAGATACTTAAAAGGCACTTTGTCTGTAGATGTAGCCGAAGTAAAGCGACCCGGTACAGGCAAATCGATCAGACTATTGGGTGCAAAAGGACACAACCTAAAAAATGTAGATCTGGAAATCCCTCTGGGCAAAATGATCTGTATAACAGGTGTTTCAGGTAGTGGAAAATCAAGTCTTATCCACGAAACTCTTTTTCCTATTCTAAATAAACATTTTTATAACGCCAGGAGAGATGCCTTGCCTTTTCGGGAAATCACAGGACTAGAGCATATAGATAAAGTAATAGAAGTAGATCAATCGCCAATTGGCCGCACACCAAGGTCAAATCCGGCTACCTATACCGGTGTTTTTAATGACATCAGAAACCTGTTTACCCAACTACCCGAAGCAAAAATTCGTGGCTACAAACCGGGACGTTTTTCTTTTAATGTAAAAGGTGGCCGTTGCGAAGCCTGCGAAGGTGCCGGACTCAAAACCATCGAAATGGATTTTTTGCCTGATGTACATGTACATTGCGAAGAATGCAAAGGTAAACGCTACAATCGGGAGACTCTGGAAGTGCGATTCAAAGGCAAATCCATAGCCGATGTGCTGGATCTGACGGTAGAACAGGCCTGTGAGTATTTTGCCAGTCAGCCTTATATACTCAGGAAAATTCAGACCCTAAACGAGGTTGGCTTAGGCTATATTACCTTGGGGCAACATGCACCTACACTGTCCGGAGGTGAAGCACAACGTGTAAAACTCGCCACTGAACTATCCAGAAAAGATACAGGACAAACATTCTACATTTTGGACGAACCAACTACAGGTTTGCATTTTGAAGATATAAGGCAATTGCTTGGTGTAATGAATAAACTTGCCGACAAAGGCAATACAGTCTTGATTATAGAACACAATCTGGATATAATAAAAGCAGCCGATTATATAGTAGACATGGGGCCGGAAGGCGGTGGAGAAGGTGGACAAATAATAGCCCAAGGCACACCTGAGGAAGTTGCTTTGGTAAAAGGAAGCTATACTGGTCATTTTCTGAAAATAGAACTTGGACTAAGTAATTAATAATCAACAACAATACAATGAACAGTTACCATATGCGTTTTACCTATATTTATAGTTCAATTGTATTCTTCTTTAGCTGGAAAATTATATGCGCTTTACACTAACTTGTCTGTTTGCTTTTGCTTTGATTTTTTCCGGCAAAGCTCAAAACAACAGTGTTTTATCTGAAGGTACTTGGTTTAAAATTGCCATTACTTCTCCGGGCGTATACTCCATTACCACTCAAGACCTCAAAAACCTTGGTGTACAGACAGAACAGATCAATCCTCGAAACATTGCTTTGTATGGAAATGGCGGTAGCATGTTGCCTCAAGCCAATTCAGCTTTTCGTTATAGCGACCTGACAGAAAATGCCATAATAGTAACCGGACAGGAAGACGGTATATTTTCATCCAACGACAGCATTGTTTTTTATGCACAAGGCCCCAACACCTGGCTATACGATACTACCAATAAAGACTACGATCATGTGGTTAATTTGTATGACAATAGCAATTATTACTTTTTGCTTCTAGATAAAGCAAGTCCGGGCAAGCGAGTTCAGGAATCCAATACAACCAATACCGGCCAGATACTCAGAACATACCATGAGCGTATGTTTCATGAAAAAGAACTTGTAAATGTAAACCATTCCGGCCGTATGTGGTTTGGGGAAGTTTTTGATCAAAACCTGGATCAAAGTTTTAGCTTTAACATGAGCGGTATCAGCAGCCCTACATACAAATTAGAGATTGCCACCCTGGGCAGATCCGTAAGTCATACCAACAATGTGACCTTTCAGACGACAATGGATATACAAGCCAATGGTACCTTGTTGGAAACTGTAAAATACTCCTTTACTAAAACCCTGGATAAAAATTTATATAAACCACAATCGGATTATAAAATTTCCAACTATAATGTGTCGTCAAATACTATTCAAAATCCATTGCTTACGCTGAGGTTTATATACAACAAAAATGGCATTACAGCTCCCAGTTCTGACTACCTATATGGAGGATTGCTAGACTATATCGAATTGGAATACGAACGCAAACTTGCGCTTGGTTCATTTACACAAAAAACATTCAACTATATAAGTCCGGACCAGAATCTATCCTATCAGTTCAAAACGGCCAAAACCCACAAAAGCATCTGGAATATTTCTAACCCACTGGTACCGGAAGCAGTTGTCTTACAACATAGTGGCGATAGTACAGTTTTTGCGTTTTCCAGCCAACTGAGCAACGAGTTTATAGCCTTTGAACGTACTCAAATCCCTAAACCCGCTATGATAACTCCATTGGCTAACCAAAATATTCATGGTTTGGCCACCACACCGGAGTTGGTAATATTTACTACTCCAGGCCTGAAAAACAATGCTCAAAAATTAGCCGATTTTCACAGCTCGCATTCAGGGCTTCATGTATTGACCGTAACTACCGATGAGGTATACAATGAATTTTCCTCCGGAAAAAGAGATATAAGCGCGATCAGAGACCTTTGCAGGTATTTTTATCAAAAGGACGGACAATTAAAATATCTTTTACTATTTGGCATGGGCAGTTACGACTTCAAAAAAACGGCTGGCGATGCTCAATATTATATACCTATTTACCAATCCAGAGAATCTTTCAACCCAATAAACTCCTATGCTTCGGATGATTATTTTGGTTTTATGGAAGACAATGAAGGTACATGGAGCGAGTCCCCAACAGTAAATCACACCATGGATATAGGTGTTGGCAGACTTCCAATATCCAACCCTAAAGAAGCTGATATAGTGGTTGATAAAATAATCACCTATGCATCTGATCCAAAAGCAATGGGTAAATGGAGAAACAATATAGCTCTATTTGGGGATGATTATGACACCAATTTGCATATCAAGGACAACGAATTAGCAGCAACCTATATTGGAGAAAACTATCCGAATTTCAACCTACGAAAGCTGTATGTTGGCCGATACTATAAAACCATATTGCCGGGTGTAAAAGAAATAAGTCCGGAAATGTCTACGGCATTGACCAAAACCATTAATGATGGCGCACTTATATTTAACTATGTAGGGCATGGTGCACCACGCAGGCTGAGTGGCGGACTAATTGATGCTGACCAGGCCAAAACCTGGAGCAATAAATACAAACTTCCTTTTTTCATAACGGCAACTTGTGAGTTTGCCGTTGCTGATCACCCTGATGTATATTCCCTGGGTCGGGAAATCGTGCTCATGAAAGATGCCGGTGGTATTGCAATATTTTCCGGTACCAGAGCTGCTTATGCTTCTTCCAATAAGATCGTTGTAAACAGCATGTTCAAACACTTGTTTGACCCAAGTCTCAGATTTGGCGATGTAATTCGCAAAGCCAAAAATGGTGGTTTATCGGGCATATATAATCGTCATTTTATATTTCTTGGCGATCCTGCCCTAAGGCTCAATATACCTACTCAGCAGGTTCGACTAACTTCTGTTAATGGCAATTCGCCATTGAAATGTGATTCAGTCGATATTCATGGAGTAAAAACATTGGTGTGTGACACACTAACTGCCTTAGGTGTAAATACATTGGAGGGTGAAGTGGTAGATATGGACGGCAATGTGCTAAGCGACTTTGATGGCAAAGTAGTACTTACAGTATATAATAATGAAAAAACTATTAAAACCTTAGGTCAGGAAGATCCTGTTTATACATTCAAAGAACGTGTAAACGAGCTTTTTTCCGGTATAGCCAGTGTAACCAACGGTACATTTACGATAGAATTTATATTGCCCAAGGAAGCCGCCGACTCGCTTGGCTCGGCCAAAATTAGTATGTATGCCTATACTGCTAATGGATTGGATGCAGCAGGCTCAAATAACAATCTGTGGACAGGAGAAATTGCCTCCAATGCACCTGCTGACAATACACCACCAACTATTACTATGTATCTGGATTCTGTAGCATTCCAATCAGGTGATACAGTCTCTAAACAACCTATGCTTATTGCAGAACTTAGCGACGAATCGGGTATCAACCAAAGCTCATCAGACTCAGATAACTATCTTGTATCAATGTTGAATCTGGATAGCAGCATAGTAATGAACGGTCATTTTGTATCCAACACTGATGATTACAAAAAGGGGACTTTGCAATATCAGTTTCATAATCTGCCAAAAGGTAATTACACCTTGGAATTGTGGGCATCTGATAATTACAACAACCGCGCATCCGAGTCGATCAATTTTGTAGTATTTGACATAGGTATGGGTATTTTTCATCCTGTAGTGTCAAACTTTTTAAAAGTAAAAGCATACCCAAATCCGTTTAGCGACCAGACCAATCTGGTACTAGACCAAGGCAACCATGTACAGGCAACCATAGCTATACACGATGCTACAGGCAGACTAATCAGGCAAATGGATCAGGTAAGTATCTCCGCCAATCAGGCTATACAATGGGATGGCAAGGATATTAATGGCACAAAAGTACCACAAGGTATTTATATGTGTACGATCAGCATTCCCGAAAAACAAGCTCAACAAAGTATTATGTTGATGGTGCGCTAAGATGAAGTCAGAGAGTTTTTTAGGGTAATGGGTATAGGTATGGGTTTAATGGGAAAGAGAATGACCCAGAAGGAATGGGTGGCGGAGGCTCTACCTATGACTATGGGTTTAGGATATACAACCCGCAGATAGGTAAGTTTTTGAGTGTAGATCCGTTGACAAAATCTTATCTTGAATTAACTCCGTATCAGTTCGCAAGTAATACACCAATTTGGGCTGTGGATTGGGATGGTTTAGAAGCAAGGGTATATCTTGATGTAGCTGTTCCAATAGGGCATGCTTTTATTTCAGTTGTTGATGATAATGATGTTTTGCATGTATATACTTATGGCCAGTATGGTCAAGGACATCCTGGGACAAATAGTACTGCAACAGGTGTTGGAGGATTGGTACATTTAGTTGGAGATGCGGCTATGCAATATATCAGTGACGAGTTTGCTCATAATCCAATGCGTGCCTATGAAATAGGAGAATCTGATAAATCGAAAGTTATGAGTCATTTTCAATCAGTAATGGAGGGTAAGCCAGAAGCTACACCAGACCAACCTGTTATTCAATATGCACTAAATGATCCTACAGGGAGGAGTAATGCTGTTCAGACTGGAAATTATAGTGGTATAACACTAGGTGCAGGTAGTGGTTCTTTAACGGATAATTGTGTTACAATGGTGGATAAAGCATTGCAAGCTAGTGGGTCTAATGTTATAGGGGGAAGAACAATACCACAGGCAGCAAATGGTAATCTAGCATTTTATAGTAACTTTTCCTTGACAACAGTAACTGATGTAACAGATGTTGTTCAGCAAGCTGTTAATTCATTTAATACCAGTAAAAGTGAGCCAGGTAAGGCAATACAGATTCCATTAAGAGAACCTGATTATTCTTCAAAGAAAGACAACACTAATTATGTTACACCTATTCCTTTGAAGTAGAGGTTTTATTGATTCAATAATTTGTATTGTGAAATTAAATAGAGATAAAGATTTATGAAATATTTAAAAATTCTAAATATAATATTGCTTTTAATAGGTTCTTACGCTTTAATAAATATTGCTCATTCTTATTTTAACTATGAACAAACATTACATGAGAACCCCAGTAGTTATTTGGCAGATACTCCAGATGAGAAGCTCAATGCTAGTGAGCTAATTAATAAAAAAATATCTTTTGTGACATATGAACTATGGGTATCTAATAGAGATATTTACAAGTGGATGTTTTATTTAACTATTTTATATATAGCTTTAGTTATTGTTTTTATGGTATTTCTTTCTTCAAGAATCCACCGCTAGTCCTAGGTGTGTCGTGAAACCTTTTTTGCCCTGGTTGGTGAAATTAAGTAACAAGCTTGTATAAAGGCAGCCCGCCTTGGTTGCGCCAACGGCCAACCAAAAATGTTAGAGGTAGGAAATAGAAATGAAAGCAGAAAGCCAGTTCGTAGGGACTGGCTTTGCTGTTTATAAGGCAGCTACGTTTTTTTGAAAGAAGTCTTTGAACTTCTTATTGGTAAGCATTTTATCAATAAGTTTGAATATAGTTTGCTTGTCATCTTCTTCTTTTTCCTTGGTTGGTGGAAATATAGCAGCCCATTTGCCGTGGTTGTGTCCCCGACCAACCACCAGATAGATTAGAAATGATGAAAATAAGATAAGAGCCAGATTAGAGCTAACTTCATCCTTCGTGCCTATAATTGGGTAAGTTATATAGAGGAATAAAAAGGAAGTGAAATATAGGTTGAGTGAAATAGTATAGTTGGTTGGTTAATAAGACCAACAAAGGCAAAAATTAGTGCATTGTAAAAGGGTTGTCGGATATAAAATATATTGAGTAATTGATGAGGCACGAACGGCACGAACAAGGACGATCGCATTAGAGAATGTTTCGTGAGGACACGAACCATGGAGGAGAAATGTATAATGTTGAATTTGTAAAGAAAAATCATAATTTCTTTGCCAATAGGGTATTAGTGCATAACAAGCATGTTCTAAATTTTGAAGATATTGAATTTGATCACTAATGAAAAATAGCATTGTTTGGGTTTTAGTATTATGTTTTTCTGGATGCATAGACCAAGAAAAAAAAGGTGTTGAGAATCTTGTAAAATTCTCAACATGGATTGATAGTATAAATGTGATTAATGAGGTAGAATCTTTAACAATTTTGTTTTCATCAGGATTTGATGTTGAGGAAGATGTAAAAGTTTTTATAAATAATGAAAAGATTGGGGATTTACAATGCGAAACAGATTATTCCACAGGGTATTGTTTGGATAAAGAGAGTAAATTGGTTTCGTTAGAAGTTGATCAAAGTATATTGAAGGTTGGAGACACTCTATTATTAAATGTAAATAATTATAACAATGCTATTATTATCCCTTCTGGAATAAACAAGTACAATAGATTAGTAATATGGAAAGATAAAGATAATCTTGGTGCTAGTTTTGAAAGGACGGGTGAAACTCTAATTCTCGAATAAGCTCCCCAATAGTCCTCGTTTTCTCCTTGGTTGGTAGAAATAAAGCAGCCCGCTTGCCTTGGTTGTGTCATCGACCAACCACCAGATAGATTAGAAATGATGAAAATAAGATAAGAGCCAGAATAGAGCTAACTTCATCCTTCGTGCCTATAATTGGGTAAGTTATATAGAGGAATAAAAAGGAAGTGAAATATAGGTTGAGTGAAATAGTATAGTTGGTTGGTTAATAAGACCAACAAAGGCAAAAATTAGTGCATTGTAAAAGGGTTGTCGGATATAAAATATATTGAGTAATTGATGAGGCACGAAGGCACGAACAAGGAACGATCGCATTAGAGAATGTTTCGTGAGGACACGAACCATGGAGGAGGAGATAAAAGCTACCGTTTCGATAAAATACACAGATCAGAAAGAGAAAAAGATGGACGAGAAATAATTCTAACTAAATAACATGTAGAAGAAAATGAAGATGTGAATATTAATGAGTAATAATATATAATTGGTTATTATTAGAATAAATTTTAATGTTAAACTTTGAAATTTATTTAATCCTATAATATTCCATATTATGCCTCCTACATATATAGGTGGTATGTATATTTTTATTATTCCACCTTTAAACCAAGCAATTATTGCTATTATAATATATACGAATAGAGTTGTTAATAATGAGATTCTGTAGTCCTTTATCATTTTTTTTATATGAAATGAAAATGCAATATACTTTTCTATAATTTCTAAATAAAACATCCCTAGTTGGTGCGAGCATGTTTGAAAATAAGCAGACTTTGCTGGCGCGATGCCTTTGGCTCGTGCCATTATGTAAATAAAAGTAGTTATAGGTCTAATAAATATAGGCACGAGCTGAAAGCTCGCGCCAGCAAGGGCAGATCATTCAATTCCAGCAACTCAGAATGGAAACACAACTAGTGAAAATATCCAGAATACTTGTAGAACTTGTAATATCCAAAAAAGTGATAGAACAACTGAGCAGTTTTTGAATGATTTAGATTTAGGAGAGGAGTTGAAATCACTTAAGAAATCACCAGAAAATATGTTTTAATTATGGAAGAACGATTAGTAAAAGTATACTTCCAACTTGAGGGCTCCGACTGGCATAACTACAAAACAGAATCCGTTTGGGCTTTACAATTAAAAGGCGACCTATTTCAGATAAGAAATATTCCTACATTTATGTATGGGGTAAGCTTAAATGATATTTGTTTTTGTGAGTTGAAAGAAGGAGGGCTTTATTATTATAAGTATACAGTCAAGCCAAGTGGTCATTCTACATACAGAATTTTTCTGCCTAAAAACTTTTCCAGGCAGGCATTTGAAGTTCAATGGGCAAAAATGGAGAAATTTGATTGCAAATATGAAAAGTCAACAGAGTTACTCTATAGTGTAGATATTCCAGCAATATCTAATATATATGCAGTATATGCTATGTTAGAAGAGGGAGAAAAAAATGGAACTTGGTATTTTGAAGAGGCTCATTGTGGCCATGCAGTTAACTAATTTTTTGCCTTGGTTGGCAGAAATAAAGCAGCCCGTTAGCCGTGGTTCGGCCTTTTCGGCCAACCACCAGATAGTTTAGAAATGAAGAAAATATGATAAGAGCCAGATTAGAGCTAACTTCATCCTTCGTGCCTATAATTGGGTAAGTTATATAGAGGAATAAAAAGGAAGTGAAATATAGGTTGAGTGAAATAGTATAGTTGGTTGGTTAATAAGACCAACAAAGGCAAAAATTAGTGCATTGTAAAAGGGTTGTCGGATATAAAATATATTGAGTAATTGATGAGGCACGAACGGCACGAACAAGGACGATCGCATTAGAGAATGTTTCGTGAGGACACGAACCATGGAGGAGAAATGTATAATGTTGAATTTGTAAAGAAAAATCATAATTTCTTTGCCAATAGGGTATTAGTGCATAACAAGCATGTTCTAAATTTTGAAGATATTGAATTTGATCACTAATGAAAAATAGCATTGTTTGGGTTTTAGTATTATGTTTTTCTGGATGCATAGACCAAGAAAAAAAAGGTGTTGAGAATCTTGTAAAATTCTCAACATGGATTGATAGTATAAATGTGATTAATGAGGTAGAATCTTTAACAATTTTGTTTTCATCAGGATTTGATGTTGAGGAAGATGTAAAAGTTTTTATAAATAATGAAAAGATTGGGGATTTACAATGCGAAACAGATTATTCCACAGGGTATTGTTTGGATAAAGAGAGTAAATTGGTTTCGTTAGAAGTTGATCAAAGTATATTGAAGGTTGGAGACACTCTATTATTAAATGTAAATAATTATAACAATGCTATTATTATCCCTTCTGGAATAAACAAGTACAATAGATTAGTAATATGGAAAGATAAAGATAATCTTGGTGCTAGTTTTGAAAGGACGGGTGAAACTCTAATTCTCGAATAAGCTCCCCAATAGTCCTCGTTTTCTCCTTGGTTGGTAGAAATAAAGCAGCCCGCTTGCCTTGGTTGTGTCATCGACCAACCACCAGATAGATTAGAAATGATGAAAATAAGATAAGAGCCAGAATAGAGCTAACTTCATCCTTCGTGCCTATAATTGGGTAAGTTATATAGAGGAATAAAAAGGAAGTGAAATATAGGTTG
>ERZ511473.270-NODE-270-length-103799-cov-5.664083_pt1 | contig 103799 bp, 98 predicted proteins | sample MGYA00374947_ERZ511473 | MGnify/ENA primary metagenome ERZ511473 (study PRJEB26303, sample SAMN06343854) | sediment metagenome | isolation source: hot spring sediment | place: Canada: British Columbia | collected 2012-09-26 ... | reverse complement strand
GCGGCAACGTGCGCGAGAAGTCCGTTCTGGAGATATGGTACGGCTCGCGCGAACTGCGCCACCTGCGCCACATTACTCCTGACGACCTGACACAGTGCCAGACCTGCGAGGTGAAGCAGTACTGCAGTCGCTGTCCCGGGCAGGCTCTTCTGGAGGACGGCAGTCTAACCGGTTGCCAGAGCCGCGCGAAGGTAATCGCCCGCATCCGCAAACGGCTTGCGGAACAGCAGATGCAAACGTCCAGAAGCAGCACCCTGTTGCGTGTGGTGGCTTAGCGAGGCACGTATCCGTTCTGGCCAAGCTTGCGCGTCGTCGCACTAACGAGCCGGGAGTTCGTCCGGTCTACAGCCACGCGCAAGATGCATCTGTCCAGTGCCCAGCAAAAGCGGATAGTTTGCGGTGTTCGCGCATCCGTCTCTACCTTTACCAGCTCCCACGGTTGCCCCGATACCATCATCCCCAGATTGCGGGCATAATCACGTGCAACCCAGTACGCCTGCGCTCTGGTCAGTAAGTCCGCAGTAGAGGGATGTGGCGGGCATGTTACCTGGAGCAGTTCGCGAGAGAACATGTCCACGGCGAACGTCGCAAGTCGCTCACAGTTGCTGTCGTAGAGGTCTACCATACACGTTGTGTAGGTGAAGTTGTCGGATACCGCTGTGGTAGGGGCAGCGATACCGGAAGCGGGAACCTCGTCGCCTAAAACGGCATATAAGGCACAGGCATGTCTTATCGCTTCGTTTTTCTGGCGCTGGTAGGCTTCGGGCTTGCGCAGGGCGTGCAGCACCAATCCCACAACAATCAACGCCGTCACCGCCAGGCTGAAGAACAGGATGCTTCGTGGCATCATGTTTTGACTCCCTTCGAAAAGATAGCCCATTATACCATACTATTAGCATATCAAAACAACCCATTACATCATTTTATTACTCTGTCAAGAGTGATTTTCATGATTGTGGCGAGGCGGTCTCGCCTTGCTGTCATTCTGAGCGAAGCGAAGAATCTCGCAGATGCTTCACTTCGTTCAGCATGACAAAAAGAATGAGATGCTTCGCTGACGCTCAGCATGACAAAATAAACTGGAACGTCTTATGGCTCAGAATACTCATATCCCAAGATTGAGGAGAGGCGAAGTACTGTTAGCATGTCAAATCTCACCTTTTGCGGAGGGGGAGGTCTCTGCCGACGGTTTGTGGTCGTGACGGAGCGCGACCCCCCAATCCCATTACGGGGAGGGCGAGGCTCCTGCCGAGGGTTAGCCCCCCTGTCGTCCCCCCGCAAGCTGGGGGACGGTGTTATGATCAGGTCGCCGTGCCATCAAGCGATCACGGATGCCTGATGGATCGAAGCGAGACTCGTTCTGTCTACGCACCTGCTCAACAAGAACTTCGCCCTCCATTTCAGGACGACAGCAGTTCCTCGCAAATCCGCAGGATGTGTCCATATTCGGCTGGGCTGGACAGGGGCTGATTGAGCACGCCGTCTTCGGCAAACCTCAGCGCAACACGTTCGGCGAACGCACGGTCGCCCGCTCCTGTCGCCGCCATCCCCCACCATACCAGCACGCCCACCTCGCCGTCCTCCAGCGCGGTTTGCCACGAATCCTGAAACTGCTTGCGCAACCGGGCGAACAACTCCTTCCGCCGGGGCGACGCTGGCAGCCATGCAATAGCCATCAACTGCGCCATCACGTCAGGGTACCAGCGTTCCAATCGCGTTTCTCGCACACCGTTTTCGTGCATGGCCATAGCGTAGTAGCCTTTACCGTCGAGGAACAAAAGGCTTTCGATAGCCTGAATCGTGCGCTCCGCCGACTTCTTGAACGAGCCTGCCTCCGATTTTCGGTTCATCGCCTGCGCCAGCCACGCCGCGGATTGCCAGCCGCGAAACACCTCCACGTTGTCCATCAGGTACTTCACGCGATAGGTGGGCTTTGCCCAGGTCAAGCCGTCTTCCTGCAGGGTGAGACGTATGGCTCTAACCGCTTTCATGGCAGAGGGATAAAGGGCAGTAAGCAACTGGCGGTCATGCGAGGCACGCACGGTATGGTGCAACGCCTCCAGAAAAGTGGCGGCATAGGAGTCGGTGGAATCGCAATCGCCGGTGGGTTGCAGGTTGCCGTCCTGCAGGCGATAGTCGTCTATTGTGCCGTCAGGGTTCATATGCGCCGCGTACCAGCGCAGCCATTTCGTCACCGCCTGCAGATGCGCTTTGTTTTGCGTGTGCGGATAAGCGGCTACCAGCCCAATCGCTGCCAGGTTAGAGAAGTAGGGTATCAACGAATTGGCAGGCTGGGCGGCAGGAGCCATCAGTATCGCGCCGTCCTCACGCTGGCGCTGCAGGATGGCATCCGCCGCCCGGGTGAACACCGGCTTCAGCCGCAGGGCTAGGTTCCCATCTCCCATGAGGTGAGGTACTCCTGCTGTTCAGGGGTCAGCGCGTCGATACGGATGCCCATGGCGTCCAGCTTCAGGCGGGCAATCTGCTTATCCAGCTCTATCGGCACGCGATACACCTGCTTTTCCAGGGTTTCGGCGTGCTGGTGGATATATTCCGCGCACAGCGCCTGATTGGCGAAGCTCATGTCCATCACGCTGGCGGGATGTCCTTCCGCCGCCGCGAGGTTAATCAGTCGCCCTTCGCCCAGCAGGAATATCTTGCGCCCGTCCGCCAGCACGTATTCGTCCACGAACTCGCGTACGCGCCGCTTGGAGACTTTCATCCGCTCCAGCGCGTCGATGTCTATCTCTACGTTGAAGTGCCCGGAGTTCGCCACAATCGCGCCCGATTTCATTACCGCGAAGTGCTCCTCGCGTATTACGTGGATGTCGCCGGTGAGGGTCACGAACACATCGCCTACGCGGGCGGCGTCCGCCATCGGCATCACCTGATAGCCGTCCATTACCGCCTCCAGCGCACGCAAGGGATCGGTCTCGGTGACGATAACATGTGCGCCCATGCCCTTCGCCCGCATGGCCACACCGCGTCCGCACCAGCCGTAGCCCGCCACCACCACCGTGCGCCCTGCCAGCAGGATGTTGGTCGCCCGCAGGATGCCGTCGATAGTGCTCTGTCCTGTGCCGTAGCGGTTATCGAAGAGGTGTTTGGTGTCGGCGTCGTTCACCGCGATAATCGGGTAGCGCAGCACGCCGTCCTTCGCCATCGCCCGCAGCCGGATGACGCCGGTAGTGGTCTCCTCCGTACCGCCGCGCACGTTTGCTATCAGCTCCTGCCGTTGCGAATGCAGGGTGGACACCAGGTCCGCGCCGTCGTCCATCGTAATGTGCGGCCGGGTATCCAGCACGGCGTGGATGTGCTTATAATAGGTGTCATGGTCTTCGCCCTTAATGGCGAAAACGGGGATGCCATGATGTTTCACCAGCGCCGCCGCCACATCGTCCTGAGTAGATAGCGGGTTCGAGGCACACAGCGCAACCTGCGCCCCTCCCGCCTTCAGGGTGATTGCCAGATTCGCCGTTTCGGTGGTCACGTGCAGGCAGGCGGCGAGGCGAACCCCCTGCAACGGCTTCTCGCGGGCGAACCGCTCGCGGATGAGGCGCAATACGGGCATGTCCTGCTCTGCCCATTCAATGCGCAACTGCCCCTTATCGGCGAGGGCAAGGTCTTTCACGTCGTAGTTCATGCAGAATCCTCCATGTCATGCCTTTATGTTTACGTTTGTTGACCTGACCCCCTGCCCCTCTTCCCTGCGAAGGAAAGGGGAAACCGCTCCCCTCTCCTGCAAGGAGAGGGGTTGGGGATGAGGTTGACTACGCAGTTCCAATGTGATTATCTTTCCTTACGGGGTCTACAATCACTCCATCGAACACCGCCGCGTTGGACTTCACACGGCAACCTCTGCCCACCACACAGCGCACCAGCATCGTATCGCGCATGACCACTGCCCCCTCCCACAGGATGCTTTCCTGCACTGTGGCGTTATCTTCTACCACGCAGTTATCGCCCAGCACGCTGTACTCCAGCACCTTCGCGCCCGGACCGATTTCACAGTTGTTGCCGATCACCACAGGGTAGCCGATTTCGGCGGTAGGGTCAATCTTCACGTTGCTGCCTATCCAGACGTACTTGCGCGTTTCAGGATAGGGTATTCGCAGAGAAACCCTGCCCTGCATGGCATCCACATGCGTCTGTTGGTAGGTGCGCAGGTTGCCGACGTCCTTCCAGTACGAGGAGGTGAGAAAGCCAAAGAAGGGGCGACGCTGTTCGAGCAGAAGGGGCAACAGGTTCGCGCCGAATCCGTAGGTCACGCCGCGGGGGATGAGGTCAAATATCTCCGGCTCGAACACATACACGCCGGTGTTCGCCGCGTTGGAGAAGATGACCTCGCCGCGCGGTTTCTCAAGGAAGCGGGTGATGCGTCCCCGCTCGTTCAGCAGGGCGATACCGTACTCCGATGGGTCATCCACCAGAGACAGGGCGATAGTGGCGATAGCGCGCTTCTCCCTGTGGTAGCGCAGCAGACGGGTGAGGTCTAAATCGGTGATGTCGTCGCCGCCGATGACGATGAAGGTGTCATCGAAGAAGTGCTCGCACCGTTTGACGCTACCGGCGTCTCCCCACAGGCGGTCTTCTTTCGAGTAGTGGATGCGCACACCCCATTTGGAACCATCTCCGAAGTGGCTCTCTATCTGGTCGCCCAGGTAGTACAGGTTCACCATAATCTCGTTGAATCCGTGCCGTTTCAGCAGTTCCACGATGTGTTCCATCACCGGGCGGTTCACAATGGGAACCATCGGCTTGGGCACGTTTCGGGTGAGTGGGTCCAGACGCGACCCTACCCCGGCTGCCAGAATCATCGCTTTCATGGCGTCTGCTCCTCCTCGAATCGCCGCACCATCGCGGCTACGTACTCGATTTGCTCCACGCTCAGTTCCGGGTGCACCGGCAGGGAAAGCACCTCCTCGGCAGCGCGTTCCGCGTGGGGGAAGTCGCCGCGCTTATACCCCAGGCACCGGTATGCCTCCTGCAGGTGTAGCGGCAGCGGATAATACACGGCTGTCGCGATGCCATGCTCCTTCAGGTATGCCTGCAGCGCATCGCGCTGACGATGCCGGATGGTGAACTGATGGTAGGTATGCAGGTTGCCCGGCGCGGTTACAGGTAGAACCGTTTCGGTACCCCGCAGCAGTTCCATGTATCGGCGGGCATTTTGGCGGCGGCGCTCGTTCCACTCCTCCAGATAGCGCAGTTTTACCCGCAGTATCGCCGCCTGTATCTCGTCCAGGCGACTGCAATAACCGGGCACCTTATAGAAATACGCCCCGCCTTCTGCGCCGTGCACGCGCAGCTGCCTCACCCGCCGGGCTATCTGCTCATCACTGGTCAATACGATGCCTCCGTCGCCGAACGCCCCCAGGTTTTTAGTGGGATAGAAGCTCAGCGCAGTAGCGTGTCCCACCGCTGCGACCGGAACACCGTTCTGCTGTGCTCCGATAGCCTGCGCCGAGTCGTTTATCAGGTAAAGACCGTGCTCCTGTGCAATACGCCATAACGCCTGCCGGTCTGCCATCTGCCCGAACAGGTCTACCGGTAAGAGGGCGCGCGTGCGCGGCGTGATGGCACGTTCAATCGCGTTCACATCGATATTATAGGTATCGGGGTCAATGTCCACATAGACCGGCCTCGCGCCCAGCCGAACGATGACCTCGGTGGTGGCTCCGAAGGTGAAGGGAGTGGTAATCACCTCATCCCCCGGTCCGATACCCAGCGCTGCCAGTGACAGCTCCAGCGCATCGGTGCCGGAAGCCACGCCGATACCAAAACGCGCCCCACAGCAGGCGGCTACCTCCTCCTCGAGGCGCTGCACGTTTTCCCCCAGAATAAACCGCCCGCTCTCCAGCACGCGGGCAACCGCAGAGTCTATCTCCGGGCGCAGGGCATCGTACTGCGCCCGGAGGTCAGCTATAGGTACCTGAAAGGTTTTGTCCATGATGATGTCCTCTTTACCAACTTGCCCCCAATCGGCTTTCGCGCTCGATGTGACTGCTTGCCGCTATCACCGCATCGGCGATACGACTGCCCGCAGCAATAGATACGTCACGGTCGCAGATGACGCGGGTCAGGTCGGCTCCCTCACTGACGCGTACTCCTTCCAGCAGCACACAGTCCTCCAGCACGCATCCCCGCTCGATGTGGCAACCCGCGCCAATCACTACCGTTCCGCGCAGATGCACCTCTTTCTCCACGACTGCCCCTTCACCGATATGCGCCACCGCGCCCGCGTCGAGCGTGCAGTGTACCTGAGCGCGCTCCATGCACCACAAGCCCTCCGCTCGAGGTGTGCCGGGCAAGGGAACATTCACCCGTCCCCGCAGCAGGTCGTTGGTCACTTTCCAGTAATGCGTGGGACCGGCGACGTCCACCCAGTAGCCTTCAGCGGGTGCGCCGTATAAACCTTCGCCCTGCGCGATCATGCGCGGGTAGATTTCGCGCTCTATGGATACCGCTCTGCCCTCGGGGATACTTTCCACCACCTCCGGCTCCAGCACGTAGAAACCCGCGTTAATGTAATCCCAGCCGGTTTGTTCCACGTTGGGGTTCGCTGCCAGCGCTTTTTTCTGCTCTTCTGTTGGCTCCAGCCACGCCAGAACCCTGCCGTCGGTATCCAGCTCCAGCACGCCGTAGGGGTTGGGGCTGGGCACCGCCTTCAGCGCGATGGTGGCGCGCGCACCTCGTCGTCGGTGCAGGTCTATCACCGCGCTCAGGTCAAAATCGGTCACAATATCACCGTTGAAAACCACTACCGTCTCCTGTCTCCAGAGGCTCTTCGCGGCGTTGCGAATGGCTCCTGCTGTGCCGAGGGGTTGGTCCTCCTGCGCATAGCGCATCTTCACACCGAAGCGGCTGCCGTCTCCAAAGTGCTCCTCAATCGCATCAGCCATATAGTTGGTGGCAAACACAATCTCCGTCACACCGTGCGCCTTCAGCAGAGCAACCTGATATTCCAGCAGTGGGCGATTTAAGATGGGCATGAGAGGTTTCGGACGGGTGTAAGTGAGCGGACGGAAACGGGTACCGAATCCGCCGGCGATAATAATCCCTTGCATTCCATCACCTCCCAGGCGTCTGATTTCGCATTATCGGGTTGAACACCCCACAAATTATACTCAGCGGATAAAGGTTTTGTAAAGCGCGAGGGTCGGGAGGGGGCAATGCGCGCGGCTTGGCGGGAGTCTCGCCTCGCGCCAGTATGGGATGGTCGCGCTCCGTCGCGACCAAAACCCAACGCTCGGCGGGAGCCTCGCCCTACCCGGGATTAGGATTTGATTTACCCCTACCAGTTAATCGGGTATACGCTGATGTTGGTGAAGCACCCGACCAGTGTCCAGAAACCACCGTTCAGGAAGTCGCCCAGTATCAGCCCGAAGAAGAACGGCAAGGACTGGCGGTAGAGCTTCATCCCGCCGAAGTGCAGCACCACCCACTTGATGACCCACGCGATGATGAAGGGCAACCACACCATCTGCATGGTCAGCGTGTGGGCGATTGCATAGCCAACAGGATGGAAGGGGAACCAGGCAAGCTGTGTGCGCAGTATCGCCAGCACAAGTGTGATCAGCAAACCGAACACTACCGCGATGGAGCCGTTGGTATCCGCTTTCAAGGGCGTTTTGATAGCGTCCGCCAGCGCGTCGAAGGGGGTACGCCCCATGTAGGTGCGCCAGGCGTCGGTCTTTGCGCCCGCGCCGAAGTGGTACCATATCGCCAGCGCAATCACGAACGAGACGACAAACCCCACCGCAATCGCCGTCATCATCGCCAGCGCTACCTGCCGCAGGTTGGCTCGCACCTCGCCGCCCATCTTGAAGCCGTCCAGCTGGTGGGGCATGGAGATACAGCGCAGGTCGAAGTTCGCTAATGGGGCACGCATGTAAGCCAGGATGGTCAGGTCCTGCACGCGAAAGCCCGTTGTGCCGAAGGTGGTGGTCATGAGCTGGTATACGTCCACGCTGGGACCGAACAGCCAGGCGTTGCCGCTCTCGGCGCGGGTGCGCGTCGCTGCCATCATGTAGGAGAGGGCAAGCAGCACCAGTATCGCCGCCGCGCCCCAGCTCATACCAGCCACCACACAAAAACTCATACTGCCCAGTAACCCCAGGAAGAAGCCTATCACCGCCCAGCGATACGGCATCGGTTCGTCGCTATCGTCGCCTTGACCGCGCCAGGCGGTTTGCCACACCTCTTTCAGGTGCTTGCGCGCCAGATAGAGGCTGATAGCCGCCAATCCCAGAAAGGCTCCCGCGCCCTGATGTCCTGTCCAGGGATAGACGCTTTGCGCCGCGCCGCCCGCTGCTGCCGTCCAGCCCATCGCCGACCCCAGTATCAGCTCGATCTTGGTCACCAGATAGAAGAACCAGCAGCTGAACGTCACGTCCAGCGACAGCAGATAGGCGATGCCGATGACAAAGGGGTAGAAGGACATCGGGGTATAGCCGATGGCGTTCCACGGCGGTGTGGTCACCCATTGCGCGAGGTCCAGGTGGCTGGTGGCGCGTAGAGGTATCTCAGGAACCGCGGGGTAGTTCAGGTGGATGGTGTTCATCGTGCCCAGACTGAAGGGGATGGCAAAACCCAGCCACAACAATCGGCTGCTGAACAGCGATTGCGGTTCGCGAATGAGTGCAAGAGGCAGGGCAACCGTCGGGAAGGTCAATCGCTCGCGCTCCACCCATTGCCTGCGCATAATCGCCATCAAACACAGGCAGGTGAAGGTGTATACGGTCATGAACAGCGTCCACGCACCGATTTGCTTCCACCACAAGCCCAGCGGCACGGGCGCGTCGCCCTGATAAAAGTATTTCAGCGCGAAGGCGTCTTTTTGCGCCAGCCAGTCGGGGATGTAGCGGTGGAACAGCTCCGCCCACTGGTTCTCTGCAGAAGCGTAGTAGAACGCGGCGGTCACTGTCGGTACGATGAAGTGCAACGCGCCGGAGGAGGACAGCACCGTGGCGACGGTCATCATGACATAGATAACCAGCAGTTCCTGGGGAGTTAACGCCCACCGCGTTGCGACCCGCCGCAACAGCAAGTTCATCACCACCAGCGCGACCAGCGCGTTGAACGCCCCAACGGGGATCGAGGTATTCGCCAGCGCGGTATGCCCGCGTCCGCCCAGCACCAGCTCCGCCCAGTGTATCCACAGGTCTACCAGTGTCACGCAGATGATACCGATAATCCAGGCGCGCGCGGTGAGCGCACGCCCCGTCGTGGTCACTGCAGCAACAGGCTCCTGTACACGCGCTTGCGCTACACTGGGCGAGTAGGGTACCGTCCATTTGCGCCACGAGAGCATAGAGCGACCCCTGGTTCGCCAGATTTCTTAACCGTTTAATTGCCCTTTCTGAGCGAAATCTCCTTCTGCCTTAGCAACAGTGCATCCCCTTCCGATAATAAAAACGGACAGCGTTCCTCGCGTCGAGTGGTTTCGCAGAATAACTCCTCTGGCGCTGTGCCGACGACTTTTCTCTGGAACCGGAATAGGGAGGTCACTCATGGCACTGAAGCCTTCGTTGCGGGCTTCTGTGGACGGCAGCTTCTGGGTGTTCTTTAACGAAGACAAAACTCAAGCGATACTGCTGGTTGCACCGCCTCAGGGTGACGGCAACCCCGTGCGGGTGGCAGAGGTCGTCCACGCTCTGGAAGAGATGGGGGTTGCTTACGGCATCGACGAGCAGGCTATCCGCGACACGATAGAGCGCGCCACAAACCTTGCGAGCAAGGTGCAGGCGGTCGTTGCGCAGGGCGTACCACCTGTTCACGGAACGGATGCAAAAGTGAATTACCGTTTACCGGAGGAGGTGGTGCTGCGTCCGTTGCCCCTGCTGCTCGATGGTAGCGTTGACTATCTGCAGCTGGACCCTGCGCGCTACGTTCAGGCGGGACAGCTGATTGCCACCGTTGTACCGGCACAGCATGGGCGCCCGGGACGCACGTTGACCTTTCCTCCGCAAAACGTGCCTCAACGCCCCGGTAGAGATGCTAACCTGCGTGCGGGAGAGAACGTGCTCGCCTCTGACGACAATTTGCAGTTCACCGCGCAGAAGTCGGGCTATGTACACCTCTCCGGCGACAAGCTGATATTGCTACCGGCGCAACCGATAACGGGCGACCTGCAGGGAGTACAGGAGTTTAACGAGTCGCTGGTGCTAAAAGGCAATCTCCTGCCGGGTGCGCAGGTGCGCGTTCATGGAGACGTGGCAATCAGCGGGCGATGCGAAGAGGCTTCTCTCAACGCCAGAGGCACCTGCTACCTGCGCGGCGGAGCGCAGCGTTCGAACATAGCAGCTGACGGGAACATCCTGCTGGGTGCAAGCGTCACGGATTGCACCCTCAGCACCCGCCATCAGGTGATTGCGTTGAACGCAAACGTGCAGATTGCAGGTGGGCGCATAGTGGCATTTGAAGGCATAGAGGCGTATACTATAGGTACGCCTGCGTGGACGCCCACCGAAGTGGTAGTGGGGGTAGACACTCTGGGCGATGAACGGCTCTTTGAGATTGCAGAGGAGATACGCCAATGTGAGGATAATATACAGAAAATCAACGCCGCCCTGCGCCCGTACGTGTCGGTCACCGTAGAGGTCGCTTCCTCCGAAAAGAAAGAGGCTATCCAGCGACTGATGACGCACCGCCGCCGCCTGGAGGCAAAGCTGAAGGAACTGCAACATGAGAAGCGCGCTATTACCATACAGGTCAACGCACCCACCCGGGCGGAGGTGGTGGTGCGAGGCACGATTTACCCGGGCGTGAAGGTGACCATCGGCAAGTACAGTTATCTGGTAGAAAGCGATTTACGAGCGGTTCGCTTCTTCGTCGCGCGTGGCGAGGCGCGAGTGCAGATGAGACCACTGGACAAACTCTAGGAGAAGAGGCATGAACAACGTGCGTCTGAACCGTTTAGTTCGTACCGAAAGCTCGGAAATCTATCTGATATGGCGCAACAACGAGCGAGTAGGGCAAGTAGACATCCACTATGCTGCTGGCACCATCTACGCCACCTTGCTACTGGAGGATGATTTCGCGCCGGAGCAGGAAGAGACTCTGGTGGCGATGATCGACGAGGACATCGTGTCAAGCTATATGCCTCGCTTCGAGCGGGAAGACTTCGTGGTGCACGTCTTCCGCGCCGAGGAGATCGGACGCTATACCGACCCCGGCATGGACATGGAAGATATCGAAGGCTTCGACTTCGAAGACGAGGACGAGGAGGAAGAGGACTAGCCGTCCTCACCCGAAGCAGTAACCTTGCGGGCACGCTCCACCCATTTGCCCCGTCGATAGCGCAAGAGGAAGTCGCGCACTTTCGCCGCCCGCTGCACATCACCCAAGGACAGGTAAGTGCGCATCAGCAGGTAGTGCGCCTCCCCATCCCAGTCAAAACCCCGATTGCCGAAGCGCGAGAAAGGCTCGAGCGCCGCTCGCGCCGCATGCCACAGGTGTTTCTGCACCGCCGTCCGCCCCAGCTGCTTCAGGCGGTTGTACGATTGGCGTACATGGTATAGCATCATCTGCACCAGCACGAACACCACAATGAAGTTCAGTATCAAAAAGCTCACCTGCCCCATCCTCAACAGCGCCGCCAGAACGGTCATCACCAGCGGCGCCACGAACATCAGGATGGTTATCCACAGTGTGTATCGCCACCATATCAGGCGTAGCTCGCGCTGTGCCTGTTCGATAATCGCCTGCTCGGTGGCAGGTTTGCGTTCACCGTCTGCTTTCCGTGCCATAGTTATCCTCACACCAGTCTTTCACGCCTGAGCAGAGCGATAAAGAACGGCGCGCCCAGTAGAGCAGTGATCACCCCTACAGGTATCTCCGCCGGGCGTGCAATGCTCCGCGCCAGCGTATCCGCCCACACCATCAGCACTGCGCCCAGCACCGCCGCGCTCCAGAACAGCTGCCGATGGTCGGCACCGAACAGCCGTCGCGCGATGTGCGGAACCACCAGCCCCACGAATCCGATGATACCGCTGACCGACACCGCCGCCGCGGTGCACAACGCCGCCAGCACAATCGCCCACCGCTTCAGCTTCTCTACCTCAAAGCCCAGGTGCGCCGCGCTCTCTTCGCCCAGCGCGAAGGCGTTCAACCCATAAGCCATCGCGCGTAATCCCACAAAGCCCAGCACCACAAACGGCAGGAGCAATCGCACGCGCGTCCACTCGGCATCGGCGAAGCTGCCCATCAGCCAGAACAGCACACGTCCCACATCCGCCCCCGCCAGCGTGAGCATCAGCGTCACCGCCGACCACATGAACGAACCCACCACAATCCCTGCCAGCAGGAACACCGATACGCGCAACACCCCCTCCCGCCGTGCTACCATCAGCACCAGCGCTGTGGCAGCAATCGCGCACACAAAAGCGGCCAGCGGCACGCCGAAACCGTGCCATCTCGCCTCCCATCCCGCCAGCACCGCCGCCGACGCACCCATCGCCGCACCGGGGGAGACGCCAATCGTGTAGGGGTCGGCGAGGTCGTTGCGCAGTAAGCCCTGCAGAATCACGCCCGCCACGCTGAGCAACACACCCACCATCGCCGCCATCGTCATGCGGGGCAGGCGTAACTGCCACACTATCACACTCGCACTATCACTGGAGGAACTGCCTTCCCGCAGGATGCGCCATACCTGCTGAGGCAGTAAAATCTCACTGCCGAGACATAGCGCCGCTACTGCCGTCATTACCGCGAGCACAATCAGTAACACGCCGACCGCCCCGTAACGCCTGCGCGAACCCGATGGCATCGGCTCAACCCCTCTGTGCTTTGGAGATGATGGTCTTCAGCAGCTCCAGTCCCCTCAGCAGGCGGGGCGTGGGGCGCACGAACAGGTTGGAGTCCACGCTGTACACCTGCTTATTTTGCACCGCTTTGAGACGCTTCAGCACGGGGTGCTCGTATAGCGGAGACAGACGGTTTTCGGGCACGGTGGTGATGATGATGTCGGGGTTGCGCACCAGCAGCGCCTCCGCAGAGAGGGGGTAGTAGTTCGTTCCGCCATCCTCTGCAACGTTGCGCCCACCAGCCAGGCGAATCATATCGTCCACAAACAGGTCGCGTCCCGCCACCCACATCGGCAGAGGCTCCACGTTCAGCGTGAACAGCACGCCGGGCTTTGTCGCCGATGCGGAGCGCGAGCGCGCCTCTCTTTCCGCCTGATGAAACCGCTGCGCCAGGGATTCGGCTTGTCTGTCGTGTCCTGTCGCCGCGCCCAGCAAACGGATGACGCGCGCAACATCCAGCCACGTTTTGGGGGCGATTACCAGCAGGGGAAGCTTCAGTCGCTCCAGCGTGGGGATGAAGCGACGGTTGAGCACGCCGTCCGCCACCACCAGGTCCGGGCGCAGGGCAACGACTGCCTCCACGTTGGTGCGCATGTCGCCCACCTTAGGCAGTCGCTTCGCTTCGGGTGGATAGTCACAGTAGCTGGTAACGCCCACCACCTGCTTGCCCGCGCCGACTGCAAAGAGCACCTCGGTGGTGCCGGGCGTGAGCGACACGACGCGCCTGGGCGGTGATTTCAGGGTCAACGTTTTGCCACGAAAGTCAGTGATGCGACGTGGAAATGTTGTTGGCGGCATCCTTCCTCCTCTACCATAGAGCAACCGTTAAACATTATACATGCCTTGTGGGAACTTGTCGAGGCACAAAGCACCGCAAGGGCGGCTACAGACCGCCCTTGCTTTATGTGAACCCACCGAAGGGAGGGGCATACGATGTTTTGGGCGCTTGCCACCTCCAATCTACTGAGTCGGCACGGGTATGCCTCCGGGCGGATTAGGAGCAGGTGGTTTGGCGGTGCGCACACCTTCTGGTGCAGTAGCCCGAAAGTAGAAGAAGATGACCGCCGCCACGACGACCACAACCACCACGATAGCCACTATCGGGTTGATCTCTTTCTTCATCGCATCCTCCTCTGTTGATGACGCGCATTGCTGCGCAGGGTTGTCGAAGCCTCTCCCCGACAACCCTGCTTTGATGCTTCTTACTGCTGCGGACTCATGTCCGCGCTCCACGGATAGTAAATCATCCGGTAGAACAGATACTGGCTCTCGCCCGGTCCGCGCTGGCGCGGGGTCTTGGTGATGTCCATCAGGTTCTGCAGGAACTGCTTGGTGTAGTACTTGACGTGCCCGTCCATGTGGATGCAGTTCATGCCGTCGTTATGGCGGAAAGCAAGTCGCTGTCCTTCGGGGCCGCCGTCGGGCTGTCCGCTGCCGTACACCCACCAGGCGTTATCTCCCCAACCGGAACCGTCGTTCGCTTTCACTTCATAGAAGGCGATGCGCTCAGCGGGGTATTTAAGCGTCTCCGTGTTCCACGTGCCATCTGGTGAGACGACACACTGTACGATACCGTAGACGCTGATGCCGTACGATTTGCCACGGTACTCCAGCCATGGGTCGTAGTTCTGGGTATTATCCCAGTCCAAAGCGGTCGAAGGCAGTCCATGGCTGGGGCACTTGAAAATGCCTTTGTTCTTCACGTACGGGTAGAGCATACCGTTCCAGCAGTATCCGAAACGGTCGAACGTCCAGAAGGTGTCTCGCATGGAAGTGTAGTCGTAATCCTGCAGGTACATCATCATGGCGAGACCGATCTGCTTCATGTTGGACAAGCATGACGCCTGTCGTGCCTTCTCCCGAGCCTGTGCGAAGACCGGGAACAGAATCGCTGCCAGTATCGCGATAATCGCGATAACTACCAGCAGCTCAATGAGCGTAAAACCGCGACGTGATTTCATCGTGAGACCCTCCATATGGTTTTCAGGTTGTCAATCTGTCTGAGCGCGGCGGTGCGCACGAATCGCGCAGCACCACCTGAGCGGGTATCTCTACCCGCTGTGGAACCGGTTTGCCCTCCATCATGTCCATCAGCAGGCGCACGCCGGTGCGTGCCATCTGCTCGAGGTCTACACGCACCGACGACAGAGGCGGCTGCATGGTGGTGCAGAAAGGCTCGTCATCGAAACCGATGAGCGAGAGCTCCTCCGGCACCCGTACGTTCATCTCCGTAATCGCGGGATAGGCGAACGCCAGCAGGATGTCCGACGCTCCCACGATAGCCGTCAGGGGTGGACGTACTTCCAGCAGCCGCTTCAACGCCTCCTGAACCGTTGGGCGAGGCTGACCGTGCTGCATCACCCAGTTTGCCTCGGGGATGATGCCCGCTTCTTGCAGTGCCTGCATGTAGCCCTCAAAACGCTGGGCGTAGTGAGGCATGTAGTGACCGGTGAAGAAGCCGATGCGTCGATGTCCCAACCGAATCAGCTCACGCACCGCCAGATAGGTGCCCTCACGGTTCGCCTGCACCACGCGGGGAACCGGAACCTCGGGCTCGGCATCTACCACCACCACCGGGTAACCCCGCCGCTGCATCCACAGCAGACCTTCATCGTGCAGGGGACCGAACACCAGTGCGGCGTCGAAACGGTGATGTCGTTCCCATTCCTGCAGGTAGCTGGCGGACGCGCTTTTGTCGGGGAAATGGAGTAGCAGGCTCCCCCACAGATGCCGGGCGCACTCCTCTGCGGCAGCGTGCAACATGCGCATCTCGCCCACCGAGTAGGAGGGACGCGCGCCCGGTATCTGCCAGGTGTAGATGAGGGCAACCAGGTGCTGTTGCACCGGCTGTTTCGGACGACTGGCGGCGATGACAGTTCCCCGTCGAGTCCGTTCCACCACCCCTCTCTGCGCCAGCAGGGTCAACGCACGTTCGGCGGTCTGGTAGCTGATACCGTAGTGTCGGGCGATGGCGCGAGCAGACCAGAGCGGGGTGCCCGGCGTTAACTGCCCCGAGCTGACCGCTGCCTCCACTTGCTCTACGATTTGCACGTAGAGCGGTGTGCGCAGATGCGGGTTCAGATGTAACGGTATCACTTTTTTCCAGTCCTTTGCTATGACTGCTATGATTATTTCATTGCTTATACTCTACACTATGTTAAGCCGTTTGTCAAGGGTTTTTTCTCCTTTTTTGTGCTGGGTTTTGGGAAAAAGCAAAAGATAAAGGTCATCACGCTTTATTGAGCAGATTCATGGCATGATATACCTGTTTATAGTCGTTAAATTGTGAACAATACACATCCTTTTCGACTCGGCGCGATGTGGCATCTTCTCTCCTCTTCGCACACTTTCTGATCACAGAAGGAATTTAACTGATTTGTGCTATGATTTTCACGATGAACTTACGCTATGTGCTATGATGGAAGAACCCTGTAGCTGCATGCTAATGAACCCTGAAAAAGTAACTAAAGCGATGTTGTGCTACTGGTCTGCCAAGGTTCCTTCCCGGGGAGGGCGAGGCTCCTGCCGAGCCGTTGCGGTTGTCCCCCCGCGGCTGAAGCCGCTCCTTTTCAGGCGAAGCCAGCCTGCGCTGGCTGTGTAACCTTGCGAAGGCAGGGTCTGGTTTGAAAGAGTGCGGCTTTAGCCGCAAACCCGTGCCCAGCATCCTCTTTCCCGCACAGGGGGAGGAGCAGGCAGTGCTCGGCGCATAGATGCGACCATTTTTTCAAAGTTCATCAGGTTGCGGCTACATTCTCTCACAGAATTTTTCCTCCGCACGAGCCTCGAATGCTTGACATGCCTATCACGGCAGTGTATAATTGGAGCTAAGTTATGCCCTTAACCTACCGGGCAAAAATCACCAGTGGGAGGTGTGCACAGTCATGAAGCGTGGCTTTACACTCATTGAGCTGCTGGTGGTCATCGCGATTATCGCGATACTGGCAGCCATCCTCTTCCCTGTGTTCGCCCAGGCGCGCGAGAAGGCGCGGCAGGCATCCTGCCTGAGCAACTTCAAGCAGGTTGGGACGGCGGTTATGATGTACGTGCAGGATTATGACGAGACTTTTCCCTACAACCGCTTCATTGGTCCTGGAGGCGCCACCTGGTCGAACTGGAAATACGGCATCCTGCCTTACGTGAAGAACATTCAAGTCTACGAATGCCCCAACGCCAAAGGGCAGATTGCCCGCTTGCTCGGGGACAACGTGAATGCATGGCGCGGCTCCAAGATGGACGAGACGTGGGCGCACTGTCACCCCGAGTCGCCCTGGCTGCGCAGTGACCCGCTGTGCGATGTTCCGCGTAGCCAGAACCTGTGGTTTCCGCGTGGCTACACGGTCAACGGAGCGGTATTTAACCTCTCTGCATGGCTGAACGCGGACGGTAGTAGTGGTGCATTGCCCCCGCGCAAGCTTGCCGACCTTGAGGCACCAGCAGAGACCATCTGGCTGCAGGATGGACGCAACTATGAGCCGGACACCGGGCCGTGGGCTATCGCAAGATGCTGGTGCAACCCGCCGGGCGATCCCTTTGGCGGGGATGTGCCTCAGGCAGACTCCCCTTGTCTGGGAGGACATGTGCGCCAGTACGGATGGTTGATTAACCATCTGAAAGGGGTGCACTTCATCTTTGCAGATGGACACGTGAAGTGGACGCGCCTTCAGGGAGCTATAGCCAACAACCTGTGGAAGTGGGACTGCTTCCGTCGTCCGGACGAGCGTACATTCCCGAATAACACTTATCCTACCGACGGCTCCTGTCGTCAACCTGATCCGGATACTTGCCGCGCTGTAGCATCCATTCTGGTGGCGGCAGAATACAAGTAGTCTGTTGAACCGCATTCTTGGGGAGGGCGAGGCTCCTGCCAAGCCGTATGTGGCGTTTCGGCTCACCGGGAGGTTCGCCCTCCAGTATCAGTCCTCCCTCTTCCTCGCCCGCTTCTTGGCATCCAGCAACCTGCCGATTTGCTCTTTTGAGGTGGAAGGTTGTTGAGCGGCGGAGCGAGCGGATGTTGGCTCTGTGGGCACCACTGGCTCCTCAGAGGTAGAGGCAGATGGTGGCGGAGTTGTTCCGGTGGGTGCATACTTCTCGCGCAAACGCTCTTTGCGCTGAAGAAGCCGTGAAGTTGCGGAAGCGGAGGCGGTCACCCTGTGTCTCAGATGCAGGTGCGCTAGCGCACGTGCCCATGCCTGCTGCCATTCGGGAAGTGCCTCCGTCTGCCACACGATGCGCCTCAGCGCAACGTCTACCGGCAACAGGAACAGCACCACAAACAACAGGGGAACACTCGCTTCCGATGGTACCCGCACCGGAGCGCGCTGAGCGCCAAAGATGTCCCGAGGCGACGGCTGTTGCCTCCCGCCGGTGAGACGTGCAATTTGCTCCAGAAGCGCTCTGTTGCTCTTCAGGTCACGGTATTCAGGCGAGTAGGCAACGGTGTCTGTGCCGGTGCTCACTGCTGTCGTGCCGTTGGGACGGCGATACTGCACGGCGACCACGTAGGTCCCGTAGCCCCGCGCGTCAAACGCGGCTTCGTAGCGGGTGGCTCCTGTCTGCGATAGCACCAGCGGTATCACCTGACCGGTTGGGGAAATCAGTTTGGCGGTTAGCGAACGCGAGCCGGTATCTTCGTTCGCGGGCTGTCGCAGGAGGTCTACGCTCACGTACCCTTTACCGCCCGAAATATTCACCTGCGTGCGAACGTCTTCGGCGGGCAGGCTGCGCAGGATAGTGCGCATAGTACGTGCCGCGAAGGCAGGAAAGTCCGCCCATTTCACCCACTGCGCACACCATTTGGCGCGTCCGTCCGAGGTAAACGCCATACTGCGCCCCACGCCGTACTGCCACACCGCGAACACAGGGTCGTCTTTGTGCGAGAGCAAGCCAACCTGCGCCCCCGGCTTGGCGGTGGTGGTGTTGTAGCCCAGCAATGGGGGTGAACTCTCCCAGTTCAAGCCCGAAACGATTTCATCGCCGGTGTAGCGCACGTAGAATGGCTCCTCGACGTACTGCGCTTTGCTGGCAATCATCGCCTCTTTGGTGAAAATCTGGGGCAGGTTCGCCATGCGGTCGGTGAAATAGTAGCGTCCGCCCCCGGCCTTCGCCAGCTGCTGCAGGAACGCTTCGTCCTTGCCGTGCCCGAAACACACGACGGTCACAGTGATACCCGCCCGGCGCAGCTTCGCTGCGAGCGGAATGGCGCCTTCCTGATCGTCGCAGTCCGCTCCGTCCGCAAGCACAATCATGTGCTTCATCTTAGCGCGGCTGAGCTGCATGAGCTTTGCGCCCGCCTCCATACCGGGGCGCACATAGATACCGCCTCCGCCCGGCTGGAACGCCGCCAGCGAGCGCAGTATCTCCTCCTTCTTCTCGCCCACACGCCACATCGGCACAACCGCCCGGCAGTCGGAGCCGGCGGCGATAACGCCTACCTCATCCTGCGCCGTCAGAAAGCGTACCACCGTCGCCGCGGCGCGGTTTGCCAGCTCCATCTTGGTGGTTCCGCCTTCCGGCATCGCCATACTACCCGAATCGTCCACCACCAGCACAATGCCCACGCTGGGGAACGAGTGGTATTTGCGCACGTCCATCGACACGGGCAGGGTCTCCTCCACAGGCGTCTCAAAGTAGCCGCCTGCGCCAAAGCTGTCCTCGCCACCCACCATACCCAGCCCCACACCCAGCTCGCGCGTGGCGGTTTGCAGGGCGCGCATGGCGGGGATGCCCAGCTCGTAGGCAGGCACATTGTGCAGAACCACCGCATCATACGCCTGCAGCTGCGCCGGCTGTGTTTTCATGCCCTGTGGATTGACCACCTCCACGCGAATGCGCTGTGACTGCGCGGCGGTGGACAACGGGGTTGGCTTTCCGCTACCGGTAACGTACAGCACACGGGGCGTGCCCTGTACACGCACATAGCCCGCGCCGCGATTGTTCTGGGGATAGGTATCTGTGGAAGCCAGCAGAGACACCTGGTAGCGGTATTGCCCTGCGGTGTCCTCGCGGTGTGTCAAACGCACCAGATTCTTGCCGGGCTTCAGCGCTACCGCCTGCGTCTTCACAGGCTGTCCGTCCCGCAGCAGGGTAAGCTCCGCCGATTGTGCGTGGGTGGACTGTATCCACAGGCGCAGGTCAAATGGCTCGCCCTCTTTGACCAGCATGGGAGTCTGCACTCGCTCCACCAGCGCCTCGGTGCGCACCTCTCGCGGGAAGGGAACCACATGCACCTTCACCCCGCGGCTGGCTGCCTGCAACGCCTGTGCCACCGCGTCGCCCGCATTGGCGTTACCGTCGGAGAAGAGCACAATCTGCTTGCCTGCGTTTTCGGGGAAGGCAGCGAGTGCCAGGCTGATGGCACGCCCGATGTCGGTCATTTCTGGCGAGCTGCTGGCAGGTATTCGGCTGAGGTCGGGGCGCGGGCTCAGCGGGGTGATAACCTGCGGGTCACTACCGAAGACGATGACGCCCGCCAGGTCGTCCTCGCGGATATGGCGCACCGCCTCGCGGATGAACTGCAGTGCGGTCTCGCGTTGCTGTGGTTCCACGCTCGCACTGCCATCTACCACGAAGAACACCGCTTGCGCGGTTGTGGTGCGCACCCAGCGCACCCCCGCCAGTGCGAACACAATCAGCGTCACCAGCAGTAAACGCAGCCACAGCGAAGCTTGCTTCTGCCAGCGGGGCAGAGCTGCCAGGCTGTGCCGGTGTACCCACCAGAAGGCAGGCAACATCGCCAGCAAGAGCAACATCCACGGGCGTGCGAACTCTACAGGCATATCGGCTCACCGCAAGGCGCGTTCACACTCCTGCCGTAACTCATCCAGTGCGCGCTGTCGTTCCGGAGCACGCATCAGTGACCACAACATGACCCTGTTTTCCCTGGCAGCGCGGTCGGCGTCCAGAATCCGCAAGGCGCGAGAGTACATCTCACGTACCTCGCTCTCCGGTTTGCCCTGTTGCTTCGCGATTCGCGCCAGACCCGCGTAGGCGAAGGCATAGTCCACCTCGGGCAGCTCGGGCACCGCGCGCACCTGATTGTATACGCTCGATTCTATCTCCAGCATTCGCCGGTACACCGCCTCCGCATCTCCCAGTTTACCCTGTTGCTCCAGCGTTTTGCCCAGCTCCGCCATCACACGCAGAGCGTATGGGTCCAGTTCCAGCGCATGGCGGTAGGCTTCGACGGCTCGGGCGCGGTCGCCCAGTATGTCCCGATACAGGTTGCCCAGATGATACCACGTTTTGGAGAGCGGCGTCAGCTCAGCCGAGCGGCGCAGTGCCTTTTCGGCTTCCTCTGCACGCGAGAGGTCGCCCGCACGCGCCATGCTCATAGAGAACATGCCCAAACTCAGGTAGTGGTCGCCGTTGAAAGGTTCCCAGTGCAGCGCACGCCGATAGCCTTCTTCATCGGGGACGCCGCGGGACAGATTCCAGTTCGCGCTGTTGGCGTTGAGCACGCCGCCCATGCGCAGGGTCAGCACAACCCAGGCGATAGCCAGCAGGGTGGTGTGGGCGAGGTAGAGACGGCTTATCCTCGCCCCCAGCCTCTCTCCTGAGGGGAGAGGGATGAGGGAGAGCATCAGTCCCACTATCGCCCAGAAGGTGAACAGACAGGCAAAGATATACCAGTCGGAGTCTATCAGGTTGCGCGCGAGCCCGGCGGCGATAGCTCCCGCTAGCCCTGCGCGGAGCACGCGAGCGTCCCATCTCTCCGCCATCCCGTTCGCCGTGCGCACCGAGGTGCGCACTACCGCCCACGCCAGCACGCCGAGCGTGCCCAACAGCAACACCAGAGCAGGCACACCCGCCTCCGCCGCGAGCTGCAGGTAAGAGTTGTGCGCCAGACGAGTGAAGCCCACGTAGGCGTAGCGCGGGTAGGCTATCTCGTAGGTTCCCAGCCCTGTGCCCAGCAAGGGATGCGCCTTTGTCATGCGGAGCGTGCCTCGCCATGTCCATACGCGGAAGCCGCCTGAGTGTTCGCCTTCCTGTACCGCTTGAGTCGTCACGCGCGCGGCGAGTGAGCGGGCAGTAACGAACGCTGTACCCAGCACCAGCAGGCAGACGATTCCGAACAACAACGCACGCTGGCGATTCCATGACCGGTTGAACACCATCCATCCTGCCAGCACCACCAGCGCGAGCACGGCGCTCGCCGTACCAAAGCGGGAACCCGTGAGCAGTATCGCCGCCATCTGCATCCATGCGCCGAAGCCCAACAGCCAGCGCAGCTCCCCTCCCCCTTTGGGAGAGGACAGGGTTTGCGTGGGGCAGAAAGCCAGAGCCAAACCCAGCGTGACGGGCATGGTGAGGCAGAGGTAGCCTGCCAGAAAGTTAGGGTTGAAGAAAGTACCAAACACACGCCAGTTGGGCACGACGCGCGCGTTCTCCGCGTACTCACGCATGGCGAAGGCGGCAGCAAGGGTACCCGCTAACGCCAGCGCAAGGGCAACCGTCAACGCCTGTTCTCCACGCCTTCGCGAGAAAAGCCATGCCGCGGCGATGGCTATCGCCCAGTGGCTCCATGCAACCACCGTACCCCACCGATACACCGAAACCACTACCGATGCCAGCATCCACAGCAGGAACAGGCTCGCCAGCACGCGCGCAGGACGCGGAACCGCGTCGTCGCCAACGGGACGTTGTGTCCACTCCCAGATGGCGGCAGCAAGCGCGAGCAGAGTAATTACCCAGATAGCAACCGGCAGCAGCGTTCCGGTGGTAAACAGAGCGGTTACCACCCCGCGCAGAGATGGCTCCACCGGCTCGCTACCCACCTCCAGCCGACCGGCGGTTAACGGCGCCAGCACCGCCGCCACACTGAGCAGCCATGTGGAGACACCGATTTCTCGGCGCGAGGGTGGTAGGGATTCGGTTGGCTTTTTGCTCGCTCGATTCTTCTTCATGTTTTTGGGGTTCACCGGCGAAGGGCGAGGCTCCTGCCGAGAGGTTGCCTCCACCTCCAATCCTCCTCAACGCTGTGGAAGAGGGAAAAGGCGCGCTGAAGTACGCTACGACGAACAGGTCGGCCACGACGGAGCGTCACCTTCCACTCAGCCCTGTTGGAGGGATGCGCTCCGTCGCATCCCAAACCACTACCTCCCCAGCACCTTCAGCCGAAGCGCAATCAGATAGTTACGCACTACCAGCAGGTTTGCCCGCAGCCACAACCCCAGAGGGATGAGCAACCTGCTCCAGACAGGCAGGCGGTGAGCATAGTGCTTCTGGAAAAACAGGCGGTGACTACGGTGGAACTGTCGAATCATCGCGTTTACCGCCTTGTCGCTACTGCGCCCGATGGCGTGTGTGACCAGCGCTTCGGGGTGATAAACCACCTTCCAGCCTGCCTCGTGCGCCCGCCAGCACAGGTCCACATCTTCGCAGTACATGAAGAACCGCTCGTCAAACCCGCTCAGCTGCTGCCACGCCTCGCGCCGTACCATCATCGCACAGCCGGATACCCAATCCACCTCTATCGTGCGCGCGTGGTCAAAATCGGTCATCAGGTAGTCGCGCACAAAGCGGTTCTGCGGAAACAGCCTTCCCAGAAAGGTGTTGCGGAACAGCCCTGCCTCATAGACGGGGAAACGCCGGCAGGAGTACTGCAACGAACCGTCGGGGTTCAGCACCTTCGGGGCGATAACGCCCACATCGGGATGCGCGTCCGCATAATCTACCAGCGCTTTGAGCGAGCCGGGGTGCGCCTGAGCATCCGAGTTGAGCAGCATCAGATACCTGCCCTGTGCGATGTGTGCGGCACGGTTATGCGCCTTGCCGAAGCCCTCGTTCAGGCGGTTCTCAATCAGCTTTACCTCGGGAAACTCGCGCTTGACCATCGCCACGCTGTCGTCCCATGAGGCGTTATCCACCACGATAATCTCCACCTGTACGCCCGGATGGTGCGAAGGGTGCAGCGAGCGAAGGCACTCGCGCAGCTCATCGCGCGTGTTCCAGTTGACCACAATCACGCTTACATCAGGTTTTTCGTTCACTCTGCCAGCCCTCGCGTCCCTTACCCAGCGTCCTCAGCCAGGCGTTCAGGATAATGCTTCCCGTAATCAACCAGTATATCGGCTTCGGCAGGCGTCGCCGATAGTGCTTCTGGTAGAACTTCTGCAGCGAGCGGTGCGATTCCCATATCATTTGTGGGCGTACCTGCCGCGTGCTTGCCCCACCGTGATGGATAATAACCACGCCGGGGTGAAACACAATCTTCAGCCCCTGCCTTTTCGCCCGGTAGCACCAGTCCACCTCGTTGAAGAAGATGGGGAACCGCTCATCCATGAGCCCTACCGCCCTCACCGCCCGTCGGGAGAGCATCAGGAAGGTTCCCATCGGCTGGTCTACCTCCGCAATCTGGTCGTAGGTGAACCACGTCATGCGATACGCACCGAACCGGCGCGAGCGGGGGAACAGCCTCGCCAATCCCAAATACTCCCACATCACCGCTTCGGGTTCCGGAAAGCCCCGCACCGACATCTGCACGCGCCCGTCGGGGTATATCAGCTTCGCGCCGAGCGCGGCAACGTCGGGATTCTCGCGCATGTACTGCACGGCGGTATCCAGCGCGCCCTCCGTCACCTCCGTATCGGGGTTGAGCAGTAGCAGGTAATCGCCCTGCGCCTTCTGCAGAAGCAAGTTATTGCCCGCTGCGTAGCCCAGATTGCGCTCGGAGGCTATCAGCTGCACTTCGGGGAACTCGGAGCGCACCATCTCCGCGCTGCCGTCCTGTGAGGCGTTATCCAGCACCCACACCTCCATCGGCTCGGAGAGGGGGTAGCGCTGCAATGACTGAAGGCACGCCCGCAGCAGCTCGCGCGTGTTCCAGTTAACGATGAGCACGGAGAGGGTCATAGCAGTTCCCTCAATTCCCTCACCAGCAGGTCGGGCGGATGATTGCGGAAGGGGTTGATGGGCACATCCAGACGCCAGATACCCACTGTGCGACAGCCCGCCGCCCTGCCTGCTTCCACATCCATCCAGTAGTCGCCCACCACCACGCACCGCTCCGGTGCAATCTCCCACCTCTCCAGTGCTACCGTCACGTGCTGGGGATGGGGTTTCACCTTCTCGACATCATCCCTGCTCACCAGCAGGTCGTACGGTATCTGCAACTGCTCCAGCGTGTTGAGTGAAACCCGGCGGTCGTTGCGGGTGATGATGCCGATGCGCGCGCTTCGCTCCTTCAGCGCGTTCAGCAGGTCGTACACACCGGGCACAGGGCGGGGTGCAGCGCAGTACGCCATCTCCATCGCTTGCAGGCGGGCGAAGGCGCGTGTGCGCAGGTCTGTGCTCTCCTCCGCTCTGCCCGCAGAACGCAACACCTCAACCGCCTTCTCCACCGCGCCCAGCGCATCCAAATCCTGCAGGGGAAGGGTGTCTACGCCGTACTCCGCAATCAACTGCAGGGTCGCTGCACGCAGTCTGGAGAAGTCGATGCCCGTCTCGACGAGCGTGCCGTCGAGATCGAACAGCACCGCCTGTGCATGGTGGAAAATCGCGTGCATATCTGGATTATACCAGCCTTGTGCAAGCAGGAGAAGAGGCAAGGTATCGTGAATCGGTATCAGCCATTTCGCAACGAGGAGGAGATATCATGCCCAAACAGGTCATCACCACACACGACGCCCCGGCGGCGATTGGACCCTACTCGCAGGCGATTCGGACGGGCAATCTGGTCTTTATATCGGGGCAGATACCGTTGCATCCGCAGACGGGCGAAATCGTCGGTGAGACCGCTGCCGAACAGGCGCGACAGGTGCTGCAAAACCTGCAGGCGGTGCTGCAGGCGGCGGGCGCGTCGTTACAGAACGTGGTCAAAACCACCATCTTCCTCACCGACCTCGGGCAGTTCGCGGCGGTGAACGCGGTCTACGCCGAATTCTTCCCACACGACCCGCCCGCACGCTCTACAGTGCAGGTAGCCGCCCTGCCGCGCGGTGTGCAGGTGGAGATAGAGGCAATCGCGGTAGTCGAGTAGGCTACCCGCGCGCCGCCTCGTGCAGTAGTTCCACCAGTGTGGGATGAGCGGGATACAGGGACGCCAGCGTCTCTGCCGTTCCTCCCAGCGACATCGCCACCGCCAGCGGAGCCAGTATATCCGCCGCGTGTGAGCCTGCTGCCGAGCCGCCCAGCAGCTTGCCGGTGCTCTCCTCCACCACCAGTTTCACCAAGCCCTCGGTCTCACCCAGCAGTTGCGCCTTCAGGTTGTCGGCGTACCCGGCGCGAAGCACCTTTACGCTTATTCCTTGCTGGCGCGCCTGCGCCTCGGTGATGCCTGCCTGCGCCACCTGCGGTTGGGTGTACACCGCCTCCACCACCAGCTCGGCGCGGAAGGGCGGTGTGGGCAATCCCAGCGCGTGTCGTACCGCCACCTGCGCCTGTGCCCAGCCGCGATTGAGGGTGAAGGGCGGTCCCGCCGCGTCTCCCACCGCGTAGATGTGCGGAACGGATGACTGCAGGTACTCATTGAGGGACAAACCCTGCGTTGAGGGCTGCACACCCGTCGCCTCCAGGTTTAACCGCGTCAGGTCCGCCCGCCTGCCGATGGCGATAAAGGCATGACTGCCCTCCAGCGTTCTGCCATCCGCCAGTCGCACCTGCACGCCGCTGTCGGTTGCGGTAACGCTTTCCACCGGCGAGGAGAGCAGCACTTCGATACCCATCTGCCGGAAAGCGTGCTCCAGCAACTGCGACACCTCTTCATCCGCGCGGGGTAGCAGGCGCGGCATATCGGTAACCACAGTCACTCGCGAACCCAGCACGCGGAACAGGTAAGCAAACTCGCTGCCCGTGACGCCGCCGCCAACCATCACCAGATGTTCGGGGAGCGATTGCAGGCTGCTGGCGAAGCGCGGCGCGAGGATACGCTTGCCGTCGGGCTTCATGCCGGGCGGAAAGATGGGCACAGAGCCGGTAGCAATCAGCGCGAGGTCAAAAGAGAGCTGTTGCTCTCCACCCTCTTCTGTCTGCACTTTCACCGTATGCGCATCGACGAAAGACGCCACACCATGCACTACCTTTACTCCCGCCCTCTGCAGTGCGCCCTTTTGCACCTCACCCCACTGGCGGGTGCGCTGACGGATGCGCTCCATCAGGTCAGCAACATGCACTTCGGGCGTGGCAAGCTTTATCCCGCGATGTCGTGCATAGCGGGCGTCCAGAACGGTATCCGCCGCCGTCAACAGCACCTTGCTGGGCACAAGGCTATCCCACGTGGTGCGCCCACCGATTTCGCCCTCACCGATAAGGGTAACATCCGCCCCCAGCTTTGCCGCCTCCACCGCGGCGTGTACCCCTACCGAGCCACCACCGATGACTACAAATCGTCTGGACATACCTCTTCACCTCCAGCGCTTTCAAGGATATGGACTCGGTGAAGAGGGGGAGGGATTCGTATTGACTCCCCTGTCCCTAGCCATGTAAAATATCTCCAAACACCTGTGGAGGCGTGCTATGATAGAGGACCTGTCCGTGTATCACCACCCCGTTGGGAGCCTGTTTCGTCTGCCGGGTACACGGGAAGAATGGCAGCAGTACCGCCTGAGCGATGAACAGATTGCCTTCTTTCACGAGAACGGCTACCTGCCGGGTATCCGTATCCTCACCGATGAGCAGGTGGAGCAGCTGCGCGAGGAGCTGGACACCCTGATGGACTCCTCTCACCCCGGGCATCATCTGTTCTATGAGTACCACTCCAACGAGAGCAAGGACCCGAACACCATCCTGTTCCACGCACTGGGCGCATGGCGCATCACACCGGGCTTTCATGACATCCTGTGGCATCCGGCGTTCACCGTGCCGGCGGCGCAACTGCTGGGCGGAGCGGTGCGATTCTGGCACGACCAGCTGTTTTGCAAACCGCCGAAACAGGGCGGCGTGGTGGCGTGGCATCAGGATTACTCGTACTGGACGCGCACGCAGCCGCAGGCGCACCTTACCTGCTGGATTGGGTTAGATGACGCCACCCAGGAGAACGGCGCGCTGATGTATATCCCCGGCTCGCACCGCTGGAACCTGTTGCCTATCACCGGACTGGCAGGCGACATGGAGGCGATTATGAGCGTGCTGACCGACGAGCAAAGAGCGCAGTTCCAGCCAGTTACTGTGGAGCTGAAGAAGGGGGAATGCTCCTTCCACCACGCGCTGGTGGTACATGGTTCAGGAGTGAACCGCTCGGAGCGACCGCGCCGCGCCACCGTGATTAACGTCTTCCGCGACGGAGTGAAGTCCGCCTCTAACGAGCCGTTGCTGGAGGGGGTTCCGGTCATCCCCGCAGGCGAGAAGATGGGTGGACAATTTTTCCCGTTGCTTCTCGACCCACGAGAGGCGGGTATTGCGTAGCTGCTGGAAGGAAACCATCTGCACCAATATGGCTCGGCAGGAACCCCGCCATCCACGTATCCACATTGGAGGGTCGCGCTCCGTCGCGACCAAAACGGAACGGCTCGGCAGGAACCTCGCTCTCCAAAGGAATGAATCTTGACAGACCACATCGGTATAGTAGCCCCACTGACCTTTGTAGCCGCAGGGGGTGGGGTTGGAGCCGGACATTAACTGACCCCAGGCGTCATACGCCAGATGGGCACCTGTGTAACCATTCTCGACAACCAGTGTCGTCGATGAGAGGTGCTCGTTCCCACCCTCCCCATGGACTGGTAGGCCACTACGGTAACACTTGCAACTTGAATTTTACTGTGTTCGTCACCCCAAGCCATAGCCCTTCATGGTAGGGAAGCTTCGCGAGGGGACGCGAGTCGTACCATAGTTCCCCCTGGTAGACACCGACCGGTAAAAGTGTGTAGGAAGCAGCTTTCCCAACCACCTCTACGTATCCGCTGATTGCAAAATCTGGCATCAACGTCACCCTGTAAACCTTCCGCAGGTCTAACGGGCGGCGTCTGTCTATGGCTCCTTGTATCGGTTCCTTCAGCGGAGTAATGGGTCCCATGCGGAGGTGGAAAGGGAGATCTACCTCACCTTGGATACTCACTCTATAAGGAATGTAGACCTGTATTTTTCGCCCGCATTGATTGGTAAGGGTAAAAAACAACCGAAACGGCTCAGCGCGCCGTGCTCGTTGCTCTCCATTTCTTATCTGTAAAAGGACGGCTGCAGACATGCCATATCACCTCCTGAAGCTTTACCTTATTCGGGGCAAGGCTTAGCACCTGGGCTGTGATAACCATACCACTCACATAGCGACGGTAGGTGCTCCTCAGGAACACCGCAGCTGTGCACCATCTCGTGCAAGATGTTCTTTCCCAAACACTGACACAGACTGCGGTCAAACCCGATTGGACATATTACTCCCACGACGAGGCACAGTAGGGTTCGGAGTGTAGGCACACCAGTCTGGGTGTGCACTGCACACGGGATCCGAACTGTCGGCACAGGTTATAACAATGTTCTCACAACGCTTTCGCAGGCACTTGCGCAACCATTTGCTAGGGATCAGACCAATTCTGTTACCGCAGACATCCTGTAAATGCTTGCGCAACTCCCTTTCCTGCTGCTTGGTGCAGTTCTTGAACGCAGGAGCTAAGCAAGGCGCATCTGTCCTCACCACCACCCCATTGCCCACATACGCATACAGGTTCATGTCTCCCTCTATGCCTATCGGGTCCCCTGTTCAAAAACCTCCCCGTCGCGGGGTCAAGGTAACGGTGTGTCAGTAAGAGTATACCACTTTCCACGTCGGTGTAGTAGCCCCACTGACCTTTGTAGCCGTACGGAGCAGGGTGACGTCTTGATACCAGCTGACACCCCACGCGATTCACTGCACTATCGTTCAATGCGCCAGACAATCACGCTTTTGCCATTGCCAACTGTTACCAGATAGTTGCCATCAGCAGAAAAAGCCATGTCCATAATATTCTGCTCCTGTACCTTCTGAGAAGCTACCATACGGGAACTTCGTGCATCCCATAGCTGCAGAATAACCGGGCTGGTTCCTGAACTAACAGCGAACAGCCCCTTTGCTGGGCAGGAAGCGACTACGGAACCCATCGTTACCGCGAGCTGCTTACCTTGCCGCCAGTCCCAAACTACAACCGTATTGTCTATCGAACTGCTTGCTATCAAACCCTCTGTCGGTAAGGCTGCTATCCTCCAGATGGGCTGGGTGTGACCACATAACCTTTTCAGGAGCTGACCCGTGCGTAGATCCCAGACATAGACGCAACCATCCAAGCCCCCAGCAGCAAGCGTCTGGTTGTCAAGAAACGCAACACAGCCGAAACCAGGTCCGAAGCTGCTGGTTCCTTGCGACTTGAACCGGTAAACCTCCCGGTATCCCTTTGTCTGCCAAACAATCAGACACCAACCATCGGCGCCGACAGAGGCCACCAACCAGCGACCGTCCGGCGATAGCACCACCGCACTAGCACGCCCTGGAGTGCTTATCTCTGCCACTTTCCTCCACTGCTTTGTATCCCACAGGGTGACCCGTCCTGCCCACTCAGCGACCGCTAAGTAATCCCTGTCTGGGAAAAAGGCGGTTTGAAATGCGCGCCCATCTTTTGCCTGCAGCCTGGTCACTTGGTCGAGTTGCGGAAATCGGCAAATGTAAACAAGGTCGCGAGAACAGGTTACAGCAACAAGCTTACCGTTGGGCGAGAAAGCTACTGCGTCTGCATCGCAGAAACTGGCAGACCTCTGCTGCACCGGTACTGCCCGGGCGGAAAGGTACCGCCCTCCGAGCACGAGGAGCAGAGAGAAACCCAGTACCACAATCAACCCGACAATGATGTTTCTGAAAGAGCGCATACTATTCCACCCCCTATCGACAGCCCATCTGACAGATATTTTGCGCTGCTCCTTCGTTGGGAAACGCCCTTATGCAACAATCCTGGCACTCGTCCAGAGGAAGGCTATAACACATTCCGGGTGCTGGTCCCACAATGCCCGGATTGCATTGTTGCTGACACAGCCAATGGCACTACTGAGCTACCTTGTTCACGACAGCGTTCCCCACGTAGGCATAGAGATTCATACTCACCTCGCCCCCCGCAGGGTCTCTCGTCAGAAACCTCCCCGTCGCGGGGTCAAGGTAACGGTGAGTCAGTAACAGTATACTACTTTCCACGTCGGTTTTTGAACCTGGCACACACGGCTAAAGCCGTTCCCCTGCAAACGAAACCCTGCCTTCGCAGGGTTGTCAGCCAGCGCAGGCTGGCTTCGTTTGAAAGGGTGCGGCTTCAGCCGCAGGCTGAATGTGCGATGTGTGGCTTGCACCACAGACGTTGAATCTTCCATGCGCACCCGCTCAGCGCTTCTCCACCCTTATATACAGCAAGAATCGTACCGCAAACGGGATTTCCGGGGATTTGACGAGGAAAACTTTATAAAATCTTTGTCATTATTGCCATACAGTATGGTTGTCCCGCAAATAAGGCGTTAACCTCTTCTGTTTGGGGGGTTGCGGTCGCGACGGAGCGCGACCCTCCAACACAGACAATCGGAGGGCGAGGCTCCGTCCGAGCCGTTGTGGGGCGTTTTGGCTCACCGGCAGGTTCGCTCTCCAAAATCGCTGACAGGGCAGGTTGCTACCCTTGATTTTTTTCCGCAAAACAAGTACTATTAGTAACGGCAGATTTATTGAATCATCATACTGTAGTAGTGTTGTGAGGTGGTGGAGTGAGCACGCTCATCGTTATCGGAGTATTCACCTTCGTTGCTATCCTGATAGTGGGTGTCACGCTGGCACTCTCTCATGCGGTTGCTCCCCGAATGCCTACGCCGGTGAAGGGCGAGACCTACGAATGCGGTGCCGAGGTGTTCTCGGACGCCTGGCGCCAGCAAAACCTGCACATATACATTTTCGCCCTGCTGTTCGTGGTGTTCGATGTGGAGCTGGCGTTGCTGGCGCCGGTGGCTCTGGTGGCAAAGAGCCTGAACGCGCCATGGCTGGTGTTTACTGAGGTCGCCCTGTTTATCGCTATTCTGGGCGCGGGGTTGCTGTACGCCTGGCGAAGGGGGGCGCTGACATGGGAGTAAAAGAGCGACTGGAAAAAGGGCTGATTAAGGTTCCGGGCGGAACCATCCTCGTTGCCAAACTGGCAGACCTGATGGCGTGGGCGCGAAAATCGTCCATGTGGTCACTGACCTTCGGGCTGTCTTGCTGTGCAATTGAGATGATGGCGACCGCCGCCTCACGCTACGATTTAGACCGCTTCGGCATGTTCTTCCGCGCCACACCGCGCCAGGCAGACGTGATGATCGTGGCAGGCTGGGTGTCGGTGAAGATGGCGCCCTTCATCAAACGCCTCTACGAGCAGATGCCTGAGCCCAAATACGTGATTGCCATGGGCGGCTGCGCCAGCGCAGGAGGACCCTACCGCGACTCCATCACCATCGTGAAGGGTGTGGACCAGTTCGTGCCGGTGGATGTGTATGTGTACGGTTGCCCGCCTCGCCCCGAAAACCTGATTCTGGGCATCCTGAAACTGCAAGAGCGAATCCGCCGCGAGCATCTGGCGGAAAAGAACGGCTTGCCCAAACCGGTGCGCGAGCCGATTATTATCCCCGACACGGGAGCAACCGGATGAATCAGGCAATAGAGAACCTGTTGCAACGTTTTGGCGAGGCGGTTATCGAATGGACACAGGTTAGCCCCAACGAGGTGCGCCTGACGGTCTCAGCATCACACTGGCGAGACATCGCGCAGTACCTGCACGACGACCCCCTGTGGCAAATGGACTACCCTGCTGACCTCACCGTGTGGGATACCGGCAACGAGTTTGGCGTCTATTTGCGCCTGTGGTCCTCGGTGTACAACCACAACGTGGTAGTGTTGACCTCTATCTCGCGTGAGGAGGCGCGCATCGCCTCGCTGGCGACGCTCTACCCGGGCGTGGACTGGCACGAGCGCGAAATGTACGACATGTACGGGGTAATTTTCGAAGGTCACCCCAACCTGAAGCGCATCCTGTTGCCCGACGATTGGGAGGGCTTCCCCTTCCGCAAGGACTATGTGGCGGAGCCCAGTGGAAATCCTTTGCATGGGCCGCAACCGGTGAACTGAGATGAGTGTACCTGTTTCGTCACAAACGCCATCGTCGCTGAACACAGTAGAAATCCTCTCTCAGGGGATGGTGATTAATGTCGGGCCGCAGCACCCCTCTACGCACGGAGTGCTACGGCTGATATTGACACTGGACGGCGAGCAGATTGTGGCGTGCGAGCCTGTCATCGGTTACCTGCATCGCGGGCTGGAGAAGATGATGGAGCGTCGCCCCTATCGCCACAACATCCCCTTCACCGACCGACTGGACTACCTCGCCGCGCTGTCCAATAACTTGGGCATCTGCCAGTGCATCGAACGGCTGGGAGGGGTAGAGGTTCCCGAACGCGCCCAGTATATCCGCGTGCTGCTCATGGAACTCCAGCGTATCGCCAGCCATCTGGTGTTTCTGGGCACGTTCGGCACCGACCTGGGCGCTACGACCATGTTCCTCTACGCCTTCCGCGAGCGCGAGATGGTGCTGGACCTGCTGGAGGAGTGTACCGGCGCGAGGTTGACCTACAACTGGGTGCGAGTGGGCGGCGTGCCGGATGACCTGCCGGAGGGCTTTGGGCAAAAGGTGCTGGACTTCGCCAAACTCTTTCGCCAGCGCATCGAGGAGTACGACATGCTGCTAACGCGCAACCGCATCTTCCGTTCGCGCACGCAGGGCGTCGGCGTCTTACCGAAGGAGACCGCGCTGGCGTACGGGTGCAGCGGTCCCGTCGCGCGAGCGTCCGGCATACCTTACGACATCCGCAAGGTCGCCCCGTACGAGGTGTACGATCGGGTGGAGTTCGACGTGCCGGTGTTTGAGGACGGCGACGTATGGGCACGTTATCTGGTGCGCATGGAGGAGCTGCGCCAGAGCCTGCGCATCATCGAGCAGGTGCTGCGTGATATGCCGGACGGTCCGGTGCAGACCAAACTGCCCAAGATATTCAAACCGCCGGCTGGCATCGCATACTCGCGCGTAGAAAGTCCGCGCGGTGAACTGAGCTTTATGATGGTCAGCGACGGTAGTCCCAATCCGGTGCGTGTGCACATTCGCGCGCCGTCGTTCGTCAACCTGAGTGTGCTACCGCGCCTGCTGGAAGGGGCGAAGGTGGCGGACCTCGTAGCCATACTGGGCAGCATCGACGTGGTTTTAGGGGAGATAGACCGGTGATTGAGGCGATCACACAGTTTTTCAAGCAATATCCGCTGTTGTGGACGTTTGTCAAGGCGGTGGTACTGGCGAGCTTCACGCTGGTTATCCCGCTGGCGGTTATCTATGTGGAGCGGAAGATAGCAGGCTTCATCCAGAGCCGCCTGGGACCCCTGCATGTGGGACCGCAGGGTGCGTTTCAAACAGCGGCGGATGCGCTGAAGCTGCTCTTGAAAGAGGATATCGTGCCTGAGGGGGCGGACAAACGCTTCTTCTACCTCGCCCCGTACATTGCGTTCATCTCCACCGTGCTGTGCTTCATGGTGCTTCCGTTCGCGCCCGGCTGGGTGGCGCTGGAGATGAACGTGGCGGTGTTGTTCATCATCGGGGTGTCGTTGTTCAACGTGGTGAGCATCCTGATGGCGGGCTGGTCATCCAATAACAAGTACTCCCTGCTGGGTGGCTTGCGGGCGGTGGCGCAACTGCTCTCCTACGAAATCCCGATGGTGCTTTCGGTGCTGGCGGTGGTGTTTTACACCGGCTCGCTCAGCCTTACCGGCATCATTGAGTATCAGGTGAAGCATGGGTGGAACATCTGGCATCCGCCGATAATGATTGCTGCCCTCATCTACTTCATCTGTGCGCTGGCGGAAATCAACCGCACCCCGTTCGACCTGCCGGAGGCGGAGTCGGAGCTGGTCAGCGGGTTCAACACCGAGTACTCGGGGATGCGCTTCGCCTTCTTCTTTGCGTCGGAGTTCGCCAACAACTTCTTCATTACCGCGTTTGCCGCCGCGCTCTTCTTCGGCGGATGGGACGGTCCCGTTCTACCGCCGATTGTGTGGACGTTCCTGAAGGTGTTCGTGATGATTTTCGTCTTCATGTGGGTGCGGTGGACGCCCCCGCGCTTGCGGATAGACCAGATTCTACGCTTTGCCTGGCAACTTCTGGTGCCGATCAGCCTGGCGAACCTGCTGTTCGCCATCGCTCTGGGGGTGAGATAACATGAGCCGTCAACGGACGATGAGAGATACAGAATACAATCCGCTGGTTTACTTCATCGATGGGCTGGTCACGCTGTTTAACGGGATGGTGGTGACCTGGCGCAACTTGTGGCGTCCGAAAGTCACCGTGCGCTACCCCTATCAGCGTCGTCCGGTGCCGCCGCGCTATCGTGGGCTGTTCTATCTGAAGTGGAACGAGGAGAAGCAACGGCTCAACTGCGTCGGCTGCACACTGTGCGCGCAAGCCTGCCCCACCGACGTGATTTCGATGGTGAAGCTGGGCAAGGGAACACACGCGGGGGTCAGCGAGTTCACAATGGACCTCGGGCGATGCATGTTCTGCAATCTGTGTGTGGAGGCGTGTCCCTTCGACGCCATCTATATGGGACCCAACTATGAGCTCGCCAGCGAGCGGCGCGATGCCTCGCTCTTCCGTATTGCGGATTTGGCACAGGGTGGCGAGGAAGCGGTGCGCAAGAATATCGAAACGATAGAGCGGCTGCTGGCGGAAGAAGAGAAGGCGAAACCGGCTCATGCGGTACACGCGGCAGGGGGAGAATCGGAATGAGCGTGCTGGAACTCGCGTTGCTTATCTTTCTCACCGCAGTGACGGTATTCTCTGCGCTGATGGTGGTTGCAGTGCGCAACCTGATTCATGCGGGCTTCTGGCTGCTGCCCTTCTTTCTGGGTATCGGTGGTTTCTACCTCATCCTCTCCGTAGAGTTCCTGTTTGCCTTGCAGCTGTTGCTGTACGCCGGGGCGGTGATGGTGGTGGTGCTGTTTGCGCTTATGCTCACGCGCGACGTAATGAACCCGCAGATTCGCCAGACGAACCGCCTGTACGTGGCGGCGATAGCCGCCAGCGCAAGCATGATGACCCTGCTGGTAGTGCTCATCTACCGACATCTGGGCGCGCTGTCCGTTCCGCCCGGTCTGGTGGATTCGGATGCTATTACCCGCAGGCTGGGCACGATGCTGCTGAACGAGTACGTGCTGCCTTTCGAACTGACCTCTGCACTGTTGCTCAGCGCGATGCTGGGAGCGATTTTCCTCGCACGCAACCCCAGAATCGAGATGGAAGAGGAGAGCGGGGAATGAACCTGAACCATCTACCCCTTCACTTCTTTGTGCTGCTCAGCACGGTGTTGTTCGCCATCGGGCTGTACGGCTTGATTTCCCGTCGCAACGCTATTGCGGTGCTGATGTCCATTGAGATTGTGATGAACGCAGCGAACCTGAACTTCGTTGCCTTCTGGCGTTACCTGCACCCGCAGTCGCTGGAGGGTGTGGTGTTCGTGCTGGTGACCATCACGGTAGCGGCGGCGGAAGTAGCGGTAGGCATGGCGGTGGTGCTTTCTATCTACCGGACGTTACACACGGTTAACGTAGACGAAGTGGCGCAGATGCGAGGATAGTGTCGGCAATGCTATCCCCTTCCGAACTGGCGCGAGAGGTGGTTCGAAGGCTGGATGCCCTGCACGGTCGCCCTGTATGGCAACAGCGTATGCCTCCACTGGAGGAGCTCATCGCCTGCATTCTGTCGCAACACACCTCGGACAACAACTCGTGGCGTGCCTACCAGCGGTTGCGCGAGCGTTTCCCCACCTGGGAAGCGGTGATGAAGGCTCCTGTCGAGGAGGTGGAGGAGGCTATCCGTCCGGGCGGACTGGCGAGCAGTAAGGCACCGCGTATTCAGGCGGTACTGCGTGCGGTCGCGGAGCATAACGAGGGCAGGCTGAACCTGGACTTCCTGCAGAACATGGACACCGAATCCGCTCGGCGCTATCTGCTCAGCCTGCCGGGCGTCGGCCCGAAAACGGCGGCAATTGTGCTGTGCTTCTCGCTGGGCAGACCGGTAATACCGGTGGATACGCACGTGTTTCGCGTCTCCTGGCGTCTGGGCTTCTTCGACCGCAAGGTAGGCGAGGCAAAAGCGCACGACCTGCTACAGCAAATCGTTCCCGAAGAGGACATCTACCCCTTTCACGTGCACCTCATCCGGCACGGCAGGCAGGTGTGTAAAGCACAACGCCCCCGTTGTGAGCAGTGCCCGCTGGCGGACATCTGCGCCTACAGACAGGGGATTACAACCACCCCTCCTCCAGCAATCTCCGCTCATCCCTCGCAATGAGGCAGTCCTCACACCGCTTGGGAGGTACAAAACCCATCTCGCGAAAATATTTCTGCTGCGGTACCGAGAACTCGAACTCCCTGCCACATTCGACGCAGGTAAGCATGATAGGCTCCAGCAGTTCCGGGGAACGCTGCTGGGTGATTCCCATACGCTCACGCCAGGCATCGAACAGGCTGGGCTGGTGACGGCTCCAGAGCACCTGATAAGGCGAGGAGAGGAAAACTTCGGGACGGAAGGTGTATCCGCGCAGTACCTGCACGAAGGAAATATCACCACAGCCGGGCACCAGACAATCCCGGCTGTGCACCGGGCATTCCTTGCGATAGCAGATGTGCCCCAGATGCTTCTGCTGACTACTAAACACCAGCACCTCCCATGCATGGGTCACGGACGACATTTTTCGGGCGTACTTCGCCAGAGTGGAGACATCGTCCGTATCGTTCAAGAACACGGCGAGGTCGATGTCATCGGGGTAAGGGTCCCCTGAAGCCAGCGAACCAAACAACACTACCTCGTCAACGAATGGGAGATCTCGCGCCCTGTCTGCGAACTCCTTCGCTGCCCTGTACATCGCTTCACGTTTCTGTCGGTAGATTGCCTCGTTCATTGCCCCGCACCTGTTAATAAACCCGTGTTTTACATTGTACCCCCATCAGGTGAAACATGTTTGCCCAAAGATACCTCTCCGTGTTAGAATAAAAGCGCAACAAGGTTTCGCAAGGAGAAGATATGCTAACCAACGAGGAGAAGCGGGTAGCGGTCTACCAGATGGATGCCGAGCCAACTCGCCCGGAGACGGTAACGCCGGAGACCCCTCTGGAAAAGCTCAACCTGAACTGGCGGGAGCGCGACCTGCCAGAACGAATCCGCACCAAACATGTGCACCGTTTGCACCCCTATTTGGGTAAGTTCATCCCCCAGCTGGTAGAGGTGTTTCTACGAAAGTTCTTCCGGGCAGGGCAAACGGTGATGGACCCCTTCTGTGGCTCGGGCACCACTCTGGTACAGGCAAACGAGATGGGCGTTCACGCCGTCGGCTACGACGTTTCTGCGTTTAACGTGCTGCTATGCCGGGCGAAGACGGCGCGATACGACCTCGATAAGATGCAAAAAGAGGTGATGGACGTACTGGAAAAGGTGCATCGCCGTATGGCATCACGGGATGCGGGACAACTCTCCCTGCTGATGGAGACGCAGGATGTCGTCTACGATGCAGAAGGGATGTCCAGTAGCGAATATCTGCGCAAGTGGTATGCACCACAAGCTTTGCACGAGTTGCTAACCTATCGTGATATTGTAGAGCGAGGAGACTATGAGTACAAGGACCTGTTGCGCATCATTCTTTCCCGCTCCGCGCGCTCGGCAAGACTAACCACCCATTACGATTTAGACTTCCCCAAGCAACCGATTACGGAGCCTTACTGGTGTCACAAGCACGGTCGTATCTGCGAGCCGACCACCGAGGCGTTCAAGTTTTTGAAGCGCTACAGCATCGACACCATTCATCGGGTAAAGCAGTACGCACTGGTACGAACCGATGCTGAGGTGACCGTGTATCACGCGGACAGTCGTAAGGCGGACTTTCCGCCAGTAGATGGTGTGATTACCAGCCCTCCCTACGTCGGATTGATCGACTACCATGAGCAACACGCCTACGCCTATCACCTGTTAGGCTTGCATGACCTGCGCGATTGCGAAATCGGCGCGGCATCGAACGGCGCGTCGGAGAAGGCAAAGCAACAGTACATGGTGGACATCGCCACCGTATTCCGGCGAATCGCAGCGGTCATGCCCTCTGGCGCGCCGATGGTGGTGGTGGCGAATGACAAGCACAACCTGTATGGGCGAATTGCCGAAATGGTCGGGGTGCGGGTAGAGGCAGTGCTGCACCGGCACGTCAACCGCCGTACAGGACGAAGATCGAGTGAGTTTTTCGAATCTGTTTTCATTTGGCGCACGCCGTAACACAATGGCTATTCTCAGTGACATAACCCGCTCACGGATACAGGGATACCTGGAAGCGTTTGTGACGAACACAGTCGCAGAGGTAAAGGAGAGGCTTCTGCCTGCTTCGATGTCCGTGCGTCAGTACCTGGAGCAGAGATCGTCTGACGGCAGGCTCAAGCCGTTTCACCAGGCGATTATCCCTGCGGAGCTGATGCGCCTGAGCGCGTTTGAAAGGAGTTTCAGCACCCGTTTGGGTTCCACCTTTGAGGAATGTGCCCGTCTCATCGCCTTGCAGTTTCATCGAGATGCTCAGCGCGGCTATCGGCTGAGCGGTAAGGTCAGCCGATCGGCGCTGCAGGAGATAGAGCGACAGGTAAGCCTCTTCGAGCACGCCTCCTCTTCACGCCTGTCGATGCAAGAGATGGTAGAAGCTGTACTCGGTGCGCGGCGTATCGATGACCTCATCCCTTTGCGTCTTATCGCCGACCTGTGGGTACAGCGGCACGACGGAACGCAGCTGTTCTTCGAAATCAAATCGCCCGTACCCAATAAGGGGCAGTGTCTGGAGGTTACCCAGAGACTGTTAAGGGTACACCTTGTCACAGGGGAAAAGCGTCCGCAGGTAGCAGGTTACTTCGCAATGGCGTACAACCCCTATGGAGCAAGCCGAGCCGACTATCGCTGGACGTACGCGAGAAACTACATGCCTTTCGAGGACGCTGTGTTAATAGGCAAAGAGTTCTGGTCGCTGGTTGGTGTAGAAGGCGTTTATGAAGAGCTGCTGGAAATCTATCAACAAGTTGGGCAGGCGCGAGCGAAGTATATTCTGGATACGCTGGCTTTTGGATTCTGAACCTTTCTCACCGCAGGTTGCTTCCCTGCCCCTCGATATGCTACAATCCTTGACGGCAAATCCCCGATGGACGAAGGTTCGCTATGCCTCAGGACAAGATTATCGTTCGCGGCGCGCGTCAGCATAACCTGAAAAACATTACCGTCGAAATCCCGCGCGATAAGCTGGTGGTCATCACCGGCATCTCGGGGTCGGGCAAGTCCAGTCTGGCGTTCGACACCATCTACGCCGAGGGTCAGCGACGGTATGTCGAGTCGCTTTCCGCCTACGCCAGGCAGTTCCTCGGTCAGATGGACAAGCCAGACGTGGACGACATCATCGGCCTCTCGCCGGCGGTTTCGATTGACCAGAAGTCCACCAGCAGAAACCCGCGCTCGACGGTAGCCACCGTCACCGAGATTTACGACTACCTGCGCCTGCTCTATGCCCGAATCGGCATCCCGCACTGCCCTCAGTGCGGGCGCGAAATCACCCAGCAGACGGTGGAACAGGTGGTGGACACCATCCTCGCCCTGCCGGAGGGCACGCGCCTGCAGATTCTCGCCCCCATCGTGCGCGGACGCAAAGGCGAATACCGCAAGGAGATGGAGGATGCCCGCAAGGCAGGCTACAACCGCCTGCGCGTGGACGGCGAACCGGTAGACCTCAGTGAACAGCCCATCCCGACGCTTGACCGATATAAGATTCACCATATCGAGGTGGTGGTAGACCGTATCGTAGTGCGTGCGGGTATCGAGAAGCGGCTCGCCGACTCGGTAGAGACCGCCATGCGCATGGGACAGGGCGTGGTCATCGCGCAGATTGTGGACGGCGAGGAGCTGGTCTTTTCGGAGAACTTCGCCTGCGCGGAGTGCGGCATCAGCCTGCCGGAGATCGAGCCGCGCAGTTTCTCGTTCAACAGTCCATATGGGGCTTGTCCTGAATGTCACGGTTTGGGCTTCAAAACCGAGTTTGACCCCGCGCTCATCGTGCCTGACCCCAGCAAGAGCATCGCCGAGGGCGCGATAGAACCCTTCGCCGGTAAGGACGGCTTGATGCCCTACTACGAGGGGCTACTGCGCGGGGTAGCACAGAAACTGGGCTTCACCATCCACACACCCCTCAACCGACTGAACGAAAAGCAATGGCACGACCTCTTCTACGGCGTGGAAGGCAACGTCACCGTCACCTTCCGCAACCGCTGGGGACGCACCCGCTACTTCGACAGCGAGTTCGAAGGCATTATCGCCATGCTGCAGCGCCGTTACAACGAAACAGAGTCCGAAAACGTACGCGAGTGGCTACAGCGGTACATGTCCGACAAACCCTGCCCCAAGTGCAAGGGGTTGCGTCTGAAGGACGAGAGTCTGGCTGTAACGGTAGGCGGATTAAACATCGCGCAGCTGACCGCGCTATCGGTGGAGGAGGCACAGAGGTTCTTCGACGAACTGCCTTTGCATCTCAGTGAGCGCCAACGGCACATCGCTCACCAGTTGCTGCGCGAAATCCAGACGCGACTGGGCTTCTTGCTGGACGTAGGGCTGGGCTACCTTACTCTGGACCGTCCTGCAGCGACGCTGGCAGGCGGCGAAGCGCAGCGCATCCGCCTCGCCACGCAAATCGGCAGTGGGCTGATGGGCGTGCTGTACATTCTGGACGAGCCCAGCATCGGCTTGCATCAGCGCGATAACCAGAAGCTGATTCATACCCTGTTGCACCTGCGCGACCTGGGCAATACGATTATCGTGGTGGAGCACGACGAGGAGACCATCCGTACCGCCGACCACATCATCGACATCGGTCCGGGTGCAGGAGAGCACGGCGGATATATTGTGGCGCAGGGCACGGTGGAGGATATTATCGCCTGCGAGCAGTCCATTACGGGGCAGTACCTCAGCGGTAAGCGACGGATTCCGGTGCCGCTCATCCGCAGGCAACCGGGCGACCGCTGGTTGACCATTCGCGGCGCGCGCCAGCATAACTTGAAGAACATCACCGTGCGCATCCCGCTGGGGCTGTTCGTGTGCGTGACGGGCGTTTCCGGCTCCGGCAAGTCCACGCTGATTCAGGAAACCCTCTATCCGCGCCTGATGTATCACGTGTACGGCTCACACCCGCTGTGGGGCGAACACGACGGCGTGGACGGCATCGAATACATCGATAAAGTGGTAGACATCGACCAGTCGCCTATCGGGCGCACACCGCGATCGAACCCCGCTACTTACACGGGCGTGTTCGACATGATTCGGGAACTGTTCGCCAGCACGCAGGACGCACGGGTGCGCGGTTACAAGCCGGGGCGGTTCAGCTTCAACGTGAAAGGCGGACGTTGTGAGGCGTGCAGAGGCGACGGTATCATCAAGATAGAGATGCACTTCCTGCCCGACGTGTACGTGCCCTGCGAGGTGTGTAAAGGCAAGCGTTACAACCGCGAAACGCTCGAAGTGAAGTATAAAGGCAAGTCCATCGCCGATGTGCTGGATATGACGGTGGAAGAGGCGCTGGACTTCTTCAAAGCCATTCCACCCATTGCCCGCAAACTGCAGACCCTGCACGACGTGGGGCTGGACTACATGAAGCTGGGGCAACCCGCTACTACCCTGTCGGGCGGTGAGGCGCAACGGGTGAAACTGGCTACCGAGCTGTCCAAGCGAGGCACGGGCAGGACGCTGTACATTCTGGACGAGCCTACCACCGGTTTGCACTTCGCAGACATCGAGAAACTGCTCAACGTACTACACCGCCTGGTGGACAACGGCAACACGGTTATCGTGATTGAGCATAATCTGGACGTGATTAAGACCGCCGACTGGATTATCGACCTCGGTCCTGAAGGGGGCGCAGAGGGCGGCTACGTGGTGGCAGAAGGCACACCCGAGGATGTTGCGCAGGTAGAAGCGAGCTATACAGGACAGTTCCTGCGCAAAATGCTGGACGTGGATGGAAGGGCAAAAGGTTTAAACCACCATAATCCCACTTCCTGCTACCGGTGAGCATACGAACATCTCCGGCTCCAGGTTGCGCGGGGCGTAGTAGTGATCGGTCAGGGCGCGCTGCACCGCGTCGCAGGCGTCCTCGCGCACCAGCACCAGGATACAGCCACCCAACCCTGCCCCCAGTATCTGCGCCCCCAGCACACCCGGCACGCGCAACGCCACATCCACCATCCAGTCGATTTCCGGTGTGCTACAGGCGTATGCGCCCGGCTGCCATACAAGGTCGGCGTCCGGGAGATTGTGCTCCGCTTGTTGGGCAAGATGTTGTAAGACGGTGTCAGAATAGTCCACCGCAAAGGGCTGGAAATCATCGCCGTCGGTGTTCCAGCGGGCAACACGGTCGCCGTCATGCGAACGGTTCATCCACTGCCCGAAAGTATCGATGTGACCCTCGTGCAACAGCGCTGCGGTTCGGCGGCTGCGCTCACACTCTGCCAGCCCGAAAACCACCACCGGACGTATGGGATAGCGGTTCAGCTTCTCGTCGTGCGTGCTGAGGTAGGACATTATCCGTTCGGCAGGCAGCCGTTCCAGCAGGTGCTGGCGTTCCACAACCTCGGGCAGATGCGCAAGCAGGCGGTACAGCTCGGCGAGCGAGATGCCCAGTCGCCCGGTATTCACATCACGCAGGTGCTCGATGTACGGGGAGAGGTGCGGAAAGGTGTGTTTGAGCCATTCCCTGCCCAGATGATAACACGCTACCCGGTGGTTGAACTGGTCGCGCGCGCCGGCGGTCTTCTTCGCCTGCTGGTGCGAGTGGCACACCAGAAACCGATACCCCTGCGGGAAAGGCACAGTGCCCACCACGCGGAAGGGGAAGAAGCTCATGGCGACTACCGCGTCTCGCCGCGCGAACTTCATCGCCGCGTGGTCGCCTGCCCCGCCGCGCGTGCCCACATACCACTCTGCCTCACCGCACAGGTCCACGAACTGCTCAGGAGGCAATTCAAAGCGGTTCAGATGCAGTAATGCCTCCATCGTCGCGACTACCACCGCTGAAGAGGAGCTCAGTCCCGCACCGATGGGCACGTTGCCGTCGGCGGTCAGATTAAAACCCGGCAGCACGTAGTCGGCGAAATGCGCTTGCAGGCGAGCGCAGGCGGCTTTCACGTATTGCGACCACTCACCGCGCGCGGCAGCAGCCGCCTCCAGTATCGGCGCGCTGTTCACGAACTCCACCCACGCGCCCGGCTGATAGCCCGACAGCAAATCGTCCAGTGTAAACTCACAAGGCGGGAACGCCTGTGACCGAAGGTTCTGCAGCTGCACACGTCGGTCATCGCGCAACCCGACCACCGCGTGCACGTCACGGTCGACGGCAATCATGTTGACGTGTCCGCCCTGGTGGTCGATGTGCCTGCCCATGATATTCACCCTGCCGGGTGCGCGTGCGATAACCACCTGCTGGTCGCCGAATCGCTGCAGATGCAGGGTGAGCAGTGACAGCAGACGTTCCCGCTTGCGTTCCACAATCGCTTCATCGCCGCCGTAGGTGTTGCGCAGATGGTTCAGGAAGGCATCATCGCGTGCCTCGATAGCACGCAGCCATTGACTGACCGTGCGCATACCCTGCGGCAGTTGCTGTACCTGCACCCGCCGACGGGAGAGGAGGTATTCCTCAATTGCCTGCAGTTCCTCCGGGGTGTTGAACGCCATCGCCTCTTCGGGGTAAGCGACAGGCACGGTGTGAATAACCGCCCCGCGCTGCGATAGCAGTGCGACGATGTCGGTGAGGTATTCCTCCCCCTGCGCGTTGTCTGCGCTCAGTTTTGCCAGCGCGTCGTACAGGACGGGCGCACGGAACAGGTAGACCGAGAGATTCGCCTCCTGCGCCTGCTCCACTTGCGAGAGGGGCAATACGCTGTTGCCCACACGGACGCCGTCAAGAGGAGGAGTGCTTTCGGCAGACACCGGCTCACCGCGTTCTATCGCTTGCCACAGGTCGCCCAGCGCACGCGCCGCCTTTTTCTCCTGCGGAAAGGTTCTGACGACAAGGCGTCTGGCTTCTTCGGCGGGCAAGGGGGCAGAATGCGCCATCTGTCGCAGGGCGTGCAGAACCTGTGCCCGCGCCAGGTCAAACACCTCCACAATAGCGCACACCTTACCCGTCGCATCGCGCACCACGCGCCCGGAGGTGGGAAAGTGCTCCACACTGCCTACTGCAAAAGCAAGGTCGCTTCGGGTGGAGTAGAAGGTATCTATCAAGCGAGCGAGGAACGCCTCTTCAATCACCTTGTCGCCTGCAACCACCAGCACGTCGCCTTCATAGCTCAGCGACTGCAACAGGTCTGCCGCCACGCGGGTAGCATGACCCGTGCCACGCGGTTCCGGCTGGTGAGCGTAGAGGCGTTGCCCCGGCAGGTCCTTCAGCACTCCCATAATGGCTTCCGCACCCTGTCCGACGACGACACAGTGCGTGTGAATCCCACAGCGCACGTACGACCCTACGGCGCGGGCAATAGCGGGCGTGCCAGCGATGGGGAAACACACCTTCGGCAGGTGGGTTGCTTTCATGCGCGTGCCCCGCCCCGCCGCCAGTATCACCGCCACTATGGGATGCGAACGAGAGATGTTCATGTCAGACTATCTGTTCGAAGGGTTGTTATTCGCAGATTCGATGGGGGCGGTTCGATTCCCTTTTGGGGAGCGGTTAGCACAGAGAAGGAGCATTCGTGCAGTCGATAAGTAGGGTCCGGGTATGCATAAGAGACACAACGTATCTGGCGCAAGCTGCGCACCGTGCGTCAAGTCGGCTATAGCGGTCGGTGACACTGCCCGAACTGTCAAGGGGCAAGCGGGTGTAACTGAGAGTTCCAGAACACTGTCACAAAGCCTGCCTGCCGGAAATGGTGGTCCGCTGTAAATCCCTTACGGATGTCCTCACGCTCTACGCTACCGTCAGGCGGCTCCCAGGCACGGCTACAGGCTCTTCGGGAATGAACACTCCGCCCCGAAACCGCACGCGAATGGTTGCCATCCGAGTTGACCTCCTTTGCTTCTTATCACAGCGTATCCAGATGCACTGCGCAGAGAGGAGGAACACCCGCGCTATGAAAAGAGGTTGCCCGCCAAATCAAAATCAGGGTGCACCCACGTTCCGTCCATCGGCTTCAATGAGACCCATACCTCCGTCGAGAAAAAGGGTGAGTTGAGTATCTCATAGGCTCGTTGCGAAATGTAAACGCCGCTGTACGAAGACACGTGGAAAAAGTCCGACCCGTCCCACTGCGACTCGTCCAATCGTATCTTCAGGGGGTGATCCCCGCGCAGATACCATCGCTTACACTCCGGGCACTGGAAATACTCGCCGCCCGGGCTCACAAGAGAGGGTAATCCGGCGTAGCCTGTCACCACCGCTTCGTATACCTCGCTTGGCTTGCCATCACGAGTGTAGACAGGAAAAAGTTCCAAGCCTGTCACGCCCGCTTCTAACAATTCATCCCCCGCCCTTCTGGAGAAGTACAGGCTATCCCCCAGCACCCCGTGACACAGAACATCCCACTTTGGCTTGAAACCTTTACGCACCACGAGGGGGCCAACACCCGCGTTCGGCGACACCAAACGCTTCGGCGAAAAATTATATATCCGTCGTATAGTCTGCTCGATGGCAAAAAATTGCTCAGGCGTAACACTGAGGAACAGCTCTATCTCCTTGTCCACTTGCTTAGCCTCATCTTTGCCTGTGGAGGCATCCGATTCCATCGCATACCACAATCTCTCCATCATCTCGCGAGGAATCTCATGCGGATAAGGCTCAAGCAGCTTGCGAACTTCTGGTAACACAGGTTCTGGCACTTCGGCAGCCGCAATCAAAAATCCGCTTTGATCACAGGTAGGACAGTATACGCCTGGTAGGTAGAGGTCTTCCTTCCGCCTAACCTCAAACTTCCAGTCCATTGTGTCAGAGGTGACTACATACCACTGCATCCACTTCATTCTGATTCCTCCCTGTTCCAGCATATCCCTGATTTTGGGTTCTTACTCAACAAAACGAGTACCCGCAGATATAACAACAGAAATATCGTCCCTATTACCAAAAATGCCATCACTTCCCGCGCTGCGAAAAATAACCCTTTTCCCTTCTTGATTGATTTGCACCGCACGCTGCCACTCATCTACCAAAGCAAAACCCAAAATCCTGCGTAACCACTCGACATACTCGCGCAGTTCCCCTTTATCCCTTGGTAAGTCGAAAGCCAACGATGGAGGCAGGTTCTTTATAAGCAAGCTATCTGCACAGCGTCTTGCGCATAGCATCGAAAGGGTCTTTATCCGATCATTCTCTCTTCTATATGAGGATATTACTAACTGCCGCCACCACACGCTACCACGTGAATACGCTTTTAGCAGGAATTTGGTACGCTCCCCTTGCGGTAGTGCTGTTGATTGCACCCGCACCTCATGCTTGCCATCCACAGGTATTTTGCTACCGTATTGCCACATCCCCCTCCACTCAAGCATCCTTGTTCGGTACACAACCAGTAGTCTCCGTTGTACCATACCGCATCCTCTCAAGGGTTGCCTGAAGGGATAAAAAGCTGTGCCATGCAATGTCGCAAGGTCAGAAATGATGATACCGGTTCGCTCGTAAACATAGCGGGAGAGGTCGCAACACATCACCATGTGATAGTACTCTATCTGTTGGCAAGTGCGCGCAGTCAGCCATTTTCGATGGTAACAAGCAGGATAGAAGACGATAGAGGCTGCAGCGAGAACCACAAGCCCCCACCCTAGCAGTTCCGTCATTGTGCGGCGGTTTCGAACTGAAAACCTATGCAGGCTATCTAATAGCTTTCTTACTACCATGTCGTTTCAGTAGATTCCCCAAGGATGAACGTCCGTAACCGATACTAAACACAGGACTACACAACCCTCTCATGCGAAGATGCAGCAAAGGAAACGATAGGCGAAACCATCTGTAGCTGATATCACCAACAACAATGATTGTTGCCCGCTTCCGTGCCCCTACTGTCGCTGCTTGACGCGCAGACTTAACAGGCTGTTTCTCGCGCTTCTGTGTTGCAGCCACATTGGCATAGTTGATCGGCTCATTCCCGCAGTACCGATACAGGTTCGGGTCGCCGGAGGTTGGATTTATTGTTCAAGAGATTCACCCTTTTGCCGTATGAACCCAAGTGCAGGGGTCACTAGACCGATATCTCCGATACCCTGCCTCCAGAGTGGTAACAGCAACGCGGTGAACTGGTTACCCCAGATGATCATCTCATACTCACTACGAGATGCACCAGGAACGCGCTCTAAGTAGTAGGTCAGGTATATGCCAGCACTGACATCCGCATCAGAGATATACACATCATCCCCATCAAGGCTAACCAGAGCTAACGCATGGTTGAGCACATCCCCACTCGTAATCCGCACAGCAACAGTATCTATTCCCACACGCCAATACAACCACATCGGCACCTCAGACATATTCGCCGTCAACTGAGCCAGAACTCGCTTGAGTGCACGCTGAAGCTTTGCTGGTACTTTTAGGTAAAAATGATAGCGTTTACCCTCTCTGCATTCCGCGAGATGCAGCAAATACTTTTTAAACCATTCCTCCGATTCGGCTGTTTCCACTTCTGTGGCGATATCCACAGTTCTCCCTAAAATGGTGGACAACCTTTTCATCTCAGATGGCAAATGGCGTTTTAAACGGTTCCTGCGCAAGGCTTTGCTCAGAGCATCATCAACTTGCACTACTGTCCCTCCTTGTAACCCCGATGAATCATCTCCTGTATGGAACATTCACTTTGGGCTTGTGTGAAATTCGGTCAGTATTGTCATAGCGAAGGTGTCCTAATGGGTCAATTCCCCCTCCCCGCTTCGGGGTAGAAGCTTCCCAATGTGGATATGGATGATTCGTATCCGCAGGGTGGTGAGTAACAACCTTCCTACCCATACCGCCTCCTGGCAAAGGTACCGCATACTCGTACTGCCGGTTGTTTGCCGTTCCTCGCCGGGCAATAGGCTGCCGACATGTGGGTATCCCTGCCCGTCTCATCGCCTCACGCCTCGCTGCTCGCAAACTCTCGCAGACAACCTCTTCTGAAGGACGCGCTGCTCTTAAGACCTTGCTGCCAGCTCGCTCATACAGCACAACCGCAGAAGCATCTCGGACTCGCCTGACCCAGCGCCCCGTTTTGGCAACATCCCCCAGAATAGGCACAACACCCAAACCGGAGATCGCTGCGTTCGCCCAGTCGCCTTCTAACGCATACAGCCCTGCGTTTAGCAGGTCTGCCAGCTCGCCAACACCCGGGTACAGCCCCAATCAGGTCTAATCCGCCGTGTATCCACCGCGGGGCATAGCCCGTTGGGTCTACCGCATTGACCGGGTCACTTCCGCAGTAACGATACAGGTTCGGGTCGCCGGAGGCGACACCTATCGGGTCTTTCTGCAGCCACCGGGCGGTGCGGGGAGCATACTGCCCGAACTGTCAAGGAGCAAACGGGTGTGACCAAGACCATCAATCACATAATACCGCGTTCCCGCTGGAGAGCGCAAGTGGATGTGACGCTTTTTATCCTGAGAAAGCACTACCGTCCCCATAACGGCTCGGCAGGAGCCTCGCCCTCCAACCTGTTCAATCTGACCCTGCCTGTGATAAAATAAGAACGACGCCAGCTTTAAGGATGGAGGTCTGTGGATGACGGAGTGGGAAGCCTGCATCGGCATGGAGGTACATGCCGAACTGTTGACCGATAGCAAGATGTTCTGTTCCTGCGCCAACGCTTTTGGCGGCGAGCCGAACACCCGTTGCTGCCCGGTGTGTACAGGGATGCCCGGCTCCCTGCCGGTGATGAACAAGAAGGCAGTGGAGATGGTGCTGCGCACCGCCCTTGCGCTCAACTGCGAAATCTCCATGACCTCCATCTTTCATCGTAAAAACTACTTCTATCCCGACCTGCCCAAGAACTATCAGATTTCCCAGTACGGAGATACACCCATCGGCAAGCGAGGCTGGCTGGATGTGCCGGTAAACGGGCGTATCGTGCGCGTGCATATCCGCCGTGTGCATCTGGAGGAGGACACCGGCAAGCTCTTCCACCTGCCGACGGGCGAGAGCGCGGTGGACTACAACCGCAGCGGAGTGCCGCTCATGGAGATTGTGACCGAGTTTCCGCCCGACATGCACACCGCCGAGGAGGCGCGTGCCTACCTTCAGACCCTGCGCAGCGTGCTGGTGTATCTCGGCGTGTGTGACGGGCGAATGGAGCAGGGAAGTCTGCGCTGTGAACCCAACCTCTCGGTGCGCCCGAAGGGCAGCGATACCTTCGGCGTCAAGACCGAGCTGAAGAACCTGAACTCCTTCCGCGCGGTGCAACGAGGCATTGAGTACGAGATACAGCGACATATTGCCGTGCTGGAATCGGGGGGCAAGGTGATTCAGGAAACGCGAGGCTGGAACGACGAGCGCGGCGAGAGCTTCCCGATGCGCACCAAGGAGTACGAGCAGGACTACCGCTACTTCCCCGAGCCTGACCTCGTGCCGGTGCAGTTTACGGAGGAATGGATAGAGCAGGTACGCGCCTCTCTGCCGGAGTTGCCTCTGGCAAAACGCCAGCGCTTCATAGAACAGTACGCCCTGCCCGAATACGACGCCACCCTGCTGGTGGAAGACCGCGCCACCGCCGATTACTTTGAGGAGGTGGTACAGCTCGGTGCGGAACCGAAAGCGGTCGCAAACTGGATGAACGGCGACCTCGCCCGCCTGATGAACGCAGCAGGTATCGAGCACATCCGCGATTGCAAAGTGCAGCCGAAACACCTGCGCGACCTCATCGGGCTGGTGCAGAAGGGCACTATCACCGGAAGCGTCGCCAAGCAGGTGCTGGAAGAGGTGTTCCATACGGGCGCAGAGCCTGCTCAGGTGGTACAGGCGAAGGGCTTGACACAGGTCAGCGACACCGACCAGCTCATAGCGTGGGTGCAGCAGGCAATTGCCGAAAACCCCGATGCGGCGGAGAAGGTGCGTAACGGCAAACTACAAACCTTGCAGTTTCTGGTGGGTCAGGTGATGAAGCTCAGCCGTGGACGTGCCAACCCCAACGAGGTGCGTCGCCTCATCGCCGAGCAACTTGGTGTACAGGTCGAGTAGACTGGTTCTCAAGGTAGCACGCCCCACCGGCGTAATACATCTGTAATCATGGGCTTTGGCTGTTGCCACAACCATTCCACTTGCAGCCACAGCCCTTCAGCACTTTACTGTGATAGACCCCCTGCGACGCCATGAGCACCGCCCGATACACGCCGTCGTCCGCCATCTGGTTTGCGGGCGCCTGCGTCATCATCGCCATCACCTCTGCCTCGATTATAGCACACTGCATCTCTTCATTGCAGAATGTGCTCCGGTATCTCGATACTATCCAGCCGTGCGCCCATTTTGGTCACCACCTGCGCCGCGGTGTATGCCGCCAGCCTGCCCGCTACCTCCAGCGATAACCCTGCGCATAGCCCGTACAACAGCCCCGCTGCGTACATGTCGCCGGCACCGGTGGCATCTATCGCTTCCACGCGGAATGCCGGAATCTCGTGCACAACGTCCCCCCGCCGAATCAGCGCACCCCGGCTGTCCATCGTCACCACCGCTACATCGCAGTAATCCGCCAGCAGTTGCGCGGCGCGGTGGGGATTATCCGCTCCACTCAGCTCCTGTGCTTCGGTAGCGTTGCCGATGAGCACGTCCACATGTTGCTCCAGTAACCGCTGGAAATCCGCTTTGTGGCGACGCACGCAGAAGATGTCTGACAGGCTGAACGCCACACGCACTCCTGCCCGGTTCGCTTCTTGCATGGCATGGAGCACCGCCTGCTTTTGCGACTCGGTATCCCACATGTAACCGGTGATGTACAGATAACGGCTCTGGCGCAGGTCGTCGATGTTCACCTCATCGGGGCGCAGTTGCTGGCTTGCACCCAGATAGGTGCACATGGTGCGCTGGACATCGGGGGTGAGCAGGATGAACGAGACGCCTGTACTCCCCTCGCCGACGGCAAGGTTCGGCTTTACGCCCTTCTCGCTGAGGCTGCGTCGGTAGAGCCTGCCGTATTCGTCGTCTGCTACCTTGCTGGTGTAACACGCCTTGCCGCCCAGCAACGACACGCCGATCATGGTATTCGCACCCGAACCACCCGCTTCGGAGTGCACTACTCTCTCGGCAAGGTGTTCTATCAGAAAGCAGCGTTGCAGCTCGTCTATCAGGAACATGCCGCCTTTCTGCAGCCCCAGCTCCTGAATAATCGTTTCATCCACCTTCGCCTGAACATCTACCAGCGCGTTGCACATACCGAAAACGTCAAAGACCATGTTTCACCTCGTTCAGAGTCGCAGGGATTGTGTGCTTTCGTACTCCGCACTATAATACTCGGCAGCAGGAGCGGCTTTATGTTATACTTACTCCTGCCCGTTACCTGCCGAGGTGGTGACCGGGAATGCCATGGCGTGTACTGCATATTCTGTTCGCTGCGCTTTCTCTACCGTGGGCTTTTGTGGCGACTGCAATCCTGCTCAGTGCCGGCGCGTACATCGACAAGCCGGGAATGCTGCGCGCTAAGGAACAGGCGTTCGAGGCAGTGGGTGTGATGCGCCGCACGGGCAAGCCTGTTATCGCCATGCTCCATCTCTCTAACGCGGAGAACCTGAACCTGGGCCATCCCTTTGCCACTGTAGTGAAGCGTAAGGAGGTGTCTTTCGACCCCGCTGATGTGCAAAAGGCTTTGCCTCAAGCGGACAAAGAGTTCTGGACATACGGTGGCGAGAACTTCGTAGAGGTGCGCGTGCTGGATGCCAACGCCGACGGTCAGCTGGATGTGTTGTTTCAGTATGATTTTGACACCCTTGTGGAACCCACCGCGCATATCTGCTACCTTTACACAGTAGCCGATAATACTCCTGTTCTGCTACTCGCCGTTCACGGTGAGGCGGACCCGTTGGAGCCGGTCAAGACGAAGGATGGAACGTATGCCTTCATCAATCGGCGCACGGTGTGGCAGAACAAAGCTTACGTCTGGAAAGGTGGACGCTACCGCCTGCTGGATTATAACGTGCGGGAACAACGCAAACAGATACTTCTGCGTTTCGCTGGGGCTCCGCTCGCGTTTGGGTTATGGATATGGCTCATCAGCCTGGCGCCAGCTGCATGGCTGTTTTCGAACTGGTGGATATATGTGGGGCACCCGATGCAAAAGAGGGAGAAGCCACCTATTGGGAAGGTGTACTACCTGCTGTTATGGTGCTGGGTTATCGGCTTCGCCGTTGCGGCGTGGCTGATAATATACCCACGTTTCTATCATGTGAGCTATATGCTCTCGCTCATCCTTTTCCTCCCGTCATGGCTGGCGGGGCTGGGTGCAGCGATAGCGCAAACGGTGCTGGGTGTACGCTATAATAGAACGAGAGGTGATAGCAATGGCAGTAGTCCAGGCGAAATCGGGGGTCGTTCACTACCCGGAGTCGGACGGTAAACCAATGGCAGAATCTCCCGAACATCTTGAAGTGATGTTATCTCTGATTGTTTCTTTGCAGGCATATTTTGCCGATAGGCAGGACGTTTACGTGGCAGGAAATCAGTTCCTGTACTGGGTAGAGGGTAATCCCAGACAGCGTGTGGCTCCCGATGTGTATGTGGTATTCGGTGTGCCTCGGCGCCCGTGGCGCGCCACATGGAAGGTATGGGAGACCGGCAAAGCGCCCGACCTGATTATCGAACTCACCTCCCCCTCTACCGCGTCGGAGGACCTGGGACGAAAATACCAGCTGTATCAACGCCTGAAGGTAGGCGAGTACGTTCTGATTGACGTGAAGCATGAGTACCTGAAGGAACCTCTGAACCTGTATCGGCTGGAGAGTAACGCGTATCAGCGCGTGCCCAACGAACACCCCTATAGCGGAGAGTGGCGAGTACATAGCGAGCTATTGGGATTGACATTTGTGCTGGTGCCCGGTGAGAGTGGCTATCAGGTGCGCCTGTGGGAACCGCAGCGCGAGCGGTGGCTGCCCAATCCAGTGGAAGTCGTGGAGCAGTACGAGCTGGCTCAACACCAGGTGCGAGAACTGGAACGGCGATTCGCCCAGGAAGCGCAAGCACGTGCCCAACTGGAGGAGCGGGTGCGCGAGCTGGAAGAGGAGCTACGCCGTCTGAAGGAAGGGCAATAGCGCTACTGTAATCGCGTGAAAATCGCCTTGGCGACGCGCTTGAGGGCGGGTGGCACGCGCACGGTGCTCAGGTGGTCATACACAATGTGCAACAGCAACAGATAGCGGTTGCGTCGGCGGTCGGCAGCGGTGTTCTGTGCCACCTTCTGCCCGAAGGTGATGGAGTGCACAAAACCCACGTTGCGAAAACTCCACGAGCGGTAAATGGATTCCCTCGCCACGCGCCGGGGACCTTCCCACCGAATGGTATCGTGCATCAGCAGGTAACCACCCTCTAACAATTTGGGGAACCACAGGTCAAAATCCTGACGCACCATCTCGTAGCGGTGGTCGCCGTCGATGAAGAGCAGCTCCACCAGCTGGTCGAAGCGTGCTGCTGCCTCTGCAGAGGTTGCCACGATGGGCATGACCGCCTGTTCCACCCCCGCCCGGCGCAGATTAGCAAGGAATTCGTTGTATGTCCATACCGGCTGGTCGCCCTGCCGGTGCTCTGCCGAACCGGTGTGCGGGTCAATGGCAACCACTTTCGCGCCCGCGCCCGCCAGCGAACCCTTTGCCAGCCAGATGGTGGACTTGCCCTTGAAAGAGCCTATCTCCACGATGGCTCCCCTGCCTGTGCACGCCCGCGCCATCCGGTAGAGCAGCTCTCCCTCTTCCACGGTGAGCCACCCCTCCACCCCTGCGGTGAGCGCGAGAAGTTCCTGTCGAACGTCTGGTGGTATCGGTGAAAGGTTCACTGCCCCATGGCTTCCATCACAAACTGCAACACCTGCTGGATATGTTCATCCCAGTAGTCCCATGTGTGCGCGCCCGGGAACTCATGGTAGATATGCGGGATGCCCAGCGACTCCAGATGCGCATGGAACGCCCGGTTGTCCTCAATCAGAAAGTCTTCCACGCCGCAATCCAGCCACAACCCGGGCAATTGCGCTCTGTCCACTTTCTGTACCAGCGCGAACAGGTCTTTATCGGAGCCTTGAGGGTTCTCCCCGAAAATGCGCTTGAAGTCAGGAGGCATCTCATCGGATACAGGCTTATGCCCGACGGCTACTGCCCCCGACAGACTGGCTGCCGCCACAAAACGGTCGGGATAATGCAGGGCAAGGCTTATCGCGCCGTAACCACCCATCGACAGCCCCGCTATCGCGCGGTGCCGGCGGTCTCGGGCAGCGGGAAAGAGCCGCTCTGCTTGCCCCAGCACGTCCTTCATGATGTGGTCTTCGTATGCCTCACCGTTCAACCCGTTGGTGTACCATCCCCTGCCTCCATCGGGCATGACCACAATCAGCGGTAAATCGCGCACGTACCACTCAATCCGGCTGCGCCGAAGCCATATCGAAGCGTCGTCGGACAGCCCATGCAGCAGATAAAGCACCGGGAACGGTCCCTCACCGCTGTCCGGCAGTACCACGAGCATCTCCGATGCTTTCCCTAAAGACTGGCTGAAAAACCGCAGTTGACACAGCGCCATGCATCAAACCTCCTCTTACTCGCTTAACGGTTCTATTCATTGGTACGCCCGGAATGTCCTACACCACCCTCCGGTTTGACGCCTCGCGCATCACAGGTTATAATGTGCCCGTAGCAAATTGCACGGAGGCGAAAGGGATGCCAGAGGAACCGGTAACTTACCGACAGGCTGGAGTGGATATCGATGCAGCACATACCGCGCTCCTGCGCATGAAGGAGCTGATTCGCGCCACACAAACGCCGGAAGTGCTGGCGGACCTGGGCGCGTTTGGTGGGATGTTTCAGCTGGACCTCAGCCGCTACCGGCAGCCGGTGCTGGTTTCCAGCATCGACGGCGTGGGCACCAAGCTGAAGGTAGCGTTCATGACGGGACGCCACGATACCGTCGGGCACGACCTGGTGAACCACTGCGTGAACGACATCCTGGTACAGGGTGCGCGCCCGCTTTTCTTTCTGGACTACTTCGCTACCGGCAAACTGCAGCCGGAGGTGCTGGTAGAGGTCGTGAAGGGGTTGTCGGAGGCGTGTCAGGAGACAGGTTGTGCACTGCTGGGCGGTGAGACCGCCGAGATGCCCGGCATGTACGCTGAGGGCGAATACGACCTTGCCGGAACCATCGTGGGCGTTGTGGAACGGGATGCGATTATCGACGGCAGTCGCGTGGAGCCGGGCGATGCGGTAGTAGGGCTGGCTTCCAGCGGCTTGCACACGAACGGCTACTCGCTGGCGCGGTATGTGTTGTTCGAGCTGGCAGGGATGCGTGTGGACAGCTATGTGCCGGAACTGGGCACATCGCTGGGTGAGGAGCTGCTGCGCCCGCATCGATGCTATCTGCACCCTTTGACGGCGGCGATGCAGCAGTTTGATATCCATGCAATAGCGCACATCACCGGCGGTGGTTTCTACGATAATATCCCGCGTGTTCTGCCCAGCGACTGCCGGGTGATTATCGACCGCCGCTCGTGGGAAGTACCCCCTATCTTTCGGCTGATACAGGAGAAGGGCAACGTGCCCGACCCGGAGATGTTCCGCACCTTCAATATGGGCATCGGCATGGTGGTGATTGTGCCGCGCGAGCAGAGTCTGGCGCTGGTGGAGTTCCTGCAGATGCAGGGCGAAGGCGCTACGTTAATCGGTGAGGTACAGCGCGGTGGCCACGATGTGCAGATTATGTGACTACAGCGGCGGCGAGTAGTCCAGCCGAACGTCGTATCGAGCACGGGTGAAGGCACTGTCGCACGAACTGCGGTCGGGGAGAAGGGACAAAGAAGAACCCCTTTTTCAGATTTTACATCCAGCAACCTCTTGCAATAGCAGGAAAAAATCTTATATAATGAAAATAGGATGAAAAGATGAAAATATCCTATTATGGAGGTATTCGCATGGATTCGAGAAACCGTGTTCTGCTCGCTGCCCTGCTCGGTGTGGGCATACTCGTCGGCTGCGGCAAACAGCAGACCTCTACCGCTCCTGCCCAAACCGCTCCCAAAGGCACGGCGACCATTACAGGCAAGGTGATCTACGAGGGGAAGCCCATAAGCACGGCGACTATCAAGATGAACGCAGAATGCCAGGCTCTGCACCCGAATGCCCCGGCGAAAGACGAGTCTTTCGTTTTGAACCCCAACGGCACGCTGCGCTACGCCTTCGTGTACGTTAAGGAAGGAGTACAGGGCAACTATCCTCCTCCTTCGGAGCCAGCAGAGGTAGACCAGCATAACTGCATGTACACGCCACACGTCATCGGTGTACAGGCGGGGCAACCAGTAGATTTCAAGAACAGCGACGACCTGCTTCACAACGTGCACGCTGTCACGAAGAACAACGAGGCGTTTAACTTCGCGCAGGTGACCAAAGGGGCAGTAGACCGCAAAGTGTTCAAGAACCCCGAAATCATGGTGCAGATGAAGTGCGACGTGCATCCCTGGATGTCTTCGTACATCGGGGTAGTGGCGCACCCATTTTTTGCGGTCACGGGTGAAGACGGTAGCTTCCAGATCCGGAATCTGCCCGCAGGCACCTACGTGCTGGAGGTGTGGCACGAGAAGCTGGGAACCCAAACGCAGCAGGTGACCATAGCAGAGGGCGAGACGAAGGAAGTTAACTTCGTATTCAAGCAGCCGTAGGCTGCCTAACTACGCACGAGAAAGTGGGGACGAATGAACATGGTACAAACAATAGCCTTCGCCATCTGGGCAGTTATTGTGCTCGCGATACTGGCAACATACGGCTATTTCGCCTGGAGTGCACGTACCCCACTGGATGGGGAAGAGTACTACAAAGCCGTCGCTCGCCTCCGGCGACCGCTGTTCATCGTGCTGGTCCTTCTGCTGGCGGCGACTCTCGCCCTGACGCTACCGCGAATACCGTATCCACGCAGGGACATCGTGCCCGACAGGGTGGTGCATGTAGTGGGCAAGCAGTTTTCCTTCGCCGTTTCCGAACAGCCCATTACCACCGATGCCGACTTCGCCAGAGCAATTGGTGAGAGGGTTCGTCTGCCCGCGGGCGCGCTGGTGGAGTTCCGCGTAACCAGCCGTGACGTGAATCACGGCTTCGCGGTTTATGACCCTGAGGGTCATCTGCTCGGTCAGACGCAGGCAATGCCCGGCTACGTCAATCGCTTGCTGATGCGGTTTGATAAGCCCGGCACTTACCATGCGCTGTGCCTGGAGTATTGCGGTCTGGCACACCATGCGATGCGGGGCACCTTTGAGGTGCTTGCATCCGAGAAACTGGCACGGAGGTAAAGCACAATGGCGGTATCCACATCGCTTCAACTGGAGCAGACGCCTGCCGAGCGACTTCGGTGGCAGAGTGTGACGCTGGCATGGACGAGTCTGCTTTTCGTGTTGTTTCCTGTGCTCGCGTCGCTGGGACTCTTCATGCGTGCCTATCAAGCGAACCTGTTTCCCCGCCTGGACCCCGCCTGGTTCTACACTGCAATGACCCTGCACGGGCTGGGCATGGTCGGGCTGTGGTACACTACATCCTTCGCGGGTATGGCGTACCTGGTAGCGCGGTACGTACGCATGAAGGCAGGGGTGATGTGGCTCAGTTTTACGATGACGCTGGCAGGGGTCGTGCTACTGCTGGTCGCCTGTGCGGTTCGCTTTTCACCGGGGTGGTACTTCCTTTACCCTCTGCCTTTCAAGTCCGGTGGGACGTGGCCTGCATGGGCAACGGACGTGTTTCTGGCGACATTGCTGGTGCTGGGCGTGGCGTGGATACTCTGGATTTTGCATCTGCTATGGGCGATTGCCCATCGCTACGCCCTGTCACAGGCGTTGTGCTGGCACTACCTGCGTAACGCAACGCAACCTGAGGTGCCGCCTGTTGTGTTAGTGAGCACAGTATCGGGCATCGCCAGCCTGACCGCTCTGCTGGCGGCGGTGATACTGCTGGTGTTTTTAGGGCTGGAACGTTTGCTCGGCATCCCCGCCGACCCCCTGTTGATGAAGAACCTGACCTTCTACTTCGGGCACACCCTGATTAACGTAGCGATGTATCAGGGCGTCGCCATCATCTACGAGCTGTTTCCACGCTACACAGGACTGCCATGGAAGACGGCTAAGCCCATGGTGATCGGCTGGAATGCAGTGATGGTACTGGTGATGTTCGCCTTCTTCCATCACCTGTATATGGACTTCGTTCAGCCCCGTGCAGTGCAGGTCATCGGGCAGATTGCCTCCTATAGCAGCGCGTTGCCCGCAGCGGTGGTCACTATCCTGGGACTGCTGGCGCAAGTCTACCATCGGAAAGTTCGCTGGACGCTGGCTTCGGTGCTGATGTTCGCCGGAACGATGGGGTGGGCAATAGGAGGCACCGCCGCGGTGATCGATTCCACCATTGTGGTGAACTTCCGATTTCACAACACCCAGTGGGTACCGGCTCACTTCCACACCTACCTGCTGATAGGGCTGGTGCTGATTGTGCTGGGGTTTACTGCGCACTTCACTCAGGAGGTCTCCGGTGAGCCGGAACGCTCCCGGATCAGCAAGGCTATCGCTACCCTGTGGCTTCTTGGTGGATATGGGTTTGTCTCACTGTTCTACATAGGCGGCTGGCATTCCGTTCCCCGCCGGTATGCGGGCTACCCCCGCGAGGTGGCAGAAGGTAGCCTTTACGCACGTCTTGCGCTGATGCTGGTGCTTCCCCTGATACTCGCCCTGCTTATCTACATCTGGGAGGTGGGTAAGCGTTGGCTGGCTGCGTACGCGGCGGCGCGAAGACCCTCTTAGTTGTTTTCGCGCTGTGGGCAACGGCTATAACCGCGTTGGGGCAGGGGCCACGCGAAAGCGCAAGGGCGAACGATGGTTCGTCCAACCTGCCCAACGAGGAGCAGGTCATCTACCGCCATATGCCGGATGTTTCCCTCAAAACAACCCGACAGGGGAGCATCTTCCTGTCGCAGCTCTGGTGCGAAAAGCCGGTGCTGGTTACCCTGGTCTTTTCTCGCTGTGCAGGAGTCTGCTCGCCTTTTCTACGCAGTCTGGGCGAAGCTACCCTTCGCATCGGGGGAGCCGGCGAAGATTACTACGTGGTGGTGCTGAGCTTTGACCCCGAGGACACTGCAGAGGACATGCAAGCGATGGCAACAACCCTGCAGCTACATAACCGCCCCGGCTGGATATTCGGCGTGGGGCCGCCAGAGGAGATACAGCGGCTGGCGCGAGCGAGCGGTTTCTGGTTCCGTTCGGTAAACGACACCGGCCAGTACGACCACCCGGCGATGCTGATGGGCATTCGACAGGGGAGGTTAGTGCGCCTGCTGGTAGGAGCGACGGTAGAGCCTGCCCTGTTACGTCTTGTCGTGCACGAACTGCAGGGGGAGATGGTGCCCAGCTACCCCCTCCCCGATCCCAGGGTGCCCTTCCGCTGCTTCGGTTACGACCCTGCCACAGGGCGATCGAGGCTGGACTGGGGAGCGCTGGTACTGCTCAGCCCCTCTCTGCTAACCGTGATGACAGTTGCGGGGGTATTCACGATGGTTCGACGCGACAGAAAAGAGCGTCCATGAGGGGGGATTAAAGAAATGGTCCGGACTCTACGGCTGGTTCGAATAACAGGGTGGACGCTAACAGCCATCGCGGCAATACTGACAGCGGCTGCCTTGATGCACCTGTCGCAATATCGCGCGAATACTGGCAGCGCTCTGCCCGTATGGGGTAGCGTGCCGGACTTCCAGTTCGTTACACAAGATGGACACACTTTGTCGCTGGGCGACTTACGCGGAAAGGTCTGGGTGGCTAATTTCTTCTTCACCAGCTGCGCCGGCATTTGTCCTCCCATGCAGGCAAACATGCAAAGGGTACAGGAAGCGTTCGCTCAGCAGCCAGAGGTACAGCTGGTATCATTCACCGTAGACCCCGAGCGCGATACGGTGCAAACACTTAATCGCTACGCAAAGCAACGCGGCGCCCTGCCCGGCAAATGGTATTTTCTGACTGGCGACAAGTCGCGGATTTACCGCCTGGCGCGAGAAGGTTTCAAGCTCGCCGCTGTAGATGCATCTGTCGGGCAAAGCGTGGGGGTGAATGGTGACTCACCCAAACACGATTTCATCCACAGCGAAAAGTGCGTGCTCGTAGATACACACGGGCGTATCCGGGGCTACTATCGAGGCACCGATACCGCAGAGATGACCAGGCTGATTGGAGACGTTCAGCTACTGCTGGACGAAAGGGAACCGTAGGAGGGAGACCCGTGGTGAGAGGCTTTTCCTTGCTGCCTGAACAAGCCAGCTCCTTCGCGCAGCAGGTGGACAGGTTATTCCTGTTTCTGACGGTGGTAACGGTGTTTTTTACTCTGCTGGTTACGGGATTGGTGTTGTTCTTTGCGTTCCGATACCGCCACGGCTCGCGCGTTCGCAGGGAGGGAGCAAAGGATACAGACCTGCGCTTGGAAATCGGCTGGTCGCTTGTGCCGTTGATTGTCGGTTTGACCGCCTTCGTGTGGTCTGCGAAACTGTACGCGGGAATTTACGGTCCCCCGCCTGCGGATGCTCTGGAGATATTCGGGGTTGGCAAGCAATGGATGTGGTATTTTCAGCATCCTAACGGAGTGCGGGAGAATAATGAACTGCACGTCCCCTTGGGCAGACCGGTTAAGATGACGCTCATCTCGCAAGACGTAATACACAGCTTCTTCGTGCCCGCGTTCCGCGTTAAGCGCGATGTTCTGCCCGGGAGCTACAACATGGTCTGGTTCGTGCCCACAAAGCCGGGCAAATACCACCTCTTTTGCGCGGAGTACTGTGGTACACAGCATTCGCGCATGACAGGATGGGTGACGGTGATGAAGCCGGAGGAATACGAAACGTGGCTAACCGGCGGTGGAAGCACCTCTGGTGTCTCCGGTCAGGGGGTGATGTCGAATCTCTCCCCGGAGCAGATGGTTGCCGAGGGCGAGAAACTCTACCGCCAGCTCCGTTGCAACGCTTGCCACAGTGCAAGCGACACCACACGCGCGCCAGGGCATAAGGGGCTATACGGTAAAAAAGTGAAACTGCGGGACGGTTCGGAAATTATTGCGGATGAGAACTACTTGCGCGAATCGATATTGAACCCCAGTGCGAAGGTAGTGGCGGGCTACCAGCCTACCATGCCCAGCTATGGAGGGCTGCTGAACGAGGAGCGTGTCCACCTGCTCATCGCGTACCTCAAATCCCTGAGCAAGTCGGAGGAGCGAAAGAAACCATGAGCGCAACCACCATCCGTGTGGAAAAGACAGAACCAAACTACCTGAGCGTCAGCGATACGACGCTATCCTGGCTCCTCACTACCGACCACAAACGTATCGCCGTGCTGTACCTGGCATCGCTAACATTCTTCTCCTGTGTCGCTGTGGCAGCGACGATGATAGTCCATGCAGGGTTGCTCACCCCACACGGCGGTCTGGTGTCCCCAAGCAACTACCAGCAGAGCGTTACCATACACGGGGTGATGATGGTCTTCTTTTTGTTGTTTCCCGCTATTCCCGCTGTGCTGGGTAACTTTGTTTTGCCTCTGATGATTGGAGCGAGAAATCTGGCCTTGCCACGCCTGAGCCGGGTGAGCTGGTATCTTTACGTGATTGGCGGGGCGATAGTACTCTGGTCGGTAGCAAGCGGTGAGATAGGTGCTCTCTGGACGTTTTCCCCGTCCCCCGGCACATCCCGTATTCCCCTCGCCATGCTCGGATTGGCAGCAGCAATTCTTTCCTCTCTATTAACGAGCTTCAACATCTTTCTGACCATCCACAAAATGCGCACTCAAGGGCTGACGTGGTTTCGGCTTCCACTGTTTGCATGGTCTCTTTATGCCTTCAGCATTGCCTTTATCGTTGGGATACTTGCTGGTATGTTTTCGCTGGTGCTGACCGTACAACGCGGCTTTGCCTCGCAGGCGGTTGCTGCCACTCTTTTGTCCCAGCCGCTCTTCTGGCTGAGCTTCCAACCCACGATGTTCCTCTCCCTCTTACCGGCGCTGGGTATCATCAGCGAGGTAATCACCTGCTTCTCTCGCCGGCGCATCTTTGGCTATCCCCTCGCCGTTTTTTCCATTCTGGCAATCCCGCCTTTCGCCTTCCTCGGGTGGGGACAATACCTGCTTGCTGAAGGAGAGACAACCTTCGCAAGTGTGGTGTGTTCGCTGGGCAATGTGCTGGTGGCGGCACTGGTGATGATACAGCTGCTCATCTGGATACTCACGATGTATAAGGGCGATATTACCTTGCGTGCACCGATGTTTTACGCGCTCGGCTGTGCTGCGTTGCTGACTATCGGGGGAGTAACAGGGCTGTTTCTCGCTGCTTTGCCAACCAGCGTCTACCTGAGAGATACTTTCTTCGCACTCGCTCACCTTCACTACGTGGTGGCGGGAGGTGTACTCTTCGGTTTCCTTACCGGCTTACACTTCTGGTGGGTAAAGATTACAGGCAGAATGTATTCTGAGTTCTGGGCAAAGACTGCTGCCGTGATTACCTTTGCCGGGGTGAATCTCGCGTTCTTTCCTCATCTGATTCTGGGGCTAATGGGAATGCCCCATCGCTATCAGTGGTACCCTGAAGGACTTCAGCCCCTGTATGTAGCCTCTACCGCAGGTATGCTGGTGCTCCTTACCGGATGCACGATAACGGCGGCCTGCTTGCTGTGGTCACTGCGCTATGGACAGGAGGCAGGAAGCAACCCGTGGAACGCCACCGGACTGGAATGGCAAACGGGGTCACCCCCTGTCGTCGAAAACTTCGCCGAAGCGCCGGAGGTTGTCGGGGAGCCATACGGGTACGAACCCAACCCCTCATAAGGCGGATTACTCTCCCTCCTCCTGCCTGCCCAAATCCTCCGGCGGGGTGGAGCGACCGACCAGACCCGCTAGCGCGACGATGGTAAGCAGATAAGGCAGGGACAGCAACAGCTCCGAGGGCACCCGCATACCGAACAGCGTCTCGCCCTGCAACCGCTGCTGAAGCGCGTCCAGAAAGCCGAAGCCCAGCGCGGCGGCGGTGGCCCCCAGCGGTGTCCACCTGCCGAAGATGACCGCCGCCAGCGCGATGAAGCCCTTGCCCGCGCTCATGCCCTCGGTGAACACGTTCAGCTGGCTCAGGGAGAGGTAGGTACCCGCCAGCGCAGCCAGCGCGCCGCTCAGCATCACGCACCGGTAGCGGATAGAAACCACATTGATGCCCGCCAGCCTGCTTTTGCGTGCGCTTTCGCCCGCTGCCCGCACCCGCAGGCCCCACATAGTATGGTACAGCAGACCATGCAGCGCGAAAGGCAGTACGAGCATCAAAAGCACAAACGGGCTCTGATTCGAGAGCAGCCCCCCCAGCAGAGGTATCGACTGGAGCCACTGCAGACCCCAGTTTGGCACACCGCTTGCGCTCGGCGGTCTTTCGAAGAAACGGCGCAACAGAAACACGGTCAACCCGGCGGCGAGCAAATTCACCGCCATACCGCTGACCACGTGGTCGGCGCGGAACCGCTGGGTCAGCAAGGCGTGCAGAAACCCCAGTAACACGCCTGCGGCAACACCACACAGCACCCCCAACCAACCACTGCCCAGCGCAACCGCCGCCGCCCAGCCCACGAACGCACCCATCAGCATCTGCCCTTCAAGTCCGATGTTCACCACGCCGCTGCGCTCGGACAGGATACCGCCCATCGCTGCCAGCGCGAGGGGAGTCGCCAGGCGAAGCGCACTGCGGAACAGCTCGATATCGAACACCTCGCCCATCAGCCAGACCTCCGCTGAAAACGTATCGCCGCCAGGAAGAAGATAACCACCGCCTGCACCACAGTGGTAATCTCGCGTGGCACGGCGGGAACGGTCACCGATTGCATATACACCGCGCCGTTCTTCATCGCGCCGAAGACCAGGGCTGCAAGCACCGCGCCCAGCGGATGGTTATTGCCCAGCAGAGCGACCGCTATCCCGTCGAAGCCATAGCCGGGTGAGAACTGGTCATAGTAACGGTGATGCACACCCAGCACCTCTACTGCTCCCGCCAACCCGCCTATTGCCCCGCTGAGCGCCATACTGCCCCATATCACGCGCGAGACCCGCACGCCGGCCGCCCGTGCTGCTTCGGCGTTCGCGCCCACCGCCCGCAATTCGTAGCCCCACACGGTGCGTTTCAGCAGATACCACAGCACCAGCGCGGTTGCCAACGCAAGGAGCAACCCCATGCTGAGCCTCGTGCCTCCCACCAGTATAGGCAGCCAAGCGGAGGGCAACGCTTCAGGCGTCTGCGGCGACATCGAGTTGGGGTCTTTCCATACTTTGGTAACCAGATACTGCGTAAGGTAGATCGCGATGTAGTTCATCATGATGGTGGTGATGACCTCATGTGCGCCTCGCCATGCCTTCAGGATGCCCGGTATCCATCCCCATACCCCCCCAACCAGCGCGCCCACCAGCAACGCCAGCAGGGCGTGCAACGGCGCAGGCAAACCCGACACCGCAAACCCTACCCATGCCGACGCCAGCGCGCCCATCAGCAACTGCCCCTCTACGCCGATGTTAAACTGCCCAGCCAGAAGCCCCACCGCCACCGCCAGACCGGTAAATAAGAGGGGAGTGGCGTTGAGCAGGCTCTCGGGCAACGCGCCGGGCGCAGATACCGCTCCCTCCCACCAGGCCGCCAGCGCGGGCAATGGTGGACTGCCCGACAGCGCAATTACCACTGCAGCCACTGCTACCGCTGCCACGAACACGGCGACGGGAAGCAAGAGCAGTCGCCACGAGGTTTTCATGCGCCTCCTCCCTTCACCGCGCCTACCATCAGCGCGCCGATCTCCTCGCGTCGCCTGCGCTCGCCTTCCACGATGTCCACCAGTTTCCCGTCGAACAGCACGCCTACACGGTCGCATAGCGTGAGCAGTTCGTCTAAATCAAACGACACCACCAGCGCGGCTGCCCCTTGCCGACAGGCTTCGCGAATAGCGTGGTGAACCGCTCGCGTGCTGGCGGCGTCTAATCCCCGCGTGGGCTGTCCGGCGATGAGCAAAGCGGGGGTGTCCATCAGCGCACGCCCTACCACTATCTTTTGCTGGTTGCCCCCCGACAGGGCGGAGAAAGGCGCATCGGCGGAAGGTGCACGTACCGCGAACCGTGCGATAATCCTTTGCGCGAACTCTTTCATTCGCGCAAACGAGAGCGACAGCGCCGAGCCGAAGCCCCCCTGCCGGTGCAATCCTAGCGCAGAGTTCTCCGCCACCGACCATCCCAGTATCGCCCCACGCAGGTGGCGGTCTTCGGCGATATAGCGCACACCCTTGCGCAAGCGTACCGAAGGAAGTGCGTGGGTGATGTCCTCGCCGTTTAACCAGATGCGCCCCCGCGCCGGAGAAACCAGCCCTACCAGTGCGTCGATCAACTCCGCCTGCCCGCTGCCGTCCACACCGGCGATGCCAAAGACCTCGCCCGGATAAACCTCAAAAGAGACCTCTTTCAATCCGGCGCGACTGCGTATCGGAGGCACGGTCAATCCTTCTACGCGCAGGCGAGGTTTGTCGTCCAGTCGCTTGCCCAGCAATAGCTCCTCTTCAGGTAAAACCCCGCCTTCGCCTACGATAAGTCTCGCCAGCGTGCGGGCATCTATCTGAGGTGGCGCGCCGGGCGACTCACGCACCGGCATCGTGGCAACCACCTCGCCAGCCCGCAGCACCGTTACCTCGTCCGCGTGCGCCAGCACCTCTTGCAACTTGTGCGTCACTAGCAGCACTGTGCGTCCTTCTTCGGTAAAGCGGTGTAACAGCGCGAAAAAGGATTCCGCATCGGCAGGCGGTAAAACGGCGGTCGGCTCGTCGAAAATCAGCACGCGCGCGTCGCGTAACAGCAACTTCAGAATCTCCACCTTCTGCTGCTGCGATACCGACAACGTACCCGCAGGAGCGTCCCAATCCGCTTGCAGTCCGATGACCCTCGCCAGTTCCTGCGCACGCGCCAGCACCTGCGCGCGAGGAAGGGGCGCAAAAGAGGCCCCCTCACCACCAAGCATCAGGTTCTCTAACACGCTCAGGCGGGGAATAAGCGCGTAGTGCTGGCTGACCATCCCTACCCCCGCCTGCAACGCCTCCGCCGGCGAACGAAAGCGCACCGGCTGTCCGTAAAGAGTTACCGTACCGCTATCGGGAGGAAACACACCGTAGAGAATGTTCATCAGAGTGGTTTTGCCTGCGCCGTTCTCGCCCACGATGGCGTGGACAGTGCCTTGCCGGACGGAGAGGCTAATATGGTTGTTCGCCTGCACCGCGCCGAAGCGCTTGCAGATGTCTTCCATGTGAACCACAACAGGGCGACTGTCGTTCATTCTTGCGCGTCCGGCTCCATGCGGATGGCTCTGGCGATGCTAGGGTCGGTGCGGCGCGTCTCCTGCACAACTGGTTTCGCCTTCGAGGTGGAACGCAGCTCCGCCAGAAGCGCATCGTATTCCGCCCCATCCAGCGGCAGGGTGACCGATTTTTGCCTCTTCGCTGAGAGGACGATGGCGTTCGCCAGTTCGAGGCTCCACAGTGCCTCCTCACCGGGGGCAACCAACCGTTCTTCCAGCCCCAGCAATACCCGCGCGAAGTTGCGGATGACCGCCTCGTGCCCCTCTTCCTCTTCCGGCACGTCCATATCGACCGGTTCTGTGGCAGGAAGTTCCCACATATCCTGTGATGCTTGCAGGTACTGTGGGAGAGAAGGAACGAGGCGGGTAACGGTTACCTGCTCGCCGTCGACAACCACCTTGCCCCCTTCGCCAACTATCTCAAAACGGCGTGTGGGGGGCATTTCGTTCACGTTCACATAAAGATAACCATGCGCACCGTTGGGATACTCCAGCAGAGCAAATGCTTCATCTTCCACCTCTATCTGGTGGTAGCGCGTGCGTACCTGCGCGGTCACCCGGCACGGCATCCCCGCCAGCCAGCAGAAAATATCCAGGTGGTGCGGCGCCTGATTTATCAACACTCCACCGCCTTCACCCGCCCACGTACCTCGCCACGCCGCCGAGCGATAATATGCCTCATTGCGGCACCATGTGGCTATTGTATGCGCCCGCAACAGATTGCCGATAATCCCCTCTTCCACCGCTCGCCTGGCGATTCGAAAACGCCTTTCTGTGCGCATCTGCAACATCGCGCCGAGCAAAAGCCCGTATTGCCGTGCGGAATCGACCATACGACGCCCTTCGGAGATGCTCACCGCCAGCGGTTTTTCACAGAGTACATGCACACGATGCTCAAAAGCGCACTGAGCAATCTCCGCGTGCGATGGGTGCGGTGTGGCGATAAGCACCGCATCCACCAGACCGCTGCGCAGCAGTTCACGATAGTCGACGAAGCCGGGCACGCCGAACCGTCCGGCGACCTGCCGGGTGCGCTCCTCCGACGCCGAGCAGACCGCCGTCAGCTCGGTTTCTTCTGTACGTTGAATCAGGGTGGCATGAGCCACGCCCATGCCACCCACCCCGATAACCCCAAAACGCACCCGTTGCATCTGGTCCGTTACCTGACGATGTTCGGATCGGAGACGCGCTGTCCTAGCACCTTGCGCTTGGGCTGGGAGCTGGCTTTCAATTCCTGCAAGAGGGCATCGTACTCGGCACGGTCTACGGGCAGAGACACCGTTTTGCCTCGCTTGCTGGAGAGAATGATACCGCTGGCGAGCTCCACACACCAGATACCTTCCTCACCCGGTGACAACAGCGGCTCGCCGTACAGTATCGCCCGCGCGAAGTTGCGGGTGACCTGTGCGTGTCCGGCGGGCATCTCTTCCACTTCTATCTCTACCGGCTCCGTTTTCGGTCCCGACCACATATCGGCTGCACTGAAGGTAAACTCGCGAAGGGGCGGTTCTACGCGCCGAATAGTTACCTGCCCGTCCTGAATCACTATTTTGCCTCTGTCGCCTGCGATTTCAATGCGATTGGTGCCGGGCGCTTCGTTGGTGGTAGTATACAGGTAGCCATGTGCGCCGTTGGGGTATTCCAGCAGGGCGAACGCCTCGTCTTCTACCTCGATGTCGTGCAGGCGGGTGCGTGTGGAGGCGGTGACCTTTGCAGGCAATCCGGCGAGCCAGCAGAACATATCCAGCGCGTGCGGTGCCTGGTTCACCAGCACCCCACCGCCTTCGCCCACCCACGTGGCGCGCCACTCCGCCGAGTCGTAATATGCCTGATTGCGGTACCACGCGGATACCAGCTCCGTGCGCATTATCTCCCCCACGACGCCCTGCTCCATCGCTTTACGGGCGATGCGGTAGGGTCGCTCGGTGCGCATCTGGAACATCACCGCGAACACCCTGCCCGCGCGCTTTGCCGCGTTTATCATGCGATCCGCCTCTACCGGGTTAATCGCCATCGGCTTCTCGGTCAGCACATGCAAACCCTTACTAAAAGCGTATTCTGCCACTTCGGGATGCACCGGATGCGGCGTAGCAACGATTACCGCGTCCACCAGCCCGCTATCAATGCACTGTTTGTAATCGGTGAAGAAGGGCACGTTGTACTGTTCGCCTACGCTCTTCGCCACGGCGGGGTCAATATCGGCAACCGCTGCCAGCTGCACCTCCTCCACTTCCTGCACCATTTTTGCATGGGCGGAGCCCATCCCCCCCACGCCGATAATCCCTAAGCGTACCTTTTCCATGCTTGCGGACCTCCCTGATGTTGCGCCTTCGTGTGCCATATTCGCCCCAGTACGATGTTCTCCCTGCCCACGAGCGGGGCAAGTATGATAGAATAGGGCAGCAGGAGGTGAAAGGAAGTGAACTTCTGGGAAGCTTCCCTCGTCTTTTTCGGGATGGTGTTCTTCGTAGGCGCGCTGGCGATTTTTCTGGAGCATCTGCAGAAGATAGCATCTATCAAAGCGGAGGTAAAGGACAGAAACTATCAGCATACGCTCCGCAGGATAGAGGAGCTGGCTCAGCAGATTCAGGAGATGCGCCAGATGCATACCGACCATGTGCTGAACATGGACGACCACCTGCAGCATCTGGAGCACAGGCTATCTGCACTGGAGAGCAGGGTAGAGCAGATACAGCAGGAGCAACAGGTACGCCACTGATTGTCACGCCGCTTGCCGGTGAGCGCCTCCCAACAGTGGGCGCACGCAGTTGCGTCCTGCGCGTTTGGCTTCGTACAGCGCAGCGTCTGCCACCTCTACCACATCGGAAGGAGAATGCATATAAGGCATGTACTCCGCCACGCCGAAGCTGGCGGTAATCTGGCGATAAGGATTCGGGGTAGCCGCAATCGCCTGTCGCAGGTTCTCGGCGACGGAGATAGCATCTTCTAACCGGTATCCGGGTAGCAGTACGCTGAGCTCTTCTCCACCGTACCTTGACACCAGGCTGTCGGATGGTGTGTTGTCCTGCAGCACCTGCGCGACCAGCCTCAACACCTCATCGCCCGCCTGGTGCCCGTAGGTATCGTTAAATCGCTTGAAGTGGTCGATATCCAGCAGCACGAACGAGAAGGTATCCTCTCCGCGCCTCGCTCTCGCAAAAGCCTCTGCCAGATGGTCCTGCATAGCACGGTGGTTGAGCAGCCCGGTCAGCGCATCGGTAAATGCCAGGCTCTCGAGCCGCTCATTCAACGCACGCAGCTCGCGTTCATACTCCACACGCTGGGTGATGTCCACGCTGGCGCAGATGCCGCCGACCACCTCCCCTGCCGAACCGTGCAAGGGGAACAGGCTTCGCAACACGTAGCGCGTGCTCCCGTCCCGGCAACGGTCTACGCTTTCCACAGTGCTTCCATCCCCACGCATCACCCGTTGTATCAGCTCCTGCATCAGCTCCCTGTCCTCTTCGCGGATGATGGTGTCGAAGATGGAGCATGTGAGCACCTCGTACTCCTGCCAGCCGTACAGCAATGCGGCGGCGCGGTTCCATTCGTAGATGACCCCGCCGGCGTCAAAAGTGTAGCAGGCAACAGGCACGTTCTCGAACAGTTCGCGGAAGCGCAGGTTCGCCTGCTGAATCATCTCCTGTGACATCTCCAGAGCCTGCGTTTTGAGCTCCAGCTCCTCCTTCTGGCGGGCGAGCTCCTCGTTCGCCTCGCGCAGGCGATGCTCCATGTCCAGAATGCGTCGAGCAACGCTCAAGCGCGAAGCGAGCTCGGCGCGATCCAGCGGTTTAGAAAGAAAGTCATCCGCTCCAGACTCGATAGCGTGCAGGCGGTCTTCTTTGCTATCCCGTGCGGTCAGCAGGATGAAGTATGTATAGCCCTTCTCTCGCAAGGAGCGCACCCTGCGACAGAGTTCGATACCGTCCGCGCCCGGCATCATCCAGTCAGAGATAACTAGCGGGAACGGGTGCTTCTGGAAGAGCTCCCATGCCTCCTCGCCGTCTTTGGCAGCGAGCACCGAGTAGCCCATCTCCTCCAGCGCTTTTCGCAGCACCAGTCGCGAAACGCTGTCGTCCTCGGCGATAAGCACCCTCATGCCGCTTGCTCCTCCACTGCGTCCATAGTGAATACCTTTATGTGTTCCTGTAAAGCCTCCATTTCGGGTAGTATCTCCTCTGGCGTCTTTTGTGAGAGGGGCTGTTCTAGCTGTTCACAAAGTTTCTCCAATTCCTTCGCGCCGGTAGCCACACTCAACCGCTTCAGGGAGCGCAGCAGTTCCAGCGCGTAGTTGCGGTCGCCCGATGTCACCGACTGCATCATCTCCTGCACAAGCCAGCGAGCCTCCTGTGCGAAGCGTTCCAACAACCTCTCATCGTCTAACGGTGCGTGCGCGCGACGCCGCACCGGGCTCCACTTCTCCACCATTTGCGCCAGCAGGTCTATTTTCACCGGCTTGCTGAGATAGTCGTCCATCCCCGCGGAGAGACACCGCTCGCGGTCGCCCTCCATCGCGTGCGCGGTCATGGCGATAATGGGCAGATGCCTGTCTGTAGGTGCTTCTCTCTCACGGATAAGGTGGGTTGCCTCGATGCCGTCCATCTCGGGCATCTGGATGTCCATGAACACGATATCGTATGCGCGATTCGCGGTCATCGCCACCGCTTCTCGTCCGTTGGTGGCAACATCCACCGAACACCCCAGACGCTGTAACATGCGCAGAGCCAGCTTGCGGTTGACCTCGTTATCCTCTACCAGCAAAACGCGCACGCCCGATGCGCGTCGCTCCGCAGGGGGTACATCGGATGAGGTACGGTCGGCTTCGATACCGACCACTTCGCAAAGCGCGTTGTACAGCTGGGAACGGCGTACCGGTTTCGTTAGCCAGACATCGACGCTATCTGCCTCCTGCCCTGACGCCGAGCCTACAGAGGACAGCAGAACGATTTTACATCCCGGGTTGTTCTGCCCGGAGCGAATGCGTCTGGCGACCTCCACTCCGTGCATGTCCGGCATCTGGTAGTCCAGCACCACCACGTCGAACGGGCAAGGAGCCGCAGATGTCAGCAGGTGCAATGCCTCCTGCCCGTCGCTTGCTTCTTGCACCGAACATCCCCATGACTGAAGGTGCTCTCGCAGGATACGCCGGTTAGTGGCGTTGTCGTCTACTACCAGAACGTGCAGACTCGCTATTTTGCGGTCAAAAGAGTCTGCCGATACCCCGTCTTGTGCTTTCTGCAGAGGCAGTTCCACCCAGAAGGTGCTGCCCTTGCCCGGCTCGCTCTGCACCCCGATTTTGCCTCCCATCAGCTCCGCCAGCTGTCGGCTAATGGTCAATCCCAACCCCGTGCCGCCGTATTTGCGTGTGACCGAGCCATCCGCCTGAGTAAAGCTCTCGAAGATGGCTGTCTGCAGTTCGGGCGCGATGCCGATGCCGGTATCTTTCACCAAAAGGCGTATCATCGCCATCGAATCGGTCTCATACACCACCTCCGCGCTGATGAGCACCTCTCCTCTCTCGGTAAACTTGACCGCATTCGAGGTGAGGTTGTTCAGTATCTGCCTGATGCGCACCGGATCGCCGCGCAGGACGGCGGGCACATCGGGCGGTACCGCGGTGAGCAGTTCAATACCTTTCTCGTGAGCGTGGCGGGCGAAGGTTGCACCCACCTCCTCCACCACGTTGCGCAGGTCGAAGTCCATCTCTTCGATGGTCATCTTACCCGCCTCGATTTTGGAGAAGTCCAGAATGTCATTGATGATGGAGAGCAGAGCGTCTGCGCTGTACTTGATGGTCTCCGCATACTCGCGCTGCTCGCCGCGCAGGTCGGTCTGCAACAGGAGCTCGGTCATGCCGATGATGCCGTTCATGGGGGTACGGATTTCGTGGCTCATGTTGGCGAGGAATTGCGATTTGAGCCGGGATGCCTCCAGAGCCGCTTCGCGCGCCTGTATCAGCTCCTGCTCGGTCTTTTTGCGCTCGGCGATTTCCTCTTGTAGCTGCTGGGTGCGTGCCTGCACGCGCATCTCGAGCTCGGCGTTCATGTTCTGCAGCGCCGCTTCCCGCGCTTTAATCTCCGCAATCATCTGGTTGAAACCCTGTGCCAGCGCACCGATCTCGTCAGCGGAAGGAACCTCAATGTGCACCGAATAGTCCTTCGTCTCCGAAACGTGACGCATTGCGCTGACCAGCTGCAGGAGAGGGTCGGCTATCCAGCGCTGGAAATGGCGCGATAGCACAAACGCCAGCAAGGCAAATGCTACGAGCAAGATCCCCAGAGAGCGGAAGTAACTGTACAGACGCGACCACCATTGCCGCAAATCGTAACGGACATAGAGCACCCCTAACGGCTCCGAACGGTCTTTGAGAGGCAGAAAGACCTCGATGTAATTTGCCCTCTGGATATGTCCCCGCGTTGGAGGCGTGTTGGTGAGCACCGATAAAGGTGTTCCCGGGCGCAAATAGGAGGCGAAAATGGTTCCATCCGGGTTGTATACCGCCGCGGCAACAACCTCTTGATGACTACTCAGAGAGGCAGCACCTCCGTGCACGCCTTGCTGTCGCCAAAAGTGACCGCCGGTATCACGTTGGGTACCAGCATCTGCGCCATTGTAAGCGCCTCGTGCGTTTCGGCTCGGCGGTATGCTGCCATATCGTAAAGAATTAACCCTGCCGATGCAAGCAACAGAGCCAGCAACGAGCTGAGCATCGTTGCCAGCGCCAGCTTCCACTTGATGGAAAGACAGCATCTTTGTAGCATGGACGTTAGAACCTCCGCTACTGTCTGACAACCCTTGCCAGATTAAGTAGTTTAGAGCTAATCGTCAGATGTGCCCGTTTGGCAGCATCAGGGTTAATCTCAAAACGCACCCTGTTCTGTTCTATGAAAAAGTTGATCATACCACCCTTCTGCGCGAATCCCTCGCTCTCGCCGACGGTCAGCACCGGCGCGTCGTCCAGTATCTCCAGAATCTGCGGGAGGCGTTTGGCTTCTGCTCCGGCGACAAACAGCACATGACATTCACGCATCTCCTTCGCGGTATCCACACGCTTGACCACGAAAGCTCTTCCATGCCAGTTTTTTCCTCGAACCACGCTCTGCAGCGAGGAATGCACCTCGCTCTTGCCCAGTACACCGATGACGAACGGAGAGGAGTTGCTCTCGAACGCGCTGGCGGGCCACTCTATGTAGCCGGTGAAGTGGTAGAGGAAGGCGGCTTTCACTTCCGCTTCTTTGTAGTTCTGTGCCAGCGCCATGGCGAGCACGTTGGCGAAGGCAAACAGGGCTATCGCGCAGTTTCTGACTCTGCTTTTCGCACCACTTTGCCCACTTACAACCGCCACGTGACCCTCCCGTATATCGCCCTTTCCGGGATGCTATCGCGCTCCCACAGCGGATGCTCGAACTCGCGGATATCGCGCTTGAGCAGGTTTTGTAGCACCAGGCTCAGCTCCACGTCCTTCGTGGGATGCCAGCCGATGGAAAGGTCCAGCCGGTAGTAGCTGGGCAGAAAATCCATGCCGAACAGCCGGTCCACGAAAAAGAGATAGGTATCTATGCGCCACCCACCCGATAAGTTCAGATGTGAAGCGAGGTTCCACTGATGGCGTGGGGTGTTGCTGGTGCTGTCGCTATGCAAATTGAAGGGGTCCTTACTATCCGGATCGTGCTGCAAGCGGTAGGTCAGGTTCGCGTAGCCCAGTTTGAGCGTCCACGAGTCGGTAACGTTCCAGTTGGCGGAGAGCTCAAAGCCGTACGTTCGCCCATGCAGTTTGTTGCTCATGTACACCGGCAACACCAGGTGCGGCGTTGGCGAGTTCTCCAGGAAGGGGTCCTCGGGTTCGAAGCTGCGCAGGTTCCTGTACACATTGTAGAATGCCGAGATGTCCAGCGAGATTCGCTGGTGCGGCTGACAACGGTAGCCCAGCTCGTAAGCGATGACCTCCTCTGAACGGAAGTTGGGGCTGCCGTAGACGCGGGAGAACATGGGCAAGCCGCTCACCATCCTTTCGTAGTAGGCATCGATGGCGATAGCGCGTTCTGCCCGGGTAGGCATCCGCACCGCACGCGACACCGCTCCCCACCATACCCTTCTCTCATTTGGCTTCCACAGCAGGCGCAGGTTGGGCTGCACCTCCCACGCTGTGTAACTGTTGTTCTCCAATTTGGAGCCGATGGTTAAACGAGTGCGGTCGTTAAGGGTGATATCATCCTGCACAAAGACCCCAAAGATATGATCTGTTCTGATAGAGGGGGTGAGGTTCATCAAGTTACCGCGGGTTTTATCCGAGGTGCGCTTGTACTCCACGCCCCATAGCAGGTCGTGCTTGTCTGCTATCTGTATCCGCTGTTGCCAGTTGAGGTCGAAAGTATCGCGAATCTCCGCCATCTCCAGCGGTGATCGGGCGTAATGGTCGTAGTACAGATGCAGGGTGTCGGTGGTGTTGCCGCGCTGGCGGTTCCACGTACCCATCAGGTAGTAGCCGGAGATGGTGTAACGGTCATCCACAACGCGACTGCCCGGCAGAGTAAAATCGGGGATGTTCAGCCGTTGTCCGACACGCCCTCCATACGCCTCGCCAAGCAGGGTGAAGTTCTCGTTCTCTGTGCGGTTCCAGTCCGCACGGAAGCCACTGCGCCTTACCAGCCAGCCGTCGTTGTTACGGGTGTACGCCTTATCCTGTTCAAAAGCGTCACGCTCTCGATAGAGCGTATAGACCCGGTAGTAGCCCTCATTGCCGATCGTCCCGCCGACGCGTACCCCGCCGAAGGCTTTCTCCTCGCCTCCACCGCCCGATACCCACAGCGTGCCCTGCGTGTCCTTCGCCGATTTGGTGATAATATTGATGACGCCGTTGACCGCGTTGGCTCCCCACAGCGACGCGCCCGGTCCGCGGATGACCTCGATGCGCTCGATATCCTCCATGAACAGCGGAGGCTGGGCATCCCAGTACACCCCCGAAAAGAAAGGCGTATAGATGCTGCGTCCATCGATGAGCACTTGCAGTTTATTGGAGTAGCGTCCGTTGAACCCGCGCACCGCCACCGCCCATTTGTTGGCGTCGATAGTGGCAACGTGCACACCGGGCACAAGACGCAGCGCCTCAGGGATAGTGGTTGCGCCCATGCGGTGGATGTCCTCGGCGGTGACGACGTATACCGAAGCCGGCACGTCGCGCACCGGTTGCGCTTTTTTGGATGCGGTAATGACCTCCACCTGCATCAGGTCTTCGATACTGAGCTGGGCGAGGTCCGGAGCAGTCGGCGCGGGATCGCTGTGGACTACTGCTACGCTCCCCCACAGGACGGTCAGGACAGTACAGAGAATGGCGATGAAACGCATGCTTTTCTCTCCCCTTCCCGTACGGGTGGGCGTGCATGAATCGCCGATAACCGCGTTATGCCACGTAGAAAACCTCATGCACGCATCCTCTTTTCCCCAAAGGTTATTTTCGGCAAAAAGGGATGTACGCTTTACGGCGGTTCTCACACCTTGCCCCCTGCCTGCTGCGTGCAGTATAATGGAGGCAGACGCCGTGTTTGCAGGTGCGATGAGAGGTGAACGCCGAATGCGAATAGGGGCGATGAAAGTAAACAAGCGCAAGCTGCAAGACCTTTGTCGCAAATGGCGCATCGTCAAGCTGGAAGTATTCGGGTCGGTGTTACGCCAAGACTTTCATAGTGAGAGCGACGTCGACCTACTGGTAACCTTTGCCCCCGATACGCGATGGTCATTGATGCAATTGTACGAGGCTGAGCAAGAGTTCGCCGCACTGTTTGGGAGACAGGTGGAGTTGGTTCCCCGCAGTGGTATCGAGCGCAGCGCGAACTACATCCGTCGCCGGGCGATACTGGAAAGTGCGGAGGTTATCTATGCCGCATGACGCTGTGGCGGCGATGTTAGACATGCTGGTCGCGGCAAGACGCGCTGTGAATCGTCTGGGCACCACTACAGAGGAAGAATTTTTGACCGATGAGGACGCTCAATGGTTTATGTTCAGCCAGATAGTAATTATCGGTGAGGCAGCTAATCGAGTCGACGTCCACACCCGTACCGCATACCCACAAATCCCCTGGTCTGCTGCCGTCTCGATGCGCAACCGCATAGTGCATGGTTACGATTCGATAGACTGGCGCATCGTGTACACAACAGTAAAACATGATCTGCCCATGCTCATTAAGGCTCTCGAGGCGATTGTGCCACCTGACTAATAAGCAAGCGAGGCTTTCGCTTGCCCCCCGCCTGTAACCTGCAGTATAATCTGATACACGAAGGCTTTTTCTACAGGAGCGTGCGAACGGATGGCGGAGACAACCAGTATCCCGAAAGTGTATGACCCCACGAACGTGGAGGAGAAATGGTATCGATACTGGAGCGAGAAGGGCTACTTTGCACCCAGCCCGGAAGCGAATAAACCTGTGTATTGTATTACCATCCCCCCACCCAACGTCACAGGGTCGCTGCATATCGGACACGCGCTGTGCTATACCATCCACGACGCACTCATCCGCTGGCGCAGGATGCAAGGGTATAACACCCTTTGCGTGCCGGGTACCGACCACGCAGGCATCGCTACCCAGAACGTGGTGGAGAAACAACTGCGTCGTGAGGGGTTGACACGCCACGATTTGGGCAGGGAGAAGTTTCTGGAGCGCGTGTGGGACTGGGTGCGTGAGTACGGCGGTGTGATACTTACCCAGTTCCAGCGACTGGGCTGTTCGTTTGACTGGAGCCGTACCCGTTTCACAATGGACGAAGGCTATGTCAACGCCATCATGGAATGCTTCGTGCGCTGGTGGGAAGACGGGCATATCTACCGTGGCAAGCGCGTGATTAACTGGTGCCCGCGCTGTCTCACCGCCCTCTCCGACATCGAGGTGGAGCACGAAGACCAGCCGTCTCAGCTCTATTACATCCGCTATCCGTTCAAGGACGGCTCCGGTTACGTGGTGGTGGCGACCACCCGTCCTGAAACGATGCTGGGCGATACTGCCGTTGCCGCCAACCCCGCCGATGAGCGGTACCAGCATCTTTTCGGTAAGACCATCATCCTGCCTCTGGTGGGCAGGGAGATACCTTTCATCGCCGACGATTATGCGAAGCCCGAGTTCGGCACAGGGGCGGTGAAGGTGACCCCGGCACACGACGCCAACGACTTCGAGTGCGGACTGCGTCACAACCTGCCGCAGGTGGTGGTAATCGACGAGCACGGTCGCATGACCGACGAGGCTGGCGAGCGATACGCAGGGCTGGACCGTTACGAGGCGCGGGAAAAAGTGCTGGAAGACCTGCAGGCGCAGGGTTTGCTGGAGAAGGTGGAGGACTACGTGGTTCCCGTGGCCACCTGCGCTCGCTGCGACACGGTGATCGAGCCGTTGCTCTCCGAGCAGTGGTTCGTGCGCATGAAGCAGATTGCCCAGCCCGCCATCGACGCGGTGAAAGAGGGGCGTATCCGCTTTATTCCCGACCGGTACGCGCGCACCTATCTGGACTGGATGGAGAACATCAAGGACTGGTGCATCTCGCGTCAGCTGTGGTGGGGACATCGCATCCCCGTGTGGACAACCGAAGACGGCGAGTATATCGTGGCTCGCTCGGAGGAGGAAGCTCGCCAGAAGGCGGGGGGCAAAGCCATTAAGCAGGATGAAGACGTGCTGGACACCTGGTTCTCCTCCGCGCTCTGGCCCCATGCGGTGCTGGGCTGGCCCGAGAAGACCGAAGACCTGAAGACCTACTACCCCACCTCCGTGCTGATTACCGCGCGCGACATCATCTACCTGTGGGTGGCGCGCATGATAATGACCGGGCTCTACTTCATGAACGACGTGCCCTTCCGCGACGTGTACATCTACGCCACTGTGCTGGACGAGCAGGGAAGGCGCATGAGCAAATCGCTGGGCACGGGCGTGGACCCGCTGGACCTGATAGAGATGTACGGCGCGGATGCCCTGCGTTTTGCCCTGCTGGTGCGCACCGCCAAGGGACAGGACATTCGCTTTGCCAGCATCCAGCACGGCAGGCACAGCCAGGTGGAGGAAGCGCGCAACTTCTGCAACAAAATCTGGAACGCCTCGCGCTTTGTGCTGATGAATCTTGACGAGCAGTTCCGCCAGCGGTTTGACGGGTCCCTGCCCACGAATGAGCAGATGACCGATATCGACCGCTGGATACTGAGCCGTCTGAACAGCACCATCCGCACGGTCAACACCGCGCTGGAAAACTACGACATGGACGACGCGGCGAAAGCCATTTACTCTTTCCTGTGGGATGAATACTGCGACTGGTACATCGAGATGTGCAAGCCTCGTTTGAACGCAGGTGGTGCGGAGCGCGAGGTGGCTCAGCGTGTGCTCAGCGTGGTGCTGGAGCATACCCTGCGCCTGTTACACCCCTTCATGCCCTATATTACCGAGGAAATCTGGCAGAGTCTGCCGCATGAGGGTGAGAGCATTATGATCGCGCCGTTCCCGGTGGAGCATCCCGAATGGAACGCCCCACAAGCGGAGGAGCGTATGCAGAAGTTGATAGAGGCGGTGCGAGCCATCCGCGCCCTGCGCACGGAGATAGGCTTTGATATCTCGCTGAAGGCGAACGTGTTCGTGGTGCCCACCTCACCGGAGGCGGGCAGCTTGCTGCGGGAGCACGAGGCGGTGATACGCACCCTGCAGCGCGTGGAGCCGATGACCATCGTGGAGCACCTGCCCGACGGCGCGAAGACGGTGGCAACGCATTGCGACCTGGCGGACGTGTACCTGCAGCTGGAGGCGGTGGACATCGAGCGGGAGCGCCAGCGGGTGCAGAAGGAGCTCGCTTCGCTGGAGAAGGAGCTGCAGCGCGTGAACGGCAGACTGAGCAACGAGCAGTTCCTGCAACGCGCCCCACAAGAGGTTGTGGAGAAGGAACGGACGATCCACGCGGAGCTGCTGGAACGCCAGGCGAAGCTGCTGGAACGGCTAAAGAGACTGGAGTAGCCCACCGGGCATAACCGCTAGCAGATGTGCTTCGTCTATACATTGGGAAAAAGCAGAGTGGCATCCCTTACCAAGCAGAGGAGAGCGATATGCAGAAAGTGAAACTTCTATGGATTGGAATACTCTGGTTGTGCGCCAGCTTTGCGATGGCGCAATCGCAGGACATTAACGACTACGTGCAAACCCGTCTGCACGACCTGCGTGCTACCGTCAAACAGCAGACCGCTAACCAGCGCGAGCTGGAGAAAATCAACAAAGATTTTGCCAACTCGTACCGTATCAAACAGATGACCGCCCGCTACAAGGAACCCTCCAAGATGCGCCTGGAGAGCAAAGTGGGCGTAGTCAACGTGGTCTATATCATCAACGGGAACCGCAAGCACGTTTCCGCCGGTCCTATCAAAAGCACCGACGACATCAGCAATGCGCCGGGCAAGCGACAGTCGCTCATGGATTTCGGTATCCTCACGCCCGGCTTCATGAAGCTGGTGAACGCAAAGTTTTTGCGCTATGACCACGAGGGCGGGGTGCGCTATCCGGTGTTTGAGCTCACCTGGGCCAACTCCGACGATACCTCCAAGCATATCGTCTGGATGGACGGCAAAACGCGCACCGTCGTGAAGCGACAGTGGTACAACCAGCTGGGCAAGCTGATGGCGATTTTCTACTACAAGAACCCGGTGGAAGCAGCGCCGGGTATCTGGATCCCCACGCGAGTAGAGGTGTACAACGCCGAAGGCAAGCTGGGTGGGGTTACCACCTACGTAGACCTGCACGTGAACGAAGGCTTGCCCGACAATCTGTTCCAGTTTTAGCCTCTGGCGGGAGTGTGCGCCTACACTCCCGCAAACGCGCTGAACCCTCCATCGATGGGAATCACTGCGCCCGTCACGAACGCGCTCGCAGGCGATGCCAACCAGATGATAGTGCCTATCAGGTCATCTGGTTCCCCGAATCGCCCCATCGGCGTATGCGCGATGATCGCCTGTCCGCGCGGCGTGAGGTTGCCCGACTCGTCCAGCAGCAGGTAGCGGTTTTGCCTGGTCAGGAAGAAGCCGGGCGCGATGGCGTTCACCCGCACCCTGGGCGAATACTCCTGCGCGATGTGCACCGCCAGCCACTGCGTGAAGTTGCTCACCGCCGCTTTGGCTGCCGAGTAGCCCAGCACGCGCGTCAACGGCTTGAACGCCGACATGGAGGAGAAATTGATGATGACACCGCCCCACTCGTTCTCCAGCATCTGTCTGGCAAACACCTGAGCGGGCAGTATCGCCCCGCCGAACAGGTTCAGGTTCACCACCTTCTGCAATGCCTCTATCGGCAGGTCGAAAAAGCTCCGCTCGGGCGAGGTGGAGGCTTCGGGCATGTTGCCTCCTGCCGCGTTCAGCAGAATGTCTACCGCCCCCACTTCGCGCTTCACCTGCTCTGCCACCCGCTCGATGTCCGCCCTGTCCAGTACGTCCATCCGGTAGCCGTGCGCCTCGATGCCCTGCTGGCGCAGTTCCTGCACGCGCTCGTCTAACGGCGCGATGTCGGTGAGTACGATACGCGCTCCCGCTTTGCCCAGACCTCTGGCAATCGCGCCCGCCAGCACGCCCGCACCGCCTGTGAACAGTGCTACTTTCCCTTTGACCGAGAACAGCTCCTCGATATAGCCCATTTCTCCCTCCTTCATGGTTAACGGTTTGTGGTAGCAGGCTAAAGCCTGCGGCTACATGGATGCATGTTCCTTGAAAGCATCCGCCAGATCTCGCATCAACCGGCGGAAGAAGCGATAATTTTTCGCATAGCCCTCCACTGCATCCTGCTGAGGCAGGTATTGCCTGCCGGTTCGCACCATTGCCTTCGTTGCCCGCACCACGTCCGGGTACACTCCCAGAGCAGTATATGCCAGGATAGCGGAACCGACCAGTGCCGGCTCCTCCACGTGGCTGACCTGCAGGGGGATGCCCAGCACGTTTGCCATCGTCTGCATCCACAGAGGCGAACGCGCCCCTCCGCCGCCGATACGTATCTCCTGCGGTGTCACGCCGTTCTCCTGCAGGGCATCGTACACGATACGCAGCGCGAAACATACCCCCTCCATTGCTGCCCGAACTATGTGTCCGCGTGTGTGGTAACCCCGCAGTCCGAAGAACACCCCTGACGCCGCGTTGCCGATTTGCGGATTGCGCTCGCCACTGAGGAACGGCAGGAAGAACAATCCCGCCGTATCGGAAACGCTCTCCGCTTCACGGTTCATTGTCTCGTAGTCGATATGCAGCACGTTGTCGCGCAGCCAGCGCAGGGTGATGCCCGCGTTGTTAATGGCGCCGCCGGGGAACCACTTACCGCAGGCGAGGTAGCAGGTCTGCAATCGCATAGCGGGGTCGCCGTCCAGCACCGGACGCGGAAGTGCTACTCGCAACATCGCAGTCGTGCCCAGGTTCACCGCACCCGTTCCTTCCAGCATCGTACCGATGCCGATGGCCACCGCGCCTCCATCGTATACGCCCGGCACCAGTTGACATCCCTCCGGTAAGCCCAGCTGCGCACAGACCTCTGGAGGCAAGGACGCCAGCACTTTATCCGCCTCCACCGGTTCCGGCAATCGCTCCGCATCAAGCCCCAATAACCCCAGCGCGACCTCGTCCCACTGCAGGGTGTGCAGGTTCATCAACTGGGTTGCCGTGCCCAGGCTGGCTTCCGTTACCCACTGCCCGGTCAGGCGGTAAATCAGATAGTCTTTTGCCCCCACAAACCGCCGTGCGCCGGCAAAGAGGTCGGGGCGGGTTGTCTTCAACCAGAAGAGCTTGGAAAGCGGATAGTGAAACAGTGGTGGGCAGCCGGTACGCTCATAGAGCTGACGCGCGTCCATCCGGCTCGCCAGACGAGAGTAAGTCTGCTGTGGGCGCGTGTCCAGTAAGGTGATGATTCCGGTGAGCGGTTTGCCCTGTTCATCCACCGCCAGCAGGCTCAGCTGATAGGCAGAGAGCACCAGCGCACTTATTTGCTGGCTATAGTCTCCGGCAACCTGTTGCGCCACCGTACGAAATGTATCCCAGAGCAGATGTGGATCGTGCTCCGCCCTGCCGCTTTCGTCGCGCTCCAGGGGCAGCTCTTGCTGAACCATCTGCAACACCCGACCGTCGGCATCCACTACCCCCGCTTTGATGTTCGTCGTGCCGACATCCACAGAGAGTATCAAGGGTCTATTTTCCATCCCGTGTTTCCCGTTAGAGCGACCAGAATCCTGACGCCATTATACACGCTCTGCGTTTGGCAGGGCAAGTTACAGCAGAACCACCGTTCCTCTCCGTCAGTCGAAAGAGGTAAAATAGTAATGTAGATTAACGTATCCCCGAGCGCATCAAGATGAGTCTCTACGCCCAACAGCGCGTGCGAAAGGAACCCGGGGTTTGCGGAGGCGTACTCAGCATTCCCGAGGAGCGGATGCCCGTTTCGTTCATCCTGCGCTGCTTCGCGTCGGGTATGAGCCACCGAGAGATTCTGCGCGCCTATCCCCAGCTCAGCGAGGAGGACCTTCGGCTGGCACTGCTCGCCGCGGCGGAAAGATTGGAGAGCGACGATGAAGTTGCTGGTAGATAGCCAGATCAGCGCGCAGGTAGCAACGTGGCTGCGCAAGGCAGGGCACGATGTGCGCGAGGTGCGTGACGACCCCATCCTGCGCGGAGCGGATGACAGTACGCTGGTTCAAACCGCCTGGCGCGAGGGGCGGGTGCTGGTCAGCGCGTCACCGGCGTTCACCCGCTTGATTTCGCGCGAGGGAGGCTGGCGCCCGGGGGCGATTTTGCTGCTGGCAGGTGACCCCCGCCCGCGCGTGCAGATACAGACGCTTCAGGCACTTCTGGAGAAATTACCTGAGGCGAAACTGATGAGCAGCCTCGTTATTGTCGAAGGGCATCGGGCGCGCGTTTACCCGCTTGTTGTCCGCCCACCGGAAAAGATGACGCCGGAGCTGCAACCCCGTTTACAGGAGCCTCTGCCTTCTCCTGGGTCGGTACCTTCTGCCCATTCCTACCTCGCCTGTCCCGTCTGCGGATACACCATGAAGCCGCTGCACGGATGCAAGCAGGTCTGCCCCGCTTGCGGATACCTCAGCTCATGCAGTATGGATTAGGGGGTAATATCAACCTGCCTCAGGTACTCCGTCAAATCTGAAATTTTTGGAGGGTCACGCTCCGTCGCGACTAAAAACGAACGGCTCGGATGGATCCTTGCCCTCCAAGTGGCTAACAGGTGCTCTACCGCTTGCGGTCGAATATTGATAGACATCATCGAGACAGGAGGGAAGAGGAGAAATGCCGTATCTGACTCCCACTATCATCGGCGCGATTGCCGGTGACGTTATCGGTGCACCCTATGAGTGGCGTCGCATCAAGACCACCGAATTTCCGTTGCTCAGCTCCAGGCCGCACTTCACCGATGATACGGTGCTTACCGTTGCAGTGGCGGATAGCATTCTGACCGGCAAAGATTTCACAAGTGTGATGCGGGAGTATGGGCGCAAGTACCCTCATGCCGGATACGGTGGTTGGTTCCACCACTGGTTATACGTGCCGGACCCGAGTCCATACGGCAGCTACGGCAACGGCTCGGCGATGCGTGTCAGTCCGGTTGGCTTTGCGTATTCCACCCTGCAAGAGGTTCTCGAAATAGCGAAACGCTGCGCGGAGGTAACGCATAATCACCCGGAGGGTATCAAAGGGGCACAGGCGACCGCCGCCGCTTATTACAAGAGAATCCCGGAAGACATTGTGCAGAACGTTCTCAGTCTGCTTCCCGAAGAGTTTCGCGACATCATCCGCCGGTTTGACGAGAAGTTCGCTGAGAAGATAGGCAACGGTAAAGAGGAGGGTTCCGACAATGCCTGATCGCTTTCTCCAACTACCTCCGATGGGCAAGTACATCGGACACAAGCCGTCCACCATTCGCGCGCAGTCTACCTACCGCTCCGGACAGCCGATTGTGGGCACGTACTACTTTTACTGGTACGACGTGAACACGGGGGAACACTTCATTGACCCCGATGGCACCGACGCCCTCACCGACCATCCCGCCAACCCCAGGGGTTATAGCTACCGCTCGCCCGAATGGCATCGACGCGAGATGGAAGATATCCTGCGGGCGGGGATTGACTTTATCCTGCCCGTCTACTGGGGCAACCCCGCCGACCGCCAGCGAGGCAAAGGGCTGTACTGGAGCTTTGAAGGACTGGAGGCACTGGTCAAGGCGCAGGAGCAGATGCTCACTGCCAAACGCCGCCCTCCTAAAATCGGGATGTTCTACGACACCTCCACCCTGCAATGGAACGCCGACCACTACCATGCCGACCTCACCACGCGCGAGGGGCAGGAATGGTTTTACGTTTCCATCCGTGACTTCTTCTCGATGGTGCCCCCTAAACTCTGGGCGATGGTAGACTACCGCCCGCTCCTTTTCCTCTACGCCGCCGCCTTTGCGAAAGATTACAACCAGCAAGCCATCGACTTCGTTTACACGCAGTTCGAGAAAGACTTCGGCTGCCGCCCCTACATCGTGCGCGAGGCGTCGTGGAACAGGGTTCGCACCGACAGTGTGTATGCATGGGGAGGCGCGCTAAACCCCCAGATTCTGGAAGTGGCGGCTATCGGACCGGGATACGACCACTCCGCCGTGCCCGGCAGACAGCCTCTGGTGCGCGACCGCGAAGGGGGCAAGTTCTTTGAGCGCAGCTGGGAGCAGATTCTGCGCATGAATCCCAAACGCCGTCCCTTTATCGTGATGGTTGAAACGTGGAACGAGCTCCACGAAGGCACGGACATCTGCCCATCCCGCGAGTACGGTGACCAGTATGTGAGGCTCAACGCCCGTTATGCCGACATGTTCCGACGAGGGGTACAGCTGCGCCCGCAAGGAGCTTACGCCAATGTACAGGAGGTCTCTATCTTGCTGGAGCGACGCCCCGTAGAGCGTGGTATCCGTCTGCATAGTGACCCTAACGGCGACGGCTTGATGGAGCCTGCCGAAGCAGGGGGCGTCTCCGCGTGGAGAACCCTGCCCAATCGGCATGGAGTGATGCGCTACGCTTACTTCGATGTGGATGACAGTTTCGCCTTCGACGAAGGCACACCTCTGCAGATCGAGGTAGAGATATGGGACGGTGAGGGAACCTTTACTATTGAGTACGACTCCACCGACCCTGCCGGTAGCGTGCGCGAAGGCGCGTTTAAGCCTGCGCAGAGTTTTACCCTGAGCAACACCGGACGCTGGCGCACCTTCCGCGTCAGTCTGAATGATGCCCGCTTTGCGAATCGCACCAACGGCGCGGATTTCAGACTGGCTTCGGCGCAAGAGATGCTGATACGACGAGCCACAGTGCGCAAGGAGCGAAGGTGACAGAGGCAGCAAACGCCCCTGCAGGGATTCTGGCTTCCGCTGGCTAATGCACAGGTGGAGGTTGGAAAGATGGCAGAAGGTAACTTCATCGGTCTCATCGGTCTGGGCGTGATGGGACAGAACCTCGCGCTGAACATCGCGCGAAAGGGCTATTCGGTCAGCGTATACAACCGCACCGCCGCACGCACCGAAGCGTTCGTGAGAGAGCGACTGAAGCAGGAACCGATTACCCCCACTTACGACCTGCAAACCTTCGTGCAAAGCCTGGAGCGACCGCGCAAGATAATTCTGATGGTGCAGGCAGGCTCGGCAGTGGACAGCATGATAGAAACCCTCATCCCGTTGCTGGACAGCGGCGATTTGATTATCGACATGGGCAACTCGCACTACGCCGACACCGAGCGGCGCATGGAGACACTTGCCGCCAGAGGACTGCTGTTCTTAGGCACAGGCGTCAGCGGCGGCGAGCGGGGAGCTCTGGAGGGACCCTCTATCATGCCGGGCGGTACTCCCGAAGCGTACGCGCTGGTGGAAGAGGTTCTCACGCGCATTGCGGCGCAAACCGAAGATGGGGCGTGTTGCACCTATCTGGGACGCGGAGGTGCAGGACACTTCGTCAAGATGGTGCACAACGGCATCGAGTATGCCATCATGCAGGCGATTGCGGAGGCGTACGATGTGCTGCGCGCTGCCGCAAGGCTGTCCACATCTCAAATCGCCGACCTCTTCGAAGAGTGGAACCGGGGCGAGCTGAACTCGTTCCTCATGGAAATCTCTTACAAGGCACTGCGCAAAACCGATGAGGAAACGGGTAAGCCGCTGGTAGAGACGATACTGGACAAAGCGGAGCAAAAAGGCACAGGCAAGTGGACGGCGCAGGCAGCGTTAGACCTCGGCGTGCCGACCCCCTCTCTGGCGACGGCGGTGTTTGCCCGCACCCTGTCGCACTTCAAGCAGGACCGCATGAAGATTGCCGAAGCCATTTCCGACGCGCTGCGCCAGTCATGTCCTCTGGATACGAGCACCCTGATAGAGGCAGTAGAGCGTTCCCTGCGCCTGAGCATGTTTCTCGCCTTTTCGCAGGGGTTATGGCTTCTGTGGGAGGCGTCGCGTGCTTACGACTACGGTTTGAACCTGTCGGAGGTGCTGCGCATCTGGAAGGGCGGCTGTATCATCCGCGCTCGGATGCTGAACTTCCTGCGTGAAATCGTTCAGGAGGGCGGTGACAATCCGCATCTGCTTCTTAGCCCGAAAGCGCAGGCTTACGTGCTGGAAAACATGCCCTCCGCGCAAAAGGTGGTGAATGTGGCGCACACCTGCGGTATCCCCGTGCCGGTTCTGGACAGCGCGGTAGACTACTTGCTGAGCATGAGCCGCGCCAACCTGCCTGCGAACCTGATCCAGGCACAGCGCGACTTCTTCGGGGCACACACCTACGAGCGTGTGGACAAGCCGGGCACGTTCCATACCGAATGGGAGTGAACCTAACCCAGCTTGTCGAAATCTCCCTGTAGCAGGGCTTGTTTCATTTCCATGTAGTAGCAGAAGTTCTCCCACGGCACGTCCGGCGGCACAGTGTGGTCTACCGTTGGGATGAAGCCACCTTCTTCGATCAGGGGGATGAACTCGCGCAGATGCGCCCGGATGGCTTCGCGGGATTGTGTCAGTACCCGCTTGTCTACTCCGCCCCATAGCCTAAGCGTTTTGCCGAAACGACGGCGCCATTCTATGGGGGAAACGCCAGCTGCCCGCTCAATAGGCCAGAGCACATCTACCCCAGCATCCAGCAGTAGAGGGATAAGCGGCGTTGGGTCGCCGTCGGTATCCACCGCGAAGTAGCGAGTGCCATGTGCCTTGAAAAACTCCACCATCCGCTTGAGGTGCGGAAAAATGAACTTTCGGAATGTCTCCGGGCTAAGCAGGGGACCGTTCTTCATGCACATATCTTCGTTCAGGGTGAAGTAATCCACCCGAATCTTCTCCAGAACCGGACGGCTGGTCTCAATGATGAAGTCGCAGAAGAACTCCATCATCTCATGCATCAGGTCGGGGTAATCGTACCAGGCGTACGACAGTGCCTCTGTGCCCATAAACTCCCGCGCACGCCAGTAGAACCCGTTCGCGGCGCAGTTTTCACCCAGTATCAGCGGGCAGTTGCGCCTTTGCCACCGCTCGATGCGGGCGTCGAGGTCGGCGGGATAGCGCTCGGGGATGGCGGCAATGAGGCGTCTTTTGACCTCAGCGAAGTCCTCGGGCTTGCTTACAGGGAAGGCAAGATACTGGTCCATGCACATTCGTGCCCCGCCGATAGCACCCTCTTTCAGCGCCTTACGCACAATGCCCAGCGAGTCGCGATAGATTTCGTACTTATCCGTCTCCTCAATCAGCTGAGGCTCGAAGGGAGGGATAAAGCCGAAGTTCACAGGGATATATTCGCGACGGTCCAGCCCAAGTGCGTCTTCTCCATGAAACCAGTTCCAGGTGAAATCCTTCACCGCCTCCGGGGCTTCCTGTTGCCAGCGCAGAGCGGTCTGCGTCCACACACCCAGCTCGTGGTTCGGGCGGCGGTCCGCAGGCTCGTACTCCATACAGGCGATGAAACGCTGAAGGTCGTTCACCGTTAGAAGCTCACCGCGAGAGAGGCGCCGTAGTAGGTCTCACCGTCAATGCTATAGAGGCGCAGTCTCAACAAGGGCACGGGTTCCCACGATACGGCGGCGTTCCATGCGCGGCTATCGTACTCCGCGCTGAGCAGGATACGATAAGGTGTCCGTATCTCCGTCCCCACGAACGGTCCCCTGATACCTCCCGCTCCGATACCGCCGAACAGGTACATCTCGTCGATAAAGGGGTTTGGGGGCATATAGGGCAGTCGATAACCGACCGCTAAGTAGAAGGCAATGCCGTCTTCTGTTCTGTTAGCAACATCGCGCACGCCCACTGATACCGCTGGCGTAAAGCCGATGTCGGGCAGGATGTTGTATTGCAAACCGAGGCTGTCCACATGTCGTGTGCGCGTTTCCAGACGCAGAGCCTCCACCTCTATTCCGCCAATCAGTCCGAGGTTTGCCCAGTAATGGGTTAATCCCCCCTTGCTTTCGCGCCGGGCGATTTCCAGCTTCGCACTGCCGGGCGGCAGGTTATACGCGGAGGGGGTGAGTATTACTCTGTCGGCGTGTGCTCCTGTTGCCAGTACTACCAGTGCCCAGAGTATCATCGCCCCCCTTCGTAAGTTGCCGAACATATCTGCCTCCTGACCGTTACTTTCTGCGTTTATTGACGAACCGCTCGATACGGTGCAGAGCCTCCTCTATCTTCGGCAGCGAGGTAGCGTAAGACAACCGCACATGCCCTTCGCCACTGTTTCCGAAGACGTTACCGGGGACCACCGCCACCCGTTCCTCCCACAGCAGTTGCTCGGTGAACTCTTCCGAGCGCAAGCCGGTGCAACGAATGGACGGAAACACATAGAACGCCCCCTGCGGTGGCACGCATTCCAGACCGATTTCGTTCAGCCGCTCCACAATCAGCCGGCGACGGCGGTCGTACTCACGGCGCATCCGCTCCACCTCCGGCTCGCCGCGTTCCAGAGCCTCTTCCGCCGCCTTCTGGGCGGCAATCGGCGCGCACAGCATGGTATACTGATGCACCTTCATCATCATCTCGATAATCTGCGCGGGGGCGCAAGCATAGCCGATACGCCAGCCGGTCATCGCGTAGGACTTGGAGAAGCCACCCAGCAGTATGGTGCGCTCTGCCGCACCGGGTAGTGAGGCGACGCAGGTATGCTGGGTGTCATACACCAGCCGGTCATAGATTTCGTCGGTGATAAGATACAGGTCGTGTTCTACAGCTATCCGCACCACCTCTTCCAGCGCAGCGCGAGAAGCCACCGCGCCCGTTGGGTTGTTGGGGTAGCAGAGCAAAACCGCCTTCGTACGCGGGGTTATCGCCTCACGCAGGCGGTGCACGTCGGGCTGGAAGCCCTGCCGGTAGTCGGTGGGTACCGGTACCGGTTTACCGCCCGCAAACAGCACGCAGGGCGCGTAGGAGACATAGCTCGGTTCAAAGAAAATCACCTCGTCGCCCGGGTTCAGCAGGGCGCGCATGGCGATGTCCAGCCCCTCGCTCACCCCGACGGTCACTATGATCTCGCTTTCGGGAGAGTAGTCTACCCCGTAGCGCGCCTTGAGGTGCGAGGCGATGCGCTGGCGCAGGGTAAACAGTCCATAGTTTGAGGTGTAGGTGGTGAAGCCTTTTTCAATCGCCCAGATAGCCGCCTCGCGGATATGCCATGGCGTGACGAAATCGGGCTCACCGACGCCCAGCGAGATACAATCCTCCAGCTGCGCCGCCACATCGAAGAAACGACGGATGCCCGACGGTGGAACGGAAGCCACCGCTTGCGAGAGAGGTTTCATGGTGCCATCACCAGCCTGCGGTCGGTTTCGGTTTCGGCGTACACCTCGCCATCCTCTTTGTATCGCTTCAGCACAAACTGCGTGTAGGTCGCCTGCACTCTGTCCAGTGGCGCGAGACGCTCTGCCACAAACGCCGCTACCTCCTTCATCGTGCGCCCGCTCACAATGACGCGCAAATCGTGGTCGCCCGACACCAGATACACTGCATGCACCTGCGGGAATCGGTAGATGCGCTCCGCCACATCATCGAAGCCTACCTCCCGCGCAGGGCTGACCTTCACATCGATGAAAGCAAACACCCGCTCCTCACCGAAGCGGTCCCAGTCAATCACCGTCTTGTAGCGGCGGATGACGCCGGACGATTCCATCTGCTGGATGGCTTGCTTCACCTGCTCCGCGTCTACGCCCAGCATGGCAGCAATCTGCTCTGGCGTGGTGCGGGCATCCTGCTCGAGGATTTCCAGTATCGCCTTCTGTTTCTCGCTATCCATCTCTTCCCTCGTCGTGCTTGTTCACCACGCTTTAATATAGCCGGTTTGAGGTGCGAAGTCAATTGCCCGGTTGACGCTTGCCATCGATGAAGGTCTTTTCGTTCAGAACCTCCGTCATCTTGACTTTCCACCCTTGAGGCGTTTTCACCCATGTATCGCGGGTGGTGGCTACACTGCGCACCTTGTGCCGACGCCCTTGCACATCCACTAAGGTAAAGACCACTTCTTCCGCTGTAGTCACCTGCGCCGTGTTCCCCTTGATTTCCATCTTCTTGATGGTGGTGGTGCGCTTGTCCACCGACTTGACATGGGCGTACTGTTCTCGCATCGCCATTTCCACCATCTGCCTGTTGAGCACTTGCCCGCTTTTCGTTTTGTAAAGAAAATCGGGCGCCATCTGGCGGATTAGACCATCCACGTTCTTCTGTTTGGAGTACCGGGTGGTTTTGTTGTATTCTGCGCGGATTTGCTGCTCGGCGCGTTTGTCGGCAGAGACTGTGCCCGCTACCAGCAGCAGAGCCAGACATATCGCTATCCATTGTGTGGTGTGTCTCATCTGGCAAACCTCCCTTCCTCATTCTCTTTGCACAAGCAGGCAAGAAGTTCCTGCCAGCAACACCTTGACACTGGAAGTACGTCCTCTGTATACTATTCAGGGTGAATCTCGGGAATTGTGTCTATCCTACCTTTGATATTCAGGAGGGACTCCTTACTTGGAACGCATTACTATCACCGGGGGCGTACCTTTACAGGGCGAAGTCTGCGTGAGCGGAAGCAAGAACGCCGCGCTTGCCATCATGGCAGGGGCGGTTTTGGCGTCCGAGCCGGTTATTTTACATAACCTTCCCCGTATTACCGACATCTACACCATGATGGCGATGCTGCGCCGACTGGGAACCGTTGTGGAGTTTATCCATCCCCGCTCGCTGCTTATCGATGCCAGCCGTATTAGCCACCTCGAAGCCCCCCATGACCTGGTGACCCGTATGAGAGCTTCTTTCAGCGTTACCGGACCGCTGGTAGCGCGTTTCGGCTTCGCAAAGGTGCCTCTGCCCGGCGGCTGCGACATCGGCGCACGACCGGTGGACTTCCACATCAAAGGACTGCGCCTGCTGGGGGCGCGGGTGGAGATGGACGGCGATTTCGTGACCGCCGAAGCGGGGCGACTGAAAGGCAACACTATCTATCTGGACTATCCCAGCGCGGGTGCCACCCAGCATCTGATGACCGCTGCGGTGCTGGCAGAGGGCACAACGGTGATAGAGAACGCCGCTGAAGAGCCCGAGGTAGTGGACCTGGCGAACTTCCTCATCGCGTTGGGCGCGCACATCGACGGACACGGTACACGGCGTATCACCATCGAGGGCGTATCCCGCCTGCGCGGCGGCGAATACACCATTATCCCTGACCGGCTGGAAGCGGGAACCTACGCCATCGCCGCTGCGATGACGCGCGGCAGGGTACGTATCGTCAATGCTAACCCTGACCACATGACACCCGTGCTGCTGAAACTACAGGAAGCGGGCGTGCAGATAGAAACCGACGAAGCGGGTGTGCACGTGCAGTTGCAAGGGCGACCGAGAGCGGTTAACATCAAGACCATGCCCCACCCCGGCTTCCCCACCGATATGCAGCAACCGATGACCGCTCTGCTGTGCGTGGCGGAGGGTGTGTCTATTGTCACGGAGACGGTGTACGAGCGTCGCTTCCGGTATGTGCAGGAGCTGCGCAAGATGGGTGCGGATATCGAGCAGGAGAACCGCACGGCGGTGGTGCGTGGTGTGGAGAAACTGTACGGCGCCACTGTAGAAGCGACCGACCTGCGAGCAGGAGCCGCGCTGGTAATAGCCGGTCTCGGCGCGGAAGGCGAGACGACCGTTGAGGAGATACACCATATCGACCGCGGTTATGAGGAACTGGTGGCGAAGCTACAATCGCTGGGAGCGCAAATCCTGCGGCTGAGTGAAGAACCCGTTGCGGTTGCTGTGGAAGAGGTGCCGGTGTGTTCCGCCTGACTCCTGAGCTGGGCATTGACCTGGGAACGGCGAATATTGTGGTTTATCTGCGGGGTAAGGGCATCGTTTTGCGCGAGCCATCGGTTGTTGCCATTTCCACAAAGAACAAGAGGGTATTAGCCATCGGCGAGGAGGCTCGTCTGATGCTGGGGCGCACACCCGGGCATATTGTGGCGATTCGCCCCATGTCGGACGGCGTGATCGCCGACTATACCACCACCCTGAAGATGCTGGAGTACCTTATCGCGAAGGTATGCGGGCGGCGACGCTTCTTCAAGCCGCGCGTGCTGGTGTGTGTGCCCTCCGGTGTGACCAGCGTAGAACGCAGGGCGGTGATTCAGGCGGCGCGCGAGGCGGGCGCAGGCGAAGCATACACGATTGAGGAGCCGATGGCAGCAGCTATCGGTGCGGGATTGCCTATCAGTATGCCGGGCGGTAACATGGTGGTGGACATCGGTGGGGGCACTACCGATGTGGCGGTCATCTCGCTGGAAGGCATCGTGATTAGCCGTTCGGTACGGGTTGGCGGAAATAAGATGGACGAAGTTATCACACGCTATATCCGCAGTCAATATAACCTGATGATTGGCGAGCGAACTGCCGAAGAAATAAAGATAAAAGTTGGCTCTGCTTACCCGTTGGAGAAGGAACTGGAGATGGAGGTGCGCGGACGCGACCTTATCGCCGGGTTGCCCAAGACGATTACGGTAACCTCGGAGGAGATTCGCGACGCGCTACAGGAGCCGATTAACGCCATCGTGGAGCGCGTGCGCTCGGTGCTGGAAGAGACTCCGCCCGAACTGGCGGCGGACATCATCGAGCGCGGCATCACCCTCACGGGCGGCGGTGCGCTGTTGCGCGGTATAGACCGACTTCTGGAGTCGGTAACCAATATCCGCACTCAGGTGGCGGAAGACCCGCTGTCGTGTGTGGCTATCGGCACGGGACGCGCTCTGGAAGAGTTCGCCGCCATCCGCGAAAGCAACGTGGTTTCGGCAGAGTTCTAAACAGGAGGAGGTATTCTCAATGTTCCGCACGGCTCGTTACACTGGCGCGATAGCTCTGATAGCTATAGCCATCGTTGTGCTTCCTGCACCCGCACAAACCACCGAATTCAAAGACGTGCCCCCCGACCACTGGGCGGCGGACGCGGTGAAGGAAGTGGTAGCGAAGGGTATCATGAAGGGGTTTCCCGACGGCACGTTTCGCGGCGACCAACCGGTGACCCGCTATGAACTGGCGGTGACTCTGGCGCGGTTCATGCGTCAGGTGGAGGAAAGCCTGAAAGACCTCAAAGCACGTACGCCCAAAGTCTCCATCGCCGTACCGGTGAAGCCCCAGCACTGGGCGTTCAAGGACCTGCAGTTCCTCATCAGTCACGGATACATCTCCGAAGAGTCGCCTCTGCTGCGCGACCTCTCCAAGCCCGCCGACACCGATACGGTGAGCGCAGTACTGGCGCAGGCGATCATCGGACTGGTGGAGCGGTACACCATCTCCCCCGAGGAGATGGAGATACCGGAACCCGGTCCACCCTATCGGGTGGATTAGGCAGTTTCCCCCTTATCCCCGTCTCATAAGAGAGGGGACGAGGGAGAGGTTTGCTCAACCTAACCCCCTGACCCCCTTCCCTTGCAGGGAAGGGGGCACTTGCTGTACGGCTCCCCTGTGTTCCGCTGCCGTCATGGTGCTCCCGCCACGAAAGCGATAGATACATCATGTGGTTGCTCCAAACGCTGGACAGATTGGAGGGATTTGTTAGACTGGAGGGGTTAAAGGGGTTTGTTCAAACCCCAGTTGTAAAGCGATGCTTAACGAATGAACGGTGAGCGGACGCCGGTGGGCGGCGTCCGCCTTAATAACTCGCCGTTTATGCAGCAGTCCTCTCCATCGCCGGGTTAGACAGCGTTATGCCTTTGGCGACAGGATCATGCCCAACTGCATCATCAGTCCGAGTGCGTCCATGATGATACGCGTGTCCTTGATTTTTCCGCCTTCGAAGCGGTCGATCACCATGCCCCAAACCACCACAGGTCGATGCGTGGCAGGCACGCCGAGAAACGTTCCACGATGCGTGCCTGTCCACTCGAAGCGTGACAGCACCTTTTCGCCCTCGGTAATCTGCTCATGGATCGTCCAATGCATGTCGGGAAACGCCGCCCTCAGCCCCCGCAGCACGTCCTTCAACCCCTCAAGGCCCGGCCCCTGGCCCGGAAGAGGAACTTGCTCCACCATGTCCTCCCAAAAGAACTGCCCGGCAGCATCAACGTTTCCCTGGTTCAGAACTTCTTCTACGAATCGGCGGACAACATCGCTGTTACTTTGCATCTCCTTTGCCTCCTGTTGGATCGTTCAACGATGCATTTAGCCGTCTAATGCTTACTTCGATTCAGCAGCGATGCAGTGGACCGCCCGCCGGAACCGGTAGTTAGCTGGCGTTATGCACTATTCACGAGCACTGATTTGCAGTCTACAGGGACTTCGCGTAGTCAACCATCCCCTGGAAGTCCACGATGACCACAGGTTCATCGCCGACGACCCAAGCATCGTGACCCGAGGGAAGAAGCGACACATCTCCTGGGCGGCACTCAAGCTCGGTACCGTCATCCATGCGGACCATCAGCACTCCTGAAACGTGATACTGAAAGTGCGGAGCCTCACAGCTTTTGGTCTTTGCGAGCGGTTGGACCGAGGTTGCCCACCTCCATCCCGGCTCGAGGACGGCACGGCCGACCGTCGTCCCGCCAATCTTGATGAGTTCCAGTCGCCCCCTGGGAAACTCCCGAACCTCATCTGGTTTTCCGAAGCTCTTCAATTCTGCCCTTTCCATTTTACACCTCCTGTTGGTGTGTTCGAACAACCCCTTGCGTGGCAGCCAGCAGTCAAATTTAGCTGCACGCCGCGTGAAGCGGAGCCCGTCGGCTGCGCCCCGTCGTTAGCCCGCCGTAAAGGCGAGAGTCCTACGAGGGCACTACGCCAAGCTGGCGCATCATGCCCAGTTGATCAAAGATGGCGCGAAGGTGGGTCACCTGGTCGTTCACGACCGTTAGCAGGACGATGGCCGATACGGTAATGACGCGGTTGGTGGCCGGGATGCCCATGAAAGGCGCCTTGTGCGTGCCCCGCAGAGTGAAGCGCACCACAATCCCGTCGTCGGTGGATAAGGCTTCGTCAATCGTATGGTAGATGTCCGGGAATGCGGCGTAGAAGGCGCGGCCAAACTCGCCATGTCCGGCCGCATCCATCGGTGGGAAACCCACAATCTCCGCCACATAGGTAGGCGCGCATAGCTCTGGCTTGAGCAACCCCTTCAGTTCATCCTGGCCCTTAAAGAAACGGGTCGCGAAGTCCATTGGGTTCAGAGTCATAGCTACACGTCAAATCTCCTTTGAATGAGTGTGTGTAGCTCGTGGGTGTGGCGCTTTGGCTTAATATCAGAGGGCAGGTTGGGGCGAACATGCTTCGCGAACCACTCTGCTGCGTCTTTGGATGATTCCCACACTTCTACGACACGCCACCCGCCTTCAATCGGATGGCCGAAGTGCATGATGAAGCCGGGAGCCTCCTTGAGAGCATCCCCGAGAAGCCGAATTGTCTGCTCGTATCCTTCCTCCGTTTGTCCCGGCACATCCGCGATGATTGCTATAGCCACACTTGAATCTCCTTTTTCTTAGTACTACTAATTTTACCAGATCATTACCAAAATTGTCAAATATTTTTACTAATCAAGCGACCAGAATCCTATCCACCGCACCATCTTCTGTAAATGGGATGCCGGCACCAGCAGAAGGGCTACACCCAAAAGGCGTTTCTACATAACGCTTCCCTTCCTTTCCGATTGCCTGTTGTGTGCATTCAATCGCAATATACCATGCCCCAAGAGTCAGGGGTTATGACCTGCACGCTTATACATGGTGCCCAACGAGAGGGTGTTTTTTTACCGGTGTCATTACATGCACGCATTCAGGTATAATACGCCTGCAATGCTTTTTTAACGACGAGCGTATGAGCGACAACCGTTTCGATGTCATCGTGATCGGTGCAGGACACGCGGGGTGCGAGGCGTCGCTGGCGGCAGCCCGGATGGGCTGTCACACCGCCGTCATCACGCTGGACCCCACCCGCGTGGCACACATGCCCTGCAACTGCTCCATCGGAGGTCCTGCCAAAGGACACCTGGTGCGCGAGGTCGACGCGCTTGGCGGGCAGATGGGCATCGCTACCGACCTCAACCTGACGCATATTCGCTTCGTCGGCACGGGCAAAGGTCCAGCCATCCAGACCCTGCGTGCACATGCCGATAAGCAGCTCTATCCCCGCTACATGCGCGCTGTGCTGGAGTCACAGCCCAATCTGGAACTGATACAGGGCGAGGCGATGGAGGTGGTAGCACACCGCGGCGTCGTGCAAGGAGTCCGGCTCAAAGACGGACGCGAACTGCGGGCGAAGGCGGTCATCATCACTTCGGGCACGTTCCTGAACGGGCTCATCCACATCGGCGAAAAGCAGATACGCGCTGGGCGCGCCGGCGAACCGCCTGCGGTGGGCTTGTCCGAGTCTCTGCGCCGATTGGGCTTCCGGTTGGGGCGGTTCAAGACGGGCACGACCGCTCGCATCGCCAAGGAGAGCGTGGACTTCTCGCGTACGCAGGTCGTGCCATCCGATGCCGACGCACCTCCCTTCTCGTTCGTGCACGATCGGTTGAACCCGCCGCGCGAGCTGCTACCGTGCTGGCAAACGCGCACCACCGAGCAGACGCATCGCATCATCCGCGAGAACCTGCACCGTTCTGCGCTGTACGGCGGCAGGATTACAGGCATCGGTCCGCGCTACTGCCCGTCCATCGAGGATAAAATCGTGCGCTTCCCCGACAAGGAGTCGCACCCCGTCTTCCTCGAGCAGGAGGGCTGGGATACCAACGAGCTCTACGTGCAGGGCATGAGCACCAGCCTGCCCGAAGAGGTGCAGCTGGCATTCCTGCGCACGCTGCCCGGACTGGAAGAGGTGGTGATGATTCGCCCCGGCTACGCGGTGGAGTACGATATGGTGTACCCCGACCAGCTGAAACCCACCCTGATGACACATGCCATCGCCGGGTTGTTCCTGGCGGGGCAAATCAACGGCACGTCGGGCTACGAGGAGGCAGCGGCGCAGGGGCTGGTAGCGGGCATCAACGCCGCCCTGTACGTGCAGGGACGCGAGCCGATGGTGCTGGAGCGACACACCGGCTATATCGGCGTGCTGATTGACGACCTCATCACCAAAGGGGTGCAGGACCCCTACCGGATGCTCACCGCGCGGGCGGAGTTTCGCCTCGCCCTGCGCCACGACAACGCCGACCTGCGCCTGACGCCCATTGGCAGGCGGGTGGGACTGGTGGATGACCATCGTTGGGCGCGTTTCGTCGCCAAACGTGAGGCGATAGAGCGCGAAACGCAACGGTTGCAGCAGACGGTGCTTACCGGCAAGCAGAACCCCCTGCTGCAAAAGCACGGTCTGGCTCCGGTAGACGGCCCCACGAGCCTGTACGAGCTGCTGCGTCGCCCGGAGGTGACGTACGAAACCCTGCTACAGCTGGTTCCTGTGGACAAGCCTGTTGCGCGGGAGGTCGCGGAGCAGATAGAGCTTGCGGCGAAGTATGAGGGGTTCCTGCGTCGCCAGCAACAACAGGTGGCGGAACATCAGCGACTGGAAGGCTTGTTGATTCCGGAGGACACGGACTACGGCACGATACGCGGTCTCTCGCACGAGGGGCGGGAGAAGCTTTCGCGGGTGCGCCCGCGCAGTATTGGACAGGCGTCGCGCATCCCCGGCGTGCGCCCATCCGACATCGCCGCACTGTTAATCTACCTGAAGGGAAAGCGGCAGCCTTCGCTGACCATGAACCCTGCGCAGGCAGAGGGTTCGGCTTGTGAGGAGGAGGCTTTAGCGGCGCCGTAAAAAGGCACACCGCCCCGCTACCTGCGGGGCGGTGTGTTTGGGTAGGGCGGACGGGATGGGGTTACCGGGCAGTTAAGACGGTGGTGCCGTCTTCGGCACGCGAAATCTGCAAATCCAGCTTCTCTGCCAGTCTGGTTAACATCTCATCCAGCGCAACGCCGGTGGATTCCAGGTTCACACGTGTGAGCGGGTCGGTTTCACCCACCAGCACCAGAGGCACACCGTAAGCCCGCGCGATATGCGCCAGCGTCTCCTCGATGCTTCTCTGCTTCAGCACCAGCACCGGCTTGCGCTGTTCCTGTGAAATCTCCGCAGGTAGCCATGCGCGCAACACGTTGCTACCATCCCACACCACACGCACATCCAGCACCGCACCCTGGGGCACGGCGGGGAGCACCGCAGTGGTCTCCTGCGCTACGCTACCGCTCCAGACGGCTTGCGCACCCGCAACGACCTCCACACTGGTCGGATGAGATGCGTTCATCTTCAGCATCCAGCGCAGGTCGCCGTCATCGGTGAGGAACGGTTCGAAGCGCGTGGGTAAGGTGCTCACTGCCACAGGACTAACCGGGCTGCCACCACCGGATACCACACTCAGCGCAATAGCGTTGCTCTGCGTATTGTATGACCATATCACCAGCGCCAGCACCGCCAGCACCGCCGCAACCGCAAAGGCAAAGCGTGGACGCCACGCCAGCTCCCACCAGCGCGGGGCAGGCGCAGCGGGCACGCTGGCGTATACCTCCTGCATGACGCGGGAGTGCAAGGAGACGGGCGGTTCCACACGCTTCGCCTCAGCCATCATCTGCCACAGCTCCCGCACCCCTTCCAGCTCGGCGCGACAGGAGGCGCATTCCGCAGCGTGCTCGTCCATCTTCGCTGCCAGCGGAGGCGCGATGCTTCGCTCAATATATGCCGATATCAGTTCTCGAAAGTGTTCACAGCGCATGGTTTTTACACCACTCTCTCGCCCGAAGGCTCTTCGTTGGGTTTGACGCCATTATCTTCCAAAAAGTTCCCGCGAGGGTTCCAGAATCTCGCGCAGTGCCAGTCGGGCGCGGTTCAGCCGGCTCTTCACCGTGCCCACCGGTAGTTTCAGCATCTGGGCGATCTCTTCATAAGAGAGGTTTTCGAAGTGGTACAGCACGATGAGGATGCGGCGGTCGGGCGAAAGCTGCGCGATGGCGCGTTGTAATACCTCCTCGCGCTCCTCCTGCTCCACCAGCTCCTGGGGTCCAGGGCTGGTATCCTCTATCTGGCGCGTCAGCGTATCACCGTCCAGCTCGAGCTGCTCTTCCAGGGAGACGTGCTGTCGCCCCTTCGACCGCTTGCGCATGTCCAGAAAGGTATTCACCACCACACGATGCAGCCATGTGCCGAAGTTGGCGTCGCCGCGGAAGGTATGTAAGCCCTGAAAAGCGCGCACAAAGGCTTCCACCACCACGTCGCTGGCGTCGTCGTAGTTACCGGCGAGGCGGTAAGCCAGATTATACGCCTGCCTCTCGTAGCGACGCACGAGCTCGTCAAAGGCTTCGCGGTCGCCGTTGCGACATCGTTCGATCAGCTGGCTGTCATCGGAAGGTGTCATGGCGCACCTCTTGTTATGCAGAGGAGAGCGCGTTTCGCAGTGCCTGCAGCTCCTCTTCGCTGAGCGGATGGGAGGGTTGCCCCTGTCGAATCGCTTTCGCGTACACGCGCACGTCCGAGCGACTGTAGACGCTGGTCAATATCATACCATTCTGCTGGGCGTCCAGCATCGCCAGCGAGAAGCTCTGCTGTCCCCCAACGTCTTCAAATGCATCGTAGCGCACCAGTCCTACGTGCTGTATACACAGAGGTATCTGCGCCTCCAGCGCGGAAACTCGCCGGTCTATTTGCCTCTGACGGGTATCCACCTCCTCCACGCGGGCAAGATGGTCCATCAACACTCTCTCCAGGCTCGCGCCTGTTGTGCCCGCGGTAAGCCTCTGCAGGCGCCTGCTTAAGGAGCGTGTCTTCACCAGCAACAGCATCAGCACCAGCACCCACAACAGGTGCAAAGCCAAACACACCCCAAGCCAAATCTCCACGTTCTGCGCTATACTGTCCAGCACGCCTTGCCACAGGGACATGCGACCCGACCTCCTCTTGAATGCGCTGTCCTCAAAGAGTATACTCAAGACGGAACCATTATCACAAAGGGGGCTCCGCGATGCAGCCTGCTCCAACCGAACGACCCGAACAGACAGCGAAACAACGACGCTGGTTGAGACAAGCCGTAGCTTTATTTGTCTTTTTGATTATCGCCTTCCTCTATCACAGCTTCTTCACCCTTTCGGTGGTGAAAGGCAAATCGATGGAGCCTACCTTCCACGATGGGCAGGTGGTTCTGGTAGGCAAGGGAGGGCTGTTGTTCGGTCCGCTGAAACATGGCGACGTGGTGGTATTTACACGCGATGGGCAACTGCTGGTGAAGCGCGTAGTGGCTTTGCCCTACGAAACCGCACCCGATGGCACGCGTGTGCCCGCCAATCATATCTACGTGGTCGGTGATAACCTGGAGGTATCCGAGGACAGTCGTACATTCGGTCCCATTCCGTTGAGCAGTGTCATCGGGAAGGTATTGTACTGAGCAAAGGAGGTTATCCTGAATGCTTCGAGGCTTACTGGCTTTCATCGGTATCTTCGTTCTCACCGCCGTTGTAGCGGCTCAGCCGCAAACGGTAAGCGCGGTTCGTTTTCACGGCTCTCAGGCTGACGGCTCCACGATACTGTCGACAGAGGAACTGTTGTCGGTGATGCAGACGCAGGTAGGCAGCGCCTTCGACGAGGAGCGGTTGCGTCAGGATGCCGAAGCCATTCAACATCTGTACGAGCAGAAGGGCTACCCGCTGGCACGAGTGGTCGGCTTTGACCGGCAGCCGGACGGCACGCTCGTTGTGCGTATCGCAGAAGGACGCATCAGTGGCGTGCGCGTGACGGGCAACCGACGTGTTCGAAGCGGTGCGATATTGCGTAACCTGCAACTGCGTCCGGGCGAGATATACTCCTTGCCCAAACTGCAGCGCGAACGTGACCGGCTGGGCAGGTTGCCTTACCTGAAAGACGTGCAGATTGCGCCCGAACCCGCCGACGAGCTGGGACAGGTGCTGGTGAACATTATCGTGGATGAGATGAACACCACGCAGTTTGCCGCGGCGGTAGGTTACACCTCGCGACGAGGATTGCTGGGTTACCTCGAGTTTTCCGATAGCAACCTGTTCGGAGGAGGGCAAAGCCTGCAACTGCAATGGCAACGTGGCACTTTCTTCTACGACGGCGGTCCCGATGAGGGCGAACAGCGACAGGCTTACCTGCTCCGCTATACCGAACCCGGTTTAACCGACTGGGGCTTGATGGTGGGCATCACTGCGTACAACCTGCAATCGGTGTTCCGCCCGAGTTTCTCGCAGACCGACATCACCCTGCGCACCTTCGAAAAAAGGCGTGGCTATACCCTGCTTCTGGGCAAGGAATGGAGCGACCGCCTGCAGGTGCTTGTCACCTTCCGCAACGATGAAGTAGACTACGATGACGCCCCTTCCTATCTGCTCTCTTTCGGGCAGAAGGTGCTCAACCGCGGGCGTGTGGTCGCACCCGGCATCCGGATTCAGTACGATTCACGCGATAACCGGACGAATCCGCGAAAGGGCGTTCTGCTCCTCGGCGGCTGGGAAACCGCACAGCGTTCGTGGGGTGGTGACTTTGCCTTCGACCGGGCGACACTGGATGCACGCGGCTACTGGCGCGCCCCCAGAGAAGGTACCCTCGCCCTGCGGGCGGTAACCGGCTTCGCCACGAAAGATTTGCCCCTGTCCGAGAGCTTCTGGCTGGGCGGCTTTGACCTGCGTGGGTATGAGTTCGACGAGTTTCGCGGCGACCGCATGGTGCTGTTCAGCGGAGAGCTGCGCATTCCCGTGCTGGAAGGCATTCAGGGAGTGGTTTTCGTCGACGCAGGAGACGCATGGAGAAAAGGGGATAGCATACGGCTGAACGCGGGCGCTGGCATAGGGGTGCGATTCCTCAGCCCCTTCGGCGCGATTCGGCTGGACGTAGCGGCGGGCAGGCGGAAAGTGTTTACCTATGTGACGCTGGGACAGAGTTTCTGAGAATATCGCCCGCTTCCCCTTGACAAACTGTAGAGGCATGATGTATATTACATGATGCAAACTCCGCCTGCTATGTGCGTGGGGGGATGCCCGAGCGGCCAAAGGGAGCAGACTGTAAATCTGCCGGCGGAATGCCTTCGGGG